>Ga0207085_1046_pt1 | contig 20060 bp, 18 predicted proteins | sample Alteio_BWMinHeat_53_FD_153542 | JGI IMG/M metagenome (GOLD analysis project Ga0207085, IMG submission 153542) | Enriched cells from forest soil in Barre Woods Harvard Forest LTER site, Petersham, Massachusetts, United States -... | ecosystem: Environmental > Terrestrial > Soil > Temperate forest >...
TCATTAGCGATCGCCCGGTGTTGGTTGGGGATTTGTGTCAATTCGGCGGTCAAATTGGCACCATTGAAGATATCGGCTTGCGATCTACTCGTATACGCACGAACGATCGGACGCTGGTGACGGTGCCGAACTCGCAGTTTTCGACGATGACGCTCGAAAACTATTCGCGGCGGGATCGCTTCTGGTTTCATCCGAATCTGCTGCTGCGACGCGATACGCCGGTGGACAAGATCGCGGAGGCGATGAAGGCAGTGGAAAAGGTGCTGCGGGATCATCCGAAGGTGGATCCAACCGCCGTGCCGCTGCGTTTCACGAAGATAGGGAACGAAGGGTTTCTGCTGGAAGTTTTCTCGTATGTGCTTACGCGCGACGGCGATGAATTTCAAATGGTGCAAACGGATCTGTTACTGACGATTTTGCGAGAATTTGAAAGCATCGGTGTGCGGCTCGCCGTGCCCTTTCAAGAGAATGTGACAATGACGCCTCCGGCGAATTTGTAGGGATTCGGAAGGTTTATAGCGGCGACGAACCGGTTTATCGCGCTACGGTTTCGAGGAAGACTGGTTTGCTAAGCTGAGAGTTCCGACCACAGCGGCCAGGTAGCTCAGTCGGTAGAGCGCAGCCCTGAAAAGGCTGGCGTCGGCGGTTCGATTCCGTCCCTGGCCACCACCCCTAAACCATCGATTCTAATAGGCTTAATTGGCGTCCGATACGACTTGCGGAAATTTTGTGAAAGAGTTTTCTGCGTTTGGGGCTCGCCCGATCTTTTCCGTGCCCACTCAGGCATCCATTTCTCTAGCGCTTCCGCACGTTGGCCACTGAGTCACCTAGCAAATCAGCCACAACTTCGCATCGACCAACTTTTTGGGATCCGCAGGAGGTGGTCGGGTCGGGGCGATTTGAACGCCCGACCCCCTGCGCCCAAGGGAGAGAAATCGGTTCTAATGGCTCCCTCTGCAATCGCGAATTCCTAACGTTTACAACAATCTGGGGAATCTGCTTTCGCTCAAAAAGCAACTCCGGCTACTAGAACCGATCGAGTTTGGACACAGTTTTGGCACAGCGGGAAGCAGGGGTACTATTGTTGCACCTAACACGTGTTGTGATATTTGACGGCATCGATTACTGGCAAAAGTCGCCGATGGCTGGGCTACGGAAAAGACTCGGACCATTGTCGATTTCGGCGAGCGCTTGCTGCCTGGAAGCAGACGGGTCGCTGCTTCGCCGAGCCTGCAAGTCGCGCCCCTGATAAGGACAACTTTTCCTTCGATGTCGTTGCCACACAACGAATACTGCGCTCGGTGCCTGTGTTCGCCCGAACCGCAAAGCCATCGCGATTCCGTACGACATCTTCATCCGATCTTTTCGCCGGCCCTCGAAAAACGTAGAAGTGCCCGCCCAGCGTCCAGATCCGTCGGTTCCGAACTAGCGCCGTACACTATCAAAGCTCTCGTGGATGTCGCACGCTTTCAAGCAAACATAGACCCGCACAGCAGTTGCAAGTGAATCACACGTTGCGGCAAAAGCCCAAGAACAGTCCGTTGATCGGGGTCAAGTATTTTTCCCGTTGCTAGCCAGCGGGAATTTTAATTGTCCGCGGCTGAATTATGATTGTCCGCGATCAGTCCGCACCGTTGTTTCGCCTGTGCCGGACGGAATCTCCAACCGCTTGCCGCCGACCACTGGTTGTAGCGAATGTGGCGCGGCGCTTGCCCTACGATCTTCGTCACCGCTAATGCGAATCGTACCGGGTGATCTTCGGCCAGTAGTTTCCGCCAGGGGTAAACAATGCCTCGCCAATTCCCTGCTTCGGGCAAAACGCCTTCACTGTAAGCCAGTTTTGCCTTTGCTCCGAAATCAGTTGCGGCCAATGTTCCCCTTACGTGCAGCTCCTTCGTCGCTCATCCATCCAATATCCAGCTTCTCGCACCATTCCGCCATCGGGGTTTACAAGGCCGCGCGCATTCTGGTGCAAGCCGGTCTTCCGCTGCCGATGCGGCTTGCAACGTCAAAATCCGACAGCTTTTTGGCCCGCCCCGGAAACACCTGAAAATGTTCCGGGTCGTCCTGTATGCCCGCGTTTCTACGAACGATCAGTAACTTTACAGATACAGAGTCACGCTCTGCGCGAATATGGTGCTCGACGGGGTGGACCGTTGCCATGCAGGTTCGAGGGGGTGGGTTCCGGCGCGGCACAGCGGCAAGCCCGCGAGAAACTCTTAGAAGCAGGGCTGGGTCGTTTGCGGAAGCTCTTTGGATCCCGTGGTCCTGAATGTTATTCTGGGGCAGATCGCTGCCCTCGCCAAGCCCAGTCCTCAAAAACGGCCGGTAGCTCAGGTGGTAGAGCATAGCTCCGCAGATTCAAGTCCCGGAGGGCTCATGAGGGCTTCTGTGGCGATATCGGGGACTAATATCAGAAAAATGAATTCCTTGCGTCGGTCAACTTACTGCTATCACACACGGCTCCGAAAAGAGCTCCAAAGTCGAGCGGCGGAACCACGGTATTCAACTCCTTCTTCGGAGTTTCAACTCTAGCGCACATCGCGTAAACAGGCCGATTCCCTAAGAGCATATTCAATGACGCGCTAAGAATAGGGCGTATCAATTTACGGAAGACCGTATGCCTGAATCAAAACGCATCCTTAACATTCGCCGGCCGACGAATATCTATGTCATCACCTCATTATCGCTGGCGATCTTGCTTCTCTATTTTTCCTTCCGAGGTCTGCACTGGCGAACAATATGGGATGTGATACGCCAGGCAAAACCAGTTGGCCTTGGAATCGACGTCGGAATATTATCGCTTAACTTGATGATTCGATCCGTGCGTTGGCGAGTTCTCTTGCTTGCTGAGGATTGGATTTCAATTCGCACCACATTTTGGGCGAATGCCGCAGGATACCTGGGAAACAGCATCTTGCCAGCGAGGGCGGGAGAACTCATTCGAGTTGTTTTGATAAGCAGCTCGTCGGGCATGAGCAGAGCATTTGTTCTCGCTACTGCGCTTTCCGAGCGCATCGCTGACGCCTTAACTCTGATTTTGATCAGCATCACGGTCTTGTTTTTACTTCCGGCGAGGCCAGAGTGGGTGACCGGATTAGAAATACCAGTTGTAACGATTTCAGCGGTGGGTCTTCTTATTCTTCTATCCGTTCCGGCACTCGAATCTCGTTGGCTAAGATTTTTAGCCGTTCTCCCGATCTCGGACAATGCGAAAGATCGAGCGCGAAATGCTTTGATTGGGATTTTGCGGGGCATTCGAACTTTTCACCAAAGTCGGCGGCTAATTCTTTTTTTTTCTCTTACATTGCTCATCTGGCTTCTGGACGCAACCGCAGCTATTGTGCTCGCACAAAGCATAAATCTAGCACTAACAATTCCCCTCGCTTTACTTCTGTTGGCGGCGCTAGGCCTAGGAAGCGCGTTGCCATCTACACCAGGCTATATTGGCATTTATCAATTCGCGACTATCGCCGTCTTAGTTCCTTTCGGTTTTAGCCGAAGCGACGCGATTGCTTATATCATACTTTTTCAAGCACTCGGTTACCTCGTCATCAGCGTTTGGGGCCTAGCCGGTATAAGTCAGTCCCGAGCCAAGAATGGCAATCTACCTTTCGCCGCGGCGAAATAGGATGCCTGTTCATACACGTGTTCGAGCGATCCGAATGCGGATGTAATTCATCGGTTGAGCGACGCTTTCCCTGCCGGGCAAGGGAGAGAAGCCAATTCCAATTGCTCCATCGTCCACCGCGAATCCCTAACATTTACGACAATCTGGTGAATCTGCTTTCGCTCAAAAAGCAACTCCGGCCGGTGGAATAGATCGAGTTCGGACACAATTTGGCACAGCGGAAAAGCAGCGGCACTGTGGTTGTCACTAACATGTTCGCTGTCATTTGACGGGATATTTGACAGCATCGGTTAGCGGCAAAAGTCAGCCTACGGCCGTGCCACGGAAAAAGACTCCGGCTATGTCGGCGTCGAATTAGGCGTCTGTGGCAAGCCAAGATGTCTCGGTGTCTTCTAACGCGACGTATCACCAACCACGCGGACATGGCGGCACCGAGCGTAATGCTGTACTGCAATTGATAGCGGCGTCGCAAAAGGCGCGCGTTTGCTCGCGATTGATCGAGCCACGCCAGAAAGTTGGTCCGCAGTTCAGATGATCTCTGGCGCTCCCGTAAGTCCGGACCGTTCGGAGATCCTACATATTTCCACTCCCAAAGGTCAACACGCCGGAAGACTTTCCTCTATCTTGCCATTCTGTTCGGGGTGCTATTCCTCGTCTCTAGTTCTCAGAGACAGTCGCATATGGAACCTTCCAGTGTGAGGGCTTGCCATCGAGGAGCTGCAGGAGCTGCCTTTACGGCGTCACAAAAGGAATCAGTGTGGAGATTCCGATTTGACATGGAGAGCGGTAAGATTCGCCGCCCTCCGCAAATGGATCCCGATTACAAATTGGAGCCTGTCGCCAGGCGGTCTGAGCGACCATTATCATGTCAGGTACCCACCAGAAGATGATTGAATTGGTCCATCTACGCAGACCAGGCGGATGAACCGGTCCTTGATACTGGAGCGGATTGATGGGAATAAATTGGTTTTAGAACGCGAAGAGCCTGTTGGTTCCTGGCATTCTCGCGAATGAGAGAGTGCCTTGTTGGACGTCTCCCTCCTGCAAAGCGTTCGGATACTTATCCCAGCAATCCTGAAATCTGGCACGCAGTCCCGTCACCGACGGCGCGATGCTGGCGATAGCGGCGGCCAGTGGGCTAGGAACAAGAGTCCACGCAATGCTGATTGGTGTTGAGCCGATCCGTTGCGGGCGCGACAACATCAAACGTGGATTCGGCGTGCGCTGTAATTTTCTGCCGCACATCGAAAAAACAGAGCGGCATTTGTTTCCTCCTGATAGCGAAACAGAACGGATGCAAAAAAGAGCTACTCCTCCGGCCGCAAGAACACGTGATTTCAGTTCGCAGATCTCTTCCGTCTTGCGCTTCCATTCCTGATAGTTCGCCAACCAGCGTTTCAGCATCTCGCGTTGCTCTGACAGGATACTGAATTGCCGATCGCGGCCACCCGGATAGTGACCGTGAGCACCCATACTGTGTGACCCTTCCCCCTCGCACCGCGAACATGCCTTGCGATAAAAAATCGTTCGTTCCAGCAAAGCTTCCCGCAAAACCTCTTCCGGCGTGGGCAATGTGGCCGCGACCTTGCGGCGCTTCTGAATAATTTCCCTCTGCTTTACCTACAAGAATGAAACCACATCAGGCTCAAAAATCAAAAACATTTCCGGCTTAAAATGTCCAAACTCCGGAGCGCAGCTTTTCGAGCCGCGCAACCTCTTCGATACTGAGGCTGTTCGCAATTTGCAGTGACTGTTCCTAACCCTTCGACTGCTTATTCATTTGGTTCATCTGCGCCACGAACTGCTGCTCTTTCGCGAGCGTGTTGCCTCGATAGCCGCCCGCGTTCGCGCTTGCGTGCATTTGCCTTCAGCGTTGCTTGCCCAGGTGTTATACTACGGCGTAATCGTTGAGCGGCGCCGGCGAAGTCCTCTGGATGGAAAGCATCGCGCACCTGATAACCGTCGATCCTTCAGTCGATTGTTCCAGGAGTCGGCGATCTCGCGAACTGTGTCGTACAGCGATTTGGTACGTCAGTCCAGTTTGGGTAATTAACAACGTGGGAATTTCGGATGTGCTAAATAGGTTCAGTAGATGTTGCCAAAGTTCTTTGTTTTTTGTGCAGTAGCTCTTTCTGCGATTTATTGCTCATCCTGCAGCAGCCCGATCGAAAGCGGTGCAGGGAAATACCCGCCTCTCCCAATCGGCGCAATTGACTCGCCGCAAATGGGAACAGTGATAAGTAAGAAGACGCAACCAGTCGTTTCGGTCGCTGGCTGGACCGTTTCGCATTCCGGGATCTCAAGCTTGTCGGTTTATGTGGACGGAAACCACGTTTTGGACACAAAGATCACCATTGCGCGGCCTGACGTTCAGAAAGCTGCTCCTCAGTACGAGCACGCAGGCCAATCTGGGTGGGGTGTAAATTTACCTGTGGCTAATCTTGCTGCTGGACCGCATGAAATCCTGGTGCAGGCGACGGGTCGTGATGGCGGTGTACGTGATATGGCAACGATAATTCAGGTTCAACCCTGACTCCGTTCATGGCAGAGTAAACGTCGTTTGACGTGAAAACGAGGTTCTTATTTTAGGCTGCGAAATAAGGCGAGATCGACCTGTATCGCACGCAGGATCGCAAGCCTGTTCTTCGCGTCAACATTCGCTCCGGCATCCCAGGTCCTCCCTTGCTGAACTTTCGATACCTTCAGTCGAGTGTGCTCCAAAAGTGTGCGATCTCGCGAACTGTATCGTGCAGCGATTTGGAAATAGCCCAGTTTGGATAGTGGGCGCTCATTTTGCTTAAATCGCTGTAGTAGCAAATATGGTCCCCATTGACTCGCCGATTTTGTTACCGGTAAGGGGTCGTTGCCTCACCAAAATGTTACCCGTTCCAGAAAAATGGAACGGGAACAATGAGGAGGCGTCATCTCCAGAAACGACGATTACTCTTCGGTAACATTTTCTCCTGAGGCAACACGACGGAAAAAATACTTGACGTCAATCACAAGGGCGTGGGCGCTAGAAGACCTCTCAGAACGTTAGTCGGTCAATGTGGGAATTTTGGTTAAAATGGCGAGCAATCCAATAATAAATATTCGTGGTAAACGGTGAAGCTCCGTTCTGCCGTTATACGGAAACGTTTAGCAATCGCTGCTCTCAAGTGCTCTCCCTTGCGCGGGTTGGCACCACGATCAAGCCGCCATAGCAGCAAACCCCACCATCTGGATGGTTGCAGAATCGCGTCTAGAAATACAAATTTACCGTCTTCCCGCAATACCCTGCTGACTTCAGCAAGCATTTCCTCCAGCATGGCTTCAGAGAGATGATGCGATACGGCAACGCAAACAACTAGATCAACCACGCCGGACGCTATAGGCATTTTCGTCGCGTCCGCCTGCAAAAGTAGACCGGGCGAATTAATTCGGCGAAACTCCAGAAGCTTTGGCAGTTCGATGTCTAAACACACATAGCGCCAACTATCGCGAAGAATCTTGACAGTTCGGCCTGTGCCTCCGCCAACATCGAGCAGCAGTCCCTGATTTGGCGCACTGCGCGCAGAAGGCAAATGCTCTGCAAGATGTTTGTAAACAATTCTTGACCCGGCGATATCTTGTATGCGGTCATACACCCAGCCATGCTGAGCTACACGATGCAAAAAGTCCAGTAACATCGAGGATGAACCTAAAAAACCAAGTTGGCGGCTCAGATGCGGTATGCAATTCCAAACCTTCGCATGAGTATACTCCCATATCCCGATAGAGCTCGATGTCAGTCTTGTCCAATACACAATGAACCGTAAGCGGGCCTTCGTCTCTCACCCAGGATTGGCCTAAGGGGGATCAGGTTCGTGGGCCGAGGATTGAGCGCCAGCGTGCAAATGGAAAACGATTGAGCCTGGACAGATTCGGTCTGGGCTTTCGAGTGCTGACTCTATCCCAAAGTGTCGCGGCGTCTCGGTGGAATGCTCAACTTCTATGAATACACCGTTTAAGTTATCTAAAGCTTACGGCGAGCAAACGATAGAGTTAAAAACAAACACCGAAGGAAATAAGGCTCTATGATCTAAGTTCCCAGATAAGCAATGCTACAGCCACCAATGATAAGTAAGATACGTCTGCGACGTTAGGAATCCAGACCGTTGATAGAGACGCTGCGAGGGTCCGTTTCGACCCTGCGTAACCACGCTGACGTCGCTAATACCCTTGCTATGGAAATAGCTAAGAGCCGATTGCACAAGCGCCATTCCAAGGCCTTTACACCGCCAGTTATCGGAGACGGCGAGTAGCCCTATGTGGCCGGATGCATTCGGACGACAATGACAAGTCAGATAACCGGCGGGAGCGTTGTGCTGTACCGCGACAAGCACACCGTCCGCCCATCCGGAACAACTCCGCTGAATCCAAGTTTTGAATAGCCGATCGCACTGCGCTCGGGAGAAGTTACCATCGAAATAGAATCGTGAGTCGGTGTGAGACGTCTGTGCGATTTGCGCTAACTCAGGCAAATCGTCGGGCTTGAAAAAACGTGTAACTTCCGGGTGGATCCAGTCTTCGTCGAGCTGGATGCGTCGCTTATATTCTGTTCGGATATCCACGAGCGAGAGGCCTGCTTTCTCCGCGAGCCGCACGGTTTCGTAGTCGTCCGTCCGCCCGAAGAAGTACAAGCAATCGATCGCTTGAGCGTACGCGCATGCTCTTATTTGGTCGATCAATTCATTGGTGAGGACGTTTCCGCGGATTTGACCTATTCGGCGTCCGAAAAATGCGGAGTCCCATTCCAACAATTCGCATGTGTCTAGCTTAATTTCAGTTCGCATCTGTAGTCGTTCGGATTGAATAGCTAGGGCGATCCATAACTCGCAAATGGATACGGGCCAAGTATTCGCCAAGAACGCCCAAAGCGAGTAATTGCGCTCCCGAAAAAATTACAATGAGCGAGGCCAGGAAAGGGAAACCGGGAGCGACATCGCCTTGAATCAAATAGCGCGTGACCACGTAACATAAGACAAGAAAACCAAAAGCTGTAAATGCCAGACCTATCCAGGTTGCCAACTGCAGTGGAATGGTTGTGAAACCCGTGATCATGTTCATGGCATGCTGCAGCAGTTTACGCACGCTATAGTTTGACGCTCCTCGGACGCGGGCTGCATGGCGTACGCGTAACACGCCAAAATTCTTTGTCCCCCACGTTAACAAAACATCAATCGAGACGTAGGGTCCATGATAAGTCTCGAAGCCACGCCGAAGTTCCGTTCGAAGCACCCTGAATGCGCTGATATGTCTCGCGGTCTCTGAACCCATCGTCTTCTGTAGAGCTAGTTTTGTGATCTGAGACGCCAAATTGCGGAAAACTCCATGTGTCTGTTGCTGTGGAGCACCGTATACAACATCAAAGTCTTTTAACTGAGCAAGAATCATCGGAATCTCTTCTGGAGGATGTTGAAGGTCATCGTCCATCGTCACCGTGGTGTCAAACTTCGCTTCACGAATGCCGCAAAGGAGAGCATTGTGTTGGCCGTAGTTCCGCATCATTCGAAAGCCCCTAATCGCTTTATCGGTTTGAGCCAGCCGGGTAATCAGCTGCCAACTTTCGTCTCGGCTGCCATCGTCAACAAAGAGGATTTCGTGGTCGCCGCCGAGCGCGTTTAGCACGTTTTTCAGGCGAGCCGACAACTCCGGGAGATTTAGCTCCGCGTTGAAAACGGGGATCACGATTGACAAACCCGGCAGAAATCCGCCGGGAAAATCACTTCTTGAATCAGACAGAATCGCTCTCCCGTTTTCTTGCGATTGCAAAGAGTGATGTCCCGAAAGCAAGCCGCCCACCCCACGCTACGAACTGAGATTCGAGCCAAAGGAATGCCGCCAGAACACCGTTTACGAATGGAACAATACGAATTTCAGATTCAATCAAATCATCCGCGCGACGGCCTCCGCTCTGCCGATTCGGGTTTTGCAACAACTTGCGGTGAAGCCAAACCAACGGAAGCGTGGTCGCCATATACGGCGTCAGCTTGCCGATTTCAAAGCCTGCGTTAATAAGCTTTTCCCGCAGTTCAGCTTCCGTGTAGCGGCGACAGTGATGCGATAAGTCGTCAAACTCGCTCCAGAGTCCTGGATACGCGGGGACGGTAACCAGAAGATATCCGTCTGGTCTAAGAAGATGGAATATTTGCCGAAGCGCATCTACATCGTTGGACACATGCTCAATGACATCGAAGATCCCGATCAGGTGGAAGGCTTCTGAAAATGGCGGGGCGGCTGCGTCTGCCTGCACTAAATTTCGATGACCGCGCATTCTCGCCAGACCCAATCCTTCATAAAACAGATCCATGCCTATGACGGTACCGCGCGCACATCCGATTTCGAGCGCCCCTAGCATGTTCCCCGATCCACACCCAAGTTCCAGAACTCTAAATCCAGCCGGCAGCCTGGAGGTTATGCGTCTGGTGAGGCAACGGATAAGGGTCCTGCGCGCCCGAAACCAGAAATGACGGTCTTCAATATCGGCCAGTGACCGGAAGCGAGTCACATCGTATCCACCGTGCGATGCCTTCGCCATTAGGTAAAACGCAATGCGCTTTCAATCACCGATGCTTGCTCGTCATCGGTCATGTTATTGAACAATGGAAGCCGGACGAGCCTTTCGCTCACGCTCTCAGCAACCGGACAATCTCCGTGCTTTCCTCCCAAATTCCTTCCCATATCTGAGATATGAAGCGGCAAATAGTGAAAAACCGTGAGTATGCCCCTTGCTTTCATGTGCTCGATGAAGGCTGTTCGACTCGTCGCATCCGGCATGAGCAGATAATACATGTGGTACGGATGCTGGCAATGATCGGGAATAAACGGCGTGCGAATTCCTAAACGGGACGCCCAGGAGAAAAGTGCCGATTGGTAGCGGTTCCAGCACCTCGCTCGCGTACTCTGAATGGTGTCACGGGCTTCCAGTTGCGCAAACAGGAAGGCCGCCAGCAGATCGGATGGCAGGTAACTGGACCCAACGTCCACCCAGGAATACTTATCAATTTGCCCCCGAAAGAACCTCTTTCTATTTGTTCCCTTTTCACGGATGATCTCGGCTCTCTCTACTAGGGATGGATCGTTGACAATCAACGCGCCTCCTTCGCCGCACGAAATGTTCTTGGTCTCGTGGAAGCTCTGCGTGGCTAAACTGCCGAAAGTACCCAAAAAGCCGCCGCGATACTTACCAAACAGCCCGTGAGCATTGTCTTCCACTAGGGCGATACCAGCCTGGCTGGCTATCCGAAGTATCTCGTCCATTTCACAGCCCACGCCCGCATAGTGAACACACACGATGGCCTTGGTGCGGCGAGTGATTTTGCTCGCAAGCTGGTTTTCATCGATGTTCAAGGTATCTGGCCGTACATCAGCAAAAACGGGCCGCGCGCCAAGAAGTACGTAGGCGTTCGCGGTAGACACAAATGTAAAGGACGGGACAATTACCTCGTCGCCAGGCCCGATATTCAGCAGGAGGCCTGTCATCTCTAGAGCGTGAGTACAGGAAGTCGTTAGTAGAACGTTTTGAACGTTTAGCGCTTCGCTCAGCGCACGATGACACAGGGCCGTGAAAGGGCCGTCGCCCGAGATATGACCGCTATCGATTGCTTTCTGCAAGTACACGTGCTCTGTCCCCACCAAAGCCGGGCGATTGAATGGGATTAAGGGCTTTGCGTTAAGGCCGGGACTGAATTGATTTCTATCGAGCACCAATTGCGACGACGGCCCCAAGCTCTTCAGTGCGCACATGTCTTCACCAGATCCCGGAATTACTCCAAACCATTTTTTTCATTGAATAGACTTTTAGAAGGGCGTTCACCCAAAACGATACGACGTGTGTCTCGAGTCGTGCACTTAAGGCCCCAGTATACCGAAGCATTAATTTCCCCACAGCATAGAGGCTTAGCGGAGGTTTGCTTTACCGGAGAATAGCCGACAGGCCGCTAGCCATTAAGCTAGTTCTGCTGAAAGACAGAAACGACGATTACTCTTCGGTAACATTTTCTCCTGAGGCAACACGAACGGAAAAATACTTGACCCCGATCAGGCGGCCTTGGCGAAACCGAATAGCAAAAAAGCATGCCAAGAAAACTTCCGAGTCGCAGGGAGAAGAGGGAAAAGAAAAACAATCCGTCGGCGGATAAACGTAACTTTTTCTTCTAGCCGTATTTCGTTGATCCGCTAACCCGGATATCTCACAGTAGCCTTCAACCAAGGGCCGCTCCCCTGACGCCTAAACATATGTATCAAGACATGTTCCGGCGAGAAAAGGAAGCGACCCTTGTTATGACAGAGTGTAACCAAGACCGGCTCCTATGGGCCGGGGGTTCTGAAGTAATCATGTATGCGGGTTTTCAAAGTGAGCACTAAGGGCTGCAATTGCAGATTCTCGTTGGTCGGCTCAACGAAAGTCATGCGAGGGAATAGTCTGCGCTCCCAAAGACAAACATTGCAGATCCGCTGCCTTGACGGATACGACCTTCCAGGTGTTCTGCAAAACGCCCTTGATGAGCAGATAGGGCTCAGTGAGGCAAACCAGCCGTCGGCGGTCAAATAGACGCGGATTGACGATAACGTTCACGATCCCGGTCTCGTCTTACAAGCTTAAAAACACAAATCCTTTTGCTGTTCCTGGCCGTTGCCGTGTGATCACGGACCCGGCAATCTTGACGATGGCGCCGTTCCGCTGCGCCTTAACGGTTGCCCTGTCCATCACTCCCATCTTGCGCAGGCGCGCTCGATGGAAGGCCATCGGATGCTTGCCAATAGTCAGCCCACTGCGGGAGAAATCAGCAAAAGCACGCTGCGTCGGAGATATCGGCGTTGGACTGTGTTGTTGTGGCGTGAGGGGTGCCGTTGAATGCCAAGCGTGTATACCGGCTGTATCGCGAAGGTTTGATCGTGCGCACGAAGCAGTGAAAGAAAATCGCGCGGCGGCATAGTGAACCGCAACCGCTCGCGGCTCGTCCAACCAATGTTGGTCGATGGATTTCGTGAGCAACAAACTGGTCGACGGTCGGTCATTCCGCCTCTTGACGGCGGTGGGATAACCTAGAGAATGTATATGGGCGCAGATAGCCCAGTATTCAGTGGAATGAGACCATACGGACGTTTGACAGTGTTGCTGTGTTCCGGCAAACTGTGGCGGCCTTTAGTGATGAACAGCTAAAGAAGTGGGTAGAGGACCTCCAGAATTAGAAAGCGATCCTTGATAAGGAAGAGGCAACAAGATGACGGGCCACGGGGACGTCACGCTTTTGGGCGAATCGTCGGTACGCGGCTCGGTCGAGCTCAAGACTGCTCCTCTGTCTCGCAGCGGCATCTCGTGCCGTAAGCGTCGGCAGGAAGTGGCTTCATATACAGAGCGACGACGCAAAATGTCTGGCTGCCACGTATGGATCGCACGCCACTGCGGATGCCCATTACCATCATCAAATCCAATGTTGGTCCAACCTGGTTTTTCAAGCGGCGCACAGTCGAGGAACTCAAGAAAGTCAGTTGAATTGGGCCGGAACTGCCGGTGTCGACGAGCACCGTACCTGAACAACATCCTCGAGCCGGATCATGGCTAGTCATGGTTCCGATCCGTTGCTGGTGCACGGAACACGATTGCGAGATACAAGGCAATGAACATTATCCGAAAGGCGGGCAGATCCGCTGGTTGTCGAAGGCCGAAATGCTTCGCCACGTGCAGTTCATCGAGCGCACATTCGGCCTCCTACCCCGAGTTGAAGCCCACATACGCGGTCCGCTCCGCTTTCCCAACCCCGCACCGATCCTATTTGCGACACTCCACCAAGACAATTACCGCTTCCTTGACGACAGATCGCACGGAAGAGACAATCTTCCGTATTGAAGAGTCGCAGATCCTCGACGTTTGGCACAGACAAGCGGTATAGCGGCAGCAAGGAGACGTTTGATTGGAACGATACTATAGTGACGACGAACTCACTCATCGAGGGCTCGGCGGTGTAGGCCGGAATGTTCTATTGGATCGAACCGCGATAATCCTGAACCCTGCGGGCATCAGGATTGGTGATTATACACGCATCGACGCTTTCTGTCTGATTAGTGCCTTCGGACCAGGTGTATCAATTGGGCGCAACGTACATCTTGCGGCCGGGGTTTACGTCTATGGAGGTGGCGGCGTGTTAATAGAGGACTTCGTGAACGTGTCCGCCCGAAGTATTATTTATTCGGTCAACGATGATTACTCTGGAGAACATCTGACGGGACCGACGTTACCGCCCGAGTATACGGGTACCACATCCGCGCCCGTGCGCATCGGCCGTCACGCAGTACTAGGCGCAGGTTCCATCATTTTGCCGGGTGTCACTTTCGGCGAAGGGTCTGCAAGCGGGGCGCTAAGCCTTATCAAAAAGAATGTAGACCCATTCACTATAGTTGCCGGCTCGCCGGCACGCACTGTGAAAGCAAGATCTAGACGCCTGCTTGAAATAGAAGCAGAGTTTCTGCGTCGCGAGCGGAGCCATCGGCCTTGAGCAGCCGGCAAAATTCTTATCTCGATCAGGCCAAGCTTCTTTACAACTACCCAATACTGGCGCAGTCGCCGGTTTTCGGATGTGGAACCCGATCGCCAGCGTCGGCAATGGTTTCGAACACTTCCCCCTCGGTGCGACACAACCGTACCCTACGCAAAGTGGGGGTGCCTAGGCATCGTTACCTGCACGAGGAACTCTTGAATTCATGACACGGATCCCTTTTGTACGGCCTCGTCTGCCCCTTCCTGCGGCATGGGCTTGGAGGTTGGAAGAAAGCTATAAGCAACACTGGTTTTCCAACTTCGGGCCGGTTCATGCGCACTTAGAAGCGGAGATCAGAAAGGATTTCTGCCCGGACGGTAGGGATGTGACGTTGGCATCAAGCTGCACAATCGGCCTCGCGGCAGCCCTGATAGCGTTAGATGTTCAAGGACGTGTGGCGATTCCCTCGTTTACCTTTCCCGCTACGGCCCAAGCCGTTCGCATGGCAGGTTGCCAACCAGCATACATAGACGCCGACGCCCGGGATTGGCATATTTCGCCGGAACACCTATCCAGGGAACTCGCCTTGGGCGATATATCAGCCGTGATCGCCGTTCGGGTATTTGGGTTCTGCCTCGATCTTTCGCACTTGGAGTCCCTTTGCCGCAAATATTCAGTTCCTCTAATCATCGATTCTGCGGCCGCGCTCCCTGGCCAGATCAACCCTTCGCAAGTGGTCGGAGGACAGGGAGACGTCGAGGTTTTCTCGCTGCATGCGACGAAGGTGTTTGCGATTGGCGAAGGCGGCGCGCTCATGAGCGATCCTTCCTTGCGCCCAGCCCTTCGCCGAGCGCTCAATTTCGGCATATGCGACGGCAGGCTCCAGCCACGTGGCCTCAACGGGAAGCTGCCGGAGGTGTCCTGTGCAATCGGTCTTGAAGTGCTGGGGAGAATTCAGGCAGAGGTGCAGTCTCGTAGAACCATCGCGAACTGGTACCAGGAGTTATTTCATGAATTACCGGTCGTGCAACCGGGTAATTGGGCGGGATCGCCGCCGTGGCAAACCTATCCGGTTCTGATGCCGTCGTCTGAAACCGCAGCACGCGTTACTGCTGATGCAAAGGCAAACGGAATAGAATTGCGCAGGTACTATAGTCCAGCGCTTCATCGGGCTTACGCGCTGTCACCGGACCCATCTCTATCGCTTCCGATTACGGATCGGCTGGCCGGCGGAATGGTCTGTTTTCCGATCCTCAGCGATATGAGTGCCGACGAGCGGCTCCGCCTGGAACGCTTGTGTGGGCGCATTCGCGATTACTGTTCAGAACCCATCTCCATTCGATCATGAATAAATCTCACCCGCCAATCGCCCAGGAATCAGCCATCGATCCGGAAAATTTGCAGAATTTCGTCTACCCCTGCCTGGTGGAGGCCGTTGAAGCAATCAAGTCTAAACTCAGTGGCCTCTGGCGCTAGGCCTGCCAGCGAAAACGTGACGGTACTCGCTGTTGCGCTACAGGTGTATTTCGTACGAGATGGTCTCTGCTCTGCGCAAGGCGTGGAAGTGCTTCGCCCTGATTATAGACCTCTTCTGGCAAGCGGGAATCCGGGTCAAGGGCGGCGTTAACCGGCGAAGCGGACCCGTGACCCGGATTCCCGCTTGCCTTATGCGGGCGAGACAGGGAGGAGCGCGTTGTCCGGATGCGCCGAAGCTCTGCGAAAGCTGCCGGTGTGCGGATTAGGATCAAGTAGAAGTTTGCGGTGTCAATAACATAACTCTGCGTTACACAAAACTTCTGGATTCGGTCTCAAGATGGTTCAGTGAAAAGCTCGCGCGCGCAACAGACAACACCTTCCTGCCGCAGCCTTTGAATTTCGTCATCAGCAACAAATTGGCTCTCGTATGCTTCTCGCAAGAGCCCATTGCGGGCCGCGTGCACCCAAAGGCGCCAGTGCCACGCCTCGCCTCCTTGTATTCGCGATTCATTGTCGTTGATATAGGCAGCAGCGGTCCGCATTTTGCGTTGAAAGCGGTCGAACGTGGAAAACGGAAAATGGAGGATGACCAGATCAGAAGGGCACAGTTTAGTTTGTGGAGAAGAACCCATTATGGAGTGGTTTCCCAAAGTGATCGTCAGCGATTTAGCGCGGTGACATATTTTGGGCCCGATCAGGTGCCGGATATACGGAGCTCGATGGTCTAGGTCAGAAAGGAACGGGAGCAAAATGCGATCTCGGAAAACCACTCTATCTTGCAAGTTCTTATTAGGGATTTCCCAATTGCCGGCAGCAAGTGCGGCATCCGGAATGACGTTATAGCGAGCCACTTCCAAAACATCATACTTGCTGTAAACCTCCCATTGCAGTTTGCCGGACGCCGGGAGCCAGAATTCATCGGGATCAATGTAAGCAATGTAATCAGGATGGAACAGGTCATAAGCCGCCTGCTGCATAAGGTGTGGCAAAGGACTGGTCGGCTGATTCGCGTCCCTCCGGGTAACACTGAGCATATCCTCGTAAATGACGCGGACGTTCTTGCGAGTTGCCAAACGTTTTAAGATATCTTCCGTTCCGTCAGTCGAACCCAGGTCGAAAATAACAAAACTATCGATACCAATACTAGCGTGGTAATCCACACATTGTTCGATGCACTCCGCTTCATTAATTACGCCTATGGCGGCTGTTACTTTCATATCTGGTTGTTGAAGAAGAGGCACTCGGCCAAACTCCACCGGCACTCGCCTTGGTTCATTTGCATCTCTCGGTGACGTTGACGGCCCGCAGCTGCGAGGATGCCCACTACTGTTTGCGGCTTTGGAAGGAGGGTCCCCACGTCACTTTTAACCCTGCCAGCATTATTTTACATCGCGAGAACGCCAGCTCGCCCTACCGCCGATTCCTCTTTCCTTCCGTGCTCCGCAACATCGCCGTATTCAGAAACCGATATAGGAAAGTACCGGGCAGCGCTCCCTGACTACGGATCAGGCGCCAATTCGTTGCTTGATGGATTGCGAACGCGGCGGCCATATCTCTATTCTTGTCGAGAGCATTTGCTCACCTCGAGGGCGCGCTGACAAGCTCAAATCGATTATTGCCAAAATGCGCCGTGAAAAGTCTTTTGTGACAATTTGTCCACTCCAGTCCACTCCAGCTTTGGACGGGACACCGAAGCGGACTCTCCCCGGATAGTCCGACGGACATTGAGGTTGTGGGGGCCGAGGAAGGGAACACTTACAAGAATTCTGCCGTCCCCGGTTTTATCTTTACCACGGAGTCGTAATCGTTGGGTGTATCTACGCAATCCGGCGGAGACCTTGTGGCCATCCCCCAGTGGCTTCCAGAAGTTGAAGCTTTCTCGGAGTTTCCGCGCAAACTGTCGCACCTCACTTAAGTGGATCTTCCGCCCAATAAAAACTGAACGTATCAATTCTCTGGGCTGCTCCCGCGCGGTGGCTATCCGGGGATCAGGTCAGGGCGCCACACGTGGAATCGACCCCGCGCCCATGAGCAATTAGTGCAGCCGCGCGTGCAATGCCTAGGTACAGTGGCCACCGAATCTATTGCGGCTACACTGGACCCTTAAGAGCACTGCTGATCATGCCGCAACAATACCATCGCAATCCCGAGACGGGCGTTTATTTCAGAGCGGAAACGCCTCATTTTAGTTATAGCGATGGCGACGTGTCGGAAGAGCGGTTGTTGAAATTCGTTAGAGCGGCGACGGACCGCTCGTCCGCCTCCCCCGAACTCGCTGCCGGCATTGTCGACTGGCCATCGTACTACCATCTCAGCTCACTCCGGTGTGACTTGCTTCGGCCCGTCGGCGAACTGCTTACTGGCGCCGTGCTGGAAGTAGGCGCCGGTTGCGGCGCGGTGACGCGCTATCTTGGCGAGACGGCCCGCTCCGTCGTTGCTATCGAGGGCAGTTCACGCCGCTCTCAGATTGCCGCGGCGCGCTGCTCGGGGCTTTCGAACGTCAACGTTTATTGCGACAACTTCGAGTTCTTTGCCACGGAACAAAAATTTGATGCCGTTGTCTGCATCGGCGTTATTGAATACAGTCCGCTGTTTTTCAGCGGCTCCGATCCATTCGGCCAAATGCTGTCGGTCGCAGCAGGTCACCTCACGCCTGAGGGATACATGCTTATTGCCATTGAAAACCGTCTCGGATTGAAATATTTTGCAGGCGCCCCGGAAGACCACACAGGATCGCGTTTCCAAGGTATTGAAGATCTCTATCCTGCCGGAGGGCCGATGACGCTGGGCAGAAGCGAGTGGCATCGGCAATTGAGCGCCTGGAATCTTGAAAATGTTGCCTTTCTGTATCCCTTTCCAGACTACAAACATCCTCAAGTCATCCTCTCTGAAGCGGCTTTTTCGTACCCACAATTCGATGCTTCACGGCTTATCCGTCATCTGTCCGCTCCCGATCAGGATCGTGATTATGAGCGGCTTATGTCAGAAGAATTAGTATGGCCGGTACTAATGCGCAATGGGATCGCAGCAGACATGGCCAACTCGTTTCTCATCGTGACGCGCCAAGCTGGTGCCCGCACGCCGCGCTGGCTCCCTCCTGCTTTGGCTTTTCAGTACGAGAGTGAACGGCACCCGAATTATCGCAGAGAAAGCCGGGTCACCGCCGACCCAACCGGACGCCTGTTCGTAAGCCGTAGACGATTACAGCCCAATTTTGCTACCGGCCCGTCCTATCATCAGCGTGTAGTTGATGAGCAACTCCCTGCCGGTGTTCCCTACATGGATGGCCTCTATTCCACTGTGAATCGTCCCGGCTGGTCGCCCATCGACATTGCCCGCTGGGCAGAGCCATGGTTCGCGCTCCTCCGCGCCGGTGCAATAGAGGGCCAATCAAACGTGCCAGGAGAGCTTCTCGAATACATTCCCTCCAAACTCATCGCAGCTCCGGACGGTACGATTCACTCTTTCGACCTAGAATTTGTGGCTCGCGATGCCCAACCGATCGATTTCGTTCTGTTCCGCGGCCTGCTGGCGTCTCTATTGCGCGTACGAACTTGCGGGGCCACTCAACTAGAGACCGAAACCACCTGGACCGAAGTTACCTTCCGTGTAATGGAGGCTCTTGGTATTCCGATGGGGCCGGCACGGCGCGAAGCTTTTTTGCGGATGGAGTCGAAATTTCAGAGCGAGGTCTACGGTACGTCTTTAGACCGTTCGCTTGATCGCATGAATCACGCCGCGTTTAGGGTCCGCCACCGTGCCGTACTCGTGTCAGCGGCAGTAGATTGCTTCGAATCACAGGTTTTCTGGCGCCGCGCTGGCGAGCCGTTCACGGAAATCTGCAGCCGTCGTCTTCAAAGTGAGATTGCGCTTGGTACGACGCGTCTCCGCATCGAGATTCCTCTCTGCGATCCGCCGCCGGTCGAACTCAGGCTCGATCTCTCGGACCGCCCCGCCGTTCTCACCCTTCTGGATCTCCGCCTCCTATCATCCGAGGGTAATCCTTTGTGGGTGTGGGATCATGCCGCTACCGCTTTCTCCGGTTGCAATGAAGTGTTACTCTTGCCGACCGCCTCCCCGGGTGAGGTCGCTGTCATAATGCCGGCATTTGACCCCTTCCTGTTACTGCCTGTCGCGCCTGACACGCTCGCCCATCTCCGGCAGGGTGCCAGCGTTGAATTTCAGATTCGTCGGGATGACCTTCTGTTCATGATCTGCAAGTTTTCTGCTGAGATCGATTCCCTCCGCCATCAAGGCGTCGCTCGGCTGTGAACGGCGGCTCATCCCATCTGGTACGAAGCGTACGCGGATTTAGTCGGCGACCGGACGAAGCTGCTGCAGGTGTTCGCGATGCGAAGCATGGCAAGTGGAGCGGCTTTCCACTGCGCCTTCGCCCATGCCACGCAGCGAGCGTTTTGCAGGCGCATGAGTTGACCTTCCACTTCTTTCAC
>Ga0207085_1047_pt1 | contig 20038 bp, 19 predicted proteins | sample Alteio_BWMinHeat_53_FD_153542 | JGI IMG/M metagenome (GOLD analysis project Ga0207085, IMG submission 153542) | Enriched cells from forest soil in Barre Woods Harvard Forest LTER site, Petersham, Massachusetts, United States -... | ecosystem: Environmental > Terrestrial > Soil > Temperate forest >...
TTGTCATGTATGAAATTGCGACTTACTTATCAAATGATATGTACCTACCTGCATTACCCGAAATGATGCGAGATTTACAATTAACTATCCAACATGCGCAGTTGACACTGACCACATGGTTTTTGGGAGCAGCAAGTTTACCCTTATTGATCGGCGCAATCTCGGATCGTTATGGCAGGAGACCTGTTTTAATAGTGGGTGGTGTCATCTACATTGCCGCCACTATCTTATGTGCTGTAGTGACTCACATAAACTTGTTACTAATAGCCAGGTTTATAGAAGGAGGCATGGTGGCCACGATGATGGTGGCAGGGTATGCAGCCATACATGAATTGTATGAAACCAAAGAAGCCATTCGTATTTTGGCTTTAATGGGCGGTATCTCAGTCTTAGCGCCTGCATTAGGGCCTTTGTTGGGAGCGATTGTTTTGTATTTTACTAACTGGCAAGGCATTTTTTGGATCATTGCCATTTGGGCATCACTGATTATTTTATTGTTATATTACTGGATGCCAGAAACCTTGCCCGTTGAGAAGCAACAGCCAGTTATATTAAAGCTACTGGCAAAAAAGTATGTTCGTATCCTGACAAATAAAGATTTTATGCTAAGGATTTTTATCCTCGGTTTCATCTTCTGTGGGTTTCTTTCCTGGGTAACTGCATCTCCATTACTCATTATTGAAAGTTTCCATCATAAGGCAATTGTATATGGCTTAATGCAAGCTCTCGTTTTTGGAGCCTATATCTTAGGAACAGGTGGTGTTAAGTATTTATTAAATATCTTTGAGCCAAAGTGGCTGATACGTATTGGATTGATCATCATGTTAGGTGGCAGTGCATTGATGCTGTATGGTGCTATTTACTTTCCATTAGGGCTTTATGGTTTTTTAGTGGCGATGGTTATCTATTCGTTTGGTTCTGGAATCTGCTTCTCATCATTGAATCGTTCTATTATTGAGTCAAGCACAGAGCCTATGGGTGTGAGGGTTGCTCTATTTAGTGTTTTTGTAACTAGTTTTTCTGCATTGGGGAGTGTTTTTTCAAGTCTCTTTTTTGATGGCACGATTCTTTCTCTAGCATGGATTATTACTTTGCCTTGCTTTGTCGCTTGTATATTTAAAATCGTTTTACTGATGCTAAATTATCGTGCTACGCCAGAATGAACTATAAATTAGCATAATTAAAATTAATGAACTAATAATGAGAAATTTATAATCCTGTATCATGGCATAAAACCAACATAATAGAGCGACACGTACTGTTTGGGTTGCAACTAACAATAACAAGCCTAATTCAATCATACCTAGCGGAGAAAATGATAAGGCAAATTGCCAAATTTGTTGAATACTCATATAAGTTGCATCAATAGGGAGCCATTCATTTTGAATAGAATCGCTACCCGATTGCAGTAAGTAAAGAATGCCACCTAACGTCACTAAAATGGTTGACAACAATGTCCCTACTAGAAGAATGAAGCCCATCATCGTTTGCATTTTTTTTATAGATAACATCAAGCAGCTCCTACTAACACATTGTAAAGCATTTGGATGCCTATAAAACAAATAACGATACTGAAGATAATACGTAAGACGCGGTTATTAATGTGTGTTAGTAATTTAGCGCCAAAAAAAGCACCGGCAATAACACCTATCAAGACAGGGAACGTGATCGAAGGAATAATATACCCATGGGTAAAATAAATTCCCGCACTCACAGCGGCTGTTATTCCAATCATAAAATTACTAGTGGTGGTTGCTACTTTATAGGGTAGGCATAGAGCTTGGTCCATGGCTAATACTTTCATGGCGCCAGATCCAATGCCAAGTAAACCAGCTAAAACTCCTGCAACACCCATAATAAAAAAAGCAATCGGAACATTTTGGACATGATAGTGGACTGATTCGCCGTTTTTCAAGCGATAAGTACCATCTAATTTTAATCGAGTAGCCCAAGGATGTGAGGTCTTATAGTGATCATGTTCTTCATTACGTTTTATTGTTAAATAAGCGGAGAAAAATAAAACCAGACTAAATAAAACCGTTAGGAATGTTTTGGAAACAAAGGCAATTAATAAAGCACCAAAAAATGCGCCAATGACCGCTGCTACCTCCAGAAACATGCCGATGCGTAAATTAGTATAACCTTCACGTATGTAAGCTGCTGTCGTTCCAGAAGAGGTCGCAATAACAGAAATAAGGGAGGCACCCATGGCATAATGAATATTGATATGGAAAAGCAAAACCAGCACAGGAATAATCACAATCCCACCGCCGAGGCCAGTGAGTGAGCCTAACAAACCTGCTAGGAACGAAAAGCACAGTAAAAGAGCAGAAAACAATAATATTGTCAAAAATAATCCTTACGTAACGGTTAGGGTCTGTAACGGCATAAAATACCATTTGTTAACAGCGAACATCACCGATTATAGAGTAAAATAATTAAGTCTGAGAGATAAAAATGACTGAGGATAAAATGGATACGAGGATGATGATAAGACTAGCCGTTGTTTGTGTCCCTGCGCTACTCTTCATTTTTAACTCAACAGCCTTTGCTAGTCTGTACGGCCGTACCCTCTGCAAAACATCAGGGTTTTCCTGTAAGCGTGTTAAACAGGGGCAGTCCTGGAACACACTTTGGCCCAATGAACATGATCGTGATATTGCAATGCGGATTAATCGGATGAATACGCAAATTTATCCTGGTATTGTGCTCGCCGTTCCAAATGATATTGAAAAAGCTGATATCATCAATTTTGCCCCCTTTCCTTTGCAAATTAAACCTCTTCAAGAAAAACTAGTGGTGATCGATCCAGAAAATATTGCTTGGGGAGCGTATGATGTGGATGGTGCGTTGGTGAAGTGGGGGCCAATCTCGGCAGGTGCTGACTACTGTAAAGATATAGATGAGCCGTGTCGCACACATTCAGGCGCCTTTCGTATTTACTCTCTAGGAAGTAGCGATTGTATATCTCATAAGTTTCCATTGCCTGAGGGTGGTGCTCCAATGCCGTTTTGTATGTATTTCAATAATGGTCAAGCTTTGCATGGAGAACCTAATGGATTGCCAGGATATAACGCGAGCCATGGTTGCGTACGTTTATATGTCAGTGATGCTGAATGGTTACGTTATGATTTTATTGAAGGACCTAATTCGAGCAATAATTATCGGGGAACAAAAATTATTATTGAACCTTATGAGTCTCAAGACGATCCAGAAGATATTTCAGAAGAAACTTCTACCGATGATCAGTGATTCATTTCTTCATATATTTAATTCATAACGTATGCTGCGTCCGCCGCCAATTTGTTTCAATGCTTTTATGGCGAGTAGGTGTTGCAAATCTCTCGTCGCTGTTGCCTTAGACGTATCCGTTATTGCCATGTATTTCTTTGCACTCATTCCACCTTCGAATCCTTTTACGCCCGCTTGTAGCATACGCTGTATCGCTTTCAATTGACGCTCATTAAAAGCATTTTTGAAATTATCAAAAAAAGCAGATTTTTTAAGAATGAAGTTAATTTGTTTTTCTACTTCAACTTGTGCACTCAATATCAAGTTCACAAAATAGTGTATCCATGCAGTTATATCATTCGATTTTGAGGCTGCATTTAAAGCTGCATAATATGCTTTTTTTCCAGCTTCAATGGTATGAGATAAGCTTAACATGACAGGATATCCAAAGCCTTGTGACAAAGCTTTTTCCGCAATAGCTCGGCCAATTCTTCCATTGCCATCTTCAAATGGATGAATACTCTCAAAATACAAATGGGCAATAGCCGCTCTGACAGGGGAAAAGCTAATAGCGTTGATTTCACCAGTAGCTGTTTGATTAAACCAACGTATAAATCTTTTCATCTCTTTAGGGACATCTCGTGAAGGTGGAGCTTCATAATGAACGATCCACTTTCCATGGTGCCCTGAAACAATTTGCATAGGCTCTTTATCTGTTCGAAAACAGGCTACTCTAAGGTTGGGATTGGTGGACCCCGAGAGTAACATCAGATGCCAATCGAATAGTTTTTCTTCGGTCAGTGGTTGCTTAAAAGTATCACGAACATCAAGCATTAGATCAGCAATGCCTTGTGCACGCTTATCATGTACTTGCACAATGTCAGAATTTAACCCCAACTTGTTTTTGATTGATGATCTAACATCTAATCGACTAATATGCTCACCTTCAATTTTAGAAGTTTTAACGGCTTCTTCTACCATTAGATTAATCATGGTTTCCGTTTGCAGGTTTTTACTTAGATGACTCAACTTACCATTCATCAGCCCCATCTTTTCTGCAATAGAAAATAAGGTGTCATGAATAGGGGATAAATTATAATGAAAATGGGGCCAGTCAGGTTGTTGCCAATTGTATGTTTTCATGAGCCAATTATAGCGCTTATTCGGCTCATTTTAAAGCGGATATTGAGCCGAATAATGTTAGTAATCGGCTCAGCCAATTAGAAGATTATTGAGTAGTATATTTAACTGCCGTATATGATTGTTTACATTGAGGTTGGCAAGAAGTTGGCATAGTGAAGCTATAAACTCGACCATTATTGATTAATTTATCATCAGCATCGTAAATGCGTATCTTATAAGGAATGTCTGTGCCATATGGCATGATGTAGGCTTGTCCCATATCGCTGTTCATTGCAGCCGCTTGCCATTTGCCATTTACCATAGCTTCTACTTTATGTATGCCATTTTGAAGATGAGTAATGATAAGATCTATCCAATAAAACTGACTGTTTGCACCAAGACCCAGTACAATGTCGCCCGTATAATTGGGCGCAGGAATGAATTTCCAGGAAATTTGTCGATTATTCCATTTCCCACTGTTGATGAGATTAGGCAGTGTTTTGCCATTTAAAGTGAAATTTCCAAGAGAGGGAGTATGTAGGTCTAAATGATTAAAACTATCACGACAGAATTCATTGCCATCAGTACAGCTATCGGCTACCACCATATTGAGTGTCGCGCCATTGAATTGATCTGCTACCCATTGATAACCGGTACAAAATCCTCCGTTACCTGGGGCACCGCTATTTGGTCCAGTACAAAAATCGCCAATAGTAACTGCTACCCAACGTCCACAGTTTAACCCATTATTCCATTGTCCCATTACTTTCGATCCGGAAGGTAGGGGACGGCTTAGTCCCATCGCGGAGAGATCTCGGTAATCATTGGGTGTTTGAATCACATTCAATGCGACATAATTGCTGCTGTCGATTTGTGCTTCCGGAACACCGCAACCGCCATAAGGCTGACCTACGCTATCAAAATTTGTCCCGACGGCGATGTCTTGTGTGACGGGCGTTGGTTTTGGCTTAGGCGTGGGCTTAGGTTTCTTAGCAAAGGCGCTATGAAGCATAACCTGAGTTAAGCCGGTGAAGAGAATAAGGGCATAGGATATTTTTTTCATATAAAAATCATAAACAACGTTTATGATTTATTCAATGGTCAATATCTTACAGAAGAAAAGATTATTTCTGGAGTACGTAAGTCCCAGGTGCATCACCGAGTGGTTTAATGCCCGCGGCTTTTGATTCCATTTTAGGAGGATCAACTTTCGTTTTACTTGAATTAATGGCTAACCATTTTTCAAAAGCAGGCCACCAAGAACCATTCACTGATTTAGTGTGTTCGTACCAGGATTTAGGATCAATATATCGATCAGTTTCTTTTAAAGTTGAGATACGGTAATAACGTTTCGTTTTTTTCGAGGGCATACTCACTATTCCCACATTATGCCCACCGCTAGTGAGGGTAAAAGTAACATCAGCTGTGGTTAATAAATTAATTTTAAAGACAGATTCCCAAGGAGAAACATGATCTCGCTCGGTTGCGACAATAAAAATAGGCAAACGAATATCGGTTAGAGCAATAGGTTTACCCTTAACTAGATAATGTCCTTCGGCTAATTGATTATGGAGAAATAAATTACGTAAATATTGCGAATGCATTTTGTAAGGCAGCCGTGTTGCGTCTGCATTCCATGCCATTAAGTCTGTTAATGGTTTGCGCGTGCCCAGCAAGTAGTCATGAATGAGACGCGACCAAATTAAATCGTTAGAACGTAGTAATTGGAAAGCTCCTGACATAAGGTGTGTATCTAGGTAACCTTTTTCTAACATGATATTTTCTAGGAATGCAATCTGACTTTCATCAATAAATAAACCTAATTCACCTGGTTCGGTGAAATCAGTTTGAGCAGCAAATAGAGTCATTGTAGCAAGCCTATGGTCATTATCACGCGACATACTGGCAGCAGCAATCGCAGCTAGTGTCCCTCCAAGACAATATCCTACCAGGTGAATTTTTTGATGCGGAATTAAGGCAGAAATAACGTCTAAGGCGGACATAATTCCGAGATCTAAATAATCTTGCATACTAAGATCCCAATCTTTTTTAGTGGGGTTTTTCCAAGAAATCATAAAAACGGTATGCCCTTTTCTTACCAAATATTTAACAAGTGAATGTTTAGGAGTAAGGTCTAAAATGTAATATTTCATAATCCATGCAGGTGAAATTAAAATAGGCTGGGCATAGACTGTTGTGGTTGTTGGAGAGTATTGGATGAGTTCAATTAACTGATTGCGGTAAATAATTTTCCCAGCTGTTGCTGCCACATTTTTCCCAATAATAAAGTTTTCAGAGCCAGGAGGGGGTTCATTGTTTTGAAAGCGATTAATATCATCAAGAAGATTTTTAAATCCCTGGATGTAATTTTCTCCCTTCATCTCGCTCGCGATTTGTTGAATTTCGGGATTAGTAATAGGAAAGTTAGAAGGAGACATCATATCGAGAATTTGTCGTAAAGTGAAATCTACCACTTCTTGATGGTGGCAACTGACACCTTGTACATTTGTGGCAGCTGCATGCCACCAATTTTGGGCCAGTAGAAAGGATTCATAAATGAATGAATAGGGAAACTGCTGCCAGTTCTTCCCCGTAAAGCGTTTATCTGCAGGTGTAGGGATTATGCTATATTCACCTGTTGAATCGTTTGAAAGATGACCAATATATTGCTTAACCAAATGCCAATATCCTTCCTGAAAAAGATTTATTAATTCAAGTTGTTTGGCGGGATGCATAGTGAGATGAGAATACCAATCAGTGAAAGCAAGCATAAAAGCCGAGGGTGAAACACCACCCGACATTTTACCAATAGCGGTCTGTAATGTATGGTCTATTTTTTCGGAGGACTTGGGTATATGTTCTTCGATGGGCATGTTTTACCTCGAAAATAATATCAAGATGCATTAAATGCCCATCACCTTTATCCAGCCAGTTATTTTTTTTCTGAACCTTTACTGGAAGATGTGTTATCGCGCATAGTCGATTCGCGTAAAGTGGATCCACCTAGTTTTGTTAATTCTTCAATATTTTGCATTGTGGTATGGATTATTTTTTGGGTGTTTTCTAGCAACGCGGTTAAGCCTTCATTAAAGCATTCTTTTTGCAGATTTAATAAATCTTCAGGTTTGCGAACAGTCGTTAAACGTTTTAATTGGTTTGATGCGCGAGAAATATTTTCGCCCATTAATTCTAAATTTTGCTGCATGGTTTTTTGACATAGTTCAGTGGTGGCTTTACTCCACTCAGTGAGTGGACCTGTCATATTCTTATTCATTTTTATCCATTGATCAAAGCCTTCGGTATTCATAGAAGCATTCTCCTATAAGCAATTAATCGGACATCTTATTATTACATATTAGTCTTATTGCAAAGAGAAGTCCAATTGGAAAGAGATAACTTGTTGATAAATATATAAATATTTTAATATTAGCACTAATCTGACTAAATGCTTAATTCTCCTTACTTGACTCTCTAAACCTTGATGGCTAATCTTGGGACCTACTAGTTTAATGTTGAATATAGGAATAAAAAAAGATGAGAAAGGAGTTCTAGAGGTGAAAATTATTGAGCGCTTTGAAGTTGCTTATTATCAATATCTAAACGAAGAGTCCCATTTGACTCATGATTTTCCAGCGCTCGCTCACGACATTCAATCTCTTTTGCAACTCTATCGCCTCATGGTGTTAGTGCGAACAATGGATACAAAGGCCATTGCGTTGCAACGCACGGGTAAATTAGGGACCTACCCCTCAACTCGTGGGCAAGAAGCAGTATTTGTAGGTGTGGGACATGCCATGCAAAAAAATGATATTTATGTTCCGTACTATAGGGATATGGGCACGTTAATACAGCGTGGTGTGAAATTGTCCCAAATTTTATTATATTGGGGCGGTGACGAGCGCGGTAATGTTTTTGGTAATGAAAGTAATGATTTTCCATTTAGTGTGCCTGTGGGCAGCCAGCCCTTGCATGCAGTGGGTGCTGCCTACGCAATGAAATATAAAAAAGAAAAGGGCGCGGTTGTTTCCATGTGTGGGGATGGAGCAACGTCACAAGGCGATTTTTATGAGGCAATGAATGTAGCGGGAATGTGGAAACTACCGGTCGTATTTATTATCTGTAATAATCAATGGGCCATCTCAGTTCCGCGTGATCAACAAACAGCGACTCCTACGCTTGCACAAAAATCCATTGCGGCGGGATTTATAGGAGAACAAGTTGATGGGAACGATATTATTGCTGTTCAACATCGCACGGTTGAAGCATTAAAATCTGCGCGTGAAAAAGGAGAACCACGATTGTTAGAAATGGTATGTTATCGCCAACATGACCATACGACAGCAGATGATGCGAGTCGTTACGAGCCAAAAGACAGACGTGAGCAAGAATGGAAAAAAGAACCGGTAGCTCGATTGCGCCATTATCTCGAACAACAAAACGCATGGTCAGAAAAACAGGAAGAGTTATTGCGGGCAGAATGTGCACTCGAAGTGGATGAAGCTGTCAAAGAATATCAAGGGATGCCATCACAACCACTAGAATCCATGTTTGATTACCTCTATGCACAATTGCCAAAAGCATATTCCGAACAACGTCATATGCTTAAAGAGATGGAGGAAGATTTACGTCATGCCTGAAATAACATTAGTGGAAGCAGTCACACAAGCTCTAGCCTATGAAATGCAAAATGATCCTAATGTCGTTGTGATGGGTGAAGATGTTGGTAAAGATGGTGGCGTCTTTCGTGCAACACAAGGTTTATTAGATAAGTTTGGTTCCCAAAGAGTATTAGATACTCCCTTAGCGGAGTCAATGATTGGTGGAATGGCTGTCGGTATGGCGATACGCGGATTAAAGCCAGTCGCTGAATTTCAATTTATGGGATTTATATATCCAGCGATGGATCAAATCATTAATCATGCTGCGCGGATTCGCAATCGCACACGTGGTCGTTTAACTTGCCCGGTAGTGTTTCGAGCACCCTTTGGTGCGGGAATCCACGCGCCCGAACATCACTCTGAAAGTACAGAGGCCCTATTTGCTCATATTCCAGGATTACGAGTTGTCATTCCCTCATCACCAAGACGCGCTTATGGATTATTACTAGCAGCTATTCGTGATCCTGATCCAGTTATTTTTTTAGAACCCTCACGCCTATACCGCTTCGCAAAACAAGAAGTAAATGACGATGGTAATGCTTTACCGTTAGATGTTTGCTTCACATTACGTACGGGACAAGATGTAACGCTTGTCACTTGGGGGGCAATGGTGAAAGAGACATTAGCCGCCGCTGACAAACTCAATGATGAAGGAGTAAGTGCTGAAGTGATTGATGTTGCGACCATTAAGCCCTTAGATATTGAAACAATATTAGCGTCAGTTGAAAAAACAGGTCGTTGTATTATTATACATGAAGCTCCATTAACGGGTGGAGTGGGTGCTGATATTGTCGCTCTTGTAGCAGAGAGAGCCCTATTCACACTAAAAGCACCGCCTGTACGAGTAACAGGCTTCGATACAATTGTGCCTTATGCCCGAATGGAAAAATATTATATTCCTAGTGAGAAAAAAATTATGAATGCGGTACATCGCCTTATGGAGTTCACATGAAAATTTTTCATCTGCCCGATTTGGGAGAAGGCTTAGCTGAGGCTGAAATTCGCGAATGGTATGTTAAGGTAGGTGATGTGGTGACGGTGGATCAGCCCCTCGTATCAATGGAGACTGCAAAAGCCGTTGTAGACGTTCCCTCTCCTTATGCTGGAAAAATTGCGCAATTATTTGGAAAAGATAATGACATCATCCAAACAAATGCACCTCTTGTCGGCTTTGAATCAGATAAAATAAAACAAGATGAAGGTAGTGTTGTTGGCAAGCTCGAAAAAAGTGAAAGTAAATGGGACGATGGCGATGTTATCATTGGCCAGGCAAAAACTAAGCTGACAGAAGTTAATAAAATAATGCCTGCTGCAAGAGTGTTAGCTAAAGAAATGAATATCGATTTGGCGCTAGTTGTACCAACAGGGCCGCAAGGATTAATTACCGTTGGAGATGTGAAAAAATTACTGTTAGAGAGATCATCTACCTCAACTGCAAAACATACCGAAACACTACATGGGGTACGTCGTGTCATGGCACAAGCCATGGTGCAATCGTCGCAGGAAATTGTACCTGTTACTATTTTTGAAGATGCTGATATTACTAGTTTACCTGCCAATGTCGATTTAACAGTTGAATTACTTAAAGCCATTGTGACTGCTGCAAAAGCAGAACCAGCTTTAAATGCCTGGTTTGATGGCAAAACATTAGAAAGAACACTAATGGATAAAATAAATATTGGCCTTGCAGTCGATTCAAAAGAGGGATTATTTGTACCTGTTATTAAAGAGGCTGAAAAATGTTCGCATGAAGAATTGAGAAAATACATCGAAGACTATAAACATGCTGTTGCCAACCGTAGTATCGCCCCTTCTAACATGCAAGGTGCTACTATCACATTATCGAATTTCGGTATGATAGCGGGTCGTTATGCTACGCCTATTATTTTGCCTCCTACTGTTGCCATTATTGCGTGCGGTCGTACTCGTGAAGCAGCGCTTTGTCGCAAAGGAAAACTAATAGCGGGACGAATAATGCCGCTTTCACTTACCTTTGACCATCGTGCGGTAACGGGTGGTGAGGCGACGCGCTTTTTAAAAGAAATAATTAGATACTTAGAAAAAGAATAATTTTATTCTTACTTACGTTTTAATTTATACCCGCCTGTAGAATTAGATTCTATAAGTGGGGTTGTTTCTTTTTTTTGTAAACCAATAGATAAATTTTTATTATCAAGCACTTTCCTATTAACAGGAAAATGGGCAGTTTGTCTTAGCGAAGGTAAATTATTATTATGAAATTTTCTATTTTTTTCCGTTGAAAATTTAGCGTTAATAAATTTATTGGTATTAATGAAGTGCTTATTTATTTCTTTATAAAAAGAGATCATTTGATTTTTCTTATATTTTTTTCTATAACTTTGAACAGAATGAGCTGCTGTTGCTACACCAAAAATCAAAGCTACACCTAAAGATGCCCAGCCAACAATAGGAACTGCCGCAAGACCCATTAATAAGCCTACCCCAACCAATAAACCTATCATGCCAGCCATACAGCCCGCTATTGAACCAAAGGAAGCCGTGAAGCACATTCCGGCAACTCTAATTTGAGAGCGTATTGATGGTGGTTGAAAGTAAATAGATTTTTCATTTGTGTTGATAAAACGGCTGATCAGTTTTTTTAATATTTCTATTTTGGAGGGGTCGTGGTTGTAAATTAATATATTAGTAAATTTCTTTAGGAAGGCATCTAAGTCTTTTTCTAATTTTGACGTTCTTTTAAATATCGTCTGCGTATCGCGAAATATTTTTTCTTTTAATTGATCTCTTAGCGCGGAAGTTATAAAAATGGTATGATTTTTAATTAAATAATTTTTAATCGTATTGATTAAATAGGCTAATAAAATGGCGTTTATAAGTTCTCTTTCCCTCACCATATTAAAATGCAAAATGCGTTTTTCTTCGAAATGATTTTTGTATGACCAATAGGCAATAGGAAAAGCTACTATCAAAAATAAGCTTAAAGAAAATGAACCTAAAACAATGGCAGAAACACCGCCCATGGTTAATGCTAAGGTATTAAAAACGATACCAAAAGTAGGCCAAGCAACGCCCGCTGCGGTGCCGATTGCATCTCTTGAAGATTTTAGGATTTGCATGGATGTATACCAGAAGAATATCGTTGTCTTAGCGTGCGGCGCATAATTTTATTGGAAGCTGTTTTTGGTAATTCATCAATAAAGACCACTTCATGAATTTTAAATAAAGGATTTAAGCTAAGATTTATGCCCTGTTGCATTATTTTCAATACAGTCGTTTTATCTAATGTCTTCGTAGGTACCGCATAGATAACAAGTTGATTGGACCCTTGATTAGGTGTGACAGCAATCGCGGCTACTTCTAAAATCCCAGGCATGCCAGTGAGAGCACGCTCAATTTCTGCCGCACTTACTTTGATCCCGCCTAGATTCATACTGTCATCGTTGCGTCCGAGAACGCAGAAATAACCATTAGCGAGACGACTTACTAAGTCCCCATGGCGTCGAAAAATTTTCCCTTCTTGAGAGGCGAACATATTAGCAAAATAAACATCATGGTGATTTGCGTTTAAAAGAGTGGTGGATAAACCAATAGAAGGAGGAATAATGACGACTTCTCCGATGTCAGCAGGTTTTCCAAGTTCATCTAGAACAACAAAATCCATGCCCATTGTGGGCGTGGAAAATTGCGCTGGGTAATTATCTTGAATAACTGTACTTGAAAGATACGCGCCTCCAATCTCTGTCCCCCCGCAATATTCGATGATAGGTTTGTTATTGGCGAGCGCCATTAAATATTGCATATCTTCAGCATTCGAGCATTCACCTGTAGAACTAAAAACTCTGATAGATTTCCAATCTAATCCTTCCATACAGGTTGATTGCTTCCACGTAGCTACTAATGTTGGCACAACACCTAGCATCGTGACGTGACTATTTTGTACAAACTCACCAAATAGTTTGTCTTTAGGTGCATCTGAATAAACAGCAATAGCGGCTTGATTAATTAAGGCGGCAAATAACAGCCAAGGTCCCATCATCCAGCCTAAGTTGGTAGGCCAAGCAAGTATATCGTCAGATTTGATATTCTGATGAAAATAGGCATCGGACGCTACTTTTATTGGAGTAGTATGATTCCAAGGAATTGCTTTAGGCTCAGCAGTCGTGCCGGATGAAAAAAGAATATTACAGGCCGTCATTGGCTCACAAGCCACAGAAGTAAATTCGGCCTGATTTAAAAGAAAATCATTCCAGGAGTGATCTTCTGAACGAAAGGAATTTGATTTAGTTAGATGGGAAGGTAAAATAATCGTCGCAGGAGCATGTGCTTGACAAATTTTTTCATACAGTGGAATAGTTTTACCACCCCATGAAATCAAATCCTGTGTAAATACCAGTTTAGTTTTTGCAATGGCTAAGCGAGAAGCGATTTCTTGGCTTGAAAAACTATCTGCAATGGAGACAACGATTCCACCCATTTTGATAATGCCCAGATAAATTGCGATAGCAAGCTCTGTCATAGGCATAATAATAGCGATAGAGTCGCCCACTGTTATGCCTTGAGCTATAAGACTATTAGCGATTCTGTTTGAAAGCCGATTAAGGTCAGCATAAGTCATTTGGTGAATTTGTTTAAGGTGATCTTGGTAAATAATAGCTGTTTGGGAAGGGGTTGCAGTAAAACAGCTATCTGCAATATTCATTTTTGCACCCGGCAGCCAATTAGGCGATTCTACCCCTTGTGTTAAATCGCAGATTTGTTTGGGCTTTGATTTAAAAACGATACCCAGTACCTCCAGCATTTTAGACCAAAACGCTTGATAATGATCAACCGTCCAGTGATGGAAGTCATGTATATCTGTTATTCCAAGCTCCGACATAAAATGAGTAATATTTGCACTCATGATAATATCAGGTGTCGGCGAACAAGGCGTATATTTCATCAACTGACCTTCTGTCCTGCAACCAAAATTGGGTTATACTACGCGCCTCTAAAGGAAGCAGCTTATGCAAAAAAAAAACGCCATCATATTGTTCTCAGGTGGCCTAGATTCTACAACATGCCTCGCCATAGCAAAAGCCCAAGGGTTTTCTTGCTATGCATTAAGTTTCTTATATGGTCAGAAACACCATGTGGAGATACAGCATGCTAAGAGCATTGCCGCTAAATCAGGTGTTCTATTTCACAAAGTTCTTGCTTTGCCGCTTGACGATATAGGAGGTTCTTCACTTACCGATTCCAAGTCTGCCGTGCCGGATTTTAAAGACCACGCAGATATCCCGAATACTTATGTACCTGCAAGAAATACGATTTTTTTATCCTTTGCGCTCGCATGGGGTGAGGTTGTGAATGCCTATGATATTTTTATCGGGGCGAATTATCTCGACTATTCTGGTTATCCGGATTGTCGTCCCGACTATTTAAAGGCTTTTGAAAAGATGGCGATGCTGGGCACTAAAACAGGTCCTGGTGGCAGGTCATTTAAAATTCATGCTCCGCTTTTACAAATGCATAAAAAGGAAATCATTTGTACAGGTATGGATCTTGGGGTTGACTATAGTCAGACTATTTCTTGCTATCGTGTTGATAATAACGGACGAGCGTGTGGTCAGTGTGATAGCTGTGTTTACAGAAAAAAAGGCTTTTCTGAAGCAGGTGTTTTAGACCCAACATCCTACTATAACTAGGGATAAAAAAAGCCATACCGTCATTTAACGAAAGCATGGCTTAGAATACTGTAAAGAAAAAGTTAATCTAACATTCCATATTGTTTTAATTTTTTCCGTAGGGTCCCACGCGAAATCCCGAGAATATGAGCCATTTTAACCTGATTGTAGTGTGTATGATTAATTAACACTTCAAGTAAAGGGCGCTCAATTTCTTCTAATAGAATCGAGTAAAAATCAATAGGCTGTTCACCGCCAATATTAGAAAAATAGTTACGTAGCGTATCTTTTACTACTTGTTTCAGTGTAATTGTTGCTAAATCATCAGTTGTAGCTATTTTTTTATTCATATAAAACTCCATACCATCCGTAATAGTTTTAGCTATTCATCCATGAGATAGATAATCAATGACCCATCCAAAGTTAACATAAAATCAATAGGTGGTTTCTTTTTGATCTTCCGATCTAATGTTTTCAACTTCGTTTTCAAAGTTATTTATTTGCGGCTGTTGAATAGGCGCTGTAGGTGTGAGGTTCTTCTTAGTGTTTCTGCTACCAGTTTTCTTTGGTTTTGAAGTGGAAGTAGCTTTAGTTTTAACTGTTTTCGATTGTTTTGCCCATTCTTTATCAAATTGGCTTAAATGTTTTTTTAGTGCAATCATTTTAGTTTTTTTAGCGGCAGTTGTATTAAGGGTTTTTGTTGTCTCTTGAAGTTGTTTCGTAAGCGCACTCAAATTTTTGGCTATTGTTCTTGTTTTAGTAGGATTTTTAGATTTTTGCGCTTGTGCTTTCAGCTTATTGATAGAAATTTTAAATTTATTTTCTGATTGTTTCAGAACGGCTACTTCTTTATTAAGTTGTGCTGCTAATTTTGCAGGAGCTTTTAAAAAATCTTTTTCCAATTTTTGTGCTGTAATAGCAGGTAGTGCTGTGTTTTTGCGCTTTGCTATATATTTCACATTTTTTTTTCGAGACATTGTCTGTTATCCTTAATTTAGAACGATAGATTTGAGATCGTAAAATTTAACATTCTTCTAGTTTAAAAGTCTACTAGATAACAAAAAGATCTGTTCATATTGATTTCACCCCTGTAACTCTTTAAAGTACCATCGAATTAGCCGAGGTATTATTTATGGTTAAGGAGTTTTAAGAAATGAGTAATGCAAGTTTAAAAGAACAGTTGCAAGCCATGGTCTCTCCATTGTCAGATAAGTCAGCATCCGATAAGCGAGCGTTAGATAAGCCTGCTGCAACGCAGAAACCGATACATAAGCCGCAAAAGCCGTATCAGATGAGCAAAAATGGTAAGCCGAAACCAAAATGGCTTGATTATGCTTTTTACGGAGTAGAGCTCTTAAAGGCCTATTTTCCTTTGTGCTTTAAAGCCACGAGTGAGGTAATGCCTCTAAAAAAAGGTATTAAAGAAGACTTAGTGAAATGTTTAAGCAAACTTGATACAATCCTCATTGAAGATAAAGCTTGTATGATTAAAAGTCTGGCTTATTACGTTAATACGGCTGCTTACCATAAAAGCGTGGTTGAGGGAGCAGTACGCATTAAGTTAGACGGAAGTCCGGCAGGTACCGTTACTCCTGAAGAGGCTAAATATTCTATTGAACGCCAGCAAACAAAACTACAGTCTAAACAGACCGCAACATCCACTGCGCAAGGTATAGTCAAGGAAGATGTAACATTATAACTACGAGAGTTAGCGCATCATTTAGTTAGTGAGGTTTTTTATGGGCCAACTTTCGCGTCGTATTTCTCCTATGACGTTATTTATGTTAAGCATGAACGGTATTATAGGATCGGGTTGGTTATTTGCCCCTTTATATGCTGCCAAAATTGCTGGGGCTGCCGCTATTTTTTCTTGGGTAATCGGTGGATCTGCAGCCATCTTAATTGCATTCACATTTGCTGAATTAGCTAGTATGTTGCCCATAGCAGGTGGTACCGCGCACATCCCTCAATTGAGTCATGGTGCATTTGCGAGTTTCATTCTTAGCTGGATTGCATGGCTTACGGCTTTGATTTTAGCTCCTATTGAAGTACAAGCGGTACTACAGTATGCCTCATTATACTTTCCTGCATTGATGCGAGAAGTAGGCGGCATTCCCGTTTTGAGTATCTGGGGATATATTTGGGCAGCTATTTTAATGATCAGTTTATGTCTCATTAATATTCTTAGCTATCGGGGATTGGTTCGCTTTAACTTTGTCTTATTTGTTTTTAAATTTTCTGTCATTCTCATTACCATTTTTGCTCTTATGCACGCGCAGTTTCATACGGCTAACTTCGCTGGAATGTTAGCTTCTGCTAGTTCATCTCAAGGCTGGAAAGCGATTTTAAGTGCAGTCGCAACCGGTGGGATTATGCTCGCGTTTAACGGGTTTAAAAGTGGTGTTGAATTAGCAGGTGAGGCGAAAAATCTTAAAGTTTCTATACCCTTAAGTACCGTAGGCTCGGTCGCTGCTTGTTTGCTATTATACATTGGATTGCAAGCCTGCTTTATTGGCGCATTACATCCTTCTGCAATAGCAAATGGTTGGCAAAATCTAAGCTACACAGGTGATATAGGACCTTTTGTTGGATTAGCAGCTGGCGTTGGGTTAGTGATGCTACTTAAATTGCTTTATTTGAATTCGATCGTCTCTCCTCTTAGTGCTGGATTAGTTTATGTGACTTCAACTGCTCGTATTCTTTATGCAATGAGTAGGATCGGGTATGTTCCTAAGTTTCTTTCACATTTAAATCACCAACACTTTCCTGTCTGGGCGATTGTGATCAACTTTCTATTAGGGATGCTATCTTTTCTCCCTCTTCCTGGCTGGCAGGCAATGGTTAATTTTTTAGTTTCAGCTATGGTCATTACCTATGCGATGGGTCCGATTGCTCTACTGTGTTTGCGTTTAACGATGCCAGAAAAAGAGCGTCCATTCCGGCTGCCGGCTGCAAATTTACTATGTTTACTTGCTTTCTATTGTTGTAATCTCTTTAGCTACTGGACAGGTTGGGATACCATTTCTAAACTAGCCATAGCACTGTTTATTGGATTGATGTTTTTCTTCATCTCTTATGCTCGTGGCAGCGTTAACATCGATAAACGTGAGCTGCGTTCAGCTATATGGATCATGCCTTACTTAGTAGGATTAGTTATCATTTCGTATCTCGGTTCATTTGGTGGGCGAAATATTATCCCCTTTGGTTGGGATTTTCTTGTAATAGCATTATTTAGTGCTGCTATCCTTTACATATCAGTTCGTAGTAGAGCCGTACTTACTTCAAAAGAGGTGACAGATTATTTAATTTCGAATACGGCAGCGGTTGAGCGTTAAAGACGGTTGCCAAAGAAATGAATTAGATAATGCAATAAAGGGAAGAAAAAAGTGATGGATAACACAAATCGTGTCGTTAAAACAACATTACATGATGCCGGCATTCTTGAAATCATGCTTGATCGACCTAATCAATTGAATGCATTAAGTCGAACCCTTTTAGAACAGTTGATACACATCTTTAATGAAGCAAAATTCAATAATTCTATTAAAGCAGTATTGTTAACAGGTACGGGTAAAGCATTTTGTGTTGGTGCAGATATTAACCAATTAGCAGAACTCAAAAATGCCAATGGATTAGACTATGCTCGTTTCGGACAGAGTGTTTTTCATCAGTTGGAGTCCTTAGGTAAACCTTCTCTTGCGGCTATTCAAGGCTTTGCGCTGGGAGGAGGGTGTGAGCTAGCAATGGCTGCAACTCTTCGTATAGCGACTAATACAGCCATTTTCGGGCAACCGGAGATCAAGCTAGGCGTTATCCCGGGTTTTGGTGGCACGCAACGTTTACCCAGATTAATTGGTAAGGGCCGTGCACTCCAAGTTTGTTTAACAGGAAGAAATTTTACTGCAGAGACTGCTTACCAATGGGGATTAGTGACGGAGCTAACCTCACCAGAAGATTTATTGCCTCGCGCTTTTTCTCTTTTAAAAGAAATAGTCCAGTTTAGTCCACTAGCGATTCAGGGGATAATGACAACCATTCAGCAAGGATATGATCTTTCATTAGAGGATGCGCTCGAACTCGAAGCTGCGTATTTTGGCTTATCTTGCACAACAGCGGATAAGCGTGAAGGTGTTAAGGCTTTTCTTGAGAAACGATCACCCGTATTTAATGGAGAATAATAATGAGTGCGGATCAAGAAGTCTTATTTTATGAAATGCCTGGTCACGAAGGCAATTTAGGTGTAATCACTCTTAATCGTCCACAAGTTTTAAACTCGTTAAACCCAGCCATGATTCACGCGATGTATGGCAACTTACAACGTTGGGCTATAGATAACTCGATTAAAGCAGTCGTTATTCGGGCGGCTGAAGGACGCGCATTTTGCGCAGGTGGCGATTTGCGTATGACTTACGAATATCATCAAGCGAATAAAGAGGCCGTGTTGGCTTTTTTTCGCGATGAATATCAGCTAAACCGTCTAATTTTTCATTATCCTAAACCCTACATCGCTTTGTTAGATGGTATTACGATGGGTGGCGGAGTAGGTATCTCTATACACGGCTCACATCGTGTGGCAACTGATCGCTTGTTGTTTGCCATGCCAGAAACAGGAATTGGTTTTTTTCCCGATGTTGGTGGGAGTTATTTTTTGCCACGACTTCCAGGATATAGCGGGTTTTATTTAGGATTAATGGGCACTAGGTTAATAAGCGATGATTGCGTGGCATTAGGGATTGCGCAAAATAAAATAGCAAGCGATTCGTTGCAAGGTCTCATAGAGGCTTTAGCGCAGTGTTCGTTTGGGAATAAACCTCGTGAAACGGTAACAGAGATCATCGCCCCATTTGCTGTTTCCACAAAATCCTCAACTTTACTTCAGCAACAGAGTGAAATAGATGAATGTTTTTCTAAGCTAACGATGGAAGAAATTGTTAATGCATTAGCTGTTTCAAGTAGCCCACTTTGTGAAGAAGCGGCTTTAATGTCGGCAAAAAAATCCCCAACGAGTTTGAAAGTTTCTCTTTCTGCTTTGCAGCGTGGCAAAGATTTAGATTTTGATGCGTGTATGCGCCAAGAATTTCGGCTCGCTCAACACTTTATTATGGGGCATGACTTTAGAGAGGGGATACGCGCTGTCATTATTGATAAAGATCAAACGCCTCATTGGCAGCCGAGTAGCTTGGCTGACGTTACAGATCAACAGGTAGAAAAATATTTTTCACCTCTATCTGCAGAATTAATTTGATCGGGTAACTTTTTTATAGGGACATATTCATACTGGCATTTAAGATATATTAACCAACGAAACTGTTAGTTCTAAAATACATATGAAATTTTTAGATTATCTTTTTATGAGCTGGCGCCAAGGGAATATATGAAGAC
>Ga0207085_1025_pt1 | contig 20006 bp, 22 predicted proteins | sample Alteio_BWMinHeat_53_FD_153542 | JGI IMG/M metagenome (GOLD analysis project Ga0207085, IMG submission 153542) | Enriched cells from forest soil in Barre Woods Harvard Forest LTER site, Petersham, Massachusetts, United States -... | ecosystem: Environmental > Terrestrial > Soil > Temperate forest >...
TCCGCGCCCAACGGAGGCGATTTGGGAATGGCTCGCGAATCGGCCCTGGACAAGGTGAACCCGGAGTTGCGGAAAGCCATCATGGACATGACCCCGGGACAGGTTTCGCCAATTCTTCATACCCAGGAAGGCTACCGGCTAATCAAAGTTTTGGGAAAGACCATGGCCGGCCAGCGCATACTCAGCGATCCGCGCGTGCAGGAAGAGATCCGAACCCGCTTGTTTAACAGTAAAGATCAGCTATTGAGAGCAGCGTTCGTTGAAACGGCGAGAAACGAGGCCAGCGTACATAACTATTACGCAGAGTCCGTTTTAGGGAGCCGCGATAAAAAGTAGATCCGGATTAACGGTAACGACGTGCTTTGCGCGCCTACCCCCATGGTGTAAACCGTTATACTAAAAGAGTATTTATCAATGAAGACGTATGTGAAGTTTGGGACGTTGATGGTGGTGATCGTCGGGTCGCTGGTGTGGCTGGCAGTCGGCGGCGTGAAGGACACGAAGACCTACTACAAGACGATTCCCGAGCTTCAGCAGATGGGTTCGGCGGCACAAGGCGCGCGCCTTCGCGTCGGCGGCGACATCCAACCCGGCTCAATCCAGAAATCTGCCAACGAAGTTCGCTTCGTTATGCATCAGGGGACGCAGACCTTGCGTGTAGTCTATGCGGGCAGCGATCCGCTTCCGGATACCTTCCGCGACAATGCGCAAGCACTGGCGGATGGGCGGTTGGGAAGCGACGGCGTTTTTACTGCCAACAAGATTCAGGCGAAATGCGCGTCCAAATATGAATCAAAGCCCAAGCAGCCGGCGTTGACGCATGAAACGGCTCCGGCTCAGAAGCTCAGTAGCCTGCCTTCAACCACGGCGCCGGGACGTTCGTGATTTTCTCGCGCAAGATCGACTCACATAAAATAACTGCCAGCCGCGGTTTCGCGATTTTGTAAGCCAAGAGGGCACACCCACGCTATGGAAAACCTTGGAGCGCTATCGATTTTGCTCGCATTTGCGATGGCAATCTTTGCCGTTGTATCTGCTCTCACCGGCAAATACGGCCGGCGGCCTTTTCTGGTGATCAGCGCAGAGCGCGCTGTCTACGCCACCTGGGGCTTGCTCACTGTGGCGTCGGTCGTTCTGGTGACACTCCTGCTCCAAGGTGACTACCGGGTTGCGTATGTAGCGGAGCACAGCAATCGGGCGATGCCCACGCTATATAAGTTCTGCGCCTGGTGGGGCGGCCAGGAAGGATCGCTGCTGCTTTGGAGCTGGCTGCTTGTGACCTATACAGCGGTCGCAACATTCACCAATCGACACAAATTTCGCGAGATGATGCCGATTGTTATCGCCATCATGATGTCGACGCTCACGTTCTTCATCGCGATGATCACCTTCGTTGCGAGCCCGTTCAAGATGTTGATGATCGGGAAAGGAATTTATCCTGCGCCAGACGGCAACGGATTGAGTCCGCTGCTGCAGTGGTGGACGATGGCGATTCATCCGCCGTTCCTGTATCTCGGCTATGTCGGCTGTACCGTGCCGTTTGCGTTTGCGATGGCATCGCTGCTCACTAAGCAGCCCGGCGAAGGCTGGATTCATACGACGCGCCGCTGGGCCATCGTTACGTGGCTGTTTCAGAGCACAGGGATTTTGCTCGGCATGGGTTGGGCCTATACGGTGCTTGGCTGGGGCGGCTTCTGGAATTGGGATCCGGTAGAAAACGCGTCGTTGATGCCGTGGATTACCGCGACGGCCTTCCTGCATTCCGTCATGATGCAGGAAAAGAAGGGAATGATGAAGGTGTGGAACATGGTGCTGGTGTCGGCCACGTTCCTGTTGAGCATTCTAGGCACCACCCTGACGCGAACCGGACTGGTGGCGTCGGTGCATGCGTTTGCCCAGTCTCCGGTAAAGCCGTACTTCACGACCTTCCTGCTGAGTGCATTGGTGTTGGTCGTTGTAGCCATCGTCGCCAATCTGTCGCATTTGAAGAGCGATGTAAAGCTCGAAAGCGTGATCTCTCGCGAATCCAGCTTTTTGTTCAACAACCTCATTCTGTTGGCGAGTTGTTTTGCTGTGTTATGGGGGACCCTGTTCCCAGTAATTATGGAGGCGGTTACCGGTGAAAAGGAGAGTATTGATGCTCCCTACTACTACCGCGTAAATGTTCCCATCGCGTTGTTCCTGTTGCTGCTGACCGGAGTGGGTCCGTTGATTGCCTGGCGCAAGAGTTCGGTGAACAGTTTGAAACGCGCCTTCCTGTTACCTGCCGGCGTTGGCGTCGCCGTAGCTGCGGCCCTGGCTGTACTGGGCGTGCACGATATTGCACCACTGGTCTCCTTTGCACTATGCGCATTTGTTGCGGCAACGATTTTGATTGAGTTTTGGAAAGGCGCTCGCGCCATTCAAGTGAAGGAAAAACTCGTGCTGCCGCGGGCGGCATTTGAGTTGACATGGCGCAATACACGCCGTTACGGCGGCTATCTGGTGCACATGGGCATCGTCTTCATGTTCATCGGGTTTACGGGAAGTGCTTTTAACAAACACGTCACGGCCAATTTAGGTTTGGGGGAAACGACACATTTCGGGCGTTATGACTTGAAGTTGTTGAGCGTCGATCATGGCGAAAGGCCGGACTACACGGTAAGTCAAGCGACGCTTATGGTAACGAAAAGCGGCCAGGAGATCGCTCGCCTGTCGCCGGAGTTCCGCTTCTATAAGTCGAGCCAGCAGCAGATGTCGATTGTCGGCATCCGTCGCCGCCTGAACGAAGACTTATATGTCAATTATTCGGGAGTGCTGCCGGATAATTCGAAGGCAATATTTCAGTTGTATCTGTTCCCGCTCGTTTCGTGCATTTGGTGCGGCTATTGGGTGCTGTTGTTCGGCACTTTGATTTGCCTAATTCCGTCGAAGGTGCGGCTGCAGTATGCGCGCACGGAGGTAGTAGGTTTTGCGACAGCTCCTGCGACGGTTAAGGGTTAGGGTTCCCGGACTAATCGCCGCTGCATTTTGTTTGACTGGTTCTTGTTCTTTCGCTCCGGCGCAGGACGTTACGAACTATCTGACTCCCGGCGTGGCCCGCGTTGGCGCGAAATTAGCCTGCCGCTGCGCAGGCTGTAAGGAAAGCATCGGTCAGTGCCCCATGATCCGCTGCGAATCGGCCGATCCGATGCGGCGGCGTATCTACGACATGCAGGCGAAGGGCATGAAGGACGATGCCATCGTCAAGACGATCGTGGATGAGCAGGGAATTATAGCGTTAGCCGGACAACAGCCGCTGGAGTGGATCGCCTGGCTGATGCCGCCCGTCGTCTTGATGATCGGGTTTGGAATTTATAGCATCTGGGTGAAACGCAATCGAGCTACGCAACCCGCAAAGTTGACGGCGGACGAGCAGGCGACGCTCGAGCGTTTTCATAAGCAGATCGATCGGGAGTTCGACGACGAAGCGGGGAAACGCTCATGATGATTCCCATTGCCGTCGCTGTGACAATCGCCGCCCTGGGATTCGTACTTTTCGTACGCGAAAAAGACATCCCCGAGCCGGTGCCGGTATCGCCTACTCAACATTTGGAAGACCGGAAGCGGGCCATCTACGACAATCTTCGCGACTTGCAGTTTGAGTATCGTCTGGGCAAGCTTTCGGACGAAGATTATCAGTCGACAAAACAGGCGCTGCAAAAAGAGTTGGCGGGCGTGCTGGCGGAGATCGAGACGATGTTGGCAAAGCTTGGGCCAACACGTGTAGCAGCCAAAACGGCTGCTACGAAAGACGCGCCGGCGGCGGGAAAGGCAAAAGCACGGAGTGCAACCGTCTGCCCCTTCTGCGGCGCGGAATTTCCGCAAGCGCTGAAGTACTGCGGGGAATGCGGAAAGGCAATTGCATGATTCGCCTGGCAGCGGGATTTTTGTGCGCGGCCGTCTGCGCCTTTGCGGCCATCGACGGAACCGTCGTCAACAAGACGGCTGGCAAGCCGTTAGCAGGGGTTTCTATTACATTAGTCAAGCCAGGTCAGCAGGGCATGCGGACTCTGGGCATCACGACATCTAATGGCTCCGGCCATTTTCAGTTTGCCAACGACGAACCGGGTGGTGGTCCGCAACTACTGCAGGTGAACTATGCCGGCGTGAATTACAACAAGCTGCTGACGCCGAATATTCCAACCTCCGGAGTGGAAGTGGACGTGTACGAAGCGACGAAATCCCCGGATGTCGCCCATGTCGCGCAACGCATGCTGGTGTTCGAAGCCAACACCAGCCGGATCGGCGTGACGGAAACAGTCGTATTGGAAAACTCTTCATCAACCACGTTCAACAACACCGACACCGGCGGTATCCGTTTCTATCTGCCTCCGGCAAGCAACGGGCAAGTCAACGTTAGCGCGCAGGGGCCGCAAGGAATGCCGCTGCCGCGCGCGGCAGAAAAGACAAACGAGGAGAACGTCTTTAAAGTCGATTTCCCGGTTAAGCCCGGAGAGACGCAGTTTCAGATTACCTATGTGCTCCCGGTTGGCTCGCCGTTTACATTTCGCGGGAAGCAGGTGCATATCAAAGGAATGATCAGCGGTCCGCTGAGACTGGTTGCGCCGCCGGGGATCACCTTATCCGGTAGCGATATTCAGCAATTGGGCGTAGAGCCCAATACGCAGTCCACAATTTACAACGTGGTGCGGGACGGCGGATTTTCCGTGGATCTCGCCGGAACCGGCTCGCTCAACGGCCCTTCGGACAATAGCGCAAGCGGCAGCAGTAGCGACGACGAATCACCGCCGGTAACAGAGGGCCCTCCAAAGATCTATCAACATCTGGGGTGGCTGCTCGCCTTCGCGTTGGGGATTCTCGGCATTGGGATGCTCGTTCTGTATCGCAGTTCGCCGGTGCGAAGCTAGCTCATGCCCGATGCGATTGCGCCGGATGCCATAACAATTGACCGTCTGTGGAAATTCTATGGCGACTATCCCGCGCTCCGGAATCTGTCGTTAACTCTGGCCGAAGGCAGGTGCTGCGCCTTGCTCGGTCGAAACGGAGCAGGGAAGACGACGCTGCTGCGCATTCTGGCCGGTTTGTCTCCGTTCCAACGTGGCGATGTTCACATGTTTGGGAACACCCCGCGATCGGAAGATGCGCGTCGGCAGCTTGGTTTTCTCGGACACGGGATCGGTGTGTACGAGGATCTTTCGGCGCGCGAAAACCTGCTGTTCTTTGCACGAATTTCTTATGTCGGCGATGCATCCCAGGTTTGCGATACGTGGTTGGAGAGAGTGGACCTTGCGCGGGTCGCCAACATGCCGGTTCGCCAATTCTCGCGAGGGATGCGGCAGCGGCTGGCGTTGGCGCGCACATTTTTGAACGAACCGAAGACACTGCTGCTCGACGAGCCCTTCACGTCATTGGATGACCGAGCGATCGCCATGCTGAGTGAGTTGCTGACGGAGGCGCGCCGGCGCGGTGCAACCATCGTCTTGTCGACGCATCAACTGCGCGAGGCATTAGCGATTGCATCTGACGTGGCGCTGCTCGAGAACGGACGGTTGCGCTATGCCGGAGAGCGCACCGCAGAGATGCTGGATGACCCGGGATTTCTGTACCGCACTCATACGGAGCTGGGCGCGGCCTAAATGAGGTTAGTGAAGCAGGCGCTTGCGGTCGCGCGAAAAGACCTTTCGGTTGAGCTGCGGACGAAGGAGTCGTTGAATTCGGCCGGGGCGTTCGCGATTGTCATTTTGCTGCTGTTTAGTTTTGCGTTCGATCCGGACGCGGAAATGGCGCAAGAGCTTTCGGGTGGATTGCTCTGGCTGGTCTTTGCTTTTGCCGGCGCGTTGGTATTTAACCGTGGATTCGCGCGGGAATTGCCGAACGAATGCCTGGATGCGCTGTTGGCGTCGTCGGTCTCCTCCGCCGGCCTGGTGTTGGGAAAAGCGATCGCCTCGGTCGGAATTCTGCTGATCATCGAGCTACTCTCGCTATTCGTGTTTGGAATTTTTTATAACAAACAATGGTGGGCGCATCCGGCCGAGTTGGCGGCGGTATTTGTGCTGGCGAGTTGGGGCATTTGTATCGTCGGTGCGGTGTTTGGCGCATTGACGGTGAACCTGCGTCTGCGGGAACTGATGCTGCCGGTGATTATCTATCCATTGCTGCTACCGCTGCTGATGGCGGCAATTGAGCTGACAAACCGTTTGCTGGCGAACCAGAAGATTGGGGACAGCGACTGGCTTTGGGCCAGGGTGTTAATAGTATTTGACGTGGTATTTACCGCCCTGTCGATGCTACTCGCGGAACCGATTCTGGTGAATTGAACTAATCTGGAGGTGTATATGCGAGAAAAAGTAGCGTACGGGTTGGTTGCTCTAGCCGCGATTATTTTGGCTGTCAACTTTTACCGGATCATGCTTGTGCTGCCGGACGATGCAATGCAAGGGCCTATCTATCGCATCATCTATTTTCACGTGCCGGCCGCCATCACTGCGTTCACTGGGTTTTTTGTGGCGCTGATCCTCAGCGCCTGGTATCTCAGCTCGGGAAATATGGCGGCCGATTCGCTTGCCGCATCGGTGACCGAAGTATCGCTCGTGTTTGCGGTTCTGAACTTGGTAACTGGCAGCATCTGGGCGCATGTGATCTGGGGAGTATGGTGGACCTGGGACGCGCGGCTGACATCAATGCTGGTCTGCGTACTAATCTACGCCGGATATTTGATGCTGCGCCAAGCGATCGACGAACCAACACGGCGGGCGCGCCTTGCCGCGGCACTTTCCATCTTCGGCTTCGCAGACGTTGTGATTGTCTGGAAATCCATCGAATGGTTCCGCACCAATCATCCGCAGCCAGTGCTTAGTGTGCGAACCGGCGGAGGCCATATGGATCCGCGGATGGAGGCAGCTTTGTATATCAATTTGCTCGCGCTGCTTCTCTTCGCAGCGGCGTTGACCATTGTGCGCGCCCGCCAAGAGTCAACAGCCCGGGAAATCGATTCGCTACGGCGTTACGCAAACGCCTACTGATTGGGGGATTTATGGACGCGCGTAATATTGCGTTTATGTTTTACGGGCTGTTGACGGCCTGGCTGATCGTGGCATGTTACGTCGTCAGTTTGGCGCGCCGGGGCGCGCGTTTGAAAAAAGAGCTGGATGATGTGAAGCAATTAATGAACGCCAATGCGGGCGCCGGCACAGAAAAGCAGACCGCTCGGCGGTGATCCGTCTCCGGTTAGCGGCGAACGATTACTTCACGAAGGGAATCGCGCGTGAGAAAGAACTTTAAAGAGGCGGCTTTTTCGAACAGGCGCTCCACCGTGCGATTGGGGAAGAACTGACTCCGCTGCAAGGCGCTGCGTGAGACCTGCATCAGATTCTTTTGGTCCTGAATGCGATAGTTATACACCGGGATGCGGGAAGCATGTTCATCGGCATTAAAGAAGACCAGCATGAGGCCGCCGGGCTTAACGACGCGCAGGAGTTCACCGATTACCTGATCGATCAGCGGCGGCGCGAGGAATTGCAGCGCATCCCAGACGAGCGCGACATCGAAAGAATCGTCATGGAAGCGGAGCGTCTGATCCAGGAAACGCTGGGCATTGGCAGCGGCTTGCTGGCCTGCGAGGAAATCCGTGCCGAAGCACTGCTCCATGGTGCCGATGACGTCATCGCTGGAGAGTCGATGCCCCAGTCCGGTGATGAAACTGATGTTGGCCTGGCTGGCTCCTGACATGTCGAGGATGGACTGGGACTCGTTTGGCGGAAAGGACGAAAAGACCTGATCGAGGCCGCTGCTCTTGCGCGTGCTGGCCGATGGAGTATGTGCCGGATCCGAATGAGACGTCTTATGGCTACCAAACATCGTTTAAAGAGCGGCTGGAGGCCAGGTCGTGTGAGGCGGGCACGTAACAGACTTGCCCGCCGGTTTCGTTATTTCGTTACAGACGGGGCGCTGGCCGCTACTGCGGCGACCGGAGCGGGCGAATTGGCAGTTTGATTGGCTCCTGCCGGCGCGGGTCTGGGAGGAACAGCAGATTTCGAGATATCGATGCTGCCTTTGAAATAAGCGCCATCTTCGATCACAATACGGCTCGTCTTGATATCACCGACGAGTTTCGCTTCTTTTTTGATGTCGATTTTATCGGCGGCTTCCACATTGCCCTGAATCGAGCCGTGGATCACAATCTCCCGCGCCTTCAGACTGGCCTGGACGCGGGCGTTCGGGCCAATGGTCAGGCGGTGCTCATGGCACTCGACGGTACCTTCTACCTCGCCGTCGATAGTTAAATCTTCGCGGGCAAAGATCTGACCTTTTAAGGTCACGTTCTTTCCTAATGCAGCGGATCCGCCGCGGGGTCCTGGAATCTCTGGTTCGAATGTTCTGGCTGGCGATGACATAGTGGGTGTGCTTTCTCTTCTCGCGGGCTCGACAGCAGGGTTTGATGCGCTCGGAGCAGGATTCGGCCGAACCGGATTCTGCACGGGCACGTCTTGTGTTTTCTTACTCCACATACGGAGGAGGTCTCCTCGAAATTGCTCGCTTCATGGTACTACTTCAATCGTGCAGCGGCCCCTTTTCTTGTGAACCGTCTGACAATTCTCGCTTCCTTCGTGAGTATGACACCCGCAGCACGGAAAGTCTGCGAGTATTGATAACTGTTTTCGAACCCGTTTGGTTTTGAAAGATAAAGTGTTTTCACAATGGCGATTTACCATCTGCTGGAGTAATATTGGGAGCGGTGTCAAAGACGCGCGAACTGGAAAGCCGGCTCGAACGACTGGAACAGCAGCTACAACTATTTAAGCGCGTAAGCCGGCTAATGACGCGCGATCTCGATCTGGAGGCGGTGCTGAACGAAATTGTTCGGCTGATCCAGGACTTCTTGGATTGCGATTCCTGCCTGATTTACCTGGTTGAAGACGAAGAACTTGCGCTTTCCGCATCGACCGAGGAAACCAAGGCAAAGATCGGCAGAGTGCGGCTCCGCCTCAGCGAAGGTTTGACCGGTTGGGTGGCGCGCGAACGCCGACTGGTGGCTATCTCGCAGGAAGCTTACAACGACCCGCGCTTCAAATTCTTCAAAGAATTGCCGCAGGATCTATTCGAGGCGTTCCTGTCCGTGCCGATTATCTCTCAGAACAAGGTGGTGGGCGTTATCAACGTTCAACACCAGGCGCCACGTATTCACACGGGGTCCGACATCGAGATGATCAGCACGCTGGGTGAACAGGTTGGATGTTTGCTGGTGCTATCGCGGCAGAAGTCGGGCGCGATTTTGTCGGCCGGCGTCTAGCCTTCGACTTGATGCGAACCTGCGATACAGGGGCCGTAGCATTGTCCGCTCGCCCTTGGACATTCGCCTGAACCTGCACCTGCTCGGCAGCCTTGGCAACGCGCTCAGAAATAGTTTGGGTTTGGTCGACCGCGCGGCTGACGTTCTCGAGCGAAGCCGAGATCTGTGTGACCAGCGCGATCTCCTGTTGTGTTCCGTCGTGGATTTGCTCGATTAATGGAAGAATTTGCTGGCGACCGCCGCTGATTTGCCGGATTGCCGTTCCTAAATCCTTTAGCGCGGCCGAATCGCGGGCCGTCCGCTGCACTGCTTCACCCAAAAGTCCGGTGGTGTTCCCGGCGGCTTCCGTGCAACGGTTTGCCAGCTTGCCGAACTCGTCAGCAACAACGGCAAAACTGGCTCCGGCTGCGCCTGCGCGAGCGGCTTCAATACTGGCATTCAAGGCGAGAATCCGGCTCTGGAACGCGATGTCATCGATTGACTGCATGAGCGAGCGAATTTTGGTGTTGGACGCTCTCATTTCGGTGAAAGACGTTTCCAAGACCTGAAGCTCGTCGAGCGCACCGTTCGAGTGGCCATTTGCAGCCAAGGGTCCTTTGAGGGCCGCGTCCAGGAAAGCGGCGTTTTGTTCAGAAATCTTTCGCAGTTCGGCGGCCGTGCGAGCGGTGTTTGCGAGGGTACTCTTTCCCTGGGCGAAGGTAAGGCGCTGCCGTTCCGAGGCGCTCCGGACACCCTGGGCAAATTGCTGGAGTGTTGTCAGCGTGTGCCGAAGATCCTGGCCAAGCTTTGCGATGGCGCCGGACAGTTTGTGGCCCCAGCGAAACCACACGAACCAGGAAACTAACATCGACACCGCCAGAATGGCGAACAACACATTCTTTGTCCCGCTGGCGGTTGCGGCAACCGAACCGCCGAACTGCTGAGCGCGGCTCTCGGGAACGGCAACACCGAGTACCCAGTTCCACTGCGGCAAGTATTCTAGATGCGCCATCATCCGGAGCGGAGGAGCATTTCCACGGGTCACATCGTATTTCGCGGTGACGGGTGCGGCCGGGTGTGCCATGGCTGCCTTGATCATTTCGGCTTGCATCCGGTTCGTAGCGGATGGCAAGGTCGAGAAAATCACCCGACCGGCATTTTCAGGAGCGGCGGAAAGAGCAAATATTTCAGCACCGGGTCCGAGGTTAGTCCCGGAGAGTGTTTGTTGGAAGTTGGCCGCTACTTCGGATTCAGGAAGGGATACCGAGAGCATACCGATGACTTCGTCGTTGGAAGAAACGAGCGGCGCGTAAGCGGCGATGGAATTCTGATTCGCACTGCGAGCGGAGCCGGAATACACCTTCCCGGTCAGGATCGTCTGAATGACGGGATTGGCTTGGCCGCCGGGTAGCGAGGCGGGCAGGAAGGTTCCGATGGCTCGTTTGCCAGTCGGGGCTACGACGCTCGTCAGGATCGCCAGCATATCGCCCTGAGGGTTCATGCGTTCGAATAGCGTGCACCCAACACCGGCAAGGTCATGGACGTCGTCCACAAGCCTTGCGCGTATCTGGGGCGACGCTGACGTTCGGATCGGCTTTCTGCCTAAAAGCACTAAGGGAAGTTTGTAGCTGGAGATCTGGTTTGTAAATTGATTGGTCGCCTGCCACTGCACATGGCGATTTCGGGATTGAACCACACCACCGTAGCCGAGGGAGGTTCCTTGAGCGAGCCGAAGATCGTCCAGAACGCCGTGCTGCGCCAAGTCGACGATGCGCGCCAGGAGGGCGGTTTGTTGATTCAGACTAGCTGAGGCGATGTGTTCGGAATCGTGGCGCAAGTTCTCCCGGAGCGCCGTAAATTGCCGGTCTGTCCATCCGGTCATGAGCAAAAGCGGAGCCGCGCTCAGAACCAGACCAGTTGTTACGAGACTTTTCTTGACATTACGCGTTTTGATCGAACGGAGATTAGGCATGGACCAATAACGGACTGCCTATTTCGTGGCTGGCGAGGGAGTATATTCTCAGCCGAAGCTGAGGTATAGCGCTGAAGCGAAGCGCGGTTAAACATCGACCGTTTGGTATTGGTCTGCGTGCTCGCGCACGTAGCGGGAGCGGTATTGCACGAACGCGTCTTGTAAACGCGCAAGCGTGTCGGGATCTTGAGCCAACGGACGGCCGTCCACTTCAAGCACCGCGAGCAAATCGCGCGTAGTGGAGGTGATGAAGACTTGACGCGCCGATTCGATCCCGGCAGGCGTAATCTCCGCCTCTCGAATGGTGAGACCAGAGATGCGAATGTCTTCGAGCAAGATGGCTCGGGTGACGCCGGGGAGGCAGCCGGAGGTGGAGAGCGGCGGAGTCAGCACGTAGTGGTCCTGAAGGACGAAGATATTCGCGGACGTGCATTCGCTCACCTGGCCAAGTTCATTCAGCAGCACCACTTCGTCAAATCCACGCTGGTTGGCATCTTCGAGCCATGTCAGGTTTTGCGCCCAGGAGTTGATTTTGGCGCCTGCGAATGGGGATGCCCCATGCCGACCCTGCGGGACGTAAGTCAAGCGAACGCCGCTGCCCCAGTTTTTGAGATCGGTGGTGAAGGCAACAAGATCGGCGTCGCGCTCGATGCCCGCACCTTGAAACGCGCCGCCCCGGTTGCGCACGATGCAGACACGAAGCGTAGCGTCGGGCGCGCTGTTCGCTTCCAGCAGCTCGTGTAGCTGGCGCCGCAATTCCGACTGCGAAAACGGAAACGGCACGCGGAGGCGGACCGCGTCTGCCTGCATGCGCTCGTAATGACGCTCAAAGGCAAACAACACGCCATCGGATACCCGCAAGGTGCTAAATATGCCCCACCCGGTCATGTAGCCCGTTTGACCGGGGGAGACCAAAGGCTCGGAGGTCTTACGGATTTCTCCATTGAACAGCAGATAGGGGTGCATCACCTTGATGGTAGCGAAAACTTGCCGAATTCTGCCAAACGAACCTTGCGTAAATCACGGTCCAATAGGGCGAATTCAAGTTGCAGGCTTAGGGTTCAGTTTAAGAATATATAACTTTCTAAATTTTTTATTTGCAGCAGGTTGGCAGGAGTTTTCAGGCGGCAAATCGACATCTTCGCAGATCGGAACGACAAACGGCGTTGCATCATGCCAACTATTGTTCGCCTTTTGGTATGACCCTGGCCGACTTCTGACCGGGTCTGCCAGTCGACTCGATGTGTTATCCAAGGCCGGTCGCTCGCGTGATTATAGACAACCCTGCCACGATGACAGCGGCTCCGGTAGCTTGCGCGACGCGCTCACCAGCCGGTGCTAGTCGTTCGGCGGTAATGGCCGCGGTGATGAGTGCCATTGCGCGCAGGTCCATGACCCCAGCGACCAGGAGAATCGTCGTCAGGTTGGCACAACTGAGAGTGCAATGAAGTCCAAAACGCAGTCCCTGTCGCCAGGCTATGCTTGCGCCTGCCGGCAGTGTATAGCCGCGCGCCGGCGTCTCCCGGCAACGGGCAAGGTGATGTGTCTTCCATGAGGTGAACTGGACTAAACCGGCAATAAGGATGACCAGACCCACCGTAATCGGAACAGCGCGCGCCAGCGCCGGTTGCTCCATCTCGATTGCTGCAGCCGCCACGCCCACCGGGAAAACGGCCAATCCAAACAGTGTCCAAGCGAAGAAGTAACCCAGGCAGACTAGTGTGGTCAGTCGGCCTCGGGGTGTCTCGCGTGCCCTCCCGATGGCCTGGCGATAGCGCCACAACATCGGCACGAACGAAGGCAGCATCATTGTTACCATCATCGCCACCCACATCCCAACGAACGATGCCGTGGCGTTGGCCCATGTCTGCATCCGCATCCAAGCCATCGAGATCGTCCAGCCCCCTGGCATTCGCATCCCTCCCATCGCCGACATCGACTCGCACCACACCACCGTCAGCGCCGTACTGATCGCAAACAACGATGCGGAGATGCCGACGAAGGCACGCTGGGACGTTCGCTCGGAAGCCATGTCAGCGTTCATGCGGTGGCAGATACTGGATTCCATTGCTCTCTCCGTTTCGACCAGCGTGCCCGGCGTCTAGGCGAGCCGGACGCGCACTATGCCCACCAGGGGTTCAAGCGAGAGCCCTTGCTAACCTCGATCATGCTTTCGCCTCTGGGTCGCGCTTTGGAAGCGCACAAGCCGTCGGACGCGGCACCAGACAAAAAGAGGAACTCAGCGGACCTGGCCGCGTCCGGCGAGTCTGTTGTGCGCGAGTTCCTCAAAAGGCGGCTTCTCCGGCGTCGGACACCGCGACCCACTTTGGATCAGGGGCGGCCTCGGCGTCGTAGTTGTCGTGCCAGTTCCACCACTTGTACGGCCGCGTTTGGGGGTAACCCTCGGGCGAGTCCTCCCACGTCTCCTGACGGCCAAGCGGCACGATGTCAAGGTAGCTCCAGGTGGTCCCCATTGCCTCGTCCCCGCGGCCGTTGATGAAGTATGTGCGGAACAATTTGTCGCCGTCGCGGAAAAAAACGTTGTGACCGTGCCATTCGTCGACGCCGAAATCCGCGTCGAAGCTGTCTGTGATTGTGTACCAGGGCATCTTCCAGCCCATCCGCGCCCGCAGGTGCGCTATATCGGTCTGCGATGCCCGCGAGACGTATGCGAGCGTCGTGTTGCGGGCGTTCAGATGGGACAGGTGAGCGACCTGATCGGCGCCAAAGGAACATCCACGGCAGGCGTGTTCGGGCCAGCCGAACACCCCGGGCTCGAAGAAGGCGCGATAAACGACCAACTGCTGGCGGCCCTCGAACAAATCGAGCAGGCTTACTTTGCCTTTTGGTCCGTCAAACTCGTACGCCTTCTCGACGGCCATCCACGGCATCCGCCGGCGTTCGGCAGCCAGGGCGTCACGGGAGCGGGTGAAGGCCTTTTCCTTCACGAGGAGTTGCTGGCGCGCAGTCTCCCACTCCTGTTGGGACACGATCGGGGGCGTGTTCATCGCGAGATGCCCTTGACCGTGTTCCTTGTCTCTCTCCTTGCTTGTTGCCATTTTTGTCATCGTTTTTTCTCTCTTCGTCGGATTCAATGCTTTCGTTTCGTCCTAGATATGACCGGGTGTCTTAGCGGTCATATACAAATACTGATGCAGGTATCGAACAACCTGGGAGTGACAAGTGTGGCGGGATTCCGATGGATTCGTTGATCACAGCCGCAGCACGGGCCCTCGCCTCGGGTGATCCTCTCGGTGCGTTGAAGCGAGTCGCGTTGCGCGACGATGCACCCGCACTGGCACTTCGAGGCATCGCGATGGCGCAGCTCGGCGATTTCGCACGAGCAAAGGAACTCCTGCGAAGAGCGGCACGCGCCTTCAGCCCAAGAGAATCCGTGGCACGAGCGAGGTGCATCGTCGCCGAAGCCGAGATCGCGCTTGCGTCGCGCGACCTGGGCTGGCCGGCGAAGGCGCTCAATGCGGCACGGGTGACGCTCGAAGAACATGGAGATCGGTTGAACGCGGCGCATGCGCGCTATCTTGAGATCCGGCGCCTCGTGCTCATCGGGTGCCTGGATGAGGCGGAGCAAATGCTTGCCGACTTCGATCCTACGCCCTTCCCACCAGCGTCGAGGACGGTCCACGAACTCGTCGTTGCCGGGATCGCGATGCGCCGCATACGGACGAAAGCGGCGCGTGCCGCGCTCGCTCGGGCCGAACGCCTCGCGCGGCAAGCAGCTATCCCTGCTCTAACGGCAGAGGTGGAAAGCGCATTCCGCGTTCTAAACACGCCGGCAGCACGCCTGCTTGCACGCGGTAACGAGCGACCGCTCCTGCTAGAGGAAGTCGAAGCGTTGTTGGCGTCCAAATCGCTTGTCGTAGACGCGTGCCGAAATGTCGTACGTGATCCTCGTGCGGTGGTTTCGTTGGTAACACGTCCAGTGTTGTTCTCGCTCGCACGCGCGCTGGGCGAGGCCTGGCCCGGCGATGTTGCGAGAGACCAACTCCTTGCCCGCGCCTTCGGAACCAGATTCGTCGATGAATCGCATCGCATGCGGTTGCGAGTCGAAATCGGGCGGCTTCGCAAGATGCTTCTGCCACTCGCCGATGTCAGTGCAACGAAGCGTGGGTTTACATTGGCGCCTCGCCGTGCACGTGAGGTGGTTGTGCTGGCGCGACCGGTCGAAGAGGAGAATGGTGCTGTGCTCGCTTTCCTCGCCGACGGTGAATCGTGGTCGAGTTCAGCGCTGGCAATTGCGCTCGGGACAAGTCAGCGAACAGTGCAGAGAGCGCTTGATTCGCTAGCGGCAGCTGGAAAGGTGCAGTCCTTCGGTCAAGCGCGAGCGCGTCGTTGGATCACCCCTCCGCTGCCTGGATTCACGACAACTTTGTTACTCCCCGCTCCGCTGCTAATTCACTAAGGTGGACGTATGAAGCGATCAGCAGCCGAAATCGTACGCGAGTATGGCCCATTCCCCGGCGCCGACCATGTGGACGGAGTCACCTATGACGGCGAGCATGTCTGGTTCGCGTCTGGAGACAAATTGAATGCCTTCGATCCTGCGAGCGGGCACCCGGTGCGCTCGATCGATATCGCCGCGCATGCCGGAACAGCATTTGATGGCGAGCACCTCTTTCAAATCGCCGAGGATCGCATCCAGAAGATCGATCTGAAGACTGGGCGTTTGCTTGCCACCATTCCGGCGCCCGGCGGCGGCTGTGACTCAGGGCTTGCCTGGGCCGAGGGAACGCTGTGGGTCGGACAATATCGTGACCGGAAAATCCATCAAGTCAATCCGAACACCGGCGAAGTACTGCGAACGATCGACTCCAACCGCTTCGTTACCGGGGTCACCTGGGTTGACGGAGACCTTTGGCACGCAACCGCGGAAGGTGACGAGAGCGACTTAAGACGAATCGATCCGCGAACTGGAGAGGTTCTTGAAAAGCTCGAAATGCCTCCTGGCGTTTCTATTTCAGGGCTCGAGTCGAACGGTACCGACCACTTCTTCTGCGGCGGAGGAAAAACCGGAAAGGTCAGGCTGGTGCGGCGCCCCCCGCGAAAAACTGTGCGCGGCGCGCGCGACGGGTCGTGATCCAGCTCCTCTATAAACTGATGCATTAGGTCTGATACTGTACTAGTATGTCATCGGCGGACAATCCGATACCACTGTCGCCGGCCGTGTTCCACATTCTCCTTTCCCTCGGCGAAGGTGAACGCCATGGCTACGCGCTAAAACGCGAAATTGCGAAACGCACGAATGGACGGCTCAAACTCGGGCCGGGTGTGTTGTACGGATCGATCAATAAGATGCTGGACCTCGGATGGATCGAGGAATCGGATGAGCGGCCGGACCCGCATCTCGACGATGAGCGGCGACGGTATTACAGGATTACGAGCTTCGGGAAGCAGGTCGCACGGGCGGAGGCGGCGCGCATGCGGGAACTCGCAGAAATGGCGGCGGTAACTTTCGGGAAGGCCCGACATGCTTAAGTTGTATCGGATCCTGTTACGCCTCTACCCCGCAGCATTTCGCGAGGAGTACGCGAAAGCTATGGAGCAGGAGTTTCGGGATGAACTAGCGGAAACGCAAATGGGGTTTGCGGTTGTCTGGCTTTGGCTGCGTTTACTGTTCGACCTCGCGGTATCTCTTCCTCTTCAGCTTGTGATCGAGATCGGACGCGATAGCGGGCATGCGTTGCGGCTTTGGGCGAAACGTCCATGGCACACCGGCTTTGCGGTTGTAGCGCTTGGCGTCGCCATTGGCGCGAACACTGGGGTCTTCAGCGTCGTGAACGCACTGCTGTTGCGGAACTTGCCTTTCCGGGATCCGGCCCGCTTGGCCGCCTTGATTCATTTCCTTCCTCCGCATGACAGTGCGGCGCAATTCGATTCCTGGCGCCGGCATTCGAATTACCTTCAGGATGCCGCCCTGTTTGAAGACGGCGACTTGAACATTGGCGATCCGCAACATATGCTGCGGGCGCACATTGCAATGACCTCGTACAATTTCTTCTCCTTGCTAGCCGGCAAAGGGCCGGTTGCGGCCCTCAATGTCCGCAAGCAATCCCCGGTCTCTGCCCCGCAACCCGGGCTCCGTTTTGCTGGCGATTACTTAGGAGGCTCGCGGCCGGTAATCGGAAGAACATTTGCGTCGGGAGATCATGCAGTGGCAGTGATCAGCTACGCGCTGTGGCAAGACTTGTATGCCGGCAGCGACCAAGTCCTCGGGAAAACGATCCGGGTATACGGATTGCAACCGCATCCGGACGAGCCGTTGCTGATTATTGGGGTGATGCCGGCGGATTTCGATTATCCGGCAAGCACCGTTCTGTGGAAAGCGCCCGAGTATACACCTGGTAACAACGGATGGGCGGCGATCGGACGCCTGAAACCCGGCATCGGTTGGACACAAGCTCGGGCAGCATTCGCGGCCGACGTGCATCACCTCGAGCCGCATCGCAGGTTCAGGGCTGATTGGGTTCCGATGATGATGCCGCTTCAGGACGAGTTGGCGGGGCACGTCAAAAACGCCTCGCTTCTTCTGATGGGTGTTGTGATATTGACTTTACTGATTGCCTGCGCCAATCTGGCGAATCTAATGCTGGCGCGGATGGCCGACCGGCAGCACGAACTTTCCGTCCGTTCCGCCGTGGGCGCCAGCCGGGCGCGTCTCATCCAGCAAGTGCTCACGGAATGTCTGCTGCTGGCCGTTGTTTCGTCCGGGCTTGGTTTGGTCGTCGCGGTTTGGGCAACGTCCTTGGCGAGCAAAGTGCAGCCGGCCGCTTTGCCGTCGCAGATTTACACGATTCTGGATGCCAGAGTGCTCGCATTTATGGTCGGGCTCGCGGTGCTCAGCGCAGTGCTGTTCGGACTGTTGCCGGCGCTGAGCGTTGGTCGAACGCACTTGTTCGCAGCCCGAGGGTCTACCGAGTTGCGCCGCTCGCGGATGGTGCGCGATGTGCTGGTTGCGGCACAGGTAACGCTCACAATTGTTTTACTCACGGCCTCAGCCTCGGTGGTCCGAGCGTTGTCTCACGAGCTTCATATCGATCGAGGATTTCGAGCCGACGGCGTTGTGACCGCGAGCGTCGCGCTGGATGGCACAGTCCGCGACAAGCCAGGGCTACGGCTGCAGTATTTCGAAGAAGTGCTCGATCGTCTGCGGCGCCTGCCCAGAGTGCGAAGTGCAAGCTCCACCGAGTTCCTGCCTCTGTTGTCTGGAAAGTTCCTGGGTGGTCCGTACGCGTTCGACGGTCATCCATCGGCCCAGGGCACCGGTACCAATATCATTCCAATCATGTCCGACTACTTTGCCACGACGGGCGGACATGTTCTTTATGGGCGGGAGTTTACCGACGCCGAAGTCCGATCTAAGGCCAACGTCGTGCTTGTCAACGAAACATTCGCGCGGCTTTGGCTGCGGCCTGCCGATGCCGTCGGACACATGGTGACCGGGTCGGATGGAGTCGCGCGAAGGATCGTCGGCGTGGTACGGAATCTCGATTTCATGGGCCAGTACATCTCGGATGTTTTCGATGTGGATCCTCCAGAGACATTTGTTCCGGCGGACAATCCTGGCGGATTTGACTCGACGTTCGTCGTGAAGGTCCAGGGGCGGCCCGAAGATCATGTAGCGGCGATCCGGGCCGCTTTGCAGTCGGTTGATCGTGGTGTTCCAGTGTACGGCGTGGAAACGATGCAGCAACGGATGGATCAGGCCTTTGTTCGTCCGAAGTTCTATCGAACGGCGCTGGTCTTCTTTGCGAGCTTTGGTCTGTTGCTAGCCCTTATCGGCATTTACGCAGCCGTTTCGTATGCAGTCACGCAGCGAACGCACGAGATGGGTGTAAGGTTGGCGCTAGGGACAACGCCCACGCGCTTGCGCACACGGTTTGTCCGCCATGGCTTGGCGACTGTTTTCATCGGCACTCTCGGCGGAATTGCATGTGCGGCGAGTACCGGAAAGCTGTTGGGCAGTCTCATTGAAGGAGCAAAAACCCTTGACGTTACCATCTATGTTTTCGCGACGATCTCGATCTGTCTTGTGGCAGCTGTGAGCATCTGGGTTGGTACTCGCCGTATCGCCAACATGGATGTGGTGGAGATTCTTCGCGCGGAGTAGGCTCCGCGAAAGCACCTGGTGAGACGTTGACTCCTACAGTACGTATCGGTCGCCTTCTGCCCCTGCAGATACCGGCCCTATTCCTTGTCGGCGCCGCGCTTGCCGGCGGAGCGGACTGGCTATCGCTGCGCGGTGATGCGCAGAACAGCGGATGGCAACGTGACGAAAAGATCCTGAACATACGCACCGTCGGCCGTCTCCGTCTGCTCTGGCAACGCAAGCTGAGCGATACCCCGGATAGCCTGACGGATCCGCTGATCCTCGGCCCAATCATTACGCATCGCGGCATTAAAGAACTGGTTTTCGTGCAGAATACAGCGGGCTCAGTTTACGCGATCGATGCCGATTTGGGCCGGATTTTCTGGAACCGCTCGCTGGGTTCGCCATCGGCCTGCTCCGGAGGGCAGCCCGTCCAGCCCACGATGAGGGAGTCGCCCGCTTCAAACATTGCCGAAGCAAGCAGCGATGAGGATAACTTTTCCGACGGTAACCGGCCGCTCTACACACTGACTGCGAGCGGTACGGTCTTTCTGCTGCGACCGAGCACGGGCGACGATTTCTCCCCGTCGTTTCGCTTTCTACCGCCGGATGTCTTTCCGGTGCGCATGAAGGCGCTGGAAAGTACGCTGAATGCGACGACATCCAAGACGTGCGGAGGT
>Ga0207085_1049_pt1 | contig 19833 bp, 10 predicted proteins | sample Alteio_BWMinHeat_53_FD_153542 | JGI IMG/M metagenome (GOLD analysis project Ga0207085, IMG submission 153542) | Enriched cells from forest soil in Barre Woods Harvard Forest LTER site, Petersham, Massachusetts, United States -... | ecosystem: Environmental > Terrestrial > Soil > Temperate forest >...
GGCGCAGGGGGGCCGGCCATTAGGGCCTGTGGCTTGGCGGGCGGGGCGGCTGCGTGCGAGGGTGGTCGCGCATGTCATCCGCGCATGTCATTTTAGCCCGGGGCGCCTGCGGAGACAGGCGTGGTGGGTGTGGCGCGTTGGGCTCGGGCCAGGGCGTTGTGGACGAGGTCGAGGGTGAACTGCTGGTGGGTGAGTCCGATGGTGGCGAGGCCGCCGGCGAGGCCGGCCTGGGGGCTGAAGTCGGGGTTGGGGTTGACCTCGAGGATGTAGGGATGGCCGGAGGCGCGGACGCGGAAATCGATGCGAGCATAATCCTGGCAGCCGAGGACACGGAAGGCCTTCTTGGAGAGGCGGCTGAGGCGGTCGGCGAGTCGCTGCGAGATATTGGCGCGGTAGGCGGGGGGCGTGGCTTCGAACTCGCGGCTGCCGGGTTTCCACTTGGCATCGTAGGTGATGATGGGCCAGTAACCGGGGTCGGTCTCGGTGAAAAGGATTTCGGAGATGGGCAGGGCGTGGAGCTTTCCGGCCTCGATGAGGGCGACGTTGAATTCGCGGCCGGGGATGAACTCCTGGACCATGACGGGTGGGCCGTAATGGTCGAAGAGGTACTCGACGCGTTCGTTGAGCTGCATCTGGTCGGTGACGACGCTGCCCTGATCGATGCCGACGCTGCCGTCCTGCTGGGCGGGCTTGACGATGACGGGCCAGCCGAGTGAGTTTTCGGCGGGAACGGAAGCGTCCTCGACGACGAAGAATTCCGGATTGGGAAGGCCGGCGCCGCTCAGGAGGTAGCTGGTGAGCGGCTTGTTGCGGGCCAGGGAGAGCGTGTGCTGGGGACAGCCGGTGAAGGGGACGCGGAACCATTCAAGGAGCCCGGCGACGGTGGCCTCGGTGCCGCCCTGATCGGCGAAGCCTTCGAAAAGATTGAAGACGACATCGGGGCGGCTGCGGCGGAGCTGCGCGGCCAGGTTGGCCATGTCGCGGCTGATGCCGTGCACGTCGACGCGGCAACCACCTTCCTTGAGGTTGTCGCGCACTACCCGCACGGTTTCGAGGATCTGGTGCTCCGATTCCGCATCGGGATGGTCAAGACTGAGAACCGGTTCGTTGAAGACGATGAGGACCTTGATGGAGCGCATGGATGCATTCATTCCTTTCCACAGCGGATTCAACAATGGTTGCGACTAACTCCTGGTAGCTCCAGCCGGCGAGCTTCGCCATGATAACGATGTCGCCGGACTGCGGGTTGAGCCCTGGTAAGGGATTCACTTCCAGAAAGTAGGGAACGCCATCCTTGACGCGAAAGTCGACGCGGGCGATATCGCGGCAGCCGAGGGCCTGGTAGGCGACGATGGCTGCGTCTTCTATGACCTTGAGGTCCGCGGACTCGAGTTGGGCCGGGCATTCGTAGCGCACCTGTCTTTCGAAATCGCGCTTCACTTCGAGGCTGTAGATGAAGCGCTCATGGGGCTGATTGGGCAGGACGCGCATCACGCCGAGAATACGAGGAGCGGCCGTGGGGCCGACAATGCCGACGGTTATCTCGTGGCCTTCGATGTATTCCTCGACAAGGACCGGTTGGCGGTGATCTTCGTGGATGGCTTCGATGGCGGCGGGGAGGTCAATGGGGTCGTCCACGATGGAGGCGGCGCGGATGCCCTTGCTGGAGCCTTCCCAGGCGGGTTTGACGATGGCGGGGAAAGGCGGATAGTCACGCTTCTGCGAAGCGTCGCTAACCGGAGAGGGAATGACCACGCCGCGTGGAATGGCGACGCCGGCGGATTGGACGAGGCGCCTGGCGCAGTCCTTGTCCAGGGTGACGGCGAGCGTCAACGGGTCGGAGCCGGTGTAGGGGATGTCGAGCATTTCGAGCACCGCGGGGACGCGGGCTTCACGCGTGCGGCCGACACCTCGACCTTCGGCGACATTGAAAACCAGATCGGGTGGAGAGTCGAGAAGAGCAACGAGAAGCTCGCGGCCATCGCCGAGCAAATCGACTTCGTGGCCCTGGTCGCGAAGCGCGGCGGCGATGGCATCGATGGTGGCGGGGCTATCGAACTCTTCCTGAAGGTCGTCGGGAAGGTCAGTCTGGATTACTTCAGTGTCTTTCAGGTCGTAGGTGAGTCCGATACGCATGGTGATAAAGGAATCCCGCAGGCTCGCCTGCGGGTTTGACGCTTCTACGAAGCGTCGCTTGACGGTGGTGCTAGGAACTGACCGCGATGGCCGGCTCGGTTGGCAGGGCGCGGGGCTTCTGCGGGCGTGGACGTTTGGGTCGCGTAACACGCTCGGGCTTGACCGAGTGGAAGCCGTTTCCACTGGCGGGAGCGTGGTCTTCGTGTTTGAGGACAGTGAGGGTTCGCCGGCGTCTGGCCATGCGTTCGCTACCCTCGGGCATGAGCAGCGACTGAGAGCCCTGCAGCAACGAGCTGACGCCGCGGGTGCGTGTCTTCTTCTGGGCAGTGGTCGGTTTATCTTCCGCCTGGTAGCGCACGAGCATACCCTCGAAATTTCGAAGGACGACGGCATCGTCGGAGGCGGAGACGAGATAATTGGGCATGAGGGGGATCTTGCCGCCACCATGGGGGCTGTCGACGACGTAGGTGGGGATCCCGAGGCCGGACATGTGGCCGCGGAGCCCTTCCATGATCTCCATTCCTTTCCAGACGGAGGTCCTGAAATGGCCGGCGCCCGTGACCGGATCGCAGTGGAACAAGTAGTAGGGCCGCACCTTGATGCGCAGGAGGGCTTGCATCAGTCGGCGCATGGTTTCGAGGTCGTCGTTGACCCCCTTCAGAAGGACGGTGTGGTTGTTGACCGGCATGCCCGCGCATAGGAGCGCCTTGCACACTCGCGCGGCCTCCGGGGTAATTTCCCGCGGATGGTTGAAATGGGTCTGGATCCAGACCTTGCCGGCATCGGCCAGGATTTCCACCAACTCCTGATCGAACAGCTTTTGGGGCAGCGTGACCGGGACGCGGGTGCCGATGCGGATTACGTCCACGTGCGAAATCGCGGCGAGGCTGTCGAGAAAGTACCTCAGCTTCGTGGTGGGCAGAGTCAGCGGATCGCCGCCAGAGACGATCACGTCTCGGATTTCGGGATGAGCGCGGACGTACTCGATCATTCGTTCATCGTCGCGGCTGATGGCGTCCCAGCCGCCGCGGACCATGGTGGCTCGTTTGCGGGTGCAAAAGCGGCAGTACATGGTGCAGACGTGAGTGGTGACGAGCAACGCGCGGTCGGGATACCGGTGCGTCAGGCCCGGCACCGGCATGTCCTTGTCTTCTTCGAGCGGATCTTCCAGCTCGTAGCCCGATTGATTCCGCAGCTCCAGAGGCGAGGTCACCGATTGAAGGCGGATGGGGTCGTTGGGGTCCTTGGTGTCGATCAGCGAGAAGTAGTAAGGAGGGATGGCGAGTTTGTAGTGAGCTTCGAGTTCGCCGATGGCTTCCAGCTCTTCAGAAGAGAAGGGGAGCAGATCCCGAAGCTGCCGAACGGACCGGATAGCGTTTTGCGATTGCCAGCGCCAGTCGTTCCACTTTTGATCGGAAACGTTGCGCCAGAGCGGGTGACGCTTAGGTTTACCGGGAGGTTCTTCTTCTTCCGTGCCGGCGGTGGTACTCCGCGAGGCAGGCCGAGAGATGATTCCGGTTCGCTCTTCAGATTCGCTCATACAGGTGAATTGCCTCCAACCAAACCTTGATGCCCGAGTGTCGCGAAACAGTTGGTTGTCTGCCTTAGGGGTCAATGCAGCTGGTGCGCGCACACTACTACTTAACGCGGATAGTAACCTGAATAAGGATTAAGACAAGAGCAAACGGCGCAAATTGTTTGTTTTTGTCAAATTTCTTCATCGGGGAGAGATCCGCGAACGGGGAATCGTCGGGGGAATGACGGCTCAATATGTTTCTAGTTAGTGGGCCGTCGGTCGTTTAACCTGGAGGCGACGGCGCACTCGCCGTCGCTTTTGGCTCCGGGTTAAACGATGCGGAGAATTTCGGTGACTTCCCCACTTGTCGGCATCATCATGGGCTCGAAGAGCGATTGGGAGACGATGGCGCATGCGAGCAAGACGCTGGACGAGCTGGGGGTGGCGCATGAGGTGCGGGTGCTTTCGGCTCATCGTACGCCGGATCAGTTGTTCGAGTATGCAGCAAGTGCTGAAGGGCGCGGGCTGAAGGTGATCATCGCGGCGGCGGGGGGTGCGGCACACCTGGCTGGAGTTACCGCGGCAAAGACCGTGTTACCCGTGCTCGGAGTTCCCATGGAATCGCCAGCGCTCAAGGGGCTCGACTCGCTGCTGTCGATTGTGCAAATGCCCGCGGGCATCCCGGTCGGCACGCTGGCCATCGGCAAGGCCGGTGCGATCAATGCGGCACTTCTGGCGACGGCGATCCTGGCGACCTTCGAACCAGTCTATCGGGACGCGCTCAAGACCTACCGCAGTGCTCAGGCGCAGAAGGTACTGCAGCAGGGTGATCCGCGCGGTTAACGGCGCGCGCTCCACTCTGCACACTTCCCGGCACGCCGGGGCTAATCAGGCGTTGCTTGTGATGAAACGGGTTGGTCCAGCGCCTGCGGTTGGGGAGACGCCGTCGGCTCTGCAGGAGGTGGTGCCTCTGCCTGCGGATTGGGTGCTGGGAGAGGAGGCGGCTCGGCTTGGTCGGGGGCGCTGGCAACAGCTGCCGGCTCCGGTAGTGGGGGCGGAGTCGGCGGCGGCGTGGGCGGGTCCTGCTTGGCGAAGAAGAAGGCTTCGAGCTCGCCGAAGGTGCGCAGCGGCACAGCGCCTTCGAGGGCATCCTTGGTGAGCTTCGGCCGAACTGTCGGGCGACGAGGCCGGCGTTGCATGCCCGGACGGGGCGCGGGTTGCGTGGTCTGCTGGGCGGGTGGAGCGCCGCCAGCGACCGGGGGAGCGCCTGCTTGCGCGGACCGGGCGGGACCATGCCGAGGGGGGCCGCTTCTTTGCCCATGCTGGGGGGTGCGTGGCGGACCGGTCCGGGCACCACGGGGTGGACCCTGATCACGCCGCTCGCTGGGAGGACCAGCCGGAACAGGACGGCGCGGAGGCGGCGGACGTCGTTCAGGCTCCGGGCGCCGCTCAGCCGGTTTCCGTTCCGTCCCGGGCTTGATCATGGTCAACGAAACGCGGCGGCGGGTCGTGTCGACCGTCATCACCCACACGGTTACCACATCACCCACGGAAACCACGTCATAAGGACTCTTGACGTAGCGATTGGCGAGCTGGCTGATGTGGACCAGTCCGCTGTCCTTGAGCCCGATGTCGACGAAGGCGCCGAAATCGACGACGTTAAGCACGGTGCCCTTGAGTTCCATGCTGGGCTGAAGATCCTCGAGCTTGAGGATACCCTTGCGGAAAATCGGCGGGGGCAAATCTTCGCGAGGATCGCGGCCGGGACGTGCCAACGCCGTGATGATGTCGCGCAGCGTCGGGATGCCGATATGAAGGCGCGCAGCGACTTCCTCGACGTTGATCGATTGGAGGCGTGCGTTCAGCTCTTCCAGCTTGGTCCTGTCGCGCAGATCTTCCACGGCGAGGCCAAGATCGCTCAAGAGCTGCCGGGTTGCCGTGTAGCTTTCGGGATGCACCCAGGTCTGGTCGAGGGGATTGTCACCGGAGCGTAGCTTCAGGAACCCGGCTGCCTGGACGTAGCGTGCGTCGCCGATGCCGGGGACCTTGAGGAGCTGTTCGCGATTCTGGAAGGGGCCGTGCGCTTTGCGCCATTGCACGATTTCCCGGGCCGTGACCTGATTCAGGCCCGAGACGTGCCGCAGCAGGGGAGCGCTCGCCGTATCCAGATCGACGCCGACGTAGTTGACGCATGACTCGACGATGCCCTCGAGCGACTGGCCGAGGAACTTGGGATTCACATCGTGCTGGTACAGGCCGACGCCAATGTTCTGGGGATCGATCTTGACGAGCTCGCTTAAAGGATCCTGCAACCGGCGGCCAATGGAAACGGTACCACGAAGCGTGGCATCATGAAGTGGAAATTCCTCTTTGCCGACCGCACTTACGGAATAATGGCTGGCGCCGGCTTCGTTGACGACGATGTAAGCGAGGTCCGACGGGGCAGGCGGCAGGGTCGGATCGACAACCGGCATGGGCAGCGGGGGTGGCATGGGCGCGGTGGCCGGCATGGCTTTCTCGGCAGGTCCCGCCGACTCAGGCGCCGACTGTACGGCAGCGGTAGGCGTTTGCGGACCGGCGAGCACAGACTCGTTGCCGGCGTTGCCCGGCAGTGCCGGCTCAGCGGTGATCGCGGCTGCGTCCGGAGATGCGGACGACGCCTCTGTCACTGTTGAGCTGGCGGTTTGTTCGATGGCCGGCGGTTCGATTCTCGGTTCGAGATCCGCGACCTTCGGTGCCTGAACCGCGGCCCTTTCGCTCGGCGTTTTCACGCCCTTCTCCAACCCGGTAATCAAATCGGACACCAGCTCCTCGGTTTCGCGGCAGGCGGTTCCATTGCCGATGGCAATCACCGACATCTGATGCTTGCGGATCAGGGTCTCGAGTATGACCTTCGATTCGATGAGCCGGCGGGCGTGGTCGTCCTGCTTGGCGCGAGCCTCACCCTTTCGCTCGTGGGTGGGATGGGGGAAAATGACGCCGTGATCGAGCAGATTGCCATGTTCGTCGAGCGCGGCAATCTTGCAGCCCGTGCGAAAACCCGGGTCGATGCCAAGGACGCGACGCTGTCGCAGCGGCCGCTGCAGCAGCAGGCTGCGCAGGTTGCGTGCGAAGACAGCGACGGCATGCTCTTCCGCTTCCTGGCGCAGCTCTCGATGGATCTCGGTCTCGAGGCTCGGCAGAATGAGCCGGGCAAGTGCGTCGTCGGCAACGATTGTTAGAAACTCGGCATGGGGATGGCCGACGAGGTTGAGACGGGACCGGAGCGCCTGCCTGGCGGCGTCGGCATCGAAGGCGAGGCTGACGGAAAGGACGTTCTCCTTCTTGCCACGGTTGATGGCAAGGATGCGATGCGGGGGGATTCGGCGCAGAGCTTCCTCGAAGGTAAAGTAGTCCTTGTAATCGGTCCCTTCCTGCTCGGCGAGCTTGTCGTTTTTCCTGGTAATGATCTTCCCGGTATCCCAGATGATGGCGCGAACGGCGGAGCGGCAATCCGCGGTTTCGGCGATCTGCTCGGCGAGGATGTGTCCGGCGCCGGCGAGAACCTCCGCGGGCGTCGGCAACTCCTTTTCCGGGTTGATCATGGTGGCGGCAAATTCCTGGAGGTTGGCAACGGCGGGGTCGCGGTTCCAGATTGCCTGTGCGAGAGGCTCGAGGCCGCGCTCGCGAGCCGCGGTTGCCAGGGTGCGCTTCTTGGCCTTGAACGGCAGGTAAAGGTCTTCGAGACGCTTGGAGGTCTCGGCTGCGAGGATGGCTTGCCGTAGCTCGTCGGTGAGTTTGCCCTGAACGTCGATACTCTTCAGGATCGATTGCTTGCGTTCGGCAAGTTGCCGCATCTTGAGCAGACGCGCCTGTACGGCCCTGATCTGATCCTCGTTCAAGCCGCCGGTGCGTTCCTTGCGGTAGCGGGTGATGAAGGGGATCGTATTACCCTCGTCAAGCAGGCGGACAACGCTTTCGACCTGGACCTTTCGGATCTGCAGGTCCTGGGCGATGCGAGACATATCGAGGTGGGGTAGCGAATCTGCCGGCATGGGCGACATGGTCGACATGGCCGGAATGGGCAACGCTGGTGACGTGGATTCGTGGCCGGGGTGTTGGGGCACTTCCGTGTGGGTCGGGGTGATCTGCATGGTTTTTTTCGCTCCCAGCCTCGAAGGCGGGAAAGTCGTCAAGACTGCTACTCTAGCGCGGGGGCATGCCAGTGTCAAGGGAGTCGAGACGGTTTGATGAACTTGATGATCTTGAAGTCTGACGGGGCCGTCGTATTCTTTGGGAGTGCGGTGTCTCGACACCGTCTTGGATCTTTGGAACGCGGCGCATCATCGCCGCTTTGAGGGAGCATTCAATGCAAAGGCGGCCGCGAACCAAGGCAATGAAGAAACACAGAATAAAGAAGAAAGCCGTGCGGCGGCTGCGGAAGAAACACGCACGCTTTGAATTGATGGGCGGGCGGGTCAAATAGGGTGCGCCGGCCGGACGCGCTAGGGCAACGGCAGATCCTTGAACTCGAAAGTGACTGCCGACTGCATGGTGGTCCAGGCCTGGAATAAGAGCTTGGCAGCGGGAGCCGCCTTGGGGCCGACGGGCGGCATGACTCTGAGGGTCAGGTGCATCTGGCCGGGACCGCTGCCCCCCCAGCTACAGCCCGCGTGACCGAACTTATTGCCCTCCCCGTCCTGCACTTCAAGGCGCTGGTAGATCGAGTTTTGCCAGGTGTAATCATTCGGGTCGTTCTTGCTGTCGGAATTGGTGACGTTCATGTCGATCGCGACCTGACCGCCGGGATTCTCAGTGACATTTTCAATGCTCATCGTGATCTTGCCCGAGGTGAACTGCTTTCCCTTGGCCTTCAGGACTTCTGTGGTCAGGAGTTCTTGCTTCTGAGCCGTGATCAGTGTCACCGGGATATTCCCCTTAATGTACTTGACCGTGCGTGAAGAGTCCGCGGGCAGGACCAGGTTGGCGGTCGCCTGCGTACAAAACATCTTGTAGCCGCCATTGCGGTAGTAGCTGCGCGACGCGAGGGGATTGTTGCGGTCGGTATCGTCTGGCTTCATTGAGACCTTGTTCTCATCGTAGGCCGTGGAGATGGACGCCTGGCCAATACTGAGCATGGGCGTCTTTGGCTCGGCGAATACCATCAGGTTGAGCGTGAGCGTCTCAGAGCGTGAGGGAGTCGGGTTGGAGCGCTGCAGTGTGCCGAAGTTGTTGTTCTTGATCAATTGAAAGCCGGTGGCCACGGTGCGGAAGGGGCCGTCGTAGCAGACGTAAGGAACCTGTGCATCCTGTGGCTGGAGGCGGATGACGTCTTCCTGGTAGGATTGCTGGATGGTGAGACCGGTGCTGTCGCCGATGGCATCCAGGACTTGCCAGAGCGGTTTTTTCTCGAATTTGAACGAATATTGCTGGTTCTGATTATTGTTGAAGAATTCGCATTTATAGCCGGTTTGCTTAGACAACTCGTCGAAGATCTGCTTGAGGGTCTGCTTTTCCGCGGTCAGGCTAACAATCTTCGGGGAGAGAGCTGCGCTGGTCTCGATGGTCGGCACCAGGTCTTCGAGACGGCGCCGAACCTCGGCATCGGAATGGTTGAGTGCGTTGCGCAGGGTGGGTAGCCCATCGGCGCCAATTTCCAGCAGTCGCTTGGCGGCCTTGTCGCGCACCGAGAAATCCTCGTCGGCGAGCTGCTCGATCAGCTTCTCGACGTCCTTTTGAATTTCGTTGTTGCCCGCAGACTTGTCCTTCTCGGGACCTTCTGCAAAGGTCGGAGCCAGAAGGCAGGAAACGACGACGACCGCGAGCAGGACACGGGTGCGCATCGGATGGCCTCCACAACGAACGAATTCTTCAGTTCCTAGCTGAGTATAGCATAGAGGCCGAGATACCACGCGGCGAGCCTGGACCGTCAATACGCTGGGACGAGATCAGTTGCCTTGCGTTCTGGCGAGACGCTGATCCAGCAAATGCAGGATGAGAGCCTGCTCCAGCTCGGCGGGTTTGAAGCCGAAAGGACCGCGGCCGCTCTTGTAGACGACGCGCCCGTCGGTGTCGAGGAGGTACAGGCGATCCGGCATACCGCTGTAGGCATGACCGACGCGGTCGTCGAGGGAGTCCACGACAACTGGGATCGAAATATCCAACTTCGTGCAACATTTGTCGGCTATGGAGGATTTTTCGTCGAGGTCACGAGGTTGGTTGACTGAGATGCCGGCCTTGTCGTTGGAGGGCATCCGCCAGCCGTCGATTGGGTGCGCCTCGCGCACATAGACCGCGAGGAACTCGACCCTGTCGCCATAGCGTTCCTTCATAAGCTCGAGGGTCCCAAACTGGGACCGGAAGGGCCCTCAGGAGAAGCTGCCGAATATGAGAACCACAGGCTTCTTCCCGCGGTAATCGGAAAGCTTGATCGTGCGTTTGCCGTCCTGAGTCTTGAGACGGAAGTCGAGGCCGCGCTCGCCGATCCCAGGTCCCTCGTTAATCGAACCGAGATCGCCGGAAAGCACGCCGGCGGCAAGCATGGACGGAGCTGGGCCATCGCCGCCGCTCATCATGTGCATCATGGCCGACTTCAGGGCGTCGCCGAGGTCGGTCATGGTCAAGTTTTCCTTCCCCCTGGCAGCCTTCTTGAAGAACGCTTCCCACTCGGCGGCGCTGATCTCGCCATCGCCATCGGTGTCCAGCGAGCGCAGCAGCAGCATGGCTATCTGCGGGGGACGTAAAGCTGGAGGTTTGTCCGAGTGATCAAAGTCTTCGGGAGTCAGAACACCGTCGCGATTACGGTCGAGGCGGTCGAACCATTCAATGGGCCCTGGAAACTGCTTGCGCTTGATCGATTTCTCACCCTCAAGCCCAAGGCGCGTTGTGAACGTTTTCCAATCGTACTTGCACGCGGAGCCATGGAACCAGCCTTCGCCGGGAGCCATGGTCGATCCACTGAAGATGGCGGAGAACATTTCCACCGCTTCGGGGCGATGCCAGTTTTTCCATGAGTCGACGGCGAGGTCGCGATACAGAAGAGGATCCGCCCAGCCGCGCTCGGCTGGGGCAGTGCGCTCGGTAGGCAGCGGAGGCTGCAAAAGTAGGGCACCAAGGAGAGCATAGATTGCAGACACGGACGGCTCCAAAGCGATGTGATCTAGCCCGGCAGAGGTCAATGTATGGAAAAACACAAACGCCCGCTGGTATTGGCCAGCGGGCGTTCGATCAAACCCGGCAATAACCTACTCTCGCGGCAGTTGCCACTACCATCGGCCCTGGCTGCTTAACGGCCGTGTTCGGAATGGGAACGGGTGTGACCAGCCAGGTATGGTCACCGGGAACTCCTTGATTGCGGATTGGCGATTGCGGATTTCGGATTGAAGTCCGCAATCCGAAATCCACAATCCGCAATGAATATCAAGTGGCAGCGGGGATTGCCTCTGCGCAAGATGCCCTGGGATGCAAGTCACGGATCGGTTGCATGGATCCTTTACACGGCGGGCTTACGCCGCGCCGCTCGCCTTGTTTGCGAGGAAAGGATCAATGCGGTCAAGCGATTGGCTGTTAGTACCGGTCGGCTGAAACGATTACTCGCCTTACACCTCCGGCCTATTGACCTGGTCGTCTTCCAGGAGCCTTCGTCCTTGCGGACAGGAGACCTCATCTTGCGGAGGGTTTCACGCTTATATGCCTTCAGCGTTTATCCGGACCGTACGTAGCTACCCTGCGCTGCCACTAGCGTGACAACAGGAACACCAGAGGTACGTCCCTCCCAATCCTCTCGTACTAGGGAGAAAACCGCTCAAGTCTCCTACGCCCACAACAGATAGGGACCGACCTGTCTCACGACGGTCTAAACCCAGCTCACGTACCGCTTTCATTGGCGAACAGCCAAACCCTTGGGAGCTTCTCCACCCCCAGGATGCGATGAGCCGACATCGAGGTGCCAAACCTCCCCGCCGCTGTGAACGCTCAGGGGAGATAAGCCTGTTATCCCCGGAGTACCTTTTATCTGTTGAGCGACGGCCTTTCCATCCAGCACCGCCGGATCACTAAGTCCTGCTTTCGCACCTGCTCGACTTATGGGTCTCGCAGTCAAGCACCCTTCTACCTTTGCGCTCTGTGCCTGATTGCCAACCAGGCTGAGGGTACCTTTGAACTCCTCCGTTACTCTTTGGGAGGAGACCGCCCCAGTCAAACTGCCCACTTAGCACTGTCCACCGCCCGGATTCACGGGTCGGAGTTAGAACTCAAGCACAACAAGGCTGGTGTTTCAAGGACGGCTCAGCGGCTACCGGGGTAGCCGCTTCCAAGCCTCCCAGCTACGCTACGCATGCTGGGCCTAAGCCCAATACTAAGCTGCAGTAAAGGTTCACGGGGTCTTTCCGTCTAGTTGCGGGTATGTTGCATCTTCACAACAACTACAGTTTCACCGAGTCGCTCGCGGAGACAGTGGTCCAGTCGTTACGCCATTCATGCAGGTCGGAACTTACCCGACAAGGAACTTCGCTACCTTAGGACCGTCATAGTTACGGCCGCCGTTTATCGGAGCTTCGGTTGCGAGCTTCTCGGAGTTACCCCCGATAACCCTCTTCCTTAACTTACCGACACCGGGCAGGCGTCAGTCTGTATACATCCACTTGCGTGTTGGCACAGACCTGTGTTTTTAGTAAACAGTCGCTAGACCCTTTTCACTGCGGCCCCCCGAGGCTGTTACACCCCAAAGGGCGCTCCTTATCCCGAAGTTACGGAGCCATGTTGCCGAGTTCCTTCGCGAGCGTTCTCTCGAGCGCCTGAGAATACTCATCTCGCCTACCTGTGTCGGTTTTAGTACGGGCACTAACTTTGTCCCAAGGCGGCTTTTCTTGACTGTCGTTCGAGAGACTTCGGAATCGTAAAATGTCCTCGGGGTTGCCCCACGGCCACTTCTAACCGGCCGCTCTCTTTCTCGCCAGCGTCACGCCTTGTTCAACCTCCGCTAGTGGTGCAGGAATATTAACCTGCTGTCCATCGGCTACGCCTTTCGGCCTTGCCTTAGGGTCCGACTAACCCTGGGCGGATTTACCTTCCCCAGGAAACCTTAGGCTTACGGCGAACGGGATTCCCACCCGTTTTATCGTTACTCGTTCCGGCATGATCACTTGCACTTCGTCCACGGTTCGTTGTCCGTACCGCTTCGCTCTATGGTGCAACGCTCTCCTACCACTTGACTTGCGTCAAATCCGCCGCTTCGGTGGCATGCTTAGTCCCGTTCATTATCGGCGCAGGCTTCCTCGACCAGTAAGCTATTACGCACTTTTGAAATGGTGGCTGCTTCTAAGCCAACATCCTGGCTGTCTCAGGAAGCCAACTTCCTTTCGCACTGAGCATGCTTTAGGGACCTTAGCGGGCGATCTGGGTTGTTCCCCTCTCGACGACGAAGCTTATCCCTCGCCGTCTAGCTGCCCCACCTTGGTACAACGGTATTCGGAGTTTGGTTTCGAAGGGTAGCCTGGTGGGCCCCCTATCGAATTCAGTCGCTCTACCCCCGTTGCCAACTAATGAGACGTTAACCCTAAAGTTATTTCGGAGAGAACGAGCTATCTCCACGTTTGATGATACTTTCAATCCTCCACACAGCTCATCCCCTAGTTTTTCAACACTAGTGAGTTCGGACCTCCATGAGGTATTACCCCCACTTCATCCTGGCCATGTGTAGTTCACGTGGTTTCGCGTCTACGGCCACTGACTTGGCGCCCTGTTCAGACTCGCTTTCGCTTCGGCTACGCCGCAGAACGGCTTAACCTTGCCAGGGACCGTAAGTCGCCGGATCATTATGCAAAAGGCACGCCATCAGGCATTTCCCTTGCGGGACATAGCCCTCTGACCGCTTGTAGGCATGTGGTTTCAGGTTCAGTGTCCTCCCCTTGTAGGGGTTCTTCCCATCTTTCGCTCGCGCTACTTGGTTCGCTATCGGTCGCCAGGGAGTATTTAGCCTTGGGAGATGGACCTCCCAGATTCGGACTCGCTTCCACGTGTCGAGTCTTACTCAGGTGCCGACTCGGATCCACTGGCCTTTCACATACCGGACTTTCACCGTCTATGGTCGCCCATTCCAGAGCTGTTCTGCTGGGCTACTTGGATCCTAAATGCCGGTCCTACAACCCCAGGGAGAAATTCCCCCTGGTTTAGGCTGTTCCGCGTTCGCTCGCCGCTACTGACGGAATCGAGGTTTCTTTCTTTTCCTCCAGTTACTGAGATGTTTCAGTTCGCTGGGTTCGCCTCAGGAGCCTATGGATTCAGCTCCTGATTATTCGGGTATCCCGGGATTAATGCTCGTGTGACAGCTTCCCCGGGCTTATCGCAGTCTTCCACGCCCTTCATCGCCTTCTGGCGCCAAGACATCCCCCACACGCCCTTAGTAGCTTGACCGCAATGATCCTGCCCTCGCTCGATTCATCGAGTCACGGGCCGCGTAAAGCGAGCGCGAAACGATAAATCGCCAAAGACACTGAGATCACTGCTGCTACGATCTGTAACGATCCATAACTTGCTATTCTCAGGGCATCTTGCAGAGATGCAATCTTACCGCTGCCGAGTTGTCAAAGAACGACTGCATCCCGCACGCTCGCTGCGCTTGCGTGCGGGCTTGGGTGATTTCATCTGCTCGCATGTGGAGACGACCGGGATCGAACCGGCAACCTCCGGCTTGCAAAACCGGCGCTCTCCCAATTGAGCTACGTCCCCAGTGGGTGTACTTGGATTCGAACCAAGGACCTCAGCCTTATCAGGGCTGCGCTCTAGCCAACTGAGCTATACACCCGGCGTGTGCAAACGCTTCTGCGAAGCGTCGCTATACACAAAACAAAAAAGCCAAACCACTTCTGGTTTGGCTCTATCCGACACGGGTGAAAGGATAGAGCGTCAGGTCACCTCAATCTTACGGGCTGCGATTTTCATCATTCGCATCGTGGGGTCAAGTTGGTCCGAACGACACGGCTTCCGCCACTGGGTCCAATCATTATAGCGCGAGAGTGGTGCCAAATACGTCTCCGCAATTCATCCGTGTTTCATCCGTGTTAATCCGTGGCTTGGATTCGGATTGCCCAACGCATCTTTGCCGACCGGGAACGCGGGTTGACGCTTCGCTCCTGCTCGGACGCCCGAACCGCCTCCTCGCTTACCTTCACATACACGCCGCGACGCAGGCCCTCGCGAAAAGCAGCCTTAGCCAGCCGATCCTCGCCGCTGTGGAAACTGATAATCGCAGCGCGTCCGCCCGGCAGCAGCACGTCCGGTATTACCCGCAATAGCTGCTGCAGATTCGCCAGCTCGCGGTTTACCAGGATCCGCAGCGCCTGGAATGTTCGGGCCGCCGGATGTGTCTTCCACCGATGCTTGATCGGTTGAACCCGCCACTTCCCTTCCGGCCGCTCGGGATGCAGCGTCTCCATGATGATGCGCGCCAACTCCTGCGTGGTCTCAATTTGCTTGCGGCTTCGCGCTTCCACGATCGCCGCCGCGATTCGTTCCGCCTCCGGCTCATCGCCGAGTTCCCGCAATTGCCGAGCAAGTTCTTCGCGCGAAATCGACGCCAGAAGATCGGCGGCGGTCTGTCCCCGGCTGCGGTCCATGCGCATGTCGAGCGGCCCCGCGCGTGAATACGAAAACCCTCGCGCCGTGTCATCAACCTGCATGCTCGACATCCCAAGATCCCCAAGCACCATGTCAACCTGCTCGATCCCACGGTCGGCAAGAATCTGCTGCAAGCCGGCAAAGTTCCCATGATGCAACTGGAATGTTCCGCCAGTCTCCTGCAACCGGCTCCGCGCCCGCTCCAGATGCTCCGCATCCAGATCGATTCCGATGAGTCGACCACCCGGTGTCACCCGTCGAAGCAACTCCACCGCATGTCCGCCCCAACCAACAGTGCAATCTACAACCGATTCACCGGCCTGTGGCGCCAGCACCCGTAGCGCGTCTTCGAGCATCACCGGCCGGTGCTCGCCGGCAGGCGTACTGCGTCGCGGATGCGGCGTCATACGTGCTCCCCTCTGACGTCTTTTCCTGCTCCTGGTTCGCCCAAGAGTATTTTTCTGACCACTCGGCCAAGACCGACCACTCGGCCAAGAATTCTAACCCGTTTGGCCGAGTGGTCAGCAGAACTTAACCAATGATGCCTCAAGACTTTACATCGAAAGGCCTTGACCACTCGGCCAAACCTGTGGGGTTGGCCGAGTGGTCCCAGAAAACGACAAACTCTCATCAATTTCTAACCGAACCCTAGACTTTTTTCGACATTTCTCCACGCCGGGCGCTTTCAAGCCCGCAGGTCCCGGCGCGCCGGGACGAGCGTGCGGGATCGAACCCCCCGCTCGCCGTTTACGCGCCTACCATTAGGATACACTCATGCCCTCCGAATACGGAGATTCCCAACGATGCTAACCCTTCGTCTCCCCGACGGATCCGCCAAACAGGTCCCCGAAGGCACCACCTCCCGGCAAGTCGCCGAGTCCATCGGCAAGCGTCTCGCCCAGGCCGCAATAGCTGCCAGGGTCAACGGCCAGGTCATCGACCTCGACCGCGAACTACACGAGCCCGAAGCGTTAGCGACGGGTACAGCGACGGGTTTGGCTTTCCAGCTCCTCACCGATAGGGATCGCGACGCCCTCGACGTCCTCCGTCACAGTTGCGCCCACATCATGGCCCGGGCCGTCATGCGCCTCTTCCCCGGCGTCCAGCTTGCCTTCGGACCCACCATCGAAAATGGCTTCTACTATGACATAGACGTCTCTCCTCCCATCCGCGAGGAAGATTTCCCGCGCATTGAGGAGGAAATGCGCAAGATCATCAAGGACGCTGAGCCCTTTGAGCGCTTCGAGCGCCCGACCGCCGAGGCCCGCGGCCTGGTCGAGGACCTTCGGCAGGGCTACAAGGTCGAGCACATCGACGACGATCTCAACCAATATCCGACTCTTAGCTTTTACCGTCAGGGCGAGTTCATCGACCTGTGCCGCGGTCCGCACATCCCGCATGCCGGCAAGGTCGGCGCCTTCAAGCTGCTCAGCATCGCCGGCGCCTACTGGAAGAACGACGCTGGTCGCAAACAGCTTCAACGCCTCTACGGCACCGCCTTCTTCAATCAGAAGGACCTCGATGCCTACCTCCACCAACTGGAAGAGGCCAAAAAACGCGACCACCGGCTTCTCGGCAAGCAGCTCAAATTGTTCACCATCAGCCAGACCGTCGGCAGTGGACTCATCCTGTGGATGCCCAAGGGTGCAATCATCCGTGGCATCCTCGAGACCTTCATCAAGGAGGAGCTGCTCAAGCGTGGCTACCAGCCCGTCTATTCGCCGCACGTCGGCCGGCTGGAGCTCTACCGCACGAGCGGCCACTTCCCCTACTACCGTGACGCTCAGTATCCGCCGATGTTCGCACACCCAGCAGGTTCGGCGCTCGACCTGGCCCAGCATCGCCTTGCATCCGGCGAGCTCGACGATCTCAAAGAATACGAAATGGGCAACTTCATGAAGTTGACCCATTTCCACGTGCAGGGATACGCCGAGGCGAAGACTCAGCACGAGAAGCTCGCCGCGGTCGCTGACCACGTCCGTGGCGTGCTCAAGGCGATGGATGTGCACTTACCGGAATTCGACAAGGCGTTGGACCCCAGGGAACAGGCGGACGCGCTCTTGAGCTGGCTGAAGGAGCAAGAAGGGTATCTGCTCAAGCCCATGAACTGCCCGCACCACATCCAGATCTACAAGGCCGAGCCCCACAGCTACCGTGACCTGCCCGTGCGCCTCGCGGAATTCGGCACCGTCTACCGCTTCGAGCAGACGGGCGAGCTCACCGGCATGACACGTGTTCGCGGTTTCACCCAGGACGATGCGCATCTGTTCGTTACGCCCGAGCAGATCGAGCCCGAGTTTAGCGCCAACCTGGATTTGGTGCTTTTCATCCTTTCAAGTCTCGGCCTTAACGATTACCGCGTGCGCGTCGGCGTGCGTGATCCCGCGAGCACCAAGTATGTCGGCGATCCCGCCGACTGGGACAAGGCCGAGCAGACCTTAATCAATCTGGTCTCCTCACGCGGCATGAATCACACCGTCGAGAAGGGCGAGGCCGCCTTTTACGGCCCCAAGATCGATTTCGTCGTCCGCGACTGTATCGGCCGCGAATGGCAGCTCGGCACCGTCCAGCTCGATTACAACCTCCCCAAGCGCTTCGAGCTTGAGTACACCGGTTCCGACAATCACCCGCACCGCCCTGTCATGATCCACCGCGCGCCGTTCGGCTCCATGGAGCGCTTTATGGGCATCCTCATCGAGCACTTCGCCGGCGCCTTCCCGCTCTGGCTGGCCCCCGAACAAGCCCGCGTCATGCCCGTCAGCGAACGCTTCACCGACTACGGCAAGAAGATCGAGGCCGACCTGAGATCCGCCGGCTTCCGTGTCACCGGCGACTACCGCCCCGAGAAGATCGGCTACAAGATCCGTGAGGCTCAGCTCGAGAAGATTCCGTACATGCTTGTGGTCGGCGACAAGGAGCAGTCCGCCGGCACCGTCGCCGTCCGCGACCGAGTTGACGGCGACAAGGGGGCGATCGGCATCTCAGAACTGATCGCCATGTTAACAGCGGAGACGAAAGAGCGCCGCATCCGGCAGGTCAGCGGAGCCTCCGCCGGCCTCGAAGGCGGCCAGGCCAAATACGCCGACTAACCGGCGCTGCCGAGCGGCGCGGCGTAAGCCCGCCGTGGACGTTCCAAAACGTAACGACCTGGTCTCGGACAATTGCTTCGAGCTCAGAAAACGTGTATGTTCAGGGCTGCGAGAGGAGACTATCTATATTAATGAGGGGAAAGCGTGAAGATCGTGCAGCAATTTGAAGAAACGCTGCAGCCCGAACAGTAGACGGCAACTCGATGCCCCGCCCCAGAAAGGACACCCCATGCCAATCCGAGCGTTCCGCCCCGTTATCGCCTTGCTTGCTCTCTGCGTCGGCATACTATCGCCCTCGGTCTCATTCGCCTACATCGAGGCCCCGCACAGCCTGGGCATGGTCGTCAACCTGTCCACCAACGTCATCCTCGTCAAGGTGGACAAGGTGGACAAGGAAAAGAGCCTGATCATCTTCACGAAGGTCCGCGACATCAAGGGTAAGCACCCGACCGATGTCATCAAGCACAATGTTTCCAAGACCGTCTACCACCCGCGCGAATGTCAATACGTCATGGACTGGGCTGAGCCCGGCAAGCTCGCCGTCATGTTTCACAACGGCGGCGCCAGCGAGACCTGCATCGGCACCTACTGGTACCAGTGCTACAACGGCGGCGAGTGGTGGAACATGAGCCACGGTGAACCATTCATGCAACGGACCTTCGCCGGCAACAGCGAGAAGCTCGCCAGCGCCGTCACCGAGATGCTCGAGGACAAGGAAGTCATCGTACCGTGCATGATGGACGCCAACAAGGATGATATGCACCTGCGCCGCGGCAAGATCGAGCGACTCCGCGCCAGCCTCAAGCTCAACGACTACAACGAGAAACGCGATTTTGTGGGTCTCGGTGGCGACGACTTCCGCCGGCTCAACGGCCTGCCCGGGTTCACTCATTACTCCGCACTTACACGTGTCGATCCCGATGCCCAGGCCGTCTCCGCCATCGACTTCGACGGCGATGGCAAAATCGACCTCTGCCTCGTTGGCTCCACGAAGATCGCACTGCTGCAAAACGGCGGCGAGTCGATGAACGAGATCCCCCTCCCTGGCGCGCTCGCCGGCTGCCGTTCCGCCGTTTGGGCCGATTACAACGGTGACGGTCTTCCCGATCTGCTCCTCGCCACTCCCACGGGCCCGCGCCTCTACACCAACCTTGGAGGCGGCAACTTCCGCGACGATACTCACCTCCTCCCGAAGGAGGCCTGCTACAACTGCACCGCCGTTGCCTGGATCGACTACGATGGCGATGGCCGGCCCGATATCCTCATGAGCAATGGCTTCCACGGTCTGCGACTCTATCGCAATGCCTTCAACCTCGATAAACCTCTGAAGGACCTCGATAGCGACGACTTCGCGGTTCGTGAACGCGGCTCCAAGGAGCTTGACGCCATCGGTCCCTCCCTCGAGCCCCGGCTCCGCAAGTTCCTCGCCAAGGGAAAGCACGACCCGGAAGCCGCCAGGCGACTCAAAGATCTCTTTGATAAGTGGAATAACCCAGA
>Ga0207085_1050_pt1 | contig 19806 bp, 14 predicted proteins | sample Alteio_BWMinHeat_53_FD_153542 | JGI IMG/M metagenome (GOLD analysis project Ga0207085, IMG submission 153542) | Enriched cells from forest soil in Barre Woods Harvard Forest LTER site, Petersham, Massachusetts, United States -... | ecosystem: Environmental > Terrestrial > Soil > Temperate forest >...
GGTAACTTGTTTAATCCTTTTTCCGCACACTGCTAGGGCATTTGCATGAAGGGTGATGGCAATTAGCGAGAACAATTCCAGCGGTGGGCCACAATAAAGGCCTTTATAGACGACCGAAGCGCGCTTGTCCAGTAACCAAAGATTCAAACGCGGACGGTTTTCTCCGTCGTGTGCCATGGGCTTCGTTGGTATGGATTATAAAACGAGCAGGGGTCATCCGAACCTTGAGAGAGGTGTTCCCCTCTCTCGACCCTTCCCGACTCGCGGTCTGCGACGGGAACACGTGTATATGCCCTTCGGGGACGCTCCCGCTGGTCGCTTAGAACGCCCTGTTCCGGAGGCATCCAGTCGATGCGCTCGCCCTCGTCCGTCAAGGCCAAGCCTTCGCGGCGCGGCAGAGCCCGGACCTTGACTGCGGCGGCAGAGCGGGACACTCCCTCGCAGTTCCATTGATTCCCGCCATACCGCAGGTGCGGAGCTTTGGTACTTTTGGAACTTCAGATAAGTTCTCCAAAGGGAAATGGAAGTGCTTGCATCTATCCGCTAGTAATCAACCGATCGAGCCGAATGCGCAGCGAACTTGATGTTCTGTTGGACAAGGTGGAAGACCCTATTTTGCGTGCGGACATCCGTTCTCAGATCGAACGCGTCCGCGGCAAACGAACGTTTGGCCTTGTCTTCGAATCCCATCTGCCGGAACGGGTAAGGTTGCCAGAACACCCAATTCGTATTGGGGTTAAAGTCGCCTATCGCGATGACCAAAACAGTCCTGTCTTTCAAGTGCGGGCTGTCAAGGGCAAGACCGTTACGATGCGCAAGGTTCGGAACCCGGACGGGAGTCGGTTATCTGTGGGACAAGCGGCCGAGGTAGTTGAACAGACTGCCAAAACCGTCGATCTGGTCGTCGCCGCTGACTTCGGAGAACCAGTATTTCCCGGCTTTCGCCGCATTGGTTCGGTAGATCGAGGAGGTGAGAAGCCTGCTCATGTAGTCATCAAGGGCGAGAATCACCACGTCCTTGAGGCACTTCAGTTTACACACGCCGGGAAGGTCGACTGCGTCTACATCGATCCGCCGTACAACAGCGGAGCACGCGATTGGAAGTACGACAACAACTATGTAGACGAGAACGACGCATACAGGCATAGCAAATGGCTTGCGTTCATGGAGCGCCGACTCCGCTTGGCCAAGCAGTTATTAAACCCGAATCAATCCGTTCTCATCGTCACCATCGACGAGAAGGAATATCTGCGACTCGGATTGTTGCTCGAGCAAATCTTTCCGGGCTCGAACATTCAGATGATCACGCTGGTGATCAACCCAAAAGGAACCGCACGATACAACGAGTTTTCTCGGGTCGACGAATACGCATTTTTTGTTTTCATTGGCGAAGTAAAGCTAAAGTCGACCGGAAGCGACATGCTGACCGGGCGAGATTATGCATCCGAATCGGATGTACGTTGGCGAGGACTGGCTAGGACAGGACGGAAGGGTCTGAGGTCCAACAATCCCGGCTCATGGTATCCAATCTTTCTCAACAAGTCTGATTACAGCCTGCACTCAATAGGCGACGCCATAGGCAAAGACGTCAAAGAGTCAAGTGCTGTGGTGCCGGACGGCACGATCGCAGTGTGGCCACCCTCAAAAAATGGTCATCAGTACAGTTGGTCCACTGTCCCAGAGACGCTGAGAAGGATACATGCAAAAGGTGGGTTCAAGACAGGCCGCATAAACCCCAGCAAGGGATCGTACCCCTTCTACTATCTCTCCTCAAACGCTTTCGAAAAGATCGAGAAAGGAGAGATGAAGGTAGTGGGAAGAGGCCCGTCGAACGAGCTACTGGTAGAATTCTCGGAAGGATCGAAGTCTGCGGCACCGCGGACAGTGTGGAATCAGGTAGCTCACGACGCTGGCAGTCATGGAACCAGCTTGCTGGACCGATTCATCCCCGGTCGGAAGTTCCCATTTCCCAAAAGCCTGTATGCCGTCGAAGATGCGCTTCGCTTCTTCCTGAGCGATAAGCCCAACGCAATTATCCTCGATTTTTTGGAGGTTCCGGGACCACAACTCACGCCGTAGCACGACTCAACCGAGAGGACGACGGTCAGCGTCAGTCCATCTTGATCACGAACAATGAAGTTTCGGCAGCCGAGGCGGAAGCTTTATGGAAAAAGGGGATTCACCCAGGAGACGAGGAATATGAGGCGCTTGGTATCTTCGAGCAGATCACGCGACCGCGCCTCACAGCGGCCGTTATAGGCAACACCCCCGAGGGAACACCCGTCAAAGGGGATTATACGTTTGGCGAAGAGTTCCCCATGTCCGAAGGTCTTGAGGAGAATCTTGAATTCTTCGAGCTGATCTATCTCGATCCCGAGGTCATCGAACTGGATCAAGCTTTCAGCGCTATCGCACCGTTGCTCTGGCTGCGAGCTGGAGCGAGAGGCGAGGCCATTGAAGACCTTCTCGACGGTGCCGGCCGTCGAAGGCCGTACGCGTGGACAGACCGGTATGGTGTTCTCTTCAATCCAGATCGTTGGCGCACCTTTGTAAACAAGTGCCCGGACTCTGCGGTGGCAGCATTCATTGTCACAGACTCTCAGACAACATTTGCGGGAACCACCTCCGAACTACCTGGTGCTTTAGATGTCGTCCGTCTGTATGAGAATTACCTGACGACGTTCGCAATTAATCGAGGATACCTCTAAAATGCGCTACGAGATTATCGATTACCAGCGCCGAGCGGCGATGCTAATCCTGGACCGCCTGAGGCTAGCCCGCGAGCTGTGGGTGAGCAGCAAAATGCCGTCATCCTTCGCTCTATCCGCCATCACGGGCGCTGGAAAGACTGTGATTGCCGCAGCGGTCATTGAGGCTCTTCTTCATGGCTCCTCAGATCTAGAAGCCGAAGCAGATCCGCACGCGACGTTTTTGTGGATCACCGACGATCCCGCTCTTAATCGTCAGACGAGGAACAAAATGCTCGATGCATCGGACCTGCTCGTTCCTAACACGTTGATGGAGATCGACGACGGGTTTCTTGAACAGGAACTTAGGGCGAAGCGTTGCTACTTCCTGAACACACAGAAGCTGTCAAAAACGAGCCGTCTAGTTCAGAGCGGTACGAACCTGCGACAGATATCATTCTGGGACGTTCTCGCCAACACAATCAAGGGCGGGCAAACAAATCTTTACCTCATCCTCGACGAAGCACACCGGGGGATGAAGAGGAGCACAGACAGAACGACAATCGTGCAGCGTCTGATCCACGGTGAGAAAGGATCGAACCCGCCCATACCAGTTGTCTGGGGCATCTCTGCAACAATCGATCGCTTCACAAAGGCGATGGGCGAAGCGAAGGATAGAACGGCATACCCGCACGTGGTTGTTGACATCGAAAAGGTGCGCGATTCCGGCCTCGTAAAGGACATAATTGGACTTGATCAGCCAGACGAAAAGGGCACGTTTTCAACGACTCTCTTACGAGATGCTGTGAGGGCAACCCGTGACTTTGAGACCCGATGGTTGGCCTATTGTGAGAGCGCCGGCGAGCCCACGGTGACCCCTGCACTGGTAGTTCAGGTCCCTGACAAGTCGGACGCTGCCAAGATCGGAGAGACCGTTCAGGTAGTCGAATCCGAGTGGCCCGGACTCGGACCGAGCGCTATCGCACACGTATTTGGCGAGCATGAACCGGTTGTGTTGGGATCGCGGGTCATCAATTGGATACCTCCCGAATCCGTTCAGACGGATGCTGATATTCGCGTCGTTTTGGCAAAACAGGCCATTTCAACCGGGTGGGACTGCCCACGAGCTGAGGTTCTGTATTCCGAACGACCAGCGAAAGATGCGACTTACATTGCCCAAGTTATCGGGCGGATGGTTCGCCAGCCCCTAGCCCATAGGATCGCGACGGACGACGCGTTGAACTCTGTTACATGCTATTTGCCATTGTTCGATCGCAAAGCGCTGTCGTCGATCAAGGACGAGCTGGAGGGAAGGGGTACAGAGAATGGTGACAACAAAGTGGGTGCAGATGTTCTGCGTGACCCGAAAGTCTTCGAGCGAAACCCCCACATCCCGGCAGAAGTTTTTGCCTTCATCGAAACCCTGCCGAGCATTCCAACTCCCGACGCATCCGCTAATCCTCTTCGTCGCGCCAAGCACCTTGTGCGTCTGCTTGCTGACGACCGCTCTGGGCATGCTCTGCTTGAGGATGCCGATGCGGTGCTGACAGAGACGCTCAACGCCCGCATGGATGGGTTGGCTGCGGAGCACAAGACCCAGATCAGCGCCATCATTGCCGATATCAAAACGGTCGACGTGCACACGTCCAAGGTGACGACTACCGGGCAGGACGCTGGAAGCAGTTCTCGTCAGCTTGAGACGCACGCCAAAGACATTGACCGAGATACGCGTAAGATTCTTCACAGCGTGAAGGAAGGCGTGGGGAAGGCGTATTATGCGCACCGAGTGCAGCAGGCGGACTCCAACGTCGACAAGCTGGATATTCGTATTGGAGTTGCAGCACTTCTGCGAGTGCCGAATGCAGTCGATGAAATTGAGGCTACGGCAAGCAAGTTCGTCCGCGAGCAGCTCGCAAAATTCGCGGTTGAGATCAAGAACACCACGGGTGCAACACGAGACGCGTACCGAAAAGTGCAGGAACAGGTGTCAGCGCCAGAACCAATCACGGTCGAGCTTCGGATGAACGAGAAGGCGGCAACAAAAGACGGGCAGGGTGAACTGTTGCGAGTGTACTCCGGGCACGTCTACTCAGATGCAGACGGAAAGTTCCCTGTGAAGCTCAACGAATGGGAGGAGGAAGTTGTAATCACCGAGGTTACCCGCCGCTCATTTGTTGCGTGGTATCGAAATCCCCAACGCGCAACGCCGAACTCACTACGCATTCCGTATCAGGATGAGGGCGGCAAGTGGTCTTCACTCCAGATCGATCTGCTGATTGTCTCTAGACGTGACGATGGCACGCTCGCCGCGTCTATTCTAGACCCTCATGGCGATTACTTGGCTGATGCAAAGGCAAAGCTCCGGGCGCTCGCCGTTTTCGCTGATTCATGCGGAGACCGATTCGTGCGAATTCAATCGATATCGAAAGTCTCGGACGGCACACTGCGAGTTCTGGACATGCTTGATGAGAATGTCCGTAAGGTCGTTAGGAGCTTCGAAGGAGGGAAGGTTTCTCCGCTATACGCCAGCGAGCACGCCAGCCCTTACAAGTAGGAACCGAATTGTTCGGCTCATATCGGAAGTTTGCGCGAGGCGGAGTCGCGAATGCTACGCCGATGCTCGTTGGAACTCTGTGGACGTACACCCGCTCACGGCCACAGCATTCTAAGGTCATCCCCGTGTCACTTGCGGCAGTTCGGTCGTTATCATCAGCGAGATTGTCGACGCGCTTGCTGCGAATGTATGCTTTCGGCGGCTGCTGCAGTTTGGAAAATCGCCCCTTACGATGTTGTACTGAACTCCATTACCTGCAATCATTCGGAAAGCCGATCCCCCAATCCATTTAGCAACTTAGGCTTGCAATTCACCTGGTGGTTCGCGTGCGCGCGGATTCCACGATTACTCCCCTGAAGTCCCCTTGCGTTCTCTGAACAATCCCGGTTGAGATGCCGAACGGAGCTCTCTCATGGATGCTCGCGGATCAAAACTTAAAGCGTGCCAATCCGGCGCCAACGATACAACGAGTCTTCATCAGCAGCGGTGATTTGACCCCAGGGCAATTGTAAAGTTGTCTAGAGCCCAAGTGCTCAAATGGGGAATGTGAACAAAGCCCAAGCATTGAGAGTCGCGCACGTCCTTCCATTGGCTGTTCTGATAACAGCTGCAATTCTCGTTGCGGCGAAGTCTTCATCCGCGCTGATGATGAAGGCTTCGCGACCCGGGCCGGCGAACAGCGATGAGGGTAGCCTGCTCGAGAGCTTTGCGAAAATCCATCCCATAGATGTTCACACTCACATTTATAAGGACGATCCCGACCTTAACGGGCTGGTCCAGCGGCTCGATTTGCGTACGGTTAACATTGCTGTGATCGACGATCGGGATCCAGATTTCAAAGGCCTGGAGCCCCAACGTACAGAAGCTCTGAAAGTCCGGCGAAGTACTCACGGCCGGCTCACACTCTGCACAACATTCAGCCCGTATGCGTTCCAAGAGCCCGGCTTCGAGGCTCGAACCATCGCACAGTTGGATGAAGATTTCGGCCACGGCGCCCTGGCGGTAAAGATCTACAAGGTGATGGGCATGGAGATGAAAAATCGAGTGGGCAAATGGGTCATGGCTGACGATCCTGGGTTCGAACCCATCTATCGCGACATTGCTTCGCACCATCGCACGTTGATAGCGCATCTCGCCGAGCCGGATTCGTGCTGGCAGCCACCGAATCCTGCTAGCCCCGACTACTCTTATTACAAGGAGCACCCGGGTGAGTACGCTTACGCGCATCCCGACTGGCCCTCCAAAGAGGCAATTCTGGCCGCGCGTGACCATCTGGTTGCGGAGAATCCGCAACTCCGGGTCGTGGGCGCACACCTCGGTAGCATGGAAACCAACGTAGACGACATCGCGCGCCGCTTCGATTTGTACCCAAATTTCGCGGTCGATATGGCAGCACGCGTTCCCTATTTAATGCTCCAGCCGCGTGACAAGGTCCGCGCATTTCTACTGAAGTACCAGGACCGGGTGCTCTATGCGACGGATCTCGTCGTGTTTCCGCGATCGAAAACTGAAGATACGCTCGCGGAGTTCCGCCAGACGTATGCGCGTGACTGGAAGTTTTTCTCGACCGACCAGACAGTTCAATATATGGGCCACACCTATCACGGGCTGGGCCTGCCTCCCGATGTCCTTCGCAAATTATTTCACGACAACGCGGTCCGTTGGTTTCCAGGCGTTGATCACGGTACGCTGTGAGGACTTCTCTTATCGCGTAATTCCAGACTGCTGGGAGCAACTCAGTCACTGAGTGCTGGCGCTCACCCGAAATCGCATGGATATAAAGGAAGCGATATCGACAAGGATCTGGGGACTGAGGCGCGTTTTTCGGGACTAGTACGGCATAGGTCGCCGAAATCGATCTGATTCAGGAAGTTGCAACCTTCACAGAGAAGGCTAGCGGCTATTGGTCAAAGTGATGGACTGTTACACGTTTGGGCCATGGTCGTACTGAGCGGATACGCGATTTCTCCCCTAACTGGTATGCTCGAAATCTCCCGGTCGCCATGTCCCGTCGAAAGCAAGTTTTTCCGGTCCATAGATGCGAAAATAGGTAAACCAGCCTTTGCCCGGGATCGTTTGAATCCATTGCTCGTCTTTACCGGCCGGAGCAGCAGGACCGAAAAAGAGATCCGCCGAGCCGCCTTTCACATCTTTTAATTCGAACAGCGAGCGAAGTGCCGCTTTTTTCTGTGCGGTTTGTATCTGCGAGCGCGAATTGGTGTCGTACACCGTTACGGACCAGAAGAGCTTTCCCGGCACCGGCAGCGGCACCGAGAGTTTGTAATTCTTGCCGCCATCCAGATACGCACTCGTTTTATCGCGTAGACCCAACCAGTAGAGCGAGCCAGCATGGGTATCGCGACGGAACATCGCAGGTGATGCGCCCACGGCCTGATAGAACCATTTTTCCCGCGCCTCGGTGTCCAGGCGGTCTGCGGTGTTGAAGTCGCCATCTTCAAAACGCAAGCTCGCCCACTGCCACTGACGATCGTTCCACACCATCCGGTCGGGGCGGCGGTCGCCGAAGGACTGTACGCGCATCTGCGCGTTACCCACCTTGGCTGCTTCTTCGAGAATACGCGTCATGCGGGCGTCGAGTTCGAATGGTTTGCCCTTCTCGATGCCGAGCGCCGCCAGCTCGCCGTAGTAATTGTGATAACCAGAGTAGGGTGGTTCGATCTCAACAGTCGTGTGCAGAACCTGCCAGAACTCGATGTTGTCTTCCCACGCAACTGGCGTAGTGTCCTGAACCTTACCTGTTACATCGAGCCACGTCGGCTCTGTCCAACCCGCCGTCTTGTTGAACGGGTAAACCTTAATAGTCTTCAGACGCTCCTTGGCGCCCTGCACATCGCCGTTCACCGGCCGCGAACGCGCGCCCACGATCTGTCGATTGCTGCTGGCCTTATGAATGTAATAGCCCGCGCCTGGCACATCGCCGTCGTAATCAGGTGGAAGCAGCAGATGCTTGCCGCCCTTGCCCGCGTCTGGGCCCCGGTAATCCCATGTCCGCGACCCAACGCTGGTTGATGTCCATTGAGCACACAATCAGCGGCCCAGGTTCGAGCTCGACGACGAGCGGTCCCAAGCTCAAATCCAGCAACAGCGGGCCATAGGGTGTGTCGGAGTTTGCTGTAAACACAAGCTGCTCCGGCGCACAATCCAGAATGCCGAACACCTTGTTAGGCACAACCCCAATCTGCTCATTGCCTCTCATGATCGCGGCACCGGAAATGGTCGGATAGAAGAATTTGAACGCCTGAATGGCGCGATTCAGATCCGCGGCGTCATAGGCCTGCCGTAGGGTTTCGTCGGTTGGAAATCCGCGCTCGAATGCATAGTGGCTCACGTGCGAAATGTCGACACTAGCGCCTTGTGCCATGGTGCTACTCCTTCTGTTTGCGTTTCAACTCATTCATTCGACGTCGTTGAGCACCCAGGCCTGTCGTCAAATATTTGAAATAATTAGGCCGGCGCCCACCAAGACAGTCTCGCAAATATCGCACGACTTTTTGGAAACATCGGGATGCCTGACGCCATCCTACGTGCGATGCGATTCGACAACCGATAGCCTGCGCTCTACGTGCAGGGCGGGGATGCGAGCCCCACGGGCAGTCGGAGTGTAGCCCCCTCAGGAGATGAAGCGATGAAGCACTTCAAGGGAACCATCAACCTCGATATTCGCGGCTCGAAGCCGGACTGGTCCGCATTCCTTGCCGACAAAGCGCCGGCGGGCGCGCCTAATGTTCTTGTCATTCTTTACGACGACACGGGTTGTGCGGCGTGGGCCCCTTACGGCGGCCGCATCAATATGCCCACGTTGCAGCGAATCGCCGATAACGGGCTGATGTATTCGCAGTGGCACACCACGGCGCTTTGTTCGCCGACGCGTTCCTGTTTTCTGACCGGACGCAATCATCATCAGAACGGATTCGCCTCCATATCCGAAAATGCGAGCGGTTTTCCGGGATACAATTCGCATCTACCGCCGGAGAATGCGCCAATGGCTACCGTACTGCGCGATGCCGGCTGGAGCACATTCTGGGTAGGGAAAAATCACACCACGCCGATCGACGAATTTACGATGGGTGCATCAAAAAAGAATTGGCCGCTGGGTCAGGGTTACGACCGCTTCTACGGCTTCAATGGCGGCGAGACAAACAACTGGTATCCGGACTTAATTGAGGACAACCACTTTGTCGATCAGCCATACCAGCCGGAGGAAGGCTATCACCTATCCAAGGATCTGACAGATAAGGCTTTAAGCTTTATCCGCGACGCCAAACAGTCGGAGCCCAACAAGCCGTGGTACCTCTGGTTTTGCCCCGGCGCCAATCATGCGCCGCATCACGCGCCCCAGGAGTACATCGACCGCTACAAGGGCAAGTTCGACGACGGCTACGAGGCCTATCGCGAGTGGGTGCTGCCACGCATGATCCAAAAAGGGATTCTGCCCAAAGACACGCAGTTGACTCCGATTAACCCCATGCGCGAGCAAACGTATACGCCGGCCGATGCCGTTCGTCCCTGGAATACGTTGTCGGCACAGGAGAAGGCGTTGTTCTCGCGAATGGCAGAAGTGTATGCGGGTTTTTCCGAGTATACCGATGCTCAGGTCGGCCGGATTATTGACTATCTTGAAGAATCGGGCCAACTCGAGAATACGTTAATTTTCTACTGCGCCGACAATGGCGCGTCCGGTGAAGGCAGCCCGAACGGATCAGTCAACGAAGGAAAATTTTTCAATGGTTATCCCGACGAGATCGCAGAGAACCTGAAGTTGCTCGACAAGTTGGGCGGACCGGACACGTACGGTCACTATCCGACCGGTTGGGCGGCTGCATTCTCCACGCCGTACCGCATGTTCAAACGCTACACATACCACGGCGGCTCGTGCGATCCGCTGGTCATTTCCTGGCCGAAAGGCTTTAAGGCCCGAGGCGAGGTCCGCAGTCAGTATCATCACGCAACCGATATCGTTCCGACGATCCTAGATTGTTGCGGCGTGAAGATGCCGGACACAGTAAATGGCGTGAAGCAGAATCCGTTATTCGGCGTTTCCATGCGGTATACCTTCGATGACGCCGAGGCGCCCACGCGCAAGGTCACCCAATACTATGAAATCTTAGGTAGCCGCGCGATTTGGAACAAAGGTTGGAAGGCGGTCACTGAGCATGGTCCATTCAGCGGCTTGGGCAACTTCGACAAAGACTGTTGGCAGTTATTCAATACCGATGTGGACCGGGCTGAAGCTCGCGATCTGGCCGATCAACACCCGGAAAAAGTCAAGGAACTTGTCGCTCTTTGGTTTGAGGAAGCCCAAAAATATAACGTACTGCCGCTGATCGATTACTCGATTGAAAAGGATATAGACAAGATTCTTGACTTGGAATATAAACTTCCCGTCACGCCGGGCGGCAAGTACACGTTCTATCCCGGAACACTTTCGGTTCCCGAACGCTCGACACCGAACGTTCATGGCGTGTCATACAAGATCCTGGCCCACGTGGAGCTGACGAAGGATTCTCAAGGCGTCATCTTTGCACAAGGGTCGCGCTTTGGCGGCCACGCGCTGTTTATCAAAGATGGCAAGCTCACCTACGCTTACAATTTCCTGGGCATCCCGCCCGAGCAACGCATCACCGCAGCCGCGCCCACAGCCGGTAAGCATATGGTCGGCGTTGAATTCATCAAGAAACGGATGGGCCAGTACAACGAATCGTATGGTCCGCTGAAGTTGTATGTGGATGACAAGGTTGTGGGAGAAAGCGAGATTCGCACCATGACCGGCCACTTCTCGCTCTGCGGCGAAGGGCTTTGCATCGGTTACGACTCCGGCGACGCGGTCAGCAGCGAATACAAGTCAAACGTCAAGTTTAGCCGTGGCACAATTGCCAAGGTCGTCTTCGACATTGCTGATGACGCCTACGTAGACGTGGAGCGTCACATGGCTGCGGCAATGGCTCGCGACTAACCGCTTTTTGCTTCGTTCGACAGAGGAGGTTCTTGCAAGCTGACGCTCGCGTGCCACTCGAGCGGACTGGGGCTTCCAGCCTGCCAAATCCTACGGTTGGGGTCTTATATTTATCTACTTGGGCGGAGCCGGCAAAGAGAACGCTCCGGTGCCCCTCACTAAGCCAAAGCCATCCGATAACCGCGCCGTCGCGATTTAGGATGCTGGACGATTGCCCAACCTGAACGTGTAAGCCACATACGGAACGACAAGTCCCCTTTTCGTCTATAATTTCATTCGGATTTGTTGTCCGCGCAATCAACCGAGAATCGTGATGGCGGAATCAGAAAAGGATCGGATCGCACGACAGACTGCTGACCTACATGTCACCTTTGACCTCGCGCTTTCGAATACGCGGAAGTATCCCGTGGCGGAGTTCAAGGCGTTTGTGTAAAGCGCGCGGCGCTACATAGAGATCACGGCTGATGATGCGATGATTCACAAGAGCGTAGTGCGGGCAGTGAATGGTTTGCGCGAGTTCCTGGAAGTGGAACGAAAGCGAATTCCTGGAGATATCATGTTTGAGGCAGACAGACTGGAGTGCCAGCTGTTCGCTGGCTACGATCCCAGCTTCGACGGCGATGAGCCTCCGGGTTTATGATCCGTATTCGCGTCAGATCGCTCCCGCCCGATACAATTGATAAACCCTTCGCGACCAGGGCGGATTTATCCGCCGCACACTTATCGAGCGAGTGATGAGGTGTATGCGGTGCGGTAGGCGTTAACCGAACGTCAAAATACTGTCTCACTCTCGCCTGAGGGTTTCGACCGGGTTGATGCGGGTAGCGCTCCACGCGGGCACAAGGCAGGCAGTACAGGCAACTCCCAAAGTGGTTAGGAGAACTAGCGCCAAAGTGAGCGGATCGGCGGCTTTGACTTGGAAGAGCCAACTGCTGACCAGACGCGTGAGGACGAGCGCAGCAGCGAGGCCAATCAACAATCCGTACGTCGTAAGGCGCATACCTTGCGAAAGGATGAGGGTCAATATGCGACTTCGCGGGGAACCAATGGCGAGGCGGATGCCGATTTCGCTGGTCCGTTGTTTCACGGTGAATGACATGAGGCCATAAAGGCCAACCAGTGCTAAAACGACCGCGACGAAGGCGAAGCCACTCAGGATAAATGTTTGAAATGTGCGGCGAGCGTTGGTGTCGCCGATGCGTTCGCGCATGGTTTTGATGTCGGTAATGAGGGCCGGGTCGAGGGAGCGGACAATCGAACGGATTTGAGACGCCGCTTTTGTGGCCGGAAGATTTGCGCGAACGGCAAAGCTATCGCCGTCTTCAGTGGGCTGAACCAAGGTTGGCTTGGCTTCAGCCACTATGTCTTGGTCACGAACGTCTGCGAGGACTCCGACCACGGTTCCCCACCGAGCGGGCGTGCCTTCAAGGCGTATCCGACCGCCGATGGCATCACGGCCTCGGAAGTAAGAATCAGAAAATTTCTTATTTATCAGGACGTTTTCGGTTTTAACGTCAGTGAGGGTGAGATCGCGGCCGCGAAGTAAAGGCGTGCCGATGGCTTCGCGATATCTTGGCGTGGCGCCGAAAACCTGGACGAGTTCGGGCGTTTGGCCGTAGCCTTCCACTTCGCACTCAGCGAAGCCCAAATCGTTAGTGAGTGGAATTTCGGTGGATGCGCCGACAAGCCTGAAGCCAGGGGTTGCTTGGAGTTTGGCGAGGAGAGATCTGTAAAAGATGTCATGCGATTGCGGGGTTGGATAGTGTTCGTCGAGTGAAATCTGAAAAGTCAGAACGGACGGCGAGAAGCCGGGATTGACGGCTTGAAGATTGAGATAGCTGCGGATGAGCAAGCCCGCGCCGCTGAGGAGGACGACGGAAAGGGCGATTTCGAAAACAATGAGGGCGGAGCGGCTACCGTGAGTGGCCGTGACCCGATTGCCTGCACCGACCCGGGGTGAAGACGCGGAAAGAGCCGGCAGGAGGCCTGCGGCGAGTCCGGTAGCGATGGAGAGAGCAACGGCGATAAGAAGAATGCGGGTATCGACCGAGGCCTGCTCAAAGCGGGGGATGCCGCCGGGATTGAGATTGATAAAAAGGCGGACGAGAGCGTAGGCAAGCACGATGCCGAATGCCCCGCCGGTGCAACTGAGCAGCAGCGATTCGGTGAGAAGTTGGCGAATAATGCGGGCACGCTCGGCTCCGAGTGCGGTGCGAATGCTGAGTTCGTGTGCGCGAGAAGTGGTGCGGGCGAGCAAGAGGCCAGCGATGTTGCTGATGGCGATGAGGAGGACGAGGCCGACAACACCCAAAAGCGTCCAGAGCATTTGTTGGACGGGCCCAAGGATGGTCTTGATAAGCGGGCGAGCCAAGACGCGCCAGCCCCGCATTTCTGGGGCATACAGCAAATTCAAATGGGATTCGATGGTGTTGAGTTCGGATTGAGCCGAACTTGGTGTCGCGCCGGGTTTGAGGCGGCCGATGACTTCGGCGCCTTCGGGATGACCGCTGCGATCGGTTTTTTGCTGGATACTGTAAGCGAGCGGAATCCAGAGATCGGTTTGCCTAGAGCTAATTCCGAGATACGGAACATCACCATCGAATGGGAAGCCAAAATCCGGGGACGTAACACCGATGACGGTATACCTTTTGCGATTCAACTGGATTTTGCCGCCCAGTATATTCGGGCGGGCGTTGAAATGGGAGACCCAGAGTTCGTGGCTGATGATAGCGACGAGTTCGTGGCCGGGCTGATCGTCGTTCGCGTTGAATGTGCGGCCGAGAATTGGTTTGACGTCGAGCGTTTTGAAGAAATCGGCGCTGACGCCAGCGGTAGCTATGGGAGTGACGTTGTTGCCTTGGACTAGACGCGAGTTCCCAGGCATGAACATGGCGAAGCTCGAAATGGTGCGGCTGAGGCGTTGCCAATCGTAGACATCGGGTACGTTGGGAGGTATTTCGCTCGGAAGACCGGTGTAATGGGAATCAGGCGTATAGAGATAGACAAGATTTTCGGGGTGAGAGTAGGGCAGAGAGCGCAAAAGGACGGCGTCGACAACACTGAAGACGGAGACGGCGGCGCCAATGCCAAGGGCAGTCACCAAAAGCGCGATGAGCGTGAAACCGGGGATAGCACGAAGAGCGCGGAGTTCGTGTCTGAGATCAGACGCGAGGATGGAGAGATGCTCGTTGAGCGCAGAGATGGCGACATCGCCGCAGGTCTCAAGCCAGAGACGCCAGTGAGGTTCCTGGGCAAGGCGGCTGGCGAAGACATGCTCCATTTCGACGCCATATTCGTGGCGGAATTCGGCCGGGTAGCAATAGAGTAGAGCGCGGAAGAGTTTAGTTTGGCTTTGCGACCAACCCATGGGCCCTCGCTTGTGCCAGGAGTTCTGTGAGGCGGGCGACCTCGGCTTGGGCGGCCCGGCGGCCATTGGGGGTGAGGCGGTAATAGCGGCGGCGGTCATCATCTTCAGATTTCGGTGGGCGCTTAGTTTCCCGAACTTCGACGATGAGGGCGTCTTCGAGGAGGCGTTTTATGAGACCGTATAGAGTGCCAGCACCGAGGCGAATTTTGCCTTGCGTGCGGGCGGCGACGTCTTGCATGATGCCGTAGCCGTGCTGGTCACGAGCGGCGAGCGCGATGAGGACGTGGAAGGCTTGAGACGTGAGCGGAGAGTCGGGCACGAGAGCAATATAGCGCATCTCGCTATAGCGAGTGACGAGGTATACGAGTTTCTGTGTTTTGAGATGTACCTTCTCCCGTCGAAGTAGCAGAAAGCCGATATAAATATCTAGTATCGGTTTCTATGCCTAGGAGCCGATGCTGGAGGTCTGCTGGCGACGACTATTTACGAAGTCCATGCAGGAGCGCTGAATCTGCTCATTTTGCAGGTTCTACTGCGTAGGCCGAGGCACGGTACGGAATTACGAAGCTGATTCAGGGGGCCTCAGACGAAGTGTTGCAAATCGAGGAGGGCTCGCTGTATCCGGCGATGGAGCACGAGGGGTGGATTACGTCGGAGCGGGCCTTATCGGACACGAACCGACGTTTCCGCTATTACAGCCCGAAGACGATGGGTGAGCGGCAACTGGCCACGGAAGAGCGGAATATCACCGGGTGAGCGCGGCAATCGCGAAAGCACTTAACTATGTGTGACATAAGGTGAAGCGATTGGACTTTGGCGCAACATAACAAACGCATTTGGGCGTCGAGGATTGCAACAAGTTATCTTGGATGAGCTGCGTTCCATCTGGAGGAGCGGGAACGCAAGAACCGAGAACACTGGCATGAAGCCCGAAAAGGCAAGGATTGCGGCGCGGCGGAGATTCAGCAACGTCACACTTACGAGCGAGTGGACAGCCGATTTGGATCTGGTGCGCTGGGTGGGCGGCGTTACGCGGGATGCGCGGATGGCGCTGCGCTTGCTACGAAAGTCGCCGGTGTTTACGGCGACCGCAGTGTTCACCTTGGCGCTGGGGATTGGAGCCAATACAGCCGTGTTCACGCTGATGAAAATTATCGTGACCGACGCGCTGCCGGTGCAACAGCCGGACCAGTTGGTAGTCCTGCATGATAGCGGCCCTAAGTTAGGCGGCTATGGAAACCGCATGGGTAACTCCATGTCAAGTGCATTCTCTTATCCGCTCTACCGTGATTTAAATTCGGGCACGAGTCAAATCTTTAGTGGAGTGCTGGCGCGAGCACAGGGTCCCTTTACGTCTGTCACTCTGAGAACGACGGGCGAAACAGAGCGCATCGCCGCCGAGATCGTCTCAGGCAACTATTTTTCTCTTTTGGGGGTCCAGCCGTGGCGCGGAAGGCTTCTGACGGAGAGTGACGATGAGGCGACCAGCAGTGCGGCGGTGGTGGTCTCTCACGGCTTCTGGGAACGGGAGTTTGGCGGGGATGCGGCTATCGTGAATCGGACGATCCGTTTGAATGATCATCCCGTCGTCGTGGCAGGCATTGCGCCGCCCAGTTTCTATGGAATCAGCCTTGGCGAAACAACGGATGTCTATGTGCCGCTGGCAATGACTCACCGCCTGCTAGTGACGGAAGAAGATCCGTTGCCGGACCGCAACTTTGCATGGTTGACCTTGATCGCACGGCTGAGGCCGGGAGTAAGCATGCAACAAGCGCAGAACGCCATGGGCGCCATTTATCCGCCGTTGCGGGACAAGCAATTGGCGTATGTAGGCGTGGCGTGGCGCGGTTTTCTCGAGAACTTCAAGCGTCGATATGTCGAGCTAACGCCCGGAGGGAAGGGATATTCGTCATTGCGCGAGGAACTGGAAAAACCGCTGCAGTATGTGTTCGCGATGACGGGGATCTTTCTGTTCATCACGCTGGTGAATATTGCCAACTTGCTGATCGCGCGCGGATCGCGGCGGGCGAGAGAGATGGCGGTGCGGTTATCGCTCGGCGCACCGCGGAGTGCGCTCGTGAGGCAATTGCTAATTGAGAGCTGCGTACTGGCGGGGATCGGCGGCGCGTGTGGTCTTGCAGTCGCGTATCTGGGCACGCCCTTTTTCGTCAGGGAATTCAGCAGCAATCTAAATGAAGCTGGCATCAAAGCGCACCCAGATGCGTTTGCGCTTGGGTTGTCGTTGATTGTAGCTTGGCAGGCGGGCTGTTGTTTGGGCTGGGGCCGGTGTGGCAATCGACGCAGACGCGGGTTGCGGAAGCGCTGAAGCGGGAAAATGGAACGTACACTGCACGGGCGCAGTGGGGAAGGCGATGGTTGATTGCGGCCCAAGTGGGGCTCTCTTTTGTGCTGCTTGCCTCCGCACTGCTATTAACTATGAGCTTGCGGAATTTGCGGCATATCGACTTGGGATTTCGGACAGAGCATTTAATTCGCTTCAAGCTTGACGCCTCCGCTGTGGGCTATTCGCGAGTTGGCGCTACGAACTTTGCCGAGAGCGTGCGTGAGGCGGTTCGACGCTTACCGGACGTGGAGAACGCGGCAGTCGCAGAGATTCCCGTGATGGAAGATTCGGATAGCGGATTCAACCTCGCGGTGGAGGGATATCAGCCCCCGACACACGCCGACGCACAGTCACGAAGCGATCCGGTGAGCCCGAACTTCTTTGCGACCATGGACATTCCGTTTGTGGCAGGACACTCCTTTTCTGAAGCGGAGATGCAACGCAGATATGAGAACGCAGTGGTAAATCAGACGTTCGTGCGGCATTTCTTTGTCGGGAGAAATCCGATTGGAATGCATTTCGGGCTTGGAGGAAGCGCGCATGGTCTGTCGTGGACGATTGTGGGAGTGGTGCATGACAGCGAGTATCTCGGTTTGCGCGGCCATATTGAGCCGCTGTTCTATTTGCCCTATACCATGCTCGGTGAGTTGCACGAGCTGACGTTTTACGTTCGAGCTAAAGGGTGGGAGCGGAGTACCATTCGGGAGATTCGAAACGCAGTACAAAGGCTCGATGCGCGCGTGCCCGTATCTGCCGTAGCGACCATGAGCGAGTTGATAGACGACGAATTGTTCGCGGAGCGCAGCCTGAGTCTGGCGGCGATCGTCTTTGCAACGCTGGCATGCCTACTGGCAGCCGTAGGACTCTACGGAGTCATGGCATACATGGTGACGCAACGACGGCGTGAGTTCGGAATCCGACTCGCTGTGGGCGCTAGTCCGGGGTTAATTGAGCGCATGGTGCTGCGCGAGGGAGGTGCGATCGGAATTGCCGGGTTGGCGTTGGGTATACCGTGCGCTTTTGCGGCAGGCAAGTGGGGACGAGAGGCGTTGTACGGCTTACAGACGATCCAGTTCGGAATCTGGCCAATCGCGGGGCTCGGTATTCTGCTGGTTTCGTTGCTGGCGGCTTGGGTTCCGGCACGTATCGCAGCGAGGATCGATCCGCAGAAAACGCTCAGGGAAGAGTGAGGAGTAGCCTCAGGGCTGAATCGGTCATAGCTTTCACGGAATTACTCGCGCGAAACGGCGATGTATTTGCTAATCGATCCCAGGCGTGAGCGTTGACTATTTCTCTTCCGACCAGGGCGGATCTATCAGCTGCTTTCCTCTAAGAACCGTGAAGCGCGTTGAAAGTTATTGAACCGTTATTGACATCGTCAATGATTCTCTTCATACTTCCCATAGATTGTCATAGGAGCCAACGTAACGATGGGAAAGGGTCAAAATCTCCTTCAAGGCACTCTCGATCTTTTGATTCTGCGTGCTCTTCGCGACGATGCAATGCACGGATATGCTGTTGCACAAACCATCCATCTGCTCTCAGAGGAAGTACTTGTTGTCGAGGAAGGCTCGCTTTATCCTGCCTTGTCGCGACTTGAACTCGATGGCTGCATCTCGTCCACTTGGGGCCTTTCGGAAAACAATCGCAAAGCTAAGTACTACAAGATCACGGCGCGCGGCAAGAAGGCGTTGACAAACGAGCAGCAAAATTGGAATCGGCTATCGACGGCGGTTCAGCAGGTACTGGCGAGATGATGTTCTTCAGGCGCACCATTCGAAAACTTATCCTGAGGCGCAGGCTTTATTCGGAACTGGAAGCTGAGCTTGCGCATCACCGCGAGCTGTCGAAAGAAAAAGGGAACCCGATTGGGCTTGGCAATCTCACCGTTGTCACCGAAAGCGTCCTTGACGAGAGGCGTTTTGCGTGGCGGGCAAGACAGCACCGAGGCACACCAGCGCCGAATTTGTCGGGTTTTTGACGCGGTAGGGACGACCATTACTGACCGCCCCCCGCACAGAACCGTACGAGCGCATTCACGCATACGGCTCCCACCTTGGATGGGTGGCGACGAAGCGTTCGAAAGGATAAGGATGCAAAACGCGGGGTGCTGGAATCCAACGCTGAAAGATCGGAGTCAACCGATCCCACAGCGCGCGGCCACGCTGGCTGCGACGGCACAAGATCAGCCGCCACAAACGTCGGAGCCGCTGGGCGAAGACATTTAAGCGATCGATATTGCCGGGCACGGCGTAGTAGTTGTAATACCCGAGTGTCACCCTCTTGAGCCATTCGCCGACCGACGCCACAGGATCATGCATCCGACGACGTAACTCGGCCTTTATTTGACGTAGCTTCGCCACCATCCGCTTTTTCTCCGTAACACGCCAGACGATGAAAGCACCATTCCGGCGCTGCCCACAGAAGTGAGTAAAGCCCAAGAATGTGAACGTCTCTGGTTTTCCTTCTCCACGCCTTTGCCGGTCCTGGGCGGCGAACCGCCCAAACTCGATCAACCGTGTCTTCTCCATATTCAATTCCAGCCCGAACTTGGCCAGCCGTTCCCGAAATGCTTGCAGGAACAGCTCGGCGTCGGTCCGACTTTCGAAGCCGACTACAAGATCATCGGCGTAGCGCGTGACTATGACATCATGGCTCGCCACTTTCTTGCGCCAAACTTCTACCCATAGATCGAAGACATAGTGTAGATATACGTTCGCTAGGAGGGGTGAAACAACTGCCCCTTGCGGCGTTCCGAGCTTTGTCTCCGACCACTGACCGTCTTCCGATACTCCTGACTTCAGCCATTTCTGGATCAGGCGCAGCATCCGAGGATCGGCCACTCGATGCTCGACGAACTTCAGCGTCCACTCGTGGTTC
>Ga0207085_1051_pt1 | contig 19578 bp, 19 predicted proteins | sample Alteio_BWMinHeat_53_FD_153542 | JGI IMG/M metagenome (GOLD analysis project Ga0207085, IMG submission 153542) | Enriched cells from forest soil in Barre Woods Harvard Forest LTER site, Petersham, Massachusetts, United States -... | ecosystem: Environmental > Terrestrial > Soil > Temperate forest >...
TCATATTGCTCCTGATAAGCTTACTCGTTTCGGTAAAGAGGTTGCCTATGAAGCTTTATCTTATGCGCCCAAGGGAAAATTTCGCCGAATTTTTGAACGTACAGGACAAGCCGTTAAGGTAAGCCCTGAATTTGAGATCAAAGATAATGATCCTCGACTTCAATCTATTCGCCCCAATGCAAGTGTTATCAGCACATTAGGACAACTCAACCATACATTTTCTATGAACCTTATTTCCGATATTAAAACAGTGCAAACAAATATTATTGCTCTTGATAAGGCACACCCTAACCCCAATAAAATGCTTTCTTATTATGCTCAAAACACCAATTTCTTAAAAGACCTTAATCGAGAATTAAGGAGATTTGACGTCGGGCTAGAAGAAATGTTCCTTGAACAAGATAACCAGGGTTGGTTTGCCAAGTTTAAGCATACAGGATTAGATCGCGTTATCTTCATGGATGAAGAATCAAGTGGCACACGGCGTTTTATTGATATATTTCCTCGGCTTCATTATGTTTTAGAAACGGGCGGTATTGCAATTATTGATGAAATTGACGCCGATTTGCATCCCTTGTTATTACCTGAACTTTTCCGGTGGTTTAGTGACCCGGAGCGCAACAAAAAGAAAGCTCAGTTATTTTTCTCAGCCCACAACCCATCCTTGCTTGATGAACTAGAAAAAGAACAGATATTTTTTACACAGAAACCGAGTGGTAAACCAACGCTTGTTTATAGGGCCAGTGACATTAAGGGCCTTCGCCGTGAACCCAGCCTTATGAATAAATACTTAAATGGTAAATTGGGGGCAATACCTCATATTGGTTAAATAAAGTTATGAAAAACAACCGGGTCATTAAAATACGAACAAGATTTTTTGTACCTGGTGAAGGACAAAGTGAGCAATCTTTTACAAAATGGTTGCAAGACCTAGCCGATGAGCAAGGGCTTTCTGTCCATCTGGACAGTAAATCTCTAGGAGGCGGAGGGTATGAGAGCATGTTAAATAAGGCACTAAAGGCACGTAACCATGGTTTAAGAAGAGGTAATAAATACCTTTATAGTTTTCTTCTTGTTGATGCAGATCGGGCGGAACGAAATGATTGCTCAGGAGACTGGAAACTTAATGACCTAAGATCTGAGGCAGCAAAACATAATATTGACGTCTGCGTTCAAAAACCTAACTTTGAAGGGTTAATGGTGAACATGCTGCCTGGTAATAAGCGACCTTATTCAATTTCTGCTTCTACCTCCGACGTTAGACATAGCCTTCAAAAGGCTTGGCCAGATTATGTAAAACCTGCAGATGCACGAACGCTTTCTCAAAAATTTTGCCTCAATGATTTAGGGCGTGTTGCCTCTCAAGACCCTGATTTAAAAAATTTGTTAACAAAAATTGGCTTATTTCCCACCCCGTTTCAGGCATCGAAAAAAGGGTTTTCATAGTTGACCGTAAAGGCATGATTCACAACAAAAGTAATATTTCTACGCTTTTTCCTCTTAAGAGCTTGTTTTTTCCTTCATTTATTCTATTTTCTTGAGTAGAAGGAGATTTCCTCATGAGTGCATATTCTTTATCCTACACGCGCGACACTTCTGAAAAGACGGGAGGCGTTTTTCATACATTAGGGGAAAAAGTAAGAGGGTCTCTTACGAGGAACCCTAAACCCATTGATCATTTAGGCGGGTCAAACCCCGATGAGCGAATCCCTGCAAGAGTTGACCAGGTGAGATTTAATTCACCCCAATATAACCCGGATCGCGATATCAACACTTGGCCAAAATCAGGAACTACCCATGAGGACATGGAAATCTACATTGGGTAGATTCAGGACCCCCCGAGTCCTTTTAAAAATGCCATCCCAAGATTTCTCATCATCAAGAAATACGCATCATCATCCGCTTCTAAGCCAACACCCAAGTAGTCCAGGGTTTCTATTCGTGTCCCAGCTTTATCCATTAACGAATTAATGATATCTGTAGGGAATTGTGGTTCGGTAAAAACACAACTCACTTTTTGATCCCGAATGTACTCAGAAATTTGCAAGAAGTGTTGAGCATTAATTCCATAATGACTATCCCCGATTAACACCCCAATACCTCTCGTTTTAAAATGCCGATCAAAATACTGGGTTCCATCATGATAAACTACGTATGGCTTTTCTCTCACTGGCATCAACACTTCTTTCAAGTCTCGATCTAAGTCTTCTAAACGGCTGATAACATTTTGAGCATTTGTCCGATATTCTATCTGGTGTTCTGGATCAAGAGCAGAAAGCTCTTCAGCAATCACTCGAACAATGGCTTTTGCATTTTCTGGATCAAGCCACAGATGCCCATCTATATCTAGTTCATTATGATCATGTTCTGAAGAATCACCTTCGTCATGCCCATGGGTGTGAGTCCCCCATAATCCCCCTTGTCGCATGGGATATAGTTTCATCCCCTTCTTTTCCTGAAGAGTAATGATGTGTTGCCCAATCTTCGGCGTCTCTATTATGCGTTGCAAAGCAGATTCATAAGAAGGTCCCACCCAAACAACAACTTGGGCTGCATTAATTTGTCGCACCTCAGAGGGTTTGAGATGTTGAGTGTGGGGAGATTTTTCTCCACTCATCAATAGCGTTGGAGATTTCAAATCAGCCATCACACCCGCAACAAGGGAATGTATCGGCTTAATTGTAACCAAAACGTTTGGTACGCTAGCTCTCGCGGTTATCGAAAACCCAAAGAAGAGATAAAATAAGAAGTAAATATGTTTCAACATGGTTTTAAGCAGTAGGGGAATCAGGGAGAAGTGTCAAGAAATTCCAAAAAAACAACGTTGGAAATATTTTAGTAAAAATTTAATTAGCGCATTGACTCTCTGCCAAAAGTCGCACAGGATTGTAGGTGAAGTCCAATTTTCTGTTCTAGGAGGAATATAATAATGTTTCATCAATTAAAAAAACTAAAGCTTTGCGCCATTTTTGTTGGCTTTTTGTCAGGAATGACGTCTGCCGACGCATCGTTGACCTCACATCCAAAACGGACAGAGGGTATATCCTTTGGTATTGGCGCAGGGGTAAAATTACTCAGTTTAAAAAACGTTGTAACCCGCACAGGGCCTGGTGCTGCAAATCCGATAAGATCTGGCAACTCCTTTTCGAATGCATCTAGTCCTGTTATTGGGATTTATGCTCGAAAGTATATGCCGGATCTTACGATGTTTCCGACGTTTGTGGGGTTAGAGTTTAATTATTTAACGGATATGCGCAAAACCAACATTTATGCTCGACTTAACTTTCCTGCAGGAGTGCAGACTCCTTTCTCAAATGGAAATGATACAGGTTATCGTTATCAGGAACGTTGGGATGCTCGATTTATGTTGGGGGCACAAGTTGCGTGCTTTAGCCAAGTCGATTTTTGGGCACAGCTCGGTCTTCAGCTAACTAACTTTGAGTATCAAGGAATAACAGCAGAACCGGGCAATCCTACTCAAAACTTCTCAATGCATAATAACTATGCTTTAGCACCTGCGGGTGGGTTGGAAGTTCGGTTTAGCCAACCCAATATACTGCCCAACTTCGAGTATATTGTCACCGATTTCATTGTGGGATGGACAGCTGGTTATCGCAGTGCCTTCGCTCATGCAGTCACGGCACGCAGCTCAAACTCATTTAATTTTGCTATGAGTTCAAACTGGAGCCATACTTTTGGTCTAAAAGTGATGCTCCGATTCTAATAGAGCCACAGCTCACACAGAACCCCTCGACAGCTTAAAGCTTTCGAGGGTTTTTATTGCCTCATGGATACTCAACCAGGCACCTCAAATCTCCTTTGTCTCTCTTTATAAGGACTTTTCAGCGAAAGGCCTGTAACCCTAAAAAATCTATCTGTGGATAATCCTGTGTACAGAACTCTATTTGCCCTTGTAGGAAACAAGGGGTAATTTGTGATCCAACCCAACGGGGCATTTTCGGGGGATAAAGTGGGATAACTATTTGGGTTATAGGGAATTTGACCCCAGGTAAGTATTCTTTCCACACCTCCTTAATTGTATTAAAAAAGAGAACTTTTTCCCCCAAATAATCCACAAACTAAATATTATAATTTTATATTTATTCAAATAATTAAGATAACTATCCCCTGCTTATGGGGGATAAATTCAAAATAAAGATAGTCTTGTGGATAAACTTCTCAAAGAATTGTATCCCCATAATTCACAGGGTACTACAACCACTACAACCACCTTTATAAATTAATACAATTGTGATTATGTATTGGGTATAGAATCAAACGTAATGGATCCATAATGCCTATATTAAACGCTTTTAAAGGAATCCCTAATTCTTCTCCACCGATTTGGCTTTTACGTCAAGCAGGTCGGTACCTACCAGAATACCGAGCTGTACGTGAAAAACTGAGTACATTTATGGAGTTATGTTTTCATGAAGAATATGCAACAGAAGTCACGCTTCAACCTTTGCGTAAATTCGATCTGGATGCAGCGATTTTGTTTAGTGATATTTTAGTGATCCCTCATGTATTGGGGCAAATGGTTCACGTTATTGAAAAACAAGGCCCTATTTTAAAGCCCCTTGAAGATCTTTCATTTTTTGATAAAGCCAATGAGATTGACCTTGTCCAAGCGTTGAAAATCCCTTTAAAAATTCTTCATAATGTTCGAGAAACCTTACCGTCAACAAAGGCTGTAATTGGCTTTTCAGGGAGTCCCTGGACGATCGCGACCTATATGCTTGAAGGGGGAAAATCGACAACTTTTCAAAAAATTATCGACCTGCTTGAAACAAGAAATCCGATATTTACTCAAACAATGGCACTGTTGGAAAAGTCCATTGGAACCTTTTTGATAGCTCAGATTGATGCCAAAGCAGATGTGGTTCAGATATTTGATTCCTGGGCATCTGCGGTTCCATTAATTCATCAAAAGGAGTGGATTGTTGCACCAGTTCGGCGGATAATTGCACGTATACGGGCCTGTCATCCTACCACACCAATCATCTATTATGGTCGTGGAGTTTCGAAGCTATATTCTCAAGTTGTTGAGGGGTTCTCGAACATTGTTTTAGGGGTGGATGAAGGAGTTTCGATTTCTATCAAGAAAAGTCAGATTCAAGCGCTGGCTCCTATACAAGGTAATTTATGTCCCAAAGTATTGGTCGAGGGAGGAAAGTTGATGAAAACAAATGTTTTAGACCTTCTGCGGACTTTTCAAGGGACGCCTTACGTATTTAATCTGGGTCATGGGATCGTTCCCCAAACGCCTGTTGATCATGTGGCACAACTCGTTGATCTTGTAAAAGAAAGTCTCCCACACAGATGATTCGACACAAAAATCGCCTTGCTGTTATTTTAATGAACCTAGGGGGGCCAGATACCCTTGATTCTGTACGCCCATTTTTGAAGAATTTGTTTTCAGATCCAGCCATCATCCATCTTCCTTGGCCATTTAGACCTCTTGTGGCAGAAGTTATTTCTCGAGCTCGCACTAAAAAAGCGTTCAAGATTTATCAACAAATGGGAGGAGGCTCCCCCCTCTTGGCAAATACAAAATCTCAAGCTCTTCATTTGATTCAGGTGATGCAAGACAAACTTCCCGATCAAGAGGTTGAGGTTTTTATTGCTATGCGATATTGGCACCCTCTTACCGCAGAAGCTGTTGCCAAAGTGAAAGCCTTTCGCCCCACAGAAGTTGTTTTATTACCTCTTTATCCCCAGTTTTCATCTACAACGACAGGGTCAAGTTTTTTAGAGTGGCACAAACAAGCAAACCTTCAAGGGCTAAAAGTTCCAACTCGAGAGATTCAAAGCTACCCCCAAGACGCGGATTTTGTTGAGGCTCATTGTGATTTGCTCTTACCTTGGATTGAAAAAGCTTCTCTTTACGGGAAACCACGTATTTTATTTTCAGCTCATGGGTTGCCAAAAAAGATCATTGATGCTGGTGATCCTTATGAAAATCAAATTCACCAAACCATAAGAGCTATCATGAAAAAATTACATTCCTCTCTAGAGGGGGTTGTGTGTTATCAAAGTAAGGTTGGTCCTCTCAAATGGTTAGAACCCTCAATAGAGCAAGAGATAAGGCGGGCTGGCGAAGATAAAGTTCCGGTTATCGTGGTGCCAGTGGCCTTTGTTTCGGAACATTCTGAAACATTGGTTGAATTGGATAGGGATTATCGATGTTTGGCAGAGACTGTGGGAATTCCCTTCTACGGAAGAGTTTCAACGCTGAGCAATCATCCGGCTTATATGCGATCTCTTGCCGGGCTAGTATTAACAAATTCAAATTAGGGTTAAACACATGTACGATTGGTTGTCAGGGTCTTATTTGTGGATAAAGGCGCTTCACGTGGTTGCCATTATCGCTTGGATGGCTGGGTTGTTTTACCTTCCTCGGCTCTTGGTGTATCATGCGGGCGTGGATTCAAAATCCGAGCCGGCTCAACTGTTTCAGGTCATGGAATATCGTTTGTATAAGATAATTATGACCCCAGCGATGCTTTTATCCTTGGCATCTGGAATTTTTCTTGCTATGATCCAAAATGTCTGGTCATCTGGGTGGTTTCACCTTAAGTTGACATGTGTTGTCGGTCTGGTGATTCTTCATCATTTGTTGAATCACTGGCGAAAACAACTCGCCACAGGGGTGTGCGTGCGCACCGCTCCCTTTTTCCGACTTATTAATGAGGTGCCCACACTTTTATTGATCGTTATTATCATTAGTGTTATTGTCAAACCGTTTTAGCTTTATCAAGGAAAATCATGCAATTACAGGAACTTAAGCGCAAACCGCCTGCTGAGCTATTGGCGCAAGCAGAAGAATTAGAAATTGAAAACGCCAGTGCATTACGCAAACAAGATTTAATGTTTGCTATTTTAAAGAAACTAGCAGAAAAAGATGTGGCCATATTTGGAGATGGTGTCGTTGAAATCCTCCAAGATGGTTTTGGTTTTTTGCGCTCTCCGGAGTCAAACTATCTTCCTGGGCCAGATGATATCTATGTATCACCGAGTCAGGTTCGTCGATTTGGCCTTCGTACAGGAGATACTGTTGAAGGACAAATTAGAGCTCCTAAAGACAGTGAACGATACTTTGCCCTCCTAAAAGTTAACACCATAAATTTTGAACCACCCGATAATATTAAATACCGCATCAACTTTGATAACTTAACACCTCTATACCCAGAGAAGCGCTTGATTCTTGAGGTTGAGGGCGAGGGAAATGTTTCTAATGGTAAAGATTTTACCCAGCGTGTCATTGACCTTGTTTCACCTTTAGGAAAAGGTCAACGTGCCTTAATCGTAGCCCCACCCCGCACCGGAAAAACAGTGATGTTACAGAACATTGCCCACTCCGTTGCGATCAATCATCCGGAAGTCTACCTTATTGTTCTCCTAATTGATGAACGACCTGAGGAAGTAACGGATATGGCGCGATCTGTGAAGGGTGAAGTTGTTTCTTCAACCTTCGACGAGCCCGCTTCCCGCCACGTACAAGTTGCGGAAATGGTTATTGAAAAAGCAAAACGGTTGGTTGAACAAAAACGCGATGTTGTTATTTTGCTGGACTCGATTACGCGACTGGCTCGTGCTTATAACACTGTTGTTCCATCCTCTGGTAAGGTTTTAACTGGTGGTGTAGATGCCAATGCTTTGCAACGTCCAAAAAGGTTCTTCGGTGCTGCACGTAACATTGAAGAAGGCGGATCCTTGACTATTATCGCAACAGCTTTGGTGGATACTGGCTCCCGTATGGATGAAGTTATCTTTGAAGAATTTAAAGGGACCGGTAACGCCGAAATCATTTTGGATCGTAAATTATCTGACAAGCGAACTTTCCCATCCATTGATATTACGAAGTCTGGGACACGTAAGGAAGAACTCCTTATCACTGATAAAGCTGCTTTGTCTAAGATGTGGGTATTGCGTCGTATTCTCAACCCAATGGGTACAGTCGAGGCGATGGAATTCCTACATGATAAGCTGAAATACAGCAAGAGCAATTCAGACTTTTTTGAGTCCATGAATTCGTAAAATTATAATGGTTCTTAAGTTTTTACCACTCCCTTGTGAGAGGGGTAAAAACCATTCATTATAACCCTAGTATGGGTGCGAGGGTGACGAACAGTGCGGAGTGAGTTTGCATCATGATCGTTCTGGGATTGACAGGGTCGATGGCTATGGGGAAATCCACAATCACCCGGATGTTACGTCTCATCTACCATGTTCCTGTTTGGGATGCAGACCAAGCCGTACGTGACTTGTTGGTCTTGGATTCAGAGCTCATTAAAGAGATTGCCAAGCGGTATCCTCGAGTGATGGTGGGTGGTAAAATTGATCGATCTCTTTTACGTTCCAGAGCCTTTGAGGATGAGGAATGTTTGACGACTTTAGAGCATCTGATTCATGCACGAGCCTATTCGAAAATGATTCAGTTTTTAGAGAAGATGCGTCGATTGGGTGTTCCTTGGTGTGTTGTTGATGTGCCCTTGTTGTTTGAAGTGAGTTGGGACACTGTTTGTACCCACACAGCTGTCGTTTATGCCCCTTCTTTTATTCAACAACAACGTTTTCGAAAGCGCTCCGATCTCAATGAAGCAAAAATTGAGCATATTTTACGACGACAATGGACTTTGACTCAAAAGAGAAATTTGGCGACCTATGAAATCCAATCAGGATTATCAAAGGGGCATACGTTTCGTCAGTTAAGGGATATAATTGAAGATATGAAATCAAGGCGGATACATTATGCGTGAAATCGTTTTAGACACAGAAACTACCGGATTAGATCCAGCAGAGGGCCATCGCGTTATCGAAATCGGCTGTGTGGAGTTGATCAATTATCTACCGACAGGCAGGGTTTATCATACTTATGTTAATCCAGAGCGGGATGTGCCTGCGGAGGCTTCTGCTATTAGTGGAATCAAAACAGATTTTCTAAAGCCCTTTCCCATCTTTTCTAAAATTGTGGATGAGTTTTTATCCTTTCTTGGGGATGATCAGCTGGTGATCCATAATGCTCCATTCGATTTGAAGTTTTTGAATGCAGAGTTTGAGCGCTTAAACCGTCCTCATCTCCCCTCTCACAGGGCAACAGATACTTTAAAAATCGCCCGTTCTAAATTTCCCGGATCCCCAGCAAGTTTGGATGCCTTATGCCGTCGGTTTCAGATTGATTTGAGCAGCCGCACAAAGCATGGAGCTTTGGTGGACTCTGAGCTCTTAGCTAAGGTATACCTTGAGCTTTTGGGGGGACGACAAACAGCCTTCTCTTTTAGCGGAGTGCCTGTTCAAACCAAAGCCGTAACAAGGGATGATCTTAAAAATATTCTTCGTACCCACAAAGAAGCTCGTCTCCACGAACCCACTGTGGAAGAATTAAATGCCCATAGCGAGCTCGTTGATTCCATCGAAGGAAGTTTGTGGAAGAAGTAGGGAATTTTTAAGAGTTAACAGTTTCTAAAGGGGATAAAGCTGTGGGAAAAGGTCTCCAACGATCTTAATGGGAAAATTCATTCTGATTTTGCTCTTTGGTGTATCAGAAACGACGAATTCCTCCTGAATCAGGTGGGAAAGAACAGATCGAGATTGCCGCTCTTTGTAACCTATAATAGATGGTATTTCTCCCCTTTCCAATTCTCCTGTAAAAAGCAGCTCTCGTAATATAGGAAAAGAACCTGGCAAAATTCTATTTTGCCGACGATAATTTTCACATATCTGTTCGAGGCGAAATAGAAATCCCTTTAAGTCAAAGAGTTTTTCCATAAATTCAACTTGATCAATACATACTTTCAGAAAATAGGCGCAAAATGAAACCAGCCCTTTTTGAGAAAAATTCCCTTTGCCATCTAAATCATTAAGGTGCGGTAAGTCTGCTTCGGCAAGCAATCTTTTATAATCTTGTACCGTGCGGGCAAGTCCCCTGGATATAGACCAAAGATCGTTTCCAACCCCCATAGATTTTAAGAATGCATCAGAAAACAATCGAGCAACACGCCCATTACCATCATAAAAGGGATGTACCCAAAGAAGTCTGTGATGAGAAGCAGCAACAGCAATAATTTGGCGTATTTTGGTGTGGCGAGAAGGATCATAAGCTTCAGAGAATCGTTTGAGATAATTCGGGAGTTCATCGGCTGTGGGTGGAATATGTCTGCCAATTTGCACCCCAGATTTGCGTAATTCTCCAGGAGTTACGGTAAGAGAAAACCCCGTTACAGGATTATGTGTTTTTAACAACTCTTCAGGGAGCCTTGAACAAAATTCTTTATGAAGCCACAAGAGAAAGTCAACACTCACCCAAGATGTTTCCTGAGGTAAGGTATTGATGAGTTCCTGAACTTCAATATGTGCACGAGCTTCCAATTGAAGGTTTCGTTTTTCGGGAAGAGTTTCATAATCCTGATGAAGGGCTCTATCAATATCTCTTGGGTGCGTGTAGTGACCTTCGATTAAATTGCTGTAATAACAATTCATTGACCTTACTAAATGAGCCATGCTCTTTCTAAAAATTGGATTTATGGAGCCAGATAATGTATAAGCTTTTGTAGATAAGTCAAAAGCAATATCTTCGAGGACTTTTTCCCCTTCAGGGGGCATCATGGGTTCCATAGAGTATATCATTTTGCCGATTATGGCTGGCATTGTCCAATGATCCCAAAAAGGGGCCTTGCCCGCAACGCCATCAACCAGCTGCGATATTCTTCTCAATAATAAACACTCTTCCTGTTCTTCCCTATGTCTGCCTATAATTTAATTAAAATTATCATGAAAAGGGCTTTGCTGTGATTCGAGGGAGTCAAGATCCGTTTTTGAACTATTACCATCGTGAATTGACCTACTTGCGTCATGCCGGGGGAATATTTGCCAACAAACACCCCAAAATTGCCCAACGTTTGGGCCTCAATTGGGAGGAATCACCTGATCCGCATATGGAGCGGCTTCTCGAATCCTTCGCTTTTTTAACAGCGCGGCTTAGCCAAGAAATCGATGATCGTTTGCCGCAACTCTCTGCGGCACTCTTAGGGGTCCTTTATCCTCAGCTCATTAACCCAATCCCAGCGATGGCGATCGCTCATTTTCAAGCAGATGCCACAAAAGGGACCCTCACCACGGGTTTCCCAATCCCTAAGGAAACACTCTTGTTTACCTATGCTGAGGAAGGGGTTGCCTGTCGGTTTCGCACAGCCTATGACATAACTTTGTGGCCAATTACTGTGTCCCATGTGGATTTTGTTCCTCGAGATGAGTATGACATTAAGGGATACGGACCGAAGGCCCCTTGGTATTTACGCTTGCGCCTCCAAACGGAAGAGGGACTTCTTTTTTCTGAACTGGACTTAAATCGGTTGACCTTTCACTTAAATGGGGACCGACTCTTAACATTTGAAATGTATGGTGCCCTGTTTGCTCAAAGCAATCCCCATGTCTTAATATCTAAAGATCAAACAACAGCTTCCCATTTGCCAATGCCTTCTTTAAAATCTGTTGGATTTGATGAAGATCACTTGATATTGCCTCATCCAGGACATGCCCAGCCGGCCTATCAATTGATTCAAGAGTATTTCCATTTTCCGGAAAAATATTTATTTTTTTCGGTTGAGAATATATCGACTCAAGGAGCAGGTAATGAAATTGACTTGCTTATTGCGATAGAAGATCCAGAAATCGTTGGAAAACTAAAAATACATCCGCGTAATTTTTTGCTGGGTTGTACACCTATGGTCAATCTTTTCCGACGAACAACGGACCCTTTGCGCCTTGATCATCATCAAACAGAATACCGATTGACTCCAGATGCGCGGCGCGAGAGAACAACAGAAATATATTCGATTAATCGAATTATGGCGACTGTGGAAGATCAACCAGATCCCATAGAATTTCAACCTTATTTTTCTTTCAATCATAAAACAGGTCAACTTCGGCCCGACAGCGATATTACTTCTTTTTGGATCGCAAGGCGTGCAGCATCTTTGCAAAAAGATATTCCAGGAACAGAGATGTTTCTGACCTTTGTAGATTTGGATTTTAATCCGACCTTGCCATCGGTTCAAACCATTTATGGGGAAACATTGTGTACGAACCGATATTTAGCGGAGGAGATGTCGGCAGGTACCTTGATGGAGATTGAGGATCGAGCTCCTATCGCCCAGATAGTTTGTTTGAATAAGCCGGTATCTCAAGTCCATGCTCCAAGAGATGGAGAAACCTTATGGCGATTGATCTCTCATTTATCTGTCAATCACTTGTCTTTAACCCAAGGAGAGGCGTCCTTAAATGTATTAAAAGAAATGCTACGTCTTTATGCGGGTCCAGAATCTGTGTATCGCCATGGAGAGATCAATGCGCTGCAAAGTCTATCCTGCAAATCTATTGTCCGTCGAATTGGTCACGAAGCTTGGCGAGGATTTATTCCTGGTCTGGAAGTGTCCTTAACAATGAATGAGAATGAGCTCGCAGGGAGCAGCGTCTTTTTGATGGGCTCAGTCCTGCGGCATTTCTTTGCCTTACAAGTGTCTATCAATTCGTTTGTTGAAGTTGTACTACACAGCACGCGACGTCAAGGTGAGTGGATGAGATGGCGACCGTTACCCGGAGAACAAATCCTTCTGTAGAAGAGCAAATTGTAAATACACCGTACGAGTTTGATTTTCATCAAGCTGTTCGTCTGTTAGAAAAAATGCGCCCTGAAGCTTCCCCTTTAGGAGAAGGGTCCAATCCGTTAAAAGAAGCGCTATCCATTGAATCTCGAGTGACGTTGTCTCCGTCGGGTGCAGATATTCAAAGCTTGACACTTTCCGATACGGATAAACCCCCTGTCTTGACCGTAAACTTTCTAGGACTTGGGGGCATTCAAGGCCCTTTGCCTACGCCCTATACGGAATTGCTGATTGAGCGATTACGCCATAAAGATAGCAATTTTAAAGATTTCCTTGATATTTTCAACCATCGTCTGGCTAGTTTTTGGCATCGCATGCGCAAGAAATTCGTTCTTGGCATTGCTCAAGTTCGACCCGATGAGACCCCGGCCGGTAAAGCATTTCTCGATTTGGTGGGTATTGAGTCAGAGCCGATACGGAATCGTCTCGCTGTTTCAGATCAAGCCCTCTTGTCCTTTGCGCCTGCATTTTGGAAGCGTCCCAGATCCTTGATTGGGTTGCAGCGCGTGTTGCGGTCTTACTTCGAACTACCCATCACCGTGTCCCAATACCAAGGGGCGTGGCAAGTTGCCCAAGAGCGTGACTGGACACGAATCGGGGTTCGAGAATTTGCTCAACATCAAGTTTTAGGAAAGTCAGCCGTTCTGGGAACGCGATCCTGGCATCAGACGGCGGGAATTGCGGTTCATATCCCCCCTCTTAGTTATAAGCAATACATAGCCTTTCGAAACGAAACGGCTCTTGAATATACAGCTTTGCGAGATTTGACTTATTTTTATATTGGCGTAGATCAGCAGGTTCATGTGACTTTCGCTTTGCGTCGGGAGGAAATTGAACCAACCCGTCTGAATCATCAATTTGCTTTAGGGCATACCACGTGGATTACAAGAGGACATGGTAAAGGAATCCTGAAAGACCCTGAGGTACGCCTCATGATGAAGAACAATTCCTCAGGTATTCTTTGACTTTTAGTCAGTGGAGTGGATAAAAGTCGTGACTATTGATCAGTAGGGAGAGGGTGGTCTACCTTTTTTGCTTTTAAGTAGTAGTCGTTGACATCATCCCAGCTCGTTGCACTGATATATTCCAAATTTCGATTATGGTTTATCCTGCAAATGACCACAACCAGCTCTAAGGGTAAGATTTCAGGTAACATCAAGAAAATATTAAACAACAGTTGGCTATCTTTTTTTGCTCGGTCAAATTTCAAGAAACATTGAATGCGCTCATCATCATCGACGAAGTTTAGATCAATATCATTATATATCGAGGAAATTAAAGGATTATGCCTTAGATATAAAGTTTCTAGACCCTGGCATTCAATAAGACAATCAGGAACACTCTCTAAATTATTACAGCTGAGATATAGATAGCTTAATCCTTTGATCTTTCCAAAAGACCTAGGAAGATCCTTTAATTCATTAGACGAGAGATCTAAAATACTAATGGAGTGAGAGCCAATACATTCCGGAAGATTTTTAATTCTATTTTGGGCAAGAATCAAAGCACCACCATTTACGGGATCGATTACACATGCACAGAAGGGAAAACAGGTAAGATTACTATTATCCATACGTAGTTCATCAAAATTATCATCAAGACGACCTACCCATAGACTTTTCCCTATGCTAATGAACAAAGACTCAATCTTTTCACGTGCATACTCTAATTGCTGATTCTGTTGCTCTATCCTCTGCTGCGCATCGTGATATAATTGTTTCCAATCAACCTGCTCTTCAACCTCCATTCCTTGCTGAGGTCCAGGTATGGTTTGTTGTGCTAAAGGAAAGTTGGTGATCACATGTCGTGGCCTTTTGTGAGGTCGCTCACTTTCGGGTGACGAATCAGCATCTCTTTTTAAAATATGGTCTATGTCACAAGCGAAAAGCGGCTGGTTGTAAAGTAATACGCCACAAGCAAGTGATATGATGAATGAAACGAACTTATTCATTTTTTAAGTAAAACCTTCCCTCTTTCACAAAAGTATATAAGAAAAGTGAAGGGCATAAAACCCCTTTGAAATGAAGAGCCTAAGATAATAGCGAAAATTTAATAAATCCTGTCTACATACTTTCACTATCGATAAAATTCGAGATATTGAAGAACAAGCCCCCAGATTATACTTGACGTTTGATCAGCGAATTGGATAAAAGTCTTGACTTTTGATCAGTAGAGTGGATAATAGTCAATATGAAGCGTATACAAAAAGAAGCCATTATCAAAGATCTTTCAAAAAAGATGGTCCTTCTTGTTGGTCCTCGACAAGCCGGAAAAACTTGGCTTACAAAAGACATTGCTCAAGAATTTCCCGACAGTCTTTACCTCAATTATGATCAGCCTCATGATCAAAAGATTATTCAAGAACAATCTTGGCTAGCGAAGACAGATTTATTGATTCTTGATGAATTGCATAAGATGACGGGATGGAAAAATTATTTAAAAGGTGTATACGACACTAAACCTGAAACAATGCGGATTCTGGTAACAGGAAGCGCTCGGCTTGATACGTATGATCGTCTAGGTGACTCTTTAGCAGGAAGATATTTTCGGCATCGTCTTCTCCCTCTGTCCTTATCTGAGCTAGGCCAAGTTTCTGAACCACTTGATTTGGATCGTCTGATGGTAAGAGGGGGGTTCCCTGAGCCATACTTAACAAAAGAAATAATAGAGTCAAATAGATGGCGCATGCTATATATCAATAGTATACTGAGTACGGATATCTTTGAGGTTGATCAAATTCATAATTTGAAAGCCATGAGAGTGGTTTTTGATTTATTGCGCAGTCGAGTGGGATCTCCCATTTCTTATCGATCCTTAGCTGAAGATGTTGCTGTTTCTCCAACAACCATTAAAAAATACATTCAAATTCTAGAAGCACTATTTATTGTTTTTACCGTAACACCCTATTCCAAGAACATTGCAAGAAGCTTACTGAAAGAGCCAAAGTTATACTTTTTTGATACAGGCTTAGTAGAAGGTGATGAGGGTGCTAAGTTCGAAAACCTTGTGGCCGTGAGTTTGCTTAAACATGCTTATGCAAAGGCAGATTCAGAAGCAGAGGAGTATTCGCTTCAGTACTTACGGACGAAGGATGGGCAAGAAGTTGATTTTGCCCTTGTCATTAAAGATAAAGTTGAAAGTATTATCGAAGTGAAATTGTCAGATCATACACCTAGTAAATCTCTCATTAATTTCCATAAGAAATACAAAATTCCAGCTGTTCAAATTGTAAAATCACTGCGCAATGAATATCAACAAGACGGCGTCCAAATTCTAAAAGCCGAAAAATTCTTGGCACAATTATTTATCTAAGGACTTTCGAATATATGTTTTCACTATAGATAAAATTCGAGATATTAATGATTACTATATATATAAGTAATTATTAATAAACACTAAGTGAATATAAATTTATATTTTTCATTTTTATTTAATTAAAATTTTTTAGTTGCATAAGAGGTCATTTTGTACTAATTGTTAAGAAATATTAACAAATGGTTAACAAGGGGGACTCGTGTTCATTCAGACAGAAGAAACGCCCAATCCAGAAACCTTAAAGTTTCTGCCCGGCTGTGTCGTGATGCCTGAGGGGACTGCGTCTTATGTTTTAGGACAGCCTTGCGACAATTCGCCCCTCGCGCGGCGCCTTATGGAAACCGAAGGTCTTACGGGCGTTTTCTTCGGGTCAGACTTTGTGACGATAACAAAAGAACCCACTCAAGATTGGAGTCTATTAAAGCCTGCCATTTTAGGGACTTTGATGGAGCATTTTGTAGCCAACTTACCAGTTGTTACAGATTCATCTGTTGAGAATGCTCCTTATGAGGGAACGAGTGATCCGCTAGTTCATCAAATTCGGGAATTATTGGATACGCGTATTCGCCCTGCTGTTGCTCAAGATGGGGGCGACATTGTTTTCCACTCGTTCGAGGACGGGATCGTGTATTTGAAAATGCAAGGGGCATGCTCTGGTTGCCCCAGTTCTACAGCAACATTAAAGTCAGGCATTGAAAACATGCTGCGACATTATGTTCCAGAAGTTCAAGAGGTTCGAGCGATTTGAAGGAGTCACAAACACCGATGAATCTAAAATCACTTTTCCAAACCATGATGGCTATAGGATTTATCTTCAGTGGGTTTATCTTAACTCAAACACCAGCTTGGGGTGTCGCGCCGGCAACTCTTTGTAAGGACGTGATTTCCCAACAAGAATCTCAAAAAGGTATCCCTCAGGATTTATTGAAAGCCATTGCAAAAGTTGAGTCCGGTATTTCTCCTTGGGCGGTCAATGCCCATGGACGTGCGCATATGTTTCCCTCAAAGCAAGCTGCTGCTAGTTATGTTAAGCAATTGGTTGAGGATGGGTATTCAAATTTTTCCGTTGGATGTATGCAACTCCACTACGCATCCCACCGTCGCAACTTCAAATCCATTGAGGCGATGCTAGAGCCTGAAAACAACATTGCCCATGCAGCAAAGTTAATTAAGAATTTAGAGCGTCGTCATGGTTCCATAGAGAGGGCTGTTAAGCTCTATCACTCGCCCTCCCCTACCCACCATAATCGTTATAAAAATCGGGTTTACGGGATGTGGGCTAAATTTCGCGGCTCAAAAATGCCCACGATGCTAAAAACTGTGGCCTTAAAAAAAGAAATCCCTCAAAAGGCTCAGGCAAAGAAGGTCAAGAGATCCACCAAAATTAAATTTGGTGTTGGTGGAGCATCTTCTCAGAAGAATCAAAGAGCCAAAATCTAATTCTTTTTCTAGCCCCCCTGCTGCAATTTCTTGCCTACCGGCCATAAAATTCAGTATGGTAAACTGATACATATCTCATCTTAATAAGTACGGTTGTTTTATTATGGTTATTCGTGTTCGTTTTGCTCCCAGTCCTACAGGAATGCTTCATATTGGAAATGCTCGGGCAGCCTTGATTAATTGGTTGTTTGCCCGCCATCATGCCCTAAAAGGCGAAGAAGCCACATTTCTCTTTCGTCTTGATGATACAGACTTGGAACGATCAGACCCTGTGTATGCAAAAGCAATTGAAGAAGATTTAGCATGGCTTGGACTGACTTACGATCAGTTTGCTAAGCAGTCGGATCGCTTTGATAGCTATCATCAAGCGATGGAACGCCTCAAAGCCATGGGGCGGGTTTATCCTTGTTATGAAACACCTGAGGAACTTGATTTTAAACGGAAACGCCAATTGGCGCGCCACGAGCCCCCAATTTATGACCGTACTGGCTTAAAACTGACGACCGCTGAGCGGGAAGCCTTTGAGGCAGAAGGTCGCAAACCCCATTGGCGATTCCAATTGCTGCCTGAAGCTATTCATTGGGATGACTTAATTCGAGGTTCCAATGATTTTCAGGGGAGTCATTTAAGTGATCCCGTATTGCTGCGGGCGGATAGCACGTATCTCTATACTTTGCCCTCAGTGGTGGATGATATTGACCTTGGTATCACTCATGTTATTCGTGGGGAAGATCATGTTACAAATACCGCTGTTCAAATTCAATTATTTACCGCTCTTGGTGCAGATATTTCCCGCCTTCATTTTGGTCATTTTACGTTGTTATTGGATGTAAATGGGGCTTCCTTATCGAAGCGTTTGGGGAGTTTGGGATTGGCAACTTTACGGGAATCTGGCCTAGAACCAATGGCGATTAATAGCCTCATTGCTCGTTTGGGGACGTCTTTACCCGTAGAGCCTCAGTTGACCTTAGATGAATTGGCTGAAAACTTTACAGTCTCCATCTTTAGCCGAACTGCTCCTCGATTTGATCCTGCGGAGTTGGATACGCTAAATCACAAGCTCTTGCAGATAACACCTTTTGATCAGGTGAAAGAACGCTTGAAAGAGATTGCGCCCTCTCTTGACGAGACCTTATGGAACGTGATTCGAGGGAATTTGCACACCCTATCTGAAGCCGCGCAGTGGGAGCCCATTTGTTGGGGGCAGATTAAGCCTGTTGTTGAGGATAGGGCCTATTTGACTCAAGCCCTTACCTGTTTGCCAGGAGAACCTTGGGATACGACCACATGGAGTTCCTGGACTGGTCAAGTTAAAGAGCTAACGGGACGTAAAGGTAAAGAGTTGTTCATGCCCTTGCGGCAAGCGATTACAGGCATGGATCATGGTCCTGAAATGAAAGAATTATTGCCTCTCATCGGCTATGCAAAGGTTGTTGAACGACTTAAGTAGTCGGGTTTGATTTTCAAACTCATTTACTATTTTAACCATCCATCGACTCCAACCTTATTTTCTCCTCGTGGTATTTGAAACATAGTATCTTCCGATTGTGGTTTTGCGTCATTATTTGGAGGGCACGGGGTATGGGCATAAATGGCCATTAGATTTCTGGCTGTGACCCAAACAACCTTGTGAGAAAATGGATTTAAGGGATCTTGACTCAATGGGCGATCAATTATTTCTTGATCAGAAAGGCTATTTTGCTGCTCATCAGCCCCTTGGGGTGGGTTTAAAGAGGGATTTGGGTAGGCCCCTCTTCCCTCAGGTCCATGGCTAATCAGGACGACAGAGATTTTTTCAGGTACACCTCTGATACTGAGCGTATTTTGTAGATCATGATCTTTACAGAGTTTATTTCCCAAGGGTTCGAAGATGGGTTTAGCGATAGCCTTTTTCGGCTGATTCCCATAAAAATCATCTATCACATAAGTAAACCATCGCTGATAACCGTCCTTCGCTATAAATACAGGTAGACCTAAGTCAGCAAATGGTACGATGCCGCGACGTCGTCCCCTATCTTGAGCGCCATCTTGGTTTATGGGATTTGCAGCGTACGGTAAGAAATTATTTTTGTTTGCATAGCTGGCTAAAGCATAAAGAATTTGATCTTGATGAAGGGCTGTTGTTTTCGCCTTCTGCCAGTTAAGCATTACCTGAATT
>Ga0207085_1053_pt1 | contig 19434 bp, 19 predicted proteins | sample Alteio_BWMinHeat_53_FD_153542 | JGI IMG/M metagenome (GOLD analysis project Ga0207085, IMG submission 153542) | Enriched cells from forest soil in Barre Woods Harvard Forest LTER site, Petersham, Massachusetts, United States -... | ecosystem: Environmental > Terrestrial > Soil > Temperate forest >...
TTTTTAACATTGCCGTCCGTGCCGATGACGAAAGTGGCACGCTCAACGCCCATATACTTCTTGCCGTACATGCTTTTTTCGACCCAAACCCCATAGGCCTCCGCCGCCTGGTGCTGGGTATCAGCTAGCAAAGTAAACGGTAAGCCGAATTTTTCCTTGAACTTAGCTTGCGCTCCCGGTTTGTCCGGAGAAACACCAACCACCACCGTATTCGCAGCCTTCAGCTTCGGAGATTCGTCTCGAAAGGCACACGCTTCCTTAGTGGGGTAAAAATACAGAACCACGTTCTTGCCCCGTAGGGATGAGAGCTGGAACGGCTCACCGGAGTCGGTAAGTAATTGAATTTCCGGGGCGGGTTGCCCCTCTTGAGGAGTTGGCATAGGAGTTGGATCGGCGCGTCGACGGCTAGCCTTATCTTAGACCGAACGAGCTGGGGCTGGCCATTGCAAGTTTGTTTGCAAATATCTTGACAATGAGGCGCGCATATCTTATATTTTAAGTGTAGCCAGTTAGGCTTAAGTTTTCTGGAGGATTGTTACTCATGGCTGTTATTAGATACAACAACGACTTTGAAGATTTCCCTGCTGGGCTTCGGCTGTTTCAGGATTCTTTGTCCCGTCTGTTTAGCGAACCGGCTTCGCGTCCCTGGTCGCCCGCCGTCGATGTTTTCGAGAACGAAAACGAGCTAGTGCTGAAAGCGGACCTTCCGGAAGTCGACCCGAAGAACGTCGGCATCCAGGTTGAAAATGGCACTCTGACGCTAAAAGGCGAGCGCAAGTTCGAAGAGAGCGTGAACGGTAAGGCGTACCACCGTATTGAGCGTTCGTATGGTTCCTTTGTTCGAGCCTTTACTCTGCCCGATACGGTGGATGCGGAGAAAGTAAAAGCGGACTATAAGAACGGCGTGCTGACGATTACGTTGGCGAAGAAAGAAGTTGCCAAACCGCGCACCGTCAATATTGAAGTAACTCAGTAAGACTGATTCCAAGACCAAGAGCAAGTTTTTCGGGCGCCTCTCCGAGAGATCGGACTGGCGCCTTTTTTTTGTTCCGCCTAGCGCTTCGTCCAATGGGCGCCACGGTCAAGGCTTACCCAAGTGTCTGTCCTGCGTTGGTCTGTTTGGGTTTGCAGCTCGATTCTGTCTGGCACGGGCGAAATAAGACGGGTAATGGTGCCGGTGAGGGGAGTGTCGCCCGACACGACATTGATCGGGATCCAAGTGGCGCCGTCATCTGCAGAATGGAACAACGCCGCCATTTCGCCTCCGATCCAAATCTCCGGTCCATTTGCACATAGGGCGGTGAAGCGCACTCCGGGGCTTACCGTTACCGGCTGCCATGTCTTCCCGCCGTCCGTGGATCTGGCAACGGTGCCGCTTTCGGGCGAAGTTACGTCGTCCCTTGGTGCATCCAACGCCCAAAGGCTGGTTGTCATCGCGACGGAGGCTACTGGCGTTGCATTCACGAATCCACTTCGGATAGCCCCAAAGGTGGGACGCGCGAACTGAAATGCCGACTTCGACTGTTGCGCCGGAGGCTGGGTTTGAGAGGGAACATCTTGTTGCTGGCCTTCAGACGAGAGGGGCGCCGGTTCCAAGACGGCCGACCGCGACAGTTGGATAACCGGCAGGCTGGCGGCCGAAACCTGGGCTGCCGGCTGCAAATTCTTTTGCTCCATTTTCTGTGGAGCGGAAGGCTCCAGGACATCTGAAAGCTGTTGCCCCGGCGCTTCCGGCGATAGCCGCTCGCGACGAATGGGTGGCGTGACCATACTGAGACGGATCTGATCTTGTTGCCGCGGCGTGTTTTTCGGAATTGACGGTGGCGACTGAACCACGGTTGGCGTGAGGGTGCGTGGCTTGGTCGGCGTAACCGCATTCATCCGATTCTGCGGCGGTTCAAGCCGAATGATCGCCAATAGCGCCAAAAGCGGAATCGCCGCGACCGCCGCCATACGCCAGCGCCATATTCCTGCGCCCCATCCGGACGCGCGAGGCGTGTCCACCAGGAACGCCACAGATCCTTCAACAGTTTCGAGCAGCGCCAAAATGTGTCGGCATTCGTCACAACGCGCCAAATGCGCCACGACCCCAGCACGTTCTGCACCGCGGAGATGGTCTTCAGCAAAGGCAGACAGCAGGCCGGCATCCGGATGCGTAGCAAATTGTTGCTGCTGCGTCGCAAGTCTCGCTTGTAGAAGTTGCCGAAATCCTGCCATGGTGAATTCCGCGCTATTTAGAGAACGCTTCAGTTTTCCTTTCTTGCTCTAACAGGGCTCGAACATTTATTTGAAGATCGCGCACATCGGTTTCAAGCATCTCGTTTGCCGCTCTCCTGGATAGCCCCGCGTCGCGCAAGGATTGGAAAACTCGTTTTCGAAGAGAATTCAAAATCTTTTCCAACCGGCGTGCAATGGAGGACTCGTGCCGATGTAATGTCCGCCCAATCTCGGCCAAAGATCGTCCATCCAAATAATAAAAACTTAGCAGCAAGCGTTCTTCCTCAGCCAGAGCCACTAAAGCTTCATCTGTTGCTTTGGCTAGCAGATCAAGCGACGGCGAGGGCGCTCCCGAAAGTACGCCGGGTTTTCCATGGACTGATTCGTCGAGCGGCGTAAGCTTCCGTTCCCGCCGATAACGATTGACATATTCCTGCGCAACAATCGTTCTCAACCAACCTTCCAAAGAGCCGCGGCCACTAAAAGAATCCAACTTCGAAATGCGCCGGCCGTCGCAATTCTGCTTGGTTCCGAAGAGATCCGCATAAAGCGAGTCGGCCAGTTCACGCGCGATGGAATCGTCTTTGGCAATCTGCGCGGCGAAGCGAAACAGTTTCTCCCGATACAGCACCAGGAACCGGTCCCAGGCGGGTTCGCGTCCCAAGGCGCAGGCACGCGCTAACAGCAGATCGCCGAAAAAGGCGGCTGCCGGAAATTGGCGGATCAATTCCGTAATTTCAGTGTCGGTCAGCCCAAGAACATCGCCACTTGCCGGCGTGCAGCCTAATTCAGACGCGGCTTGAGCTGCCTCCCGCTCGAGAGACATCCGACTTAATTGGGCGGCATCGCTCACAATAACTTTCGCGCCAATTGAGATGTACCATTTCAAAAACATTCGCGCAAGAAAATCCGAAGTGGGCGTTCTTCAGATAGGAGGCCCGTCAACTCCGTGTCCGTTAGAACAAGCGCCATCGCGTTTCTCCTTTCGATTGCTTTTCTGATCTCAAGTAACGGCGGTGCACCGCCGCCACACTATACCGTTCTGAATCCAATTTCGCAGGGGAATCTCACTGTGTTTCCAGTCACGGCCAGTACTGCGTTCAACACCGGCGGATTCATTACGCTCGACGAAGGCATTCGCTCAGGGAAGGTGATCGTAACGGAGAAGGGGGGTGCGCAAGGCCTGGTGCGCCCCCGCCCGTCTGACGGCGTGTGGCGCGAACGGCCGTTTCCTTTTCATCCGGATGCTCCGGAAGTGAATCGACTGGCGTTGATCAACAACTCCGACCGTCCGCTACTGCTGCTAGCCGGCGAAATTGTCACGGGCGGCAAGCAGGATCGCGTGGTGAGTAAGGATCGCATCGTTCCCGGTCACGGCGAACCAGTGGATTTGGATGTCTTTTGTGTCGAACCGCACCGCTGGATCCAGTCGTCGGTTGGGTTTGGAACGTCCAGTTTTCTGATGGCGCAACCGAGCATTCGGTCGAAGGCGATGGCCGACCAGGACCAGCAGGAGGTTTGGAATCAAGTCGCGCGCTCGCGGGCAGGTTTTCTCGCGATAGCCCCCGAAGCCGGCGAGATCAGAAGTAGCTCGTCCTATGCTGTCGCCGCGCAAAACCGAGCTGTTCAGCAGAGGATTGACTCTCTCGCTATCCCGTTGGCACGTTCTTATGAAAATTTGCCCGAAGAATTACGGCTGCAGCATGCAGTCGGCGCGGTGGTGGCTGTGAATCAACAGGTTATCTGGGCGGACGTATTCGCGGACGCATCTCTCTTCGAACACTACTGGCCAAAGCTTGTTCGTTCTTATGCAGCGGAGGCGTTATTGCCATTGGTAGCTCCCGCCGTGGCCCATACACCAGCAACTCGCGAGGCGGCACAGATTTTCCTGGATACGCTCGCTGCAAAGCACGAAAGCATCGAAACCGAACCGGGGATTTACCGCACTACAGAGATCAGCGGCGACGATTATGATGCATTTATCCTGACATCGCTGCTACCCAACACCGGTTTTACGGTGCACCTTGCAAAGATGAAACACTAGCTGCCCGACGGTACGCCATGACTGGTTGGACATTATCGCCAACGATTGTAGAGACCGTTTCGGATATGCTTCGTTACTGAGGACCAATAGCTTTGAACCAACCGTTTACACGCCGGGGATGGCTCGGCTCCATGTCTGCTGCTGCGACTGTGGCGGTGGCCTCCCAATTGCCATTGCGCTCGGCGTTCGCGCAAACGGAGAATCACGACCCCACAACGTCTACAGTGGAAGATCGAGAGCGCCGCATGGCCTGGTGGCATGAAGCGCGATTCGGCATGTTCATCCATTTTGGCCTGTACAGCGTTTTGGGACGTCACGAATGGGCAATGGAAGAGGAAGGAATTCCGGTTGCCGAATATGAGCAGCTTGCCAAGCAATTCAACCCCAAGCCGCACGCAGCCAAAGCCTGGGCGGCCCTGGCCAAACAGGCCGGCATGAAATACATGGTGATGACGAGCAAGCATCACGAAGGATTTTGCAATTTCGACACTAAATTGACGAACTACTGCGCCGCGAAGCAAGCGGTGGGACGTGATCTGGTCGCCGAATATTACGAGGCAGCTCGCAGCGCGGGCATGCATGTGGGGTTTTACTATTCTTTGATGGACTGGCACCACCCCGATGGCGCGGCGTGCCAGCACGATGAAGCCGCGCGGCGGCGTTTTGTCGACTATACGCATGGCTTGGTGCACGAGCTTTGCACGAATTACGGCAAGCTCGACATTCTGTGGTACGACGTCGACTGGCCGTTGAGTGCCGAAGGCTGGGAGTCGGTGCGGATGAACAAAATGGTGCGCCAGCTACAGCCCGATATTCTGTTGAACAACCGAGCTGGAATTCCCGAAGACTTTACGACTCCAGAGCAGCACATTCAGGAATTTGCTGAGCCCTGGGAGTCCTGCATGACGATGAACGATAGCTGGGGATATCAGCGCGCCGACGACGATTGGAAGTCGCCGAAGACGATCGTACGTAACTTGGTCACCTGCACGCGCGGCTACGGCAATTACCTTTTGAACATCGGACCAAAGGGCGACGGCTCTATTCCGGAAGAGTCTGTGCGAATTCTCGGAGACACCGGCAAATGGATGGATAAGTATGGCGACCTGATTCACAAAGGCGAGCGGTGCCAGGTTACGCATTCCGAGCACAGTTCCTTTACGCGCGTCGGAAACAAGTTATATGTGCACGTCCATTTTTGGCCCGGCTCAACCGTTGCGGTAGGCGGTTTGACGAACAAAGTGCTGTCCGCAAAACTGCTGCCTTCGGGTAAGGATGCGAAGGTTGTTCAGGATGATTTTCGTGTTCAACTAACCGGTTTGCCGGAGCATGCCCCGGAACCGCTTGTCTCGGTGATTGAACTGGAGTGCGACGGTGAACCCAGACAAGATATGCTGCACATCCGCAACGACCGGCCACGGCGGGGTGTTGGCGTTTAGAACGTCTGCGCGGACAATACTGAAGATATGGCATCTACATCGCCGGCAATCGACCAGTTGCTCTCGCGCGGGCCGGCGCGTCTTCCGTTAAACCAGGCTGCGTTACAGCGGACGGTAGACGTTTCTGACGTCCGTTCGCAGGATGCGGCTGTCCTCTTCCCGAATGCTCGAAATGCGCAGGCTGCTTTAGCTGGTTTGCTGTTGCGAGTTGGTTATTGGGAGGAGAGTCACAACGTGGCACAGAATATAAATTCTACCGAGGGCAGTTACTGGCACGGAGTGATTCATCGTATGGAACCGGACTCCTTCAATGCCGGATACTGGTTCCGGCGAGTCGGCCAGCATCCGGTTTTTCCAATGCTCTTCGAGCGGGCAGCCGACATTTTAAGAAACGACGCTCCCAAGGAGTGGCGGTTAAAAAGCACATGGGACCCAATCTTGTTTATCGAATGGTGCGATGAAGCGCGTGCAAGCAGTGGACAGGCGGAAGCCACGGCGATTGACATTCAGATGGCCGAATGGCAGCTGCTGTTCGATTGGTGCGCGGGCAGTTAATTTTTTTGCGCATAGTTACTCTGCGCGCATTGCCGACATGGGATCGATCCGCAAGGCGCGGGCGGCGGGCCAAAGACTGCCGAGGAAAGTCATGCCGAGAGCCACGCTCAAACTGATCGCATAAATTTCCACATCGGCCGGGCGCACGCCGGCCAAAATCGATTCTAAAACTCGCGCAGACACGTACGCCAACGCAACTCCAATAAAAGAAGCGATAGTCGCTAGCAACAGGCTCTCCCGGAAGATCATGGCGAGAATGTCGGTGCGTTGTGCGCCGACTGCAACACGAACCCCAATCTCCCGCGACCGAGTCGCAACTGCAAAGGAGAGCAGGCCGTGGATGCCGATGCCCGCCAGAAGAAGCGCCATAAACGCAAATCCTGAGAGTACTCGCACTTGAATGGAACGGGCGGCGGTATCGTCCTCAACGATTTTGCCAAGCGTTTGTACGTCCGAGACCGGCAATTGCGAATCGGCGTTGGCAATGATGCGGCGCACCGCGGGTATCAGCGTTTCGCTTGGAACGCTACTGCGAATAGCTAGGTCTTTGGGTGCGTACCAAATGATATAGTTGTCGGGCACTTGACGAAAAGAGAGGTAGACTTGCGGTTCGCTGGTGCGCTCCAGGCCGCGGACGCGTACATTGCCAACTACCCCGACAATCGTTCGCGTGGCGAACCCGAAATCAAACTGATGGCCGATGGGATCTTCATGGGGCCAATACTGATGCGCAAACGATTCGCTGACGACGGCCACAAACTGGCTTTTGTCGCTGTCGGACTCCAGGATTTCGCGTCCTCTTAGCAGGGGAATGCGCAGTGTGTCGAAATAGCCCGGAGTAACGTAGCGCAAGCTGGCAACTTGGAATGCGCGATCAATATTCTTGGGTTGGCCGGCGATGGTCACCGGCCAAATGCCGCCTTGCAGCACAATCGGAAGAAAACTGGTGTATCCGGCACTGATGACACCGGGGAGAGCCCGCACCTGCGACAACACTTGCGTATAGAACCGAACGCGGCGTGCGGTCGATTGATATTGCGGCATGGGCAGCGCAGTTCGCAGAGTTAATACATTCTGCGCTTGAAATCCGGGATCTGTCTGTTGCAGACGCCACAATGCGCGAATCAGCAAGCCGGATACGACCAGCAGAACCAGCGATATTGCAACTTCCGAAATCACCAACGCGGATCGCAGTTTCTCCTTTCGGCCTCCAATGCCTTGCCGCGGTCCCTCCTGAAGTCCGTCAACATTGGTGCCGCTCGCCACGCGCATGGATGGCAGGACACCGAAGCAAAGCCCGGTCACTGTGGTCAATACGAGTGCGAACAACAGCACGCGCAGATCCAGGCTGCCCGCATCCACAATCGGCACGGAATCAGGGATTAGTTTTGAAAACAACGGCACCGTCGCCGCGGCCAGCAGCACTCCCAGCATTCCGCCACAGAATGCCAGCAGCAAGCTCTCGGTCAGCATCTGTCTCACCAGGCATTCGCGGCCGGCGCCGAGTGCCTTGCGCAGGGCCACCTCTTTCCGCCGCTCCAGCGCCCGCGCGAGCAACAGGTTTGCAAGGTTCGTGCACGCGATCAGCAGCAGGCAGAACGAGGCTCCTAAGAGCGCCCACAACAACATGCGCGAACGGTCTGAAATTTCGTCGCGCAATGAATTGATGGTTACTCCAACATGCGCGTTGTCCTTCGGATACTCTCGCCGCAGACGTTCGGAGATCAAGTCCATTTCGGCTTTGGCCTGTGCCACGGAAACACCCGGACGAAGCTTCGCAACAACGCGCAGATAGTTATCGTTTCGGTCTTCGAAATCGGCATTTTCAAAGCATATCGGCGTCCAGACTTGGACTGCCGCGCGCGGGTAGCCAAAACCTTTATTCATCACGCCGATGACAACGTAGGGCTTCCCGTCTAACAGTAAGCGCCGCCCCAGCACGCCGGGATCGCCCGAAAACTCCCGCAGCCAGAAACCGTGGCTCAATACGAGAGTGCCGCCAGCCCCCGGGCGATCGTCAGAAGCCCTGAAAATGCGCCCCAATAACGGCTGCGCGCCGAGCATGGGAAAGAGATCCGAGGTAACACTTTCGCCTTCCACCTGCAGCGGTTCGCGCAGGCCGATCAAGCTCACCGACAATCCGCGAAACGCCGCCATTGCGCTGAAGGATTTGTTCATACGCTTCCAATCCCGATAGTTGGCCGGCGACGGTTCCATTTCTTTGTAGCCGCCGGGCGACATGTTCTCCCACAACTTGACAAGGCGGTCCGATTCGGAGAAGGGAAGCGGACGCAGAAGGGCGCGATCGGTAATCGTGTAGGCGGCAGTAGTTGCGCCCACGCCGAGCGCTGCTACCGTAATAGCCGTTACCGCGAATCCCGGCGCGCATCTTAAGGATCGGATGGTGTACCGAAGATCCTGGCGCAGAATGTCCCAGTGCACTTGCGCCGCGGTTAGCAGAATGTCGATTGGCGTCTCGATCCAAAGCAGCGATAAAGAGAAAACATTGGAAGCGGCGCAACGCCGCGCAGCGAACACCGCGCTCAATTCCTCTGCATATTGTGTCCGGAAAGCGGCAGGGTAGAGCAGCAACAAAATTCGATAGATCGCCATCACGCTCTCCCCGGTGCGAAGCCGCGCGACCGAGCTAGTTTTACCAGCTGTGACAATCTTGCCGCCTCGGCATTCCCCACTCTGCGCCCGAAGTCCGTTATGCGGTAATACCGACGGCGTTCATCGTCGAATTCCGGTCCGGGACGTTCGCGCGACTCGCGGATCAGTCCTTGTTCCAGCATTCGCTGAATCGAGCGGTAAAGCGTGCCTGCGCTCAGTTTAAGTTCGCCGCCGGTTCTTGCGGCCACATCCTGGATAATCGCGTATCCGTGACGGTCTTCTTCGGTAAGAGCCATCAAAATATGAAGGGTTGCCGCGGGGAGCGGGAGCAACGCGTCTGGATCCGGCTTCAAATCGGCCATGCGAATGATTGTATCCGACGTGGATATAGCCGCAATGGGTATATCCACTCCGGATGTGACTCATGGGCATGCTTTACTACAAGGGTACCGGGAAAGCGCCATTGAGAACGTCGTACAACCGCATTACCGGTCAGAGTGTCGAACGTCTGGCGGCACTAAGTGACGGAATCTTTGCGGTTGCCATGACCTTGCTTGTACTCGACCTGCACGCTCCGGCTCGAGAGATTGTTCGCGATGAGGCTGGGCTGGCACATGCGTTGTCCGGTATGTTCCCTCAATTGGTTACTTACCTGATGAGTTTTCTGACGCTTGGAATCTTTTGGCATGGGCAGCAGGCACAACTGAATCATTTTATTCGCAGCAATCACCATCTTTCCTGGATCAATCTGGCGTTTTTGTTTGGTGTGTCCCTGATGCCGTTTTCGACAAGGCTACTCGCCGACTTCATCAATTACCGCGTGGCGCTGCTTTGCTACTGGGCGAATATTTTTCTTCTTGGATTTGTGCTGTACCTCAGTTGGCGGTACGCCCGCTACGCCGGCCTTCTCAAGCAGGACGTAACAAAAGAAGTCTGCTCTGCCGTTGCGCGCAGAATTGTTATAGCGCAAGCGCTGTATGCGGGCGGCGCGGCACTCTGCCTGATCAACCCGTACTGGAGCATCGGTTTCATTGTGCTGGTGCAATTAAATTATGCCGTTGCTCCGCGCTTTCGCCATCATTCAAAGGTCTAATAGCACGTGAACGACGCCATTCAATCAAGCACAGCGACCGCTCCGCCGAAGGGCTTCTGGCAATCTGTCGGCGAAGCGCTGCGCGGCAGCCATCAGGACTACACAACCGGCAGCCTGAACCGGTCGATCCTGCTCCTGGCAATCCCGATGGTGTTGGAGATGGTGCTGGAATCTCTCTTTGCCGTTGTCGATGTTTTTTGGGTGAGCCGGTTGGGCGCCGATGCGGTAGCCACCGTCGGCCTCACGGAATCTGTGTTGACGCTCGTGTTTGGAGTATCTCTAGGGCTAGGGTTATCGACAACCGCCATGGTCGCGCGGCGAATTGGTGAGAAGAACTCTGAGGGTGCGGCGATTGCGGCCGTACAGGCAATCATTCTCGGTCTGATTGCCTCCGTTCTCATCGGCCTGCCTGGATTGATCTTTGCTCCAAAATTGCTGCAGGCCATGGGGGCGACTCCGTCCATCATTGCGAGCGGCGCTGGTTACACGCGGATCGCGCTGGGTGGTTCGGGGGTCGTTCTGTTGCTCTTCCTGAATAACTCGATCTTTCGCGGCGCGGGCGATGCCGCCATCGCGATGCGGCTGCTTTGGGTTTCGAATATCTTGAACCTGATTTTTGATCCGTGCCTCATCTTTGGTCTCGGGCCCATTCCGCGCATGGGAGTAACCGGCGCCGCGCTAGCGACATTCAGCGGACGGGGAATCGGAGTTCTGTACCAGTTCTATCGTCTGGCGAAAGGAACCGAGAGGCTGCGGATTCTCCGACGCCATCTACGCGTTCAAAGCGATATCCTTTGGCGTCTGGTGCGCGTATCCATTACCGGCATTCTGCAATTCCTGATCGGGCAAGCCAGTTGGATCGGGCTAGTGCGAATCGTAAGTCTGTTCGGCGCGTCGGCTCTGGCCGGATACACGATCGCGATTCGCATCGTCATCTTCGCCATTCTGCCTTCTTGGGGCCTCAGCAATGCCGCCGCGACTCTTGTCGGCCAGAGCTTGGGAGCGCAACGGGTTGACCGCGCAAGGCAGGCAGTTTGGCGGACCGGCTTCTGGAACATGGCCTTTCTTGGGAGTGTCGGAATCGTCTTCATTGTTTTTGCCCCACAAATTATCAGTCTGTTTACCCACGATTCGTCAGTCTTCGGGTATGCCGTTTCCTGTCTTCGCGTTTTCAGCTGCGGCAACATCGCGTTCGCTTACGGAATGGTGATGTTGCAGGCGTTCAATGGCGCCGGCGATACCCTGACTCCCACTTACGTTAACTTGTTCGGTTTCTGGGTTTTGGAACTGCCTCTGGCATGGTGGTTAGCCATTCACACGCGCCTCGGCGTAAATGGAGTTTTTCTGTCGGTAGTCGTCGCCCAGAGCGCCATCGTGTTGATCAGTATTGTTCTTTTCCGCCAGGGGCGCTGGGCCCGGCAGCGGATTTAGCCACCCGATAATAGCCGCGTGGACAACTGCGTGGCCGAAGATCAGGTATACGCGATCAGAAAAGTACAGCCGGTATCGGTGTGAATTGGCCGATGCGTAATTCCGGAAGGCATGCAAACAAAATCTCCGGCATACACTATCACGCCATCGGAGTCCGTAAGACTGCCTTCGAGGACATAGCATTGTTCGAGTTGATGGTGTTCGTGCTCCGGATAAATACTTCCGGGTTGCATGCGAACAAGCAGCGTTTTCCGCCCAAGCAACGGCCGAATCTCAATGCCCGGAATGGGCAGCGGAATCCAGGGCGAATCGGAGCCTCGTATGACTGTCGCTTCGCCGTGCGCTTTCGTTCCGTTCGAAGGCGTTTGGCTCGCGGACAGTGGCGGGCTTACGGAAGGCGAACGACCCGCCGCAGCTGCAATACGGTCCAGCAAACGCTGCCGCACAGAAGGTGGTGGTTCGGATTGCGTGACCGCTAACGCCAGATACGCGACAACGCGCGAATACGATTCAAACTCCGCGATGCACAAAGGACACCCGCTCGCGAGCCGCTGTTCAAACCGCTTCGATTCCGCCTCCCCAAGCGCTCCGAGCGAATAGAGCGCCGCCGCTGCAGAACATTCTTTGGCATTCGATTGTGGGTTCATCTAATTCGTCAATCCTACGGCGAGGCTCGAACCCTGGCCAAGTGCGACGCGCAGCTTGTCCATGCCCATCCGAATTCTGGTTTTGATTGTACCCAAGGGTACTTGAAGCGTACTCGCAATTTCCACATGAGTCAGTTCGGAAAAGTATGCCAATTCCAACGCCTTACGCTGTTCGGGCGGCAAATTGTACAGCGCCTTCCGAATCAGCACCTGTTGTTGCCGGAACATGCTTGTTTCGTCTGGTGAGGGGTCCTGGCTTCTGATCTCCCAATCCTCAAAAACGACCGTGCGCTCGCGGGTTTGCTTGCTCTCGGAAGAGCGTAGCCGGTCAAGAGCTCTACTGCGAGTCAGTACCGTGACCCAACGCCAGACACTGCCGCGTGCGGGATCATACGTATGCGCGTTGCGCCACATCTGGTCGAACACGTCCAACAAGATCTCTTCGGCGTCGGCGGTGTTACGTAGAATCCGCAGGGCCAATGAGAAAAGGCCTTTACCCGCTTCGTCGTACAAAGCCGAGAGAGCTTGCGGATTCCCCGATGCGATGTCCGTAAGATATCGACGCCAGCGTTCTTCCCGGTCAGGAAGTAGATCGGCCGGCCGCGACCCCGTGCGTCCCATTCCGGGAAAAGATATCATGTTCGGCGTTATTCTCGCAGATCGTCAGGGCGAATAATCGGGTGGCCAACCAACACGATCCCGTAGAATGGAGTTGTCTTCGAACGTTGCTCTGCTAGATGTCTGAAACCGCAGCACTTCCATTTACTTCTCAAAGTCTCCCTGCCGATCGTATCGGTCCTCCCGGCCGGCGCCGCATTCTTGTCATCGACGACGAAGCCGATATCCGGGAAAGTCTGGAACTTCTCTTGACCGGTGAAAACTACTTCGTCGATCTCGCCGAAAACGCCACGATTGGACTACAAAAGTTCGAGTCCGGCGCGTACGACATGGTGCTGTTGGACTTGATGATGCCCGATCGTTCCGGAATGGAAGTCCTCGCCGACATTCGAGAGCGCGACAGTGAAACTCCGGTTTTCATGTTGACTGCTTACGGCTCTGTCGAGGTTGCGGTGCGCGCTCTCAAATGCGGCGCCAGCGACTATTTCGCCAAGCCGTGGGACAACGAAAAACTGCTGATCGAGATCGATCGAATGATCTTGAAAGGCCACCTGGAGCGCGAGAATACGCAGCTGAAGCGCGCCTTGAAGCAGCGCTATGCCTTTCCGAATATTGTTGGAAAGAGCGAGCGCATGCTGCGTCTCCTTGATCAAGTCGCCCAGGTAGCATCCAGCCGCGCCACGATTTTAATCACCGGCGAGACCGGTACCGGCAAAGAATTGATCGCCAAGGCAATCCATGCTCATTCGGCACGCGCGGATCAGGCCTTCGTTCCCGTCAATAGTGGATCGCTGTCGTCGGAGCTTTTGGAGTCCACCCTGTTCGGACATGTGAAAGGCTCCTTCACCAGCGCTGTCGCGAATCGCAAAGGCTTGTTCGAAATTGCCAATCGCGGAAGTATTTTCTTCGACGAAATCGGTACCATCAGCCCGGACATTCAGGTGAAGCTGCTGCGTGTTTTGCAGGATCGGGAATTCATGCCCCTCGGCTCGAACGAGAGCGTTCGTGTCGATGTCCGACTGCTTGCCGCCACCAATGCCGATCTGCGAAAACTTGTCGACGAGGGCAAATTCCGAGAAGACCTCTACTACCGGCTGAATGTAATTAATCTGGGCCTTCCCCCATTGCGCGATCGAAAAGACGATATCCCTGCTTTGGTCGAATTTTTCTTTAGCCGTTACTCGCGTGAGAACGAAAAGTTTCTTGCGAACGATGGCCGTTCATTGTTGAAGTTCGAGCCCGAGGCCATGGAAATTCTGATGGAGCACAATTGGCCGGGCAATGTGCGCGAACTGGAAAACGCGGTGGAAAGATCGGTAGTGCTGACAACTACACCATCGGTTCCTTCGCATGTACTGCCCGACCATCTGCAACAGGCGAGCGGGCTTAAGATATCGCGCGACAATAATGGCATGCTGGCGGCGCACGCGTCCCTATTTGAGATTGTTGCTGACTACGAGCGGCGCAAAATCATTGAGGCTCTGGAGGCCGTGGGCTACAGCCAAACCGAAGCCGCGGAAAACTTGCGCATTCCGCTATCCACGCTGAACCAGAAAATCAAGCGCTTAAACATCGATGTAAAACGCCGCTCGCAGTTGTAGCAAACGCTGTCTGCACCTGCCGAGCCGACGCAATGGAGAAACTTGTGACCAATCGATCTCATTTCTTTACCTGCATTTTGCCTGTGTGTGGGCTGCTCCTTTTGAGTGTTCCGGTTTATTCCGGCACGCAACAGAATCCTGAACCGCCTCCCGGAGCGCCCGCGCCGGCGGTCCCCGCTGCCCTGCCTCGCGCGGCGTCAGCGGAAGAAGTCGAAAGGCTGCAGACGGAACTGGCCCACTCGCGCAAGATCCTTCTGGATTGGGCAAACCTCAATCGTTATCGCGAAGCGAATGCCACCCTTCCTCCGCTCGAATCCGGGCAGGATCGTGTGGTGTTTATGGGCGACTCCATTACCGATGGGTGGGACGCGGGCACGGACAATTCTTTCCCGGAAAGCCATACGTGAATCGCGGAATCAGCGGCCAGACGACGCCGCAGATGCTGATTCGTTTCCGCCCTGACGTGATTGCTCTTCATCCAAGCGTCGTGGTGATTCTGGCCGGAACCAACGACATTGCCCTCAACACCGGGCCGGAGACGCTTTCCGAAATCGAAGGAAACCTTCAATCGATGGCAGAGCTTGCCCAGACAAGCGGAATTCGAGTTGTTCTTGCTTCCGTAACGCCTGTTTGCGACTACATCCATCTGCAGACTAACCGGCGCCCTCCTGCGCAGATTATCGCGCTAAACCAATGGATTAAAACGTTCTGCGCGAAGCATAGCTTTCACTACCTCGACTATTATTCCGCGATGCTTGACGAGCATGGCGCTTTAAAGCCGACATTGACCTACGATGGCTTGCATCCGAACGACGCGGGTTATGAAGTAATGGGACCGCTGGCGCAAGCTGCCATCACGGAAGTGCTCGCGCAGAAATAAACAGGACAAGCCTTACGCCAAATGGAACTCCTGGCCGATATCGCCGAGACAGACGCGTGATGACGTTTGGCCGGCCGCATGCAGAAGACGCTGTAGCGGCTCGCTCCAGGCTTCCCGGCTGAGTTTGAAGGTCTTGTGGTGAACCGGCAGGATGCGTTCTGCATTCGCATGTTCCGCCATCAGGAGTGCCTGCTCGGGATTGCAGTGAACGCGAATCCATGGATCGTACGCGCCGATCGGCATAATCGCTAAATCGAACGGTCTTTGCGATTTAAGCCGGCGAAACGATTCCGTATACGCCGTGTCGCCGCCAAAAATAACGCGATGGCGGCCCGTGTCGATGATATAGCCGTTATAGCCTCTGAATACATCGCTGCGCATGCGCGCGCCCCAGTGCTCGACCTCGAATGCAGTAACCTTTGCCGCGCCGGCGATCGCCGATTCGTTCCAGCGGAGCTCATGCACACGCGCATACCGTCGCGGCCGTAGCAAATCCGTCGTTCGATAAGCTGTCACAACTTCCGTCTCCCGATGTTCCAAAAGCCGTAGGCTTGGCAAATCGAAGTGATCCATATGCGCGTGCGACAACAAAATAAGATCGATTCTTGGAAGTTTCGAAACCGGAGCAGCCACTTCCACCAGTCGCTTGATTCCCACCGTTACCGGCCCGATCGACAATCCCACCCGACTGCTAAAGACCGGGTCAGTCAGAATCGTGAAGCCGTCGAGACTCAACAGAACGGTGCTGTGCCCCAGCCACGTTGCGTGCAAGCCAGTACTCGGCCACAAGAGTGGTTCCGGCGAGAGCGCGGCTGGGACACTGGCGCGCGCGTACTCGCGCGCCATTTCGCGAAAAAATGCTGGAGCGGCTCGACGTAGAAAACGGGCCATTTCCGGCGCGCGGCTCAGCCGGGGGGAGAGAGCGTTGCTGGTCCCCGCGTGTGCTGGACGTTTCGCCATGTGGCTCATTCCTGGCGCTTACAACCTTTCCAGTACTCGCAGCCGAGCCCTTTGCTCTTTATCAAGGTGACGTTACCCTGGTAGGAAAGCCGTCTCATGCGAGAGATCGAACAGATTTTGCAGCTTTGGCAGCAAGCCAGGAAATCCGGCCAACCAGCGGTTCTGGCAACCGTCGTACGAACCCAAGGCTCATCATACCGCTTGCCCGGAGCGCGCCTATTGTTGTTACAAGATGGGCGTCGCGCCGGTTCCATCAGCGGGGGCTGCTTGGAGGGCGACCTGCTTACGAAAGGCTGGTGGCTCACCGGAAACGGACCAATCATCCGGCACTACGACACCAATGCTGAGGGCGAAATTGGTACAGGCGGCTTCGGGCTTGGCTGTAACGGCATTATCGACGTGCTGGTCGAACGCATAACCCCTGAAAATCCCGGCATTCTCGAAGCGCTGGAGGAAGTAAGAGTTACCCGTCGGCCACTGACGTTCTATCACGGTATCGACCCCGAAACTTTCGTCGGCACGCGCCTCATTCCCGAACGCAGCGTACCAGCCGGGGAAACTGCGCAACCGGAAGTTACGGACTCTCAAGTCTTCGTCGAAACGCTAATGCCGCCCATCCGTCTGCTGATATTTGGTGCAGGTGAAGACGCCATACCGCTGACCGAAGTCGCCAGTTATCTTGGATGGCGAATCCACGTGTACGATGGGCGAGCTCAATATGCCCGTCCGCATCGATTTCCGTGTGCTGAACAAGTGACGGTGCGGCCGTTAGGCAGTGTCGATGCTCTTCCCATCGACGCCTGGACAGTCGCCGTTTTAATGACACACAGCTACACTCAGGATCTCGATATCCTCCGCCAGCTCGCCGCCTCGTCGGTACCCCGCTATGTAGGCATTCTCGGACCCCGCAAGCGCACAATACAGTTGTTCGACGATGCCAAACTGAATTTCGTCCAACTGGGTGAGGTTCTACACAGTCCAATGGGGCTCGATATCGGCGCCGACGGGCCGGACCAAGTCGCTCTTGCCGTTACCGCGGAGATCCAGGCAGTGTTGAATCGCCGCACCGGCGGTCTGTTGCGCGATCGCCGCGGTTCGATTCATGCTCCGGATTCGCAAACGGAAGAACCGGACCCAGTGAGGAAAGAGAGCGCAGCTTCCGGGCAGTTCACAGTTGGGTCAATCGCATGCGTATAGTGTGCCTCTGTGGAGTTCCGCTCGCATTGGCGGCGGCTGCGCTTATGGTGGCCCAAACACCCAAGCCCACTGGTCGTCAGATGATCGATAAAACCCTTGCGGCCCTCGGCGGCGATCGTTTTGCTCAGATGCAGACGCGCCTCACCACGGGCCGTGTCTATGGGTTTTTTCATGATCAGATTAGTGGCCGCGAGTTAGTTAAGTCCTATGTCCGTTACCTGCCTGCTTCGTCTCCCAAAAACCTTGCGATTGAAGACCGGCAGCTTCTTGGAAAGAAGCAGGACTACTCCAATCTCTTCACTCCTACCGCTGCCTGGGATATCACGTTCCGCGGCGCGCGCCCCTTTTCCGACGAGGATTGGCAGCGATATGTCCGCACCACTCGCAATGACGTCTTGTACATTCTGCGATGCCGCATGCAGGAACCCGGTATGCAGTTTGAGTACATCGGAAGCGACGTGTACGTTAGTCGTCATGTGGAGATTGTGGACATCATCGATTCGAGCGATCAGGTAGTCCGGGTCTACCTCGATCACAACACCATGCTCCCCATGCATGAAACCTACACCTGGTTTGACGAGACGACTCGGGAGCACAACGACGCCGCCGTCGATTACGACAAATATCGTGATTCCGGAGGAGGAGTTATGTGGCCCTTTGTCGTGGAACGGCACCGCAATGGCTACAAGGTGTTCCAGATGTTTGCCGATAGTGTACAGATCGACCAGCCATCCCCGGAGGGTATTTTTGACTTGCCGGCAGGCACGCCAGTACTAAAACCGGTTCAGTAAAACTGTTCGCCCCGTTACCTCCGTAAGAGCGCTTTTATCAATATTTCTTCTGGAGGATATACTTGAAACTTCTACCTCTTGTTACAATCTGACTCTAGTCCGTTTCCAAACGGGTGTCTTTTTAATACGTGTAGCCAATGGATCTCGATCAACTTCATACGTTCCTTGAGATCGTCCGACTGAAAAGCTTTTCCAAGGCGGCTCAGACCTGCTATCGAACGCAGCCGGCAATTAGCGCGCAAATTCGACAGTTGGAGCAGGAATTAAATGCCATCCTCTTCGAGCGGCTGGGCACGCGTATTTCCTTGACCGTCGCCGGGCGAATTTTTGCCGAGCACGCGGAACAGATTCTGGCGTTACGACGCCGCGCCCAGGACGCGATTAACGAGCTTGAAAAAGTGCCTCGCGGCGAATTGGTTATCGCGGCAAACGAGGCGACATGCATTTATGTCCTGCCCGGCGTTTTTTCTGAATTCAAAAAGCAGTTCCCGAACGTGCAGCTGTTAGTGGATCGCGCCTATGGAACGCGGGTCGTGCAAGCGGTTCTCGATAATCTGGCTGACTTTGGCATCACTCAACTCCCGGTGCAGGAGAAAAAGCTTCAGGTCGTCAAGATTCATACCGACGAAATCAGGCTTCTGGTGCCGGCGGCACATCCGCTCGGGGGACGCGACCGCGTGTATCCCAGCGATTTGCTGGGAGAACAGATCCTTCTTCCGAAAACCGGTACTACCCGAGCCCGTCTGGCGGTATGGTTGGACCCGGTTTTTGATGAACTGAATATTTCTATGGAACTCGATTCCACAGAGATGATCAAACGCTTTGTGATGGCTGGATTGGGATTGTCTTTCTTGGCCGTGTCGCACTGCCGGGAGGAAGTCAATTTAGGTAAGATCGATAGCGTGCCGCTTGGGCCTGAGCCAATGATTCGCCGTTTAGGATTGATCTACCGAAAAGATAAGTCGCTTTCAAAGGCCGCCCTCGGATTTGTCCAGGGCACACTGGCGAATGCCGGCAGTGGCATTATAGAGATTCCCGCTTTACAGCGCGTACGCGCGATAGGCGACTGAGATGGTATGACACGGCTTACGGCAAAGAATTCCACCATTTTTATCGCCACTGGCGACAAGACACGTATTTATCACTCATTAGAAGAGGTTCCGCCGGCGGTTCGCCGCAAGTTGCAGGAGTCCACCCGCGGCGTGAACTCGGCGACAATCCTGATTGCGGATAAGCGCGGCCGCGAAGAGCTGGTGCGCGCCCTGCAGGGGCGCGTGAGTGACGTACAATGCCGGCTCGCCGACACCATTCGAGCCCGGGAACAGGACGACCGGTCTCGCCGGATCAA
>Ga0207085_1003_pt1 | contig 19292 bp, 18 predicted proteins | sample Alteio_BWMinHeat_53_FD_153542 | JGI IMG/M metagenome (GOLD analysis project Ga0207085, IMG submission 153542) | Enriched cells from forest soil in Barre Woods Harvard Forest LTER site, Petersham, Massachusetts, United States -... | ecosystem: Environmental > Terrestrial > Soil > Temperate forest >...
AAAGATTTAAGCAGCATGAAAATGCGCTGAACAAAGCTCAAAAGGAAGTTGCTGATTTAAAAACTGAGCTTAAAGAATCCAAAAAGGATGTTGCCGAACTAAAAGCAGAGCTTAAAGAATCCAAGAAAGATTACATAATTTTTTTGGGATTATTTGCCTCGCTAATTGCGTACTTGACGATCGAGATTCAAATTATAAAGAGTGCAACTGACCTCTTATCGCTTCTTGGCTTAAGTAGTTTCGTTATGGCTGGACTCTTGCTGTTCAGTTTAAGCCTGAATCATTTAATTAAAGAATCAAGAACATGGAAGGAGTTTCGTAGTCCCGTTTTTGTGATTATATATATTTTGGTCATTATAAGTGGATTTTGTTTTTATCAGCATTTTAATAGCTCTACCCAAGGCACGGTGCTTGATTCATCTGGAACGGTAATAATCAGTAGCGGTGATAAACCAACCGATACAAAGAAGCAAGTAGCTCCCCGCAAAGTTAGTAAAAGACAATAAAGTCGCATTACCGCATACTTTGATGCTTTCTTGAGATCTGCTGAACTCAAGCCTGATCATTTGGGCAAGGTCACTACTGCCATTTGATTTCAGTGACCGGCAATGCCCCCATTCGCGAGTATATCCTGCAGATATTCAATGGCACCGGTTTCAGCGCTTTTTTTAGTCATGTTTTGATTTCCACCCCTTACCTCGCTGACGGTCTTAGAAACTGTTTCATCATCCCAATCCATGCGGGAAGTATGTATTCCACCATCAAGTTGTATAGGCTCAATTTTAAACGAGAATCCAGTTTGATCGCGGGCAAGATTGTTTTTAAATGGTATGAACGATAACCTTTCTTTGTCTTTATTGTCTCGTAATACCAAGAAAGCAGAGCGAGCTGTTGCAACAAAGGCTACGCTACCGGATATGCGGAGTAATGCTGCAGAGTTTTCGTTTTTGTTTAAATGGGAGATACAAACGATAGCCACCTGGAATTTTATGGCGAAATCACTTAGAGGGCTTAAGATCCTTCTTACTTCAGAATTGTCATGAGAGTTATCCCCTAAGTAAGCGGTAATAGAATCAATAATCACAAGAGAGATTGCTATACTATGGTTTCTAAGTTGTTCAATTATCTTGGCAAGATAGTGTATATCTTTCTTTATGTTAAAACTTCTAATGGTACTATTCGCGGATTCGATGACTGAGTCGATGTATATGCACATGCTTAAGTCTGCACCGGCGGCTTGCAGTCTTGGGCCGATGGTGTCTTCTGGGTAATCTTCAGCCGCCAAAATTATAACATCACTTTTTGACATTGAATTTTCACTCGCAGGCCATATTCCACCGCTACTAACAATGGCTGCGATGCTTAGTGTTAACTGGCTTTTACCAAGCCCGGGATCGCCAGCAACAATACTGACCTTGCCTTTTGCAAATGCTCCTTCCCAAAGCCAGTCAATTAATTTGAATTCAATGTCAGAGAAGAATCGATAATCAATTTTTGAGATATTTTTTAATTTAGTTTTGTCACTCATGTTACGTTATCCCTCTCACCGGCACTTTTTGATTGATTTTTTATACATTGAGCAACTTCACTAGCGAGCCAAGAAACGCTATTTTTTCCAAGATTGAAGTGTTTAGGAAATTTTCCCTCACGGTCCCAGCGGAAAATGGTTGATCGCGACGCCGGTACGATATTTTTAAGTTCTTTGAAACGTATTGCTCTTTCTTGCATGTAGATGCTCCTTGTTGATGATGTTGAATTGTAATAAGGAGAACACAGGCGATAATCAGGCGAAAGTGAATTGGTTCGCCTGATTTGTTGAAGAAACCTAGTTAAATCAATAAGAAGGGGAAGCGAGAGATAACGCATAAAAAGAATTGCGGGCGGGGCGAGATCTGGAGCTTAATAGCAATGGTTATTTCATTTTTTTGTTGCTGTTATTAAGATATTTCTATCAATAGTAGCGCTACTATGGGGAAAGGTTGCATCAATTTAAGATAGTCACAGCGAATGGCATTTGCTATTTCTGATTTCTTCCATTTGGACTTTTCTTTTTTATATTTATTCGCGCACGCTTGGCACTCCTGTTTGTAATGATATGCTGCTAGCCATTTAATCGCGTTCTTTTTTTTAGGCGTAGTTTCGTCAGTCTTAAAATTTTTACTCTCTGCACATTTCAAAAAGCGTTAGTTGCAAATTTATAATCACGTTCCCTGATTGGCATATCATATTTTAATGGTATGGATAACGATGTGAGTGTGCCTGTTTCTATTGAATCGTAAATCAACTCAGAAAAGAACAAAAAATTACCAATCTCAGGGTTGAGTTCCTCTAGAATTAAAGAGAAATCAAAAATTGAAATAGAATCTGAATACAGCAGTTCTGTATTGCGGTCATAAGTATTTCCTCTAGCACATCCTCGAATGTAAATAAACCAAGCCCGGCGAGGTTTCCGGCTATTCCAAGAGCCACCCTAGGTTTGATATTGGGTTATATCAGAATGCTAATTAATTTTCTTGGTAATTTTTTCGGGATGGAGTTTTTATTTTTAAGGCGTGGATAAATTCTACTAGGTATTTAAGATGCTTTTACTTGCAGAGATAGAGCTAATTATTTCTAACTTTTCATCTAGCATTGGAATGGCTATTCCTTCTTCTTTGGCTTTATCAATCCATTTTCCAAGTTCTTTTTTTGCGAGATCAATCAACCCTTGATCTTTGCCCAGAGAGAGAAAGTAGGATTTCAGTGTTGCTGGATCTTCAAATAAAGCTAGCGCTATGGAGTCATTTTTAATGGGACTATTATCCCTTACTAGTTGACTGACAAATTCATTATGAAAAATAGAATCAACTTTTTGGCTGTATTCTTCGGCTTTGTTAAGTTGTGCTAGTTGCTCTTTGTTGCCTGCGAGGAGTATTTTCCAGCATTCAATTGTTGCCTTCAGGAGTTCCTGAAGGTTGTGTCTGAATTCTAAAGCTGGTCCTCCTGACTGATAGCATCGTGTAAGTAAATTTGATATTTCGGACCGTTGGTTGTCAAGTTGATTCGATGCCTCTATTGGACCTAATTCTTTTGGCCTGTTTGCATAGAATTCTTGAAGATCTTTTGCTAATTTATTATATTCGGCAGTATCAATAGCCCTTGCCTGATTTATAAGATCTTGGTTAATGTATGCTTTATCTTTTGCTTCTATGAGCGGATTTAAATATTTTCTTTTTAAAAATCTTTCGTAGCATGCGGGATTTTGGCTCCACTCCATTTCTGGGGACACATTTAAAAATATAATGCTTTCTTTTTTGAATTCCATAACATTAATCAGAGGGGTAAATATTTTTTGTGATTTTTTCTTTGCATCTTCTAAATAGCCAATAATGGCAGAGAATATTTTATCATCAATTTTGCTAATAATTTCGTCAAATATCGTATGATAGTCTTTTCCTATAATGACTTCAGGTTTCATATAGTATGGACTTGTATTAATGGTAACTAAAAAGTCTATTGCAATTAATTTTATGTCGGTTATGCCTTGATAATTGATTTTATCCCTTTCAAACGGCATGTGTGATAGTGTTGCATTTTTAATTTTAGTTAACAGGTTATTTATTTGATCACCAAGATTACTTTCTCTATTGAGCATCATTATGATGTGGTTTAGTACCGAATCGCTAATTTCTTGGCCGAACTTCTTTTTTATAAGGCTTAAATAAAAATATGTTACATAACCGCTGATTGCAGAGATGACCAAGGCTTTTAGATTCTCGTCGAGATCGATTATTTCATCTTTTATGTATGGACTTTCGTGCTGAATAAGCATGCTTACAAGCAATGCAGCAGCAGTACTTGGGTCTAATTCGTACGCTGGCCTAGTCTGTTGGATAAATTTATTTTCTATTTTTATCCAGTCCCATGAGAATTTTTTACCAAATGCTACATATAGCAAGGTTTCACGGATGATATTCAGAATTACATATGAACTAAAAAATGTCATCAAGCCTGCAAAGTATGCTTGGCCTCCAAAAAATATTAATCCAGAGAGTAAAAGAGCTATTAGTAATGAAAATATATAAAGTACTTTTATCAATCTGTATGAAAAATATTTTTCATTTATAGGTTTTTGCAGAATTTCTTCTTTAGGCTTCTGAATGGTCATAATTGAGCCTCATTTTATGAATTATCAATTATCTGTATATTATAAACGATGATTAATTTTGATTTATTTTTCAATACTAACAATTAATTAGCTTGACTTCGTACAGGTAGGCAAATGATTGGTTTTAAAAAGTATTATATTGGGACTTCTTTTAGTTTGTTAGCCCGTATCTTGGGCCCCTTTTTTCTCATAGTCTTAGCTGTAATGTGTCTTATCTGGCAGTAACGTTTTTTATCGGGCAACGGTTTTATATAAACTCTTTACTCTGCATTGCGGCCATAAATTCCTTCTCTAAACATCTTCGAATGTAAATAAGCCAAGCCGGCGAGATTTCCATCTATTTCGGGAGCTACACTAGGTTGGAGGTTATAGTTATACTCAGAACTAGGTGTGCAATCATTTAGCTGTATTTAGGACTATTTATGAGATACAACATATTCATCAGCTATCCCCATAGTCTGGTTGATATTGTACAAACCTTTAAGCAACAAATAGAGAATTATGGGGTAACGGCATGGGTTTATGCTACAGATCGAACCTTAGCGAAGGATATTTGGAGTGAGATAGAACAAAGAATAGGTGAGTCTGACCTGGTGCTTTTTATGGTCTCATCAGAAACGACTACAGCTACAGGGCAGCAACGTGAGCTAATGTTAGCGGCCGAATCTAAAATCATGCCTATTTTTACAGGCGGAGCTGGTCCTAAGGATGCACCTGAGCAGTTAAGTAAGATTAATGGTGAATTTCTTGATGCGCATTGCGTGAAAGAACTCGCAGTAAAAGTCGCTAAACACCAATTCCCCGATCTATTTGCGGGCCAATCAACACAGCCATGGCGATATCCTTTGCCGGGCGAGTGGTTAGAGGTGATAAATTTAACCGGTAATATTGGTCGATATTTTGATTTAGAGGATAAATTGTATTTTCACTCAATCAGCCCAATAGGATTATTTGAATGCTATGCACCTAAAATTCATGATCTGTTTTGGATAGCCCCTGAAAATGTTAAGCCATCTTACGACAAGGAAAAAAATAAAGAGCTAGAGAGAAATATTCCTTTTATAAATACGGTGATGGGTATGATTCGGATTGATCAGCTTGGTTGGAATGCTTGGCGGGAAATTCAAAATAAAAATGATAATATAGATGAGTAATATCTGTTTCCCCACAATATATTTCGTGCGTGCCATTACATTTCATTATCCATAACTTGCACAAAAATTCTTGGCTTTATCTAGTCGAAACTCTATTCGATCCGCGACTATACTCGGTAATGTGCAGTTTGCACTAGTGTCTCGTTTTGGATTCCACGCACGTTTGCAAGCGCTTGTAGTTCCGTTCGTATTGTTCATGCAATCAGCATAACCATCCTTCATAACTTTTGCCGTTCTTTTACAAGCAGCAGCCCAATCTAGTTCATATGCATCCCTAGCGTCACTTAAGCAAATATCTACGCGTGCTTTTGTCCAGGCGCCATATATAAAAAGGGCAATGATGGCAAATACAATAACGCCTTTGTAGCTTGTTTTCTTGGGGGGAAGAAGAGTTGTCTGTTTTCATTTTGCTTACCTAATGCTGATTATTTTGTACTCCTTGTTTTGGTTTGGCGGCTGAATCCTAGTCCAAATGTGCGCTTATAGTACACTTAATCAAAAAACTGTCCATCTAGGGAATATATCTAAGTAAATCAATGTGCTAATTGAATCACATTGGTTGTCTCTCCGGCACTAGAGTTGATCTCAGCTAGTTTATTAGATGCGGTTACCGAGTGTGAAACAGTTGTGTAACCCGATTTGTAATCAGCAGGTCGGCCGTTCAAATCGGATCGCCAGCTTTGTAGTATAATCAATAAGTGACATTTACTCTGCACCTTCAGAAAACCCAAAATTTTCCCTCATGGCAACTGGCACTGGTGGGGCATTGAAAATAACTAATCCCAACAATTGAAGAAGTCTCAAATTGTACTGGCAGATGTGTCTGGCTTAATTGGGTTGATATAGCGGGATGCATTAAGAGGCTTGATTTCGCGTAGGCAAGTAAATGCTTTGTTGTAGTGATTATCGAGCAGCGGGTTGCAACTAATGTAAGCATGTTTAGGATTAAATGGATTCAAATTTACTTCTTCAAGACAAAGTAATGTCTAGAGTTTGTTTTGTAAATCTATGCTACCACTTTCTTTAAATCCATTTTCAACTAGTCCCTTTATGCGTTCACCCTTGAACCATGCTTGATATGCAGGATTTTTTGCATATCCATACGTTAGATTCCTAAAATCATCATCAAAGGCGCGAAATGCTGTTGAGCAGTTTATAAAAACCGTTTAAGGCGCTAGAAATATCAATATTTTTATTTTTTCAATGTTATTTCTCATGAGGTTCCTTAAAAAACTATTTTGGTCTTATATTTTGATATAGGAGGTAAGTGATTAATGTGAAATAAAGTGCTAGTAATAGTGTAGACATAATGAGGAGACTAAAGCTGCCAATAATATATCTAGCAATGAAAAAGATTCCTATTAAGCAGAGTAAGATGCCTGCTCCACCATTCATCATTCTAATTTTTATTGTTTTATAGTGCCTTGCTTCTTTACTCGAGGCGTATGCTTCGTGTCTCTTTAGTAATTCATTTATAAAATTATCCTGATTAGGGTTTTCAAAAAAATATTTCTTGGATGTTTCCTTTGCAAATAATGGTGTAAGATATTCGAATATTAATGTAAATATGCCAAATACTGTTCCCAAGATAAAAAACAGAGAGGCCCATTTGATACTAAAATGGGGGCAATCGTTGTTGGAAAAAAATGAAGTAAGTGCAATGGCTGCGGTAGCATTGATAAATAATGGAATTGATATGACTAATTTTACGGCAGTTTCAAACCAATTTGATAATACGTCTAATTCTTGAATTATTTTTACAAGGCGCGGTGTTTCGTCAATTTTATTATTATCAGCCATATGTGTCACATGCCTTAAACCCATCGTTATGATTGCCCGTAGTAGGAACGGGGTCAAGTGTTATCGCATGGCATGGGATATGATCACATATTTGATTAAAGAAGATAATGTCGTTTGCAATATAGCCTCTCTAATTTCTATTGCAGATTATAGATGAAAGCAAGTTGGAAAATTTCTTGTCTTGGAGTTGATATTAACAATGTTACGCAATCCACTTGATCAATAAAGCTTTGGTATTATTCTATACCGTACAATAACATTTGACCCCCGTATGAATAAAATTTGCCTATTATTTATCCCCTTTGAGCTTGTATTTGGAGATATCGGATATTATTATTTCAATAATTTTAATTTAGTATGCAAAATAAACCTAAGGTGAGGCAATAATGGGTAATCGTTATCCTGAAAATAAACTAACAATAGTGGGTGGTGGTATTGTAGGTGCTTTAGAGGCATATTTTGCCTATTTAGATGGGCAGAAAGAAGGAAAACAAGTCCGCGTTACTATTCATGAAAAAAATAAAGCGCTTTCAGAGACAACGACTTCTCATATTGTTCCCAGTTTAACTCCTGATGAAATATTGTCTGTTGTCCCCCGAGGGCAGGAATTAGTTGAAAAATTGCGACTTTTGTTTAATGAACCAGGTGGTATTCGCGTTGACGATGCTGAAGGGGTAAATGGTACAGAGATCGCTCATCAATTTGTCAAACAAGTTCAGCAGTATAGTTCGGATGAGGAAGGTCATCAGGCGCGTACAAAGGCTTTATTAAAACTTGGTAAAATGAGTATGGATTTATGGCAGCATATTTACGACAATGCTGACCTGGTATTGAAGAAAGTTTTAGAAGACTCAAATTTCAATCCCTGCCGCGAACCAAGAGGTAATGGGAGTGAATTACACGATGGATATCGTATTGATCTGATTTATAACGTTCCCAATGCAAAAGCGAAAGCTAATGCGATGAAAGCGGAGTATGAAGGGTGAGGATATGCAAGCTGCAAAATTCTATCTCCTAAAGAAGTAATGCTGCGCGATCCCTTTCTAACTAGCTTTTGTGTAAATAATTCAGTCGTAGATGAGTGTGGTGAACGTCAATGGAAAGGCGATGCAGTTGCTTTATGGCGTCCAGGTGGCTGTATCGATACTCAGACTTTCTTGCCAAAATTCTATGCTTATTTAAAAGATGTAATGGGCAAATATACGAATGAAGCTGGTGAAAGCAAAGACTGTTTTCAAATTCGATTTGATAGAAATGTTGTTGAAGTGGGTTATAACTCAGCGAGTGAAAACCCCGAAATTAATAGCTTGCGATTTTTTGGTAGAGAACCAAAATTTCAGAAGCCCAAATATGAACATTCTGATTATGTATTTTGTCCGGGTGGGGATGTTGGCACATTAAGTAAGCTTGGTTTCAATGAACCCGCTTATGCTGGCTTTGCGGGCGCTTCTTTAATGTTAAATATTTCAATTCCAAGTGAGCTATTAGAGAAATATAAAAAGTTTAATCATTGCATGGAAGTGCATCAAGAAGGCGTAGTGCTTGCTTGGCAGGCTAGATTTAGAGATAACAAGATTTTTATCGGTGTAGCAGGCACAAAAGCATTCTACAGTGATCAAAAGCCGCATAAAGATCAAGAGTTTCCAAAAAACAGAAATCTTTTGCAGTTGAATATTATTAATGACGTATTACCGGAATTTATCTCGTTAGCTTTAGGCAGAGATACCAAAGGACAAAGGCTAACGGTAAGAGATTTAACTCACTTAGAAAAATTAGGCATCGCAGAGCGCTGGGTTGGTACACGTGCTGTTGCCTATGATGGTTTCCCCACTCTTGGTGCTGTCTACAAAGAAGATCGTAAAGTTGTTAATGCCCGCGCGACATCGCATTTAGGTTCAGGGGGTGTTTCATTCTCCCCAGCAGCTGCTGTTGCTAGCCAGGGTGCCTTTAAGAACAACCAGGTCGAGCCACAAAAGCAGTTGATTCAAGAATTGTTAGAACTTGGAAGTTCTAATCGAAGACCTGGATAAGAGGAAGGAAGACACTGTCTAGATAGTTAGGCGAAGCTGGGGGCAGCGCAACATACTTGACGATTAATCCAGAAGGCAAACTAGAAACATTCACACTTGTATCAGATATATCACAAGGGCTTTCGTTGCAACTGTTGGTGAAGAGTGCGTATTGGAAAAAAGCATCAACGTTAGAAAAAGGTGAATTTGGTTTATTAAGTGAGGCAGTTGCACCGGGATTCGATTACAGTGACATGACAATTGCCGAACCTGGTGTATTGAAAATGCAATTCCCACATCTATGGGATCAGGTGGCTCCTTACATTGCCGGATATAACACGAGGAAGCAAAAAATATGAACAAAAAAATTAAAGCTTTACTGATCGTTGCGTTAATTCAATTTGTTGTCGCTGGCATTTTTTTCATAGGTTCTCTTCTTGATCCATTAGTTGGTATTTATTTTGTAGGCATTTATTTCCTAATAATTGCTCCCTTTTTTACTTATCACTATGCGATAAACTTAACTCAAGATAAAAAAGAAAAGCTTCCAACCAAAATTTTTGAATTAAATGTTTGATTAATAACAATAAATTTACATCAATCATGCCGCTTGATTGAAAACTGATCTTAATCCATACTTAGATCAATTAAAGAGCACATTTTAGGGGTTTCAATTGAGAACAACAAAGATCTCCACACGTAAATTGCACAAAAAAGCCGATTCCAATCCAGCTACCCTGATGGATATGTTGACTCGCTTAAATCTGACTGACTCGCAAAAAACAGAGTTTTTATCACCCGTTCGTCGATCTGATAAACGATATGTGACAAGTGAGAGTAATCTAGACACGAAGATCGACCCGCGTATTTTTCGTGAAACTCAAGTTAAGCGTCTGTTTCGCTGGTTAGCAAATAAACCACCGGTTGCTAAAATATTTTTTAACTGGCTATTTGTTAAGACTTTCAAAATGAAGTTGGATTATTTTTCTGAAAATGAAGATAAAAAGCCTGACACTATTTTCAAAGATAAAACGAGTGATGAACATAAGATTGAGGAAAGGGTAACGGATGATTTTAAAATCCATAACCTAGGGCATGCTACTCAATTAATTCAAACAGAAGGAATGAATATTTTAACTGATCCTGTATTTGGTAACTTGGCGCCTATTGTTTATCCTTCAATGACGAAGTCCTTTAAAAAAGATATTCGTCCCAATGAGCTGCCGCCCATTGATGTTATATTAATTTCACATAATCATCGCGATCACGTTGATGAAAAGTCTTTGAAAGATATCATTAAGAAAGGTCATCAGCCTACGTTGTTGGTTCCTATGGGTGATGCTGCATATTTTAAAGGTCTGGGATTTAAAACAGTACAGGAATTTGAATGGCACGAAGAAGTGACTTTGCGCTCTCCGACCACGAATAACCAAATCACCATTTGTAATGTGCCTGCGGACCATCGATCCGGGCGTAAGGGTTATGATTCGCATAAATCATTAGTGAGTGGGTGGGTAATTAGTCCAAAAAGTCGAAAAGAAATCGTTTATTTCGCTGGCGATACAGCAAGGTTAAATGATACACGCATACTAAGCTTGGCATTAGATGTGTATAGTCTCTATCAACATAAAAAAATCGATTTAGCCGCATTACCCCAAATCATTAATATGAATCCCGGTGGTCCGAACTACACACGCAAAGATATGCGGCCAACTCACCAATCAGCGATGGATAGTCTAACTTCAGCATTTAGGCTAGCTCTTGCGCTTGAGGAGATTAGTCGGAAAGATAATCAACCTATTTCTGCCGAGAAGTGGCTTAAGGCGACAGCGACGGTTTTTATGCATCACAATCGATTTGAACTAGGTCCAGATCGATTTAATGAGAATATGTTTATTTATAATCGAGTTTGTTCTTATCTAAAAATGGATGATGATGAATTTGCTAGGCATCATCGCAAGCAAAGTGATAAAGATGCAAATTGGAGTTTATTTAAGCGTCGCAAAACTTTTATCACCAGAGGTGTTAGTGAGCTAAGATACTTAGCGTCTTCTATCTGGCATGAGGCCTCTCCCAGTGAGATAAATGATAAATTACTTTCATTTATACAATCACGCACTCATTTTCCATTAATCAATGAAAAACTGACGGCTCAACAGTTTTTTCAATTTGGTAATGGAATTAGTTCAATGATCAAGCCTGAGACTACTAAAGGGCATAAACCCAAATTAAGATAATGGGGTTATGCTCGCTCGATCAACTACTCACAAGTTACTCTTCATCCAACGCAGCATCTGTGGTTGCGTAGAATTACTTATTATAGTAGCTTGCTCTTCGTTGTTCGAAACAATTTCGCTTAGCAAATTAATTTATGTATCAATTTATATCAGTTTAAATCTGTAACTTGAGAGGTATTTATGTTTTCGTTCTCTATTTTTAAAGAAGATGAATTTGTTAAATTCAAACAGGCTATAAAAAAGTACTGTGAGACTATGAACTATCACGATATTAATTTAACAAGCGAAGAACTTGAGCAATTAAGCGGGTATGTGGGAAACAATGTGATGACACCGGAAGCTCGCGGTGAAGATACTACTGATAAGCTTCACTTTGAAATCAAGCGTGGATTGGCACGACGTTATAGTTTTGAGTTGTTGCTAAGAGGTGATGTTGCTTCTTATAAAGAGTTTGTGCAAGCGCAAAATAAGAGTGCTACTTTGCCCTTAAGTGTATTTGAGACGCTCTCTGAAAAAGCCCGTTCATTGAGTGCTGATCTTAAGGTTAGCATCAAAGCGAGCAGCTTTTTGACAATGAATGATACGATTACGCATACCTTAAAAGAGAATGGTTATATTTTATCAAAGGATAGTGAAGAATTTTTAACCCAATTAGTGCCTATATTATCTAAAAATAATTCATTACTCCCTCTTGCTAGATCCCTTTCACCGGCACAGCTAACTATATTGCAGAAAATGTTTTGGCCTGGGATGCATTTCCGTCACATGCTCTATACCGAAGGCGGAGATAACATGTCTAAATCATTCAGTGATGGTGTTATGAGAGGTGATTTTAACAAACAAGATTTTATTGCGTGGCAATGGCGTTGGCTAACTAATCTTTTTGGTTTTCAAGGTGGTCAAGGGGCTAAGTATTATGATGCGCAAACTCATTTCTTAGCAGTAACTATTTTCACTGAGCTAGAAAAAATATTAACTGATCCAACCTATTCTTATCTAGATAGTTACTTACTAAAACGCGCTGAGTTAGCAGGGTTTAATGAAATAATCAGTTTAAGTAAAGTAGAGCAACAATGGTTAGGTCATTTGGCGTCCTGTTATAATCAAGTAAATATTCTAACGCCAAATTTGGGCAAAGCTATTTATGCGGGATATGCAGAATTCAAAATAGAATGCGATGATGCTGGTAAGCTTGCTGCTTTATATGAAGGTCAACGTAAAGATGCAACAACCGTGACACCAACTTATGTGCCGGCAGTGCTAAACACAGTGTATCTGGTTTTTAAAAATAAATTTAAAATGAATGATAATGAAAGTTTAAAAAATGCTAGCCAATTCATGTGCCAGGTTTTGTCTACGCTTTATTCTTTGCCGCACGATAAGCAAATATCCTGCATGAATTTCGCTAAAGAGACTAATCTGCAAGGCATCTTAGAAAAATGGCTTTCAAGTCATCATTCAGTGAATTTTAACTTGAATGAAACCGGTGAGTTGATAGCAAAAGATGCGGTGACATTCAGAAAAGCGCTTAGTCATGTTTAGCTGACATTAATAGTTTAGATTAGGGCATTTATTCAACAAGCTGCTCTTAATAGAAAAGCATCCCGATAATGTCCACAAATAAGTCGTAAGTAGAAAAAAATTGATTTAATTCAGAGTCAAACCATCTTATTTTTTTGCGCGCCCTCAACATACTGCGCGTTATTACTCAGTCTAATAAATAGAGCTATGGTAATATTTTATACCGTACGATAACCCTTGAACCGGTGAGTTTAGGAGTTGTGCAACTATTACAACGCGCGTGTATCTACCCGCTATTAGGGCTGGATCCACTTGTCAGCGCTTTTCAGTAGCATAGGATAACCCTAGATCAATATTGGATGTTATGATACAATTTTGACCATAATAATAAAACTACGCTTAATAAATAACAATGTTAAATTTTAAAACCAAAACTTAAATAAAAATAAATATATCAATAATTTATAAAGGGGGAGGGTATGACGGAAAAAGATCTTGTAATGGTGTTAGCAGATCCTAATGAATTCAAACGACTTATTCCCGATGGTGAGGGGTTGCTCAACGCTTGTAGACAATTTCCAGAGGATAAAGAAAAGCTCATTACTCAATCTGGCTTGCTTTCAGACGCTGGGCAATGGAAAAAATACATTACTAGTGGCACTGTGTTGTGTTTCATAGCAGACTTATTTCCCGACCATGCGGATGAAATGATTCAGAAGGTCTTAGCAGATCCTAATGAATTCAAACATCTTATTCCCGATTGTAATGGGTTGCTCAACGCTTGTAGACAATTTCCAGAGGATAAAGAAAAGCTCATTACTCAATCTGGCTTGCTTTCAGACGCTGCACAATGGAAAAAATACATTACTAGTGGCTATGCGTTGCGTTACATAGCAAACTTATTTCCCGACCATGCGGATGAAATGATTCAGAACGTCTTAGCAGATCCGAATGAATTCAAACGACTTATTCCCGATGGTGTTGTGTTATTCAACGCTTTTAGACAATTTCCAAAGCATAAAGAAAAGCTCATTACCCAATCTGGTTTGCTTTCAGACCCTGCACAATGGAAAAAATACATTACTAGTGGCTATGTGTTGCGTTACATAGCAGACTTATTTCCCGACCATGCGGATGAAATGATTCAGAACGTCTTAGCAGATCCGAATGAATTCAAACGACTTATTCAAAATGATTCTGACCTTGTCAATGCTGCTGCACAATTTCCGACGTACAAAATATTGCATTCTAAGACTATTTCTGAGGCGCTAGAAAAGATTAATAAAAAAATAGAGTTCAATAAAATAAGAGATATATCGAGCACGTTAGGTCAAGCAAGTAGAGATAGAAATCCATTAAATAAATTTTCTATTTTTGATGCTCAATTACTTATTAAAATAACAACTGAGGCTGCGGATAAAAATAAAATTTCTGAAAACGCAGCTGAAATTGAAGCGCGTAGAATATTTAATAAACCCTCAAAAATATAGAGAGTGGACTCTGCGTAATTACAATGAATTAACCTTTTAGGTTAGAAGGTTTAAACCTCGATAAAAATAATTTAGTATTCTATAGAGGACTTACTTAATAAGCTGTTCATAAGCATAAGCTGCTCTTAATAGAAACGTATCGCGATAATGCCCGCTAATAAGTTGCAGCCCCACGGGCAAGCCTTCTCGAGATAACCCGCACGGAATAGAAATAGCCGGATGACGGGATGCATTAAATGCCATGGTTAGATAAGGTTCGGGAGCGGGTGCTTCTACAAGTCCTGGAAGGCAATGGATGGTGGGGGTGATTAATAAATCGTATCTAGAAAGAAATTGATTTAATTGAGAACCAAACAATCTTCTTTTTTGCTCGGCTTCAAGATACTGCGCAACGGTGACTGGTGCATGTGCATCTACCGCTTTTACTAACGCTGGGTCCATTTGTAGGCGTTGTTCAGGAGTATAGGGTGCTACCAATGAAGTTAGCATAGCAAAACGCATGACAGCGTAAGCATCTTCGCCATCTATAAATAAATCATTTTTCCAGGTGACTTCTTCCACGCATGCGCCCAATTTTATAAACTTATTAAGAGCTGCTTTAGTTAATTGCAAGATTTGCGGATCTACAGAAAATAATGAGCTTAAGCCAAGGTCAGGGCTGTAAGCTATTTTGATATTTTTTATATCCTTTTGCAGTTCATCGAGATAATTCGTATCCTCATCAGGCAAGCTGTACCAATCGCTTGAATCTCGTTGTGAAATCACATTCATCATGAGAGCAACATCAGCAACTGTTTTAGCGATAGGGCCAATATTAGAATTGGTCCCAAACCGTGAAGGGGGATAATCGGAGATTCTGCCATGGGTGGCTTTAAGGCCCACTAAATGACAATGACTGGCAGGAACGCGAATAGAGCCTCCTCCATCTGAGGCTAAGGCTAATGTTCCCATCCCGCATGCTGTTGATGCTGCGGCTCCTCCGCTAGAGCCTCCTGGCGTGTAGGCCGTATTCCAGGGGTTTCTGGTAATCCCAAACAAAGGGCTATCGGTTGTCACCTTCCAAGCAAATTCCGGCATGGTTGTTTTGCCCAAGAAAACCGCCCCCTGCTCTCTGAGTCTTGCGACCGCGGGAGCGTCCTCATCCCATGCCTGTTTAGGATTAGTCAACTTAGATCCCGATAAAGAAGGCCATCCCTTAGTATGAATATTATCCTTCACAGTAACAGGGATGCCATCAACTAGTCCTAGAGAAGCATTTTGTTGCCAGCGTTTTTCGGAAGCCCTTGCATTTTCTAAGGCGCTTTCTTCATTGAGATATTGGAAAGCGTTAATCTCAGGATTTAATTCTCTAATTTTTTTAAAAATAGATTGGCAAGTCTCAACGGGAGAAACCTTTTTTTTACGATAAAGTTGAGCTAACTCCGTCGCTGTCATTAAGCTTAAATCATCACTCATACTAATTCCCCACATCCTTGGCGAATGGAATCAATGTATACAGATTAATTCGGCTGCAGCGGTTAACTGACTCTTTAAGATTTTCCTAAATAGGATTGAAATTCACTGGTTGTTTGATAGCCGACTAAACGCGAAATTTCCTCATTACTGCTATCAAGGATAATGAAAGTCGGGGTGCCGCGAACACCATACTTATAAGAAATAGAGGGATCGGATACCATGTCGACTGCGACCGGAATAAATTTTTTGGAAATTATTTTAATAATAGTCGGAGAGTGAAAAGTTTCACTATTCATTTTTGCGCACCAATGACAAGAGGCTGATCCCACGTAAACCAGTACTCTTTTATTTTGTGCCTTTGCCTTCGTAAAAGCATTATTGGAGTAGGATTGCCATGGAATTGATGCTGCAGAAGCGAGGTTTGCATTTGCTATCAGTACGGTGCCTAGTATGATCGATAACATCATCTTAAAAATTCGAGATTTCATCGAAGGTTCCTTTTTTGTAGTTTAATTTTAATTTTCGTTATAGGAACAGAAAAGAGTCAAGGCCAAGGAGTGATTAACTAATTGGTCGTGGCTCTTCTCTGATCTTGTGTCCTTAACAAATATGTGTAAAGGATTTCGCTATGCTTTCTGTGCCTATTGAGCCTGAAACATGGCATCCACTTAAAGGTAAAAGTACCATCATCATGAGTATAATAAAAAGTTTTTTCATTATAAGAGCTCCTTTTGTGTGTACTTATATTATATCAATCTTCTTCAGTAAAATAATTATAGCTGTTAATCAAGCACTTAACTGAAAAAAGATTAGAATTTACGCTGTTTGCCATTGTTGACACTCATGAATTCATCTCAATACAATTCAGAACCAAAATATTTTCCGATGAGAAATAGTTAAATGCATTTTTTTCCTTTTAGCCAAACAACCCTCTGTGACGAAATATCAGAGGATAAGCAACACAAATTTCCACTGCTACATCGTTTGATGGGTAGCTATGACGGTTTATGTGAGGTTATTTGTAATCTCGCGATCCAGGATAATCTGCTCGGTAATGAAGGAAAGTTTGAAAGCATTGCTCTCAATAAACTAAATATCACTGATACGCATATTATGCATAACTTCAGTTTTTTCGATAAAGCTTTAGCATTTTTATTTAATCGCTATCCCTTTAATATTTTTTCTTCATCCCAAAAGGAATTGTCTGGTCAGAGTGCTGTTCTTTTTAAGCAAAAATTCGCGGGATTGACGCTTGGTAGTTATGTGAAATTTTTTACTTTTCAAAAAATGGCAATCGGGTACAGCTCCCAATCACATTCGTTACTAATCAAAAAAACCGGTGCCGATACCTATTCTTTTTTTGATCCTAATCATGGTGAATTTTCCCAGCTCCGTATTAATGAACTCGAGATCGCGATCAACTATACTGCGAGAGCATGGCAATCTACTCATATTGCTTTTATCAGCGGAGATAAATATATCCAAAGCTTATACAATCAGCAATCTGGGAGTGTATTTTCCGCTATAAAAAATGCTGTAAAATATATTTTCAAAAAATTGACTGCATTATTTTCCTGGGGTGATGATAGTAAGCAGCCGCCACCTCCGCCCTCTCCGCCACCTCCCGCCCCTACAAATTTGAATGTTTTATTAACACTCCTACGAGAAGCTGAGAACAAAGGACGTAGTCCTGTGCCGATATTGTGTGGATTTGAAACAAAAAAAACCTCTACATGGGGATCGAAAGAAAAAGCGTATTTTGATAAATCAAACCCGCCCGAACATCCACGGAAAATTGAGCCTAGCTTTGAAAATCGAGCAGTCTTGAGAAAATAGGGCGACCTTTTGGTAATGCTTCAGGCTTGTAAGCAAATTTTGGCGTAGTGCTGCCCTTCGTCTGTAAAAATAATTACACATTTCAATTCGTGCTTAACGAATAAACAATAGTTTTTTTTGGAAGGTAAGATATAATTTGCCAACATTATAAACATTTTTCACAATGAGGTGGTTCGATGCACGGGCGTGTTTTTTCTTCTAAGATTAATCCAAGCAAGTGGGGTCTAGAATTATCACTTGAATGGCACAAAGCTCCTTCTGTTTTACTGCAAAAGCAAATCGTTGCCATTCATATGAAGTCATTTCTTGATCTGTACAGCGACATTTCCGAGCAACAATTAGGCCTCAAAGAAGGACTGACAAAAGAAACTTGGCTGAGAAACATGATTAGCGAAGAATTAGAAGAAATCAATCAAGGTAAACTTTTTTTAGCCACAATCAGTTTACAAGATTCAACTGAGGGTTTTATAGTCTGTCAACCCGCTAAAGCACGGCATGCCGATTTTAAGGTTGATGTGTATATTAGTTTGTTGGCAATATCCCCGTGTTACCATCCCTCGGGTAATAAAATTCGTATCGGGCTCGGTCAGAAATTAGTAGAAAATGTATTCTTAAGATTTCCCGAAGCAAACACCGTGACTTTAGATACGCGACATATTAATCATGAAGGGATAAAGTTCTACGAAAAACTGGGTTTTTCTTCCACCAGTCAAACACTAGGTGGTTCTGATAATAAATATTATGTCGGATATGAAAAAAAGTTCATGAGAGATGAGCACAAAATGAATCTAAGAGTTATTGCGGGAGCTGTCGAGTTAAACAAAGCTAGCCTAGATGAGAACTTAACCACCTCGACCCAAAAAACATCTACTAAACAACCTACCGCGCATAAGCATAATAAGTTAACTCCTAGACGATTTTTTTCTTGCTTTAGATCCTCGCCGCCAGCGCCCAATAGGCAGCCAGATTTAAAATCCACAATGACTCCAGGATGCACAATTAGTTGATCAAAAGTTTCCAAGCTGCCTTGTTCGCTTCTTTTGTCGATGCAATGCTAATTAATTGTTTTCATTTACCATCACTTGTTGTAGCATTCTGCCCGAATGTGACTAATGGGAAGTAGGCTGGTCCTATGCATTCGTTTAGATGACGAGTTAATAATTTTGCGGAGGGGTTCCCGAGCGGCCAAAGGGATCAGACTGTAAATCTGACGGCTTACGCCTTCGAAGGTTCGAATCCTTCCCCCTCCAAATAGAATAAGAAGAAAGATGAAGTGAATTTTTTATCTTTTTTCTAATGTGTGACATCAAGTTTGTGGTACGCGGGTGTAGTTCAATGGTAGAACTTCAGCCTTCCAAGCTGATAGCGTGGGTTCGATTCCCATCACCCGCTCCATATGATAGATTGCCCACATAGCTCAGTCGGTAGAGCACTTCCTTGGTAAGGAAGAGGTGACCGGTTCGATTCCGGTTGTGGGCTTTAATTCAGCCCTTTAAGATGTGACATTACTCATTATATTTAAAGACATTAGAAAAAGGAGCGTACTCGATGAGCAAGCAAGTATTTGAGCGTACGAAGCCGCATGTAAACGTAGGGACGATAGGTCACGTTGATCATGGGAAGACGACATTAACGGCAGCGCT
>Ga0207085_1055_pt1 | contig 18905 bp, 17 predicted proteins | sample Alteio_BWMinHeat_53_FD_153542 | JGI IMG/M metagenome (GOLD analysis project Ga0207085, IMG submission 153542) | Enriched cells from forest soil in Barre Woods Harvard Forest LTER site, Petersham, Massachusetts, United States -... | ecosystem: Environmental > Terrestrial > Soil > Temperate forest >...
GGGCGGAGCGAAGCTGTTCGACTTCGGGGATGTCGGCGAAGATCTCGGCGTTAGATTTCGTCGCGCGGTCGGGATGCCAAAAGTGGCGGCGAAAAATCTCTTCGCCGAGCTCGAGGATGCGGTCGATGTGCTCGGGGATGCGGTCGGGGAAGTTGATTTCGCTCATGTTGGGTTCCTTGTGTGAGAAGGGGAGACGGGGAGACAGGGAGACGGGGAGACACGGAGACAGGGAGACAGGGAGACAAGGAGACAAGGAGACTGGGAGCGTTAGGTGAGCCAGGTCCAGCCGGTGTGTTCGTTTAGTTCTTGCCAGACGCTTTTCTTTCTGGGGGGAGCGGGTTTGGGTTTGAGGTTTGAGTCGGAGGAGAAGTTGCGGCGGGGACAGTTTTCGTCGAGGTGCATGATGAGGTAGCGGAGGGCATCGAGGGCGTGGTTGTTCTCACTGATGGGCTCTTCGGGGTGCTCTTCCTCATCATCGACATCGGCCCAGCGGTAGAGCTCGGCTTCCTGGAGTAGGTTGGGGCAGGCACCGGCGACGATGCGGAGTCCGCCGTTGCGGATGCGCGACTGGACGGCGGAGATGCCGGCGCGGCGGCTGGCGTTGGCCTTCAGGGCCATGATGTTGAGCTTGATGAGCAGCTTGCGCTCGCTCTTTTCATGGGGATCGCACAGGAACTTGACGTCCTTTGGCAGGTGCTCAGCGTGCCAGTCGACGGTCTGCTCGCGGACGTAGTGCTCGTTGGTGATCCAGAGGACGCCATCGGGATCGGTATGGCCCCAGATGGCGGCGAAGGGATTGCGGTAGCCGAAATCGATGCCGCCGACCTTGCGTGTGATGCCGCGGCAACGTGCGGTGTCGGAGACGACGCAAGTGTGCATTTCCGGGTAGACGAGGCCCTTTACTGTCTCGAAGGTGCATTCGTATTCCTGGCGGAAGGCGATGTCGCCCAAGGCGCGGCGCTCTTCGTCGAGGTCTTCCTCTCGGAAGCGTGGGATCTTCCTGGCGGGGATTTCGATGCGTTGCCAATCCTGGTCGCGGCTGACCCAGGACTTGTAGAAGAAGCCGCGTTTGCCCTGAGGGGTGGAGAGGCAGATCATGCGGCCCTTCGAGGCGATGAGCATGGGGCGGACGGCGCGGTAGACGTCTTCGGGGACTCGTGCGGCCTCGTCGAGGATGAGGAGGTTGACGCCGGAGAAGCCGCGGATGGTTTGCTCGTTGCAGGGGAGGCAGACGATGCGGGCATCATTGTTGAGCTTAAGCTCGGACTTGTTCTTGGTCTTGTGGGCTTTCTTGCCGAGGCGCTCATAGAAGTCGGTCACTGTGCGGAAGAGCTCGGAGGATTGGCGAAAGCTGGGGGCGACAATGACAATCCTGGTGGACGGATTCCAAATGGTTTGGTGAAGGGCGAGGATGGCGACGGCGGTGGACTTGCCGGCCTGGCGGCAGCAATTGAGGAGCAGGCGCGGGTGGTTGGACTCGAGGACGTCGATTTGCCAGGGGTCGGGCAAGAGGCCGAGGGTTTTCATGAAAGAGGTTGCAGTGGGACGCATTGGGGCTCCGGGGTCAGGGGGGAAGTGATCAGTGGTCAGTGATCAGTGACCAGTGATCAGTGATCAGTGATTAGTGATTAGTCATCAGCGGTTTAGTCGTGGTCGTCGTCCAAGGCGAGGGGGTTGGGTGGGAACTGCCTGTCGACTTCATCGAGGGCGGCCATGACGAGATCGCGGTCGGGGTCGGGCGGATCAATTTCGGGAGGGAGTCTTTGGCCGTCGAAATACCAGAAGGTGAGGCGGCGGTTGTTGCACCAGGCGGTTTTGAATTGGATTTTGTTGTTTTTGGCGACGCGTTGCAGGGTACGTTCGGATAGGCCCTGTTCCTTCCCGGCTTCGCAGATATCGAGGGTGGACCGCGGTCCGTCCTCAAGGAAGGCACGAAGGAAGTCGATGGCCCTGTCTGCCGGCGTCGGAAGTGAGGGTTTGATGCCGGCGGCGACGAGAAGCTGGTTGGCAGTGAGTTCGGATTGGCCGAGCCAATCTATGACCGGATAGCCGGACTCGTGGAGCTTGATGCGATAGGTGAGGCTGGGCTGGCGTGGCGCAAGGTTGTTCTTGATTTCAGCCATGACGGAACGGAGAGGGTCATCGGGGTGGGGAGCGCAGAGGTATGCCGAGCGGGAGGCGGCCAAGAGCGCGATGGAGCCACCGCCACGATAGATGGCAGAGAAGTGGCCGGACTTGTTGAGATGCCGAAGCATGGTGATGTGGCAGGAGTGGCGTTCCGCGAGCTCGGCCAGCGGCGAAAGAGCGCGGCGAACGCTGGCATCATTGTGGATGTGGATCGAGGAATCGAAGAAAACGGTGATGGGGTCGATAACGACGAAAGCCGCGTCATGTTTGGACAGGGCGGTATCTAGTTTACCCGAGTGAGTAGGAAGGCGGAAGGGGCCTTGCTGGCGGAAGAATTCGCTGTTGAAGCGAAAGACGCGGTTGAGGTCGGCGTCCATGGCGCGCAAGCGCGGCCAAACGGTATCGTCCGCGGTGTCTTCGCCGCTAAGGATGATGACATCGGCGGGCTTGACGGCAGGGGAGCCGTCTGGGAATGGCCTGCCGGTGGTGATGCGCGCACAAAGATCAAGCGTGATCAGAGACTTGCCCAGGCCGGGATCGCCGTCACACAGGCTGAGTTTGCCGCGAGCGAGACGGTGTTGCTGGAGCCAGGTGACGGGGCGCGGGGTGATGTCGCTGAATGGCTGGAGGAAATCGGGAGCGTCCATGTGTCGGGTCCTTTCGTCAGAGAGGTTCGGCGGTTGTGTCAAGATGGCAGTGAAAAGTTGGACGCCAAACAGAGGGTCGATTCCCGGAAAATGTGGCGGCGAACTGCCAGGAATGATGTAACTACTTAGCAGCAAGTTACTTACGTCACGAAAGTTGGCCGCCACGGGGGGAAGGCGGTTGGCGTCGAAGGTTGCGAAGGAAGTGCCACCTTCTTTCCCCTCTAAGAATAGATGCCGGGTTCGGTGGGGGTGGGTTCACGTCCGGAGATTTTTTTGTGGAGAGAGACTGCGCGATCTTGAGACCGTGCAGCGCGCCCGAGAAGTGCCGCTCGGGGGCTGGGAAGGTTCGCGAAAATCCCAGATTTGGGGGGTGGGCCAAAACTGGGTTAACCACCGACAAAAAGTTGGCGCAGGGGTGGACAGGACCAAGGGGAGGGGACTTTGGCGCGCGCCGCTCCCTGTAGATGAGACGAGGTGGGGGCATAATAACTGCGCGGAAGTGAATGCTATGGGACCTTGCGATAGCTATGACCGACATCGGTCTGCTCGAAGCCGAGCCCGCGAAAAAGCGCGAGCGTGGCGGAGTCTTCCGCGGGCACCTGGGCCTCGGCCAGTGTGAAGTACTGCTCCTGAGCGTGTTTCAGCAGCGAGGCGACCAGGAAACGTGCCATGCCCTTGCGCCGCAGGTCCGCGCGCACGGTTACACTGGTGATGCCGATGACCGCAGCGCCCCAGCGCTGGCTGAAGCCCTGCATTTCCCAGACTCCCGCGGTCGCGATGATCTGGTTTGTGGTCCTGTCCTCAAGGTGGAAGTCCATGAGGTCGATCGGCCCCAGGATACATTCGCGCCACCAGCTGTCCGCGCCCGTGCGCACGCCGATACGGAGCTCGCAATTGCGCCTCAGGGCCGCAAAGCGCGCGTCGGGGAAAATCAAGGTCTGGCTGGGCAAGGTCCGCTGCAGAACGAGCGTGGTGCCGTCGAGCTGATAGCCGCAGTGGAGAAAAAACGGCTTTGCGGTCTGGTCGCTGAGCAGAACCCCCGGTGAATCACTGCCGCCCAGGAGGCCAAAATAGAACGGATTGCAGGGCGCTCTGCTGCCGGCCAGCAATGTCCGCGCTCCACGACGAACGAGGTACTCTTCTGCCTGGCGGAGCAATTCCGTGCCAATGCCCTTGCCGCGCTCGTTGGGGCGAACGCCCAGGGCACAGGTCACGCCCGTCTCAGTCGATAGGGCCGATTGATCGGCATTGGCGACGAAGCCGGCGTGAACAAAGCCCACGAGAACGCCGTCCGCTATTGCGAGGATCAGCCCTTCCGGATCGAAATAGGGCTTCGCGAATATGAAAAACTCGAGCGGGGTTGCGCTGCGCAACTGCACCGCCCCGCGGCCGAGAAAGACATCATTCCACAGGGCGACAAGTGCCGGAGGATCGGTGTTTCGGAACCGACGGTATTGAATCACAGAGAGTGCCTTACCTAGCTTCGTGACGGGCACGCATCGCCTGGGGACGTGGCATCTGCGTTTTCCTGCATAGATTATAAACGCCGGGATGAAGCGAGCAAGCGTGATGCCAAAGATTGGCGATCTTGCGGCCTTTGGAAAGGGAAGGATCATGCGAATAGGGAGTGATGTGCCGGCTGGGAAGTCCCTCGTACTCGTCACGATTTTGGTCGCCACCTGGCCATGTCAGGGCGGCGATTGGCCCCAGCTTCTTGGTCCATCGCGCAACGGTAAATCCGACGAGAAGGGTCTTCTGGTGGACTGGCCAAAGAAGGGTCCACCCCTTCTGTGGCAGCAGGACGTCGGCGAGGGGTTTAGCGCGCCCTGCGTTGCGGGTGATACCATCCTGCTGTTTCAGCGCACCGGCGGCCGCGAGCTTCTTGAGGCACGCGACGTGACCAATGGCAAGCTGCGCTGGCAGTTTGATTATCCCTGCAAGTACCGCGACAAACTTGGGTCCGGCGATGGCCCGCGCGCCACGCCCATCGTCGACGGCAAGAACGTGTACATTCTCGGCGTGACTGGGTTGCTGCACTGCCTCGACCTGGAAAAGGGTACCAAGAAGTGGGAGCGGTCACTGGACGAGGATTACGAGCTGCGTCCCAGTTTTTTCGGTGTCGGCACGACGCCGATCATCGAGGACAAGCTGCTCATTGTCAATGCCGGCGGCAAGAAAGCGGGCATCGTGGCGCTCGAAAAGGAGACCGGGAAGGAAAAATGGACCGCCACCGACGACGAAGCCAGCTACTCTTCCCCCGTTGCTGCGACCCTGGACGATGTCCGCCACGTGCTGTTTTTCACGCGCGAAGGCCTGGTTTCACTTGACCCCGAGAACGGTAAGGTTCGCCTCAGCATGCACTGGCGTTCGAAAATTGACGCATCTGTGAACGCGGCCAATCCAGTTGTTGTCGGCAATCAGGTGTTCCTGTCGGCTTCATACCAGACCGGCGGCGGCGTGTTTGCCATCAGCAAGGACAAGGCCGAGGCAGTCTGGAAAAACGACACGGCCATCTCGGCGCAGTATCTCACCAGCATCTACCATGACGGCTATCTGTATGGGTTTCACGGCCGGCACGACTATCATGAGACCCAACTGCGCTGCGTCGACTGGAAGACCGGCAAGGTGCAGTGGAGCGACAAGAGCCTCACGGGCGGACCGATGATCTTCGTCGATGGCCAGCTGATCATTCTGACGGAGAAAGGCGAGCTCGTGCTGGTGGAGGCCAACGCGGAAAAGTACGTCGAGAAGGCTAGATTTCAGGCGCTGGGCTCGCCATGCCGCGCTCAGCTCGCACTCTCGAACGGCCGGCTTTTCGCGCGGGACGACAAGACCCTGTTTTGCTGGAGTCTGAAAAAGTAACGGGAGGCCGCCATGAGCTTCGATAGGCAGGAAAGCCCAGCGCCGATTTCCGTGCCGCCGCGCCATGCGCTGGGTTTGCCGGCCGGCAGCGTCCGCGCCATCCTCGCCCTGTCGGTCCTGGGCTCGCTGGCGCTCATTGTGCTGTTTCAACGCGAGGATAGGCCCGGGGTCGAGAGCCTCTACGTCTACCTGTGGGGCACTTTTTTCCTGATCCTTGCGAATTACTTCACGGTCCGCAGTCATCGTAGCGTGGAAGAGCAGGTCGGGCCGCACCCTTTGGGCCTGCCGCGCGGCTCGGTACGCTTTCTCCTCATCGCCGGGCTGGCCGCCCTCGTCCTGTGGCTTTGGCAGGCCAACCACCTCTTCGCCAATGCGCCCACTCTCCCGCCGGGTATGTTCATCCTCGTGCCTGGCGGCTTCCTGGTCGGATGGCTCGTGGGACGTGTCGCGCACATCGTCTTTCGCCACGGTGAGCCGTCGTGGTACCAGGATATTCAGGCCTGGGTTGCCATTATTGCGATGGGCATTCTCGTCATCGTCATGCTGCTCGTCATGTTTATCAACCCGGGCATGCCGGACGAAAAGCAAATCGATACGACGACGTGGGATGGCATCCTCGTTGCAATTGTGAGTTTCTATTTCGGGGCGCGGATGTAGGTGGGGCAGACGAGCTGCTAAGAATCACTTTTCGTTTGAGTCGGGAGCTTCCGGTGCTGATTGGGCTGCCGGTCGCGCATGAGCATCGATAATGGCCGTCTGCTCGAGCCGGTAAGTGAGCGCGTGCAGCACGCTGAACATCACAAAACCCAGAAAGATGGCGATGGGAAAGTAGCGCTGTGGCATCGCTTGCCTCAATTCAGACAATGGATGGTATGCAAACGGGCACATAGCGAGCAAGCTATAGCGAGCCGGTCGCGACGCGTCAAGATCACGGCTTCCCCTCCGGCGACATCTTCCCTATATTATCGTCCACGCAGCGTTGCGGTGGAAGTGTAACTCCGGACCGTTGGAAGGACCAATGCCTCATACTCGAAGTGCGAAGAAGAATTTGCGAAAGACGCTGAAGCGGCGAATGCACAATCGTTCCGCCAAGCGTGAAATCAAGGATCAAATCAAGAAGGTGATGGATGCCGCGCAGGCAGGCGACGCAACGGCGCTGCGTAACGAATACAACACCGCTGCCAAGAAGCTTGACAAGGCAGCCGCACGCCGGATAGTTCATCCCAACCTTGCGGCACGCAAGAAGTCTCAACTAGCCAGGCTGATGAATCAAAAGACAACCGCAGCAAAGAGTTGATTACGCTGCGTCGCGCAGCGAGCGCTTCAGGTCGCGGCGCCGTTTCTGCGGCCGCAGGTCGTCAAGAGGTTCTTCCGACTTCTGCTCCAGGCATTTCCAGACGACGACCGTGAACGCCGGCACGAGGAACGGCCGAACCAGGAAGGTGTCGAGGAGCACGCCAAAGGCCAGGGCGAAGCCGACCTGGATGAGCGTGCCCAGTCCCGCGAGCATCAAGGTGGCGAAGGTGCCCGCCATGATCAGCCCGCACGAGGTGATTGTCCCGCCCGTGCGCGACAGGGCACGGCGCATGCCCTCGGCGGCGCCGTACCGTTTCCGCTCCTCGACGGCTCGTGTCATCAGCAGAATGTTGTAGTCCTCGCCCACCGCCACCAGAATCGTGAACAGGAAAAACGGCACGCGCCAGTCCACCTCGGTGAGAATGTGCCCCGTCCACAGAGCGCCGGCCAGGGACGTCGCTCCCAGCGTCGCCAGGTAACTGAGAAGGACCGTGACGAGCAGGTAGCCCGCCAGCCAGAAACTCCGCACCACCACGAGCAGGATGATGAAAATGCCGCCCAGCACGAGATAATTGACGCGGTGACGATCCGCTTCAGTGACCTGGGCCAGGTCGCGGGCGTTGACGGTCACGCCGTAGCACTCAGCCTGCACATCCTGGCCTTTTTCGGCGGTGCGCGGCAATTCCTCCCGCAGCCATGCTTGAATCACGCCCAGGGTGTCCATGCACTGCGGACCAAATGGATCCGCTTTCATGACAACGTCCAGCCGCGTCACGAATTCGTGCGGCTCATCAGGATCGTCGGCGGGCAGTTCGACGACAAAGTACTTGCGTGCCACTTCGTTGGCCTGGGCGGTAATCAGATCTTCCGGTTTCACGGACTTGGCGAGCGAATCGAGGAGACTCTTTTTCGGTTGCCTTTGCAGATTGATTAGCTTGGCTGGCGGCTCCGGCAAAGTTGTGCCGAGCGGCTGTGTCAGGCTGCGCACCTCGGCGACATTCTCGAGCCGCGCGAAACAGCGCGATGTGGTTCCGATGAGACGTCGCCCCTCGGGGCTACTCCAATCGGTCGTCGACGTCAGCAGCACCGTAACAGGACCCACTTCGCCCGCCGTGAAGTGCTTCTGGATGATTTCCAGCCCGCGCACGCTCTGGCATTGGGGCGAAAGCTCTCCGGTCGGCCGGTAGTTCTGCTTGAGCCGCAGACCGAGAACGGCCAGTGGAACCAGAATGGCGAGCGACACCACCCAGACGGCCACGGGTCGCGCGACGACAAAACGGCTAATGGAATTCCAGCAATCTCGCTGAGGCAGCACCGGGCGAAGACGCGGAATCCCGCGCGGCCAGAAGGCCGCCCGCCCGCATACGTGCAAGAGCGCCGGTGTCAACGTCAACGACGCCGCCAGCGCGACTGCAAGACTCAGGGCGATCGCCGGGCCGGCGCACCGCACCTTGGCGAATTCCGCACAGCCCATCAAACCCAGCCCGCAGATCACCGTGCCGGCGCTTGCCGCCAGTGCGGCGCCCACCGACCGTACGCTGCGCCCCAGCGATGCCGTCATGCCGATCCCGCCGGTCAGCTCCTCGCGGTAGCGGCTGATAAGGAACAGGCAATAGTCCGTGCCGGCTCCATACAGCAGCACCACGGCGAACACCTTGCTCACGTTCACCAGGTAGACGCCCGGGATCAATGTGAACAATGCCAGGATCTTCAAAGCTACCCATACCGACACGCCGATCGTGCCCAGGGGGATCAGCGCCAGAAGCGGCGAACGGTAGACGAACAGCAGGATTACCACCACCAGGATCACCGTGGCCAGGGTCGTGGCATCAAGGCTGCTGCCGCTGGCATGCACGAGATCGCGGCCAATGCCCGCTGGCCCCGTCACCAGCACTTGGGGCATGTCTCCGCCGGTGTGGCCAAGACGATTCTGCAGGACGTTGTCCAGTCGGTCCACCGTCTTCTGCGTCTGAGTCGCCAGGAACGGACTCGCCAGCGAAACCTGGATCAGCGTGCAGTGACCGTCTTCACTAACGAGGCGCTTGCCGATGAAAGGATCGTTGTAAGAGCAGATGCGGCCGACCTGTTTGTCGACATCGTCCTTCTTGTACGTTTCCAGGTCTCTTACAAGCTCATCGACCAGGGCGAAGTCGCTCGGCGACAGCTTGGCACTGGGTCGCTCAACCGTGATTACTGCCCGGCTGGCGTAGACATCTTGCGGAAATGACTTGGCGAGTTTCTGGTAGCCGCGAACACTGTCGCACCGGCCCGGCAGAAAATGGATGTCGTCATCCTGGGCCCGGCTACTCCAGCTCGGGGCGACCAGGGTCAGCAGCACGCCCAGAACGATCCAGCTCACCACGATCTTCCATGGATGAGTGGTCGTCAGACGCCCAAGAAAACGAAACATTTCCACCTCTGACGAGGGACTTCTCAGTAAATGATCGGCGGGGGCGAGATCCGGCCTATAAGCAAAATACCGGTTGCGAGCGGAGCATAAGAAATGGCGCAAAAAATGAAATGGCAATTCGCCGTCAGCTAAGCCTGACTAGACCCCAAACTCGACGCAGTTTACCAACACAGGCACGACAAGCGTCCGGCGTCAACTTTTTCTTTCAGTCGGATCACCTATACCCCCTCCGACAGAAATCCGACAGAAACTTGCACGTCAAGTCCTCACTTCTTGCCGCCGCCCATGTTCGCCGGATTGAAATCCGCTTCATCCAGTTTCACATTGGCCTGCAGACCGTCATAGCAGTAATACTCCACTTCATGGCCGCGGTCGTCCTGCGTGATGACCAGCACCGGCAGCTTTTCCGTCTCATCGAAGTAGAGGAACCGCCGTCCGCCCTGCGGCAGCAGCGGCTCGTAACCGGCAGGCATGACGTGCTCCACCAGCAGCATCGGCTTTTCAAACTCCGGTCTCTTCTTCTCGCCGTGAATGACCAGGCTGCCCGCGCGCTTGTCGTCGTGGTCCAGCGCTGTCACGATTCCATGGAATCGGTTGACGAACGCGTGGATTCCGGCCTCGGTGATCTCATGCCGGCTCTTGCCGCGCACCAGGGGATCGTTCAGGTCGAAGCTGCGTTTCATCCCGCCCATGAGCGGCATGCTCTTCTCGATGACGACGTGCATCTTGCCCTCATACCGGCCCTTTACGTACAGCACCTCGCGGCCCTGGGCATCGTCGGGCTTCAGCCACTTCATGTGCACGCTCCACGGCTCCGTGCGGTACTTCAGACAGATCGTCTCCTCAGGCTGGTCCTTGCCATTGACGGCCTCACGCCGCCGGAAGCGCACGATGTAATTGTCAAGGTGCGCGGCATGCTCCATGACCGCGTCGTGCAGATTGTGCAACTCATCAGCGGCACCGGCAGGCGAAGATTCCTGGCCGGCTCCGATGGCAACTGTCTTCGGCTCGACCGGCGGGGTCGTCGTGATATGCGCGCCAGGCAGATCCGTTAGACGAGACTGTGGCGCGCCGCCCATGTCGCCCTTGCCGCCCTGCGTGGTGGTTACGGCTGTCCTGGGAGGATCGGTAATCGTCAGCGGCGGCACGACGCCGTGGGGCCCGTAGCCTGTAGCTCGTGCACTGACCGGGCTCGAAGGACCTGGATCGGTCCCCTGACAACCTATGATGATTTCCGCAAGTACGAGTCCAAAGAACGCGATCCAGACACTTCTCCGTGAAATCATGCGGATTCCTTCCGAGCGACGTGCACAAAAACTCGCAAGCAATCTAGCGAATTGCGCCGGCAAAAGACAGGGGACTTTACGGAGTCCTTACGGTGATTTTTTCCTCGCCTGCCAGTTGTTTCAGGTTCTGGATCATCGGCGCGAACTCACTCGGATAGTCCTTGCCCACCGGCTCGAGGTTTACGGTGTCAAGTTTCGGCATCTGCTGCTCGCGCAGACCGCGCAGTTTGCCTACCAGCTCTTCATCCGTCAGGGCTTCCTTTGTCCCCTTAATTCGAAAGACTCGCTTTTGCTTTATCGGATCCTTCACGTCCAGCAACTCGACGTCGAGGGTGTGAGCGTCGGGATTGTACGTTGGCGACTCGGAGCTGGAAGACGGTGAGCCGGACGCCACGGACTCGCTTGGCGATCCCTTCGCCGAGGACTTGCCGGACCCGTCGCCGCCCGGCAGGAAACCGTCCCCGCCGGGTCCGCCCAGCCCAGAGCCACCGGACCCGGCGATGATGAGGAACGCGATCCAGCCCGTCGCCAGCGCCGCCAACGCGCGAATCATTTGCAGTGCGCCGCGCGGCACCTTCTGGCCGCTCAGAAGCTTGGCGCCGCCCTGCACAGCGGCCCCAACCCCGAAACCGCCAAGCACCGCCCCCCCAACCACCGCCAGACCGCGCACCACGATCCCGAGGCGCTCCGTGTCGACAGCCAGTGGACTCAGGTATTCCGTCATGGAGCGGGTTTTCGTTCCTTGTGCACCTTGCCCGTGCGGCGATCCTCGAAACCGAGCGCCACGCCCTGGAACCACTCGCGATAGCGCTTCACGTCGCTGGCCAGGGGCAGCGGGCTGTCCGGATCATCCCGAGGCAGCAGAACCAAATAATACAATTGTTCCCCTCCCGCGCGGTTCTTCATGTCCCTGCCGATAATCTCCTGAGCGTCCTCGGCACTTAGCACCGGCACCGGCTGAACGCGGTTCGGATTGCGGTAAACCAACTCGTACTTCTCGACACCGTTCTCGCGCTTCACCTTTTCGATCGACAAAATCCGCACGACCAGGCGCCGCTGCAAGCTCTCGGGATCATCCCCCAGCGGCTGAGCGGCCACGTCCCGTGCCTTCTCCGTCTCCGCCGTGGCCTTTAGCGCAGGCAAAAGAAGAAACGTGGCGAACAGGAGCGTCAGCACGTCGATCAGCGGAATGAAGAACCGCGTGACGCTTCGTCGCGGCAACTGAAGCACGATGTCACCTCGACCGCGTTATTTGAAATTTTCACTTTCGCCACCTAGCGCTGTGATCATCTGCCTTCCCATCATCACCATCCACAGCGGGAAAATATTAACCAGCGCCATGAGCAGCCCGCTGGCCGTGGCGGTTATCGCCGGTGCGTAACTCGCGATGATGTCGCCGGTCGTCAGATTGCTCTCGCTCTTGAACGAGCTGAACGTCTGCAGGATGCCGGCCACGGTTCCGAGCAGCCCCAGGAGCGGGAACCACTCCGCCGCTTGCGCCAGGTTGTTAAGCCATTGATCGGCACGCGCATCGAAGCCGCTGCCGCGCCATTGCAATGCCTTCCAGCTCGTCAGAAGTTGTGCCGCCAGCAGGCAGATTCCCAAACCCAGGATCAATCGGTCCATCTGCGAGATATTGTTGACGTAAAACTTCTGTGCTCTCTCGGGCAGCGCGACCGCAATGAGCGCTCCAGCGAGCACGGGCACGCAGCAGAGTACGAACGGCAACAGGTCGCGTATCAGGATGCGGCGCATGGTTGTCGCAGCTCCTCCGGCAGCGGTTGAGGCCGTCCCTGCCGGTCCACGCAGGCCAACGTCGTCTTCCCATCCGCCAGCAGCTCACCGTTCCGCAGCACCTCGTAGCGATGGTCGATTCGAACCGCCGTGGTCCGGTCCACATGCGTGCGAATGGTGAGCACGTCGTCGTAATATGCGGGCCGGCGGTAGTGTGCTTCCACCTTGGTGAGCACCAGCAGGAAGCCCCGGTCCTCGAGGTCCTTGTAGGTCAGACCGAATGATCGCAGCAGTTCCGTCCGCGCCTGCTCGAAGTACACCAGGTAATTCGCGTGGTGCAACAGGCCCATCCGGTCCGTCTCGGCATAGCGCACGCGGATGGCAATCTCTCCAGTCATAGGCAGTTAAGCCCACGCACGGCAATGCGCGGGCCTCCTCACCGAATTCGTCCGACACGACCGATCGGCCAGTACACCACCAGCGCTCGCCCGAGCATGAGCCGCTCCGGCACCAGACCCCATGACCTGCTGTCCGCGCTATGCGAGCTGTTGTCGCCCATGCAAAGGTAATGCCCCGGTTGCACGTAGAGCGTGTTTAATCGCAGCGCCTCCTGCCACGCCTTTTGCCAACCCTCAAAGGCCCCGTCTTTGTCGCTCGGTTCTTCAAATGACACGCCGGAGGGAGAGAGCAGTTGCCAGTTCTTTTCGGGGAGGTTGTTCCTGGAGTATGAGAAATTCGTGTAATACTGGTCTCTGAATAACTTCACGCTCCTGACCCGGACCTCACTTCCTTCTCCGGACAATCCCATGCTCGCAGGCTCGAAATCGTTGCGCGTTGGTTTGATATCGAGATCGCTCGTCTCGATTTCCACACCGTTCTTGAACGGCATCGTCGAGTCCACCCAAACCGTCAGCCGATCATCCACGTTGGCAAAGCGCAACCGCCGCTTTGTCCCTTTACCCTTGAATGTCGTCGCGGCGCTGGCCAGCTCGACTTCCTTCTGGTTCTCATCCACTTGCACCAGGGTGCACGTGCCGGACGCCAGCTCCCAGCGCGCCCGGAAGCGATTCTTGGCCTTGGACAATTCGAGCGTAAACTGACCGTCCGGCTGTTCAATCGTCGCATCCAGCTCCAGAATGAGATCGCTGACCCAGTTCGTGTTGTTCCACGGCTCGACGGGATCATTGGAGTTGTAAGCCAAAACGTCCGTGATGAGTCGCTTGTCGACCGCGGTCCGAGGAGCACCGCTTGTGGCCGGAAGCCGGGGCACGAGGTGCTGGTATCGTAGCCAGTGCGTCGCGGTACCGCGACCTTTGCCGCTGAACCCACGCCCTGCCATCGTCCAAGCATTCTCCGTCGCTTGCCAACGCTCGAAATTGGCGTCCGAGAGGTCGCTTGCCGGGTGGTCGTTGTCGTACACCAGCCGCATCATTGCCAGAGTTTTTTCCGGCGGCTTGCGAATGATTTTGAACTTGCCCTGGTCAAACAATCTCTCCGCCTGCGGGTCATTGGGGTGCATGTGAACCCGATGCCACAAGAGGTCGGGCAGGTCGCGCTTGACTTCTTCAAGGGTTTTCTCTCTCAGGGGGACCTGGTCCTGGTGAAGCTCGAGTTCCGCCTCTTCTTCCATTGTGTATGGCTGCAAGACCCCTTCCGGAAGGACGTAAAGCTTCCCAGCCTTGATCGCAATCGTCTCCCCCGGCTTGCCGATGAGGCGTTTGATGTAATTCATCGGCGTGTACCCTTGCTGTGGCGCCACCGGGTACTTGAAGACGACCACATCAAACCGCTCCGGCGCCGTCGACGCCATCGCCGGCGCGGTGCCGAATGCACAATACCCGACCACCAGCGCACACACAATTGCACCGACAATGCGTGCCGGCAGCAACAGCCGCCTCGGGTGTGCGTCATGGTCCGACCGTCGTCGAAACCATCCGGCCAGCTTGCCCGCGGCATTGCCACCAAGCAGCGCCGCCGCCAGTATCGCCAGGATCGCCGCAATTTCCCGAAGAGTCTCAGACTTGACTGAGAATGGCCCATCGTAAAAGTACTTGGCCACGAGCACTCGATCGCCTGTCGAGCAGCTTGGCGAGCCCACGTCCTCCATGGCAAACGGAAAACGACAGTTTTGACAGACGCCTCTCTTGACTGGGCTCCCCTTTTCCACCTCTTCGCTGCAATTCACCGGTTGCACAAGGCCGCACTTCGGACACTTGCATTCCTTATTGTAACCCAGCAGCGTCGTCGCCATTGAGCCCGTCGGAATCACGAACGCCTCGGCCGCGAACGATTTGAGTAACAGCACCAGCACGACCACGAACACCACCGTCTCGAAGATCTCTCGGACGATGTCCGGCGGGCGCGCGGGCTCGGCAGCAAAAAGGCTGCTCCACCATTCCGTGAACGATCCCTTCGGGACCGCTGCCGTCGGTGAAGATGTCGTGGGATCGCTTGTCATGCGATTGGCTTCGTCGTTCATGAAACACCTGTTCCTCGTGCTTCGTGTTCACCGCAAGGGGAATAATATGGCTAAGCCCACGCATTGCAATGCGTGGGCTTTCGCTCACGCTAGAACTCCCCGGTCCCTCGCTTCGACCACCACGGCAGCACCGTTCCGCCGTCGATGGACAGCGTGCTCCCGGTGATGTAGTCCGATTCCGGATCAACCAGGAAGACGATGCCCCGGGCGATCTCTTCAGGCCGGCACAGGCGCCCCCAGGGCAAGGACGCGGCGGCACGCTGCAGCACCTCTTCAGTGAAAAACTTGCGCTCACCTGGTGTGTCGGTCCAGCCCGGGTGAACGATGTTCACTCGTATGCGGTCCTTGATCAGCTCCAGCGCCGCCGTCTTCGCCATCTGGTCCAGCGCCGCCTTGGCCATGTTGTACGCCATTGCGGAGGGAAATGGAATACGCGCATGCGGCGAGCTGACCACCACAATATTACCACCCCGACGCTGCTCGATCATCCGCACCGCCGCCGCACGCACCGCGTAGAACGCCCCCCACATGCTGACGTCGATCGTCCGCCGAAACCCAGTCATGTCCGCCTTGTAAAAGGACTCGCGATCGCTGTAGGCGGCATTCGACACGAGAATATCCAGCCCGCCCAGCTCCGCCACCGTCTGCACAACCATCTTCTCGACCGCCGCCTGATCCGCAATGTCCACAGGAAACAACAGCGCCCGCCGCCCCAGCGCCTGGATCTGCTCCGCCAGCGCCTTGGCATCCTCATGGTAGCTGAAGTAGTTCAGCGCCACATCGGTCCCCTGCTGCGCCAGCGCCAGGGCCGCGGCCTTGCCGATGCCCGCCGACGCGCCGGTGACCAACGCCACTTGCCCTTGCAGTTTCATGATTCGGATATGATAACTACATGCACGTCTGCAACAAGGCCGAATGCCCCCCGCCCTGGCTCCACCCGCGCTCGGCCTACATCCACATTCCCTTCTGCGCCCACCACTGTTGCTACTGCGACTTCGCCATCGCCGTCGGTCAGGAGCACCAGATTGAGTTGTATCTCGACGCCCTCGCCGCCGAGCTGCACAATACCCTCGCCACGCCGGAGCCCGTCCGGACCATGTTCCTCGGCGGCGGTACGCCATCCCTACTTGATGCCCATCAGCTCGAGCTTCTCCTAAAAAGCCTGATCCACTGGCTACCGCTTGAGGAAGATCACGAGTTCTCCATCGAGGCCAACCCTAGCACCATTACCCGCGAAAAGATCGCAGTCCTCGCCGACCACGGCGTCAATCGCATCAGCCTGGGAGCGCAATCCTTCCAGCCGGACCGGCTGCGCTTCCTCGAACGCGACCACACGAGCCCGGACATCGCCCGCGCCGTCGAGCGCGCGCGCCCGCGCATCGAGTCGATTTCAATTGACATGATCTTCGGTACGCCCGGCCAGTCGGTCCAGAGCTGGAACGCTGACCTTCGCGCAGCCCTCGAGCTCGAACCCGACCATCTCTCCACCTACGGGCTTACCTACGAGAAAGGCACGCTTCTCTGGAAGCAGCGGCGGGCCGGCGCCTTCACGCCGCTCGATGAAGACAGTGAGCGTGCCTTGTACCAGGAATGCATGGATGTGCTCGAGGCCGCCGGTTTCGAGCACTACGAGATCTCAAACTTTGCCCGCCCCGGCCATCGCTGCCGCCACAACGAAGTTTACTGGGCGAACTGGGCCCACTGGGGCTTCGGCATGGGTGCCGCCGGCTATGTCAACGGCCGTCGCCACCTCAACACTCGTGACCTGGGAACCTACCTGAAGCGCGCGCTCGCCGGCGATTCTCCCGCCTTCCAGGTCGAGACCCTGGAACCCAAAGAAAGGGCCCAGGAAACGATGGCCATCCAGTTGCGCCGCGCCGACGGCATCATCCGCGGACCATTTCTCGAACAGACCGCCTTCTCGATCGACGACCTCGCCAAAAGCGCGATCCAGCGCCACGTTGATTTGGGCCTGCTAATCGACGACGACCAATCGATACGGCTAACGCGCGAAGGCAAGTTCGTCGCCGATACGGTAATCGAGGGTCTCTTGAAGAGTTGAATGAGAGAAAAATTAGGAGAAGGAGTAAGATTTTGAATAGGATCAAGAGCAAGATTGAGAATTGGATTATGAGGTACCACGTGGCCAATCACTCTTAATCCTAATCTTACTCTTCCTCTTAATCCTCTTCCTAATCCTACTCTTGATCCTAATCTTTCTCATTTTCTGAACGGCCTGGGCGTCAGAGCCGCTCACACCGCTCATGTCAAACTCACATACACCGTCTTCACTTCCGTGTACAGCTCCAGGGCGTACTCGCCCAGCTCGCGTCCCTGCCCGCTCATCTTATATCCGCCGAACGGAGCCGCCGGATCGAAGACGTCATAGCAGTTCACCCACACCGTCCCCGCCCGCAGATTGTTGGCGACAGCGTGTGCCTTCTTGACGTCGCGCGTCCAGACAGCGGCGGCCAGGCCGTAGAACGTTTGGTTGCCGCGACGCACCACCTCGTTGAGGTCCTTGAAGCTCAGCACGTTCAACACCGGCCCAAATATCTCTTCCTTGGCGATCTTCATGTTGTCGGTGACGTTGTCGAACACCGTCGGCTCGATGAAGTAGCCCTTGCTGCCCACGCGGCTCCCGCCCACGCACAGCTTGGCGCCTTCCTTCTTGCCGGCGTCGATGTACCCCATGACCCTGTCGAACTGCTCCTGCGAGATCTGCGGTCCCTGTGTCGTCTCGGGATCGAACGGATCGCCGACTCGCTGGGTCTTGGCGCGCGTGACCAGCTTCTCGACCACCTGGTCCTTGACGCGATCCTCGACGAACAGCCGGCTGCCGGCACAGCAGCACTGGCCCTGGTTGAAGAACAGGCCGAAGTACGCTCCCTCGACCGCCGCATCCAGGTCCGCGTCCGCGAACACGATGTTCGGGCTCTTGCCGCCCAGCTCCAGGCTCACGCGCTTCAGGTTGCTCTTCGCCGCCGCCTGCATCACGATCTGACCGGTGAGGTACTCACCCGTGAACGCGATCTTGTCCACGTCCATGTGCTCGGACAGTGCGGCACCCGCGGTCGGACCAAAGCCCGGCACCACGTTGACGACACCGTCCGGGAACCCGGCTTCCTGCGCAAGGGCCGCGATCCGCAGCGCTGTCAGCGGCGTCTGCTCCGCCGGCTTCAGCACCACCGTGCATCCCATCGCTAGTGCCGGTGCCCACTTCCAAGCCTGCATCACCATCGGGAAGTTCCACGGGATGATCTGCCCAACCACGCCCACCGGCTCATGTCGCGTGTAGCACAGGTACTGTCCCTCCACCGGGATCGTCTTGCCGTGCATCTTGTCCGCCCAGCCCGCATAGTATCGGTAGCACCGCACCGTGCTCAGCACGTCGCCCTTGGCATCATTGAACGTCTTGCCGTTGTCCAGCGATTCCAGACCGGCGAGCTCTTCGGTATTCTGCTCGATCAGGTCCGCCAGCTTGTACAGCAGCTTGCCGCGCTGGAACGCGCTCATCTTCGACCACGGGCCCTCCTCGAACGCCTTGCGCGCAGCCTTCACAGCCATGTCAATGTCGGCCTTGTCTCCCTCGGCAACCTGGCAGATCGACTCGCCCGTCGCCGGATTCACCGTCACGAACGTCTTCCCCGACACACTGTCCAGCCACTTCCCGCCGATCAACAGCGGCTGATGCTCCTTCACGACCGGGCGCTTCGGTGCACGCGTCTTCGGGGCGCTGGTTGCCGTTGCCATACTTTCTCCTCGAGTGAAATGGAACTTGTGGGCGACAATGCGATGCAGGGCCATCCGTTTTGACCCCGCTTGCGTATCGTTATACGCACCCGCACCCGGATCGGTCAGCCCCCCACATGTGCCGCTTGCGGCTTAGCGCTCCGGGCACGTGTCTCATTCGCGCATGACCGCGCAATCCTCATGCGCGAATTTATTATCCGTAACGGCCTGTCGAATAACATCTTGCGGAAATTCGCGCACAACAACCCTCTCACACCCCCCTGCAATGAGCAGCAAGAACCTGCAAACGGCTGCACTGAGTGACAAAATGC
>Ga0207085_1057_pt1 | contig 18821 bp, 16 predicted proteins | sample Alteio_BWMinHeat_53_FD_153542 | JGI IMG/M metagenome (GOLD analysis project Ga0207085, IMG submission 153542) | Enriched cells from forest soil in Barre Woods Harvard Forest LTER site, Petersham, Massachusetts, United States -... | ecosystem: Environmental > Terrestrial > Soil > Temperate forest >...
TTGGTGATTGGTTCCAATCGCCACGAGACTAAGGTTGCGATTCTTGAAGATGACCAACTGGTAGAAGTTTTTTTTCAGCGTGGAAATGAGTACTCGCTGGCCGGCAGTATTCACAAAGGCAGAGTGACGCGCGTCTTGCCCGGCATGCAGTCCGCATTTGTGGATTTGGGGCTGGAGCGAGACACGTTTCTGTATGTTTCTGACTTTTTCGAAGAAAACGACGACATCGATACTGTTGTCGACGAAAAGCCGATGGTCCGGCGGGACCGTGAGCGAGGGGATCGGGAACGGACCCAACTCCGTCCAGTGGAGGCTCGACAGGCCTCGAATTTAGAAGTTGTCGAAACAGCCGCGGAGGAGCCACCGCCATTCGATGCGACTGAAGAAGAAGACATCGAAGAAAGCGGAAATTCTGGCGGCACGATTGGGGTTGTAACTGGCGAAGGCGTGCCCGCGTCCGGAAATTCCTTCGAGACCCGCCCGCCGGAAGGGCAGCGAACCGACAAGCGATCGGAGGGCGATCGAGGGGGACGCGGCGACCGCAGGGGACGACGGTCACGGCGCAGACGCACGCGCGGGCACGGATTTCCGGATAACAAGTACGCCCAGCCAGGTCAGAGCGAGCAGCGCGGAGAGGGGCTTGTAACCCGTTCCCCCACGATCGAGGAAAACACGTTAACAGAGGCGGAATCAGACGTTATCATTCTGCCCGGAGAATCGTTGGCCAAATACCGGCATTTGACAGCCGGCGGTGAAGAGTCTCCCGAACGTGAGGGGCTGCGAGAGAGCCGCGAAAGCAACGAACGGGAAATCAACGAAGTCGAAGATGCTATCGCCGAGGCCGTTGCCCAAGAGGAAGCTCTGACTGAGGAAGCGGAAGAAATTGAGTTAGCGGACCGGATTCTGTCGCATCGCGGTCCGTTGGTTCTCGAGGAAGAAGAAACGCTTGCTGAGGTGAAACAGGAACAGCATGTTTCGCCGTTTATTGTGAGCGACCTGGAAGACGAGGAAGAAGAAGAAGAAGAAGTAGCGGATACGATCACGCTGGCGTACACCGCTGCGCCGGAGCACGTGGTTCACGAAATAGATGTTGTGGTGTTGGCTCCAGCATCGCTGGAACTCGCGGCGGAAACGCTTGCGTCGAACGACGTATTGGCGGAGCCACCAACTGGCAGACGGATCGGGGCGCAAGACGACGGACTGTCCGCAGGTGAACGGGCTGAAGACGAGTTGGCCGCAGAAGCCGAAGAGGCTGAAGTTGTGGAGTTCGCCAACATTCACGAATCGGCTGCACTGGACGAAGAGATCAGCGCCGGCCTAGAGGGCGCGGCTGCGGCAAGAACTCCGGTGGAAGGCGAGCCGAGCCCCACACAGTCGGCGACTGTCCGGGAACAGGGAGACCGTTATCTACATCGGGTTGGAGGACGCCGGATGCGGCGCCGCCGCGGCGGCAACCGTGGCGGGCAGCAGAATTTTAACCAACGCCAGTCGCCACAGCCAAGTCAGGACGTGCTCCCGGAGGCGCGAGGGGTAGGAAGCGTTGGCTCCGAGGGCCGATTGGGCGCGACGGGGGCCGCAGTGGCCATCGAGGGGCGCACTGAGCAGCAGTCAGAGCTACGCCGCGAGACGATGGAAGAGCGTTCGACGGAAAGCCCTGAACGAGTGATGCCTTCCATCTCCGAGTTGTTGAAGCCGGGACAAGAGATTATCGTTCAGATTGCGAAAGAGCCGCTTGGACAAAAAGGGGCGCGGATTACTTCGCACATTGCACTGCCGGGCCGGTACGTGGTGTTCATGCCGAGCGTTACCCATCTCGGGGTCTCGCGAAAAATAGCAAGCGACGAAGAGCGGCAGCGGTTGAAACGAATTTTACAGGCTCACCGCGAAGGAACCACGGGCGGGTTTATTGTCCGTACGGCGGGCGAAGGAGTGCCGGACGACGAGATCGCCGCCGACATGGATTTCCTTTATAAGCTTTGGCTGGACATCCGGCAAAAAGCCGAAAAAAAGCCAGCGCCGATGCTGTTGCATTGCGATCTGGACGTGGTTCAACGGATTTTGCGCGATCAGGTGACCGAAGAATTTAAGTCCATCTGGGTCGACAACGAAGACATGTATGAGGGCGTCGTCAGCTTCATGCAGCGGTTCCAGCCGACCCTGGTGAATCGCGTGAGGATGTATACCCGATCGGCGCCGATCTTCGACGCATTCGGCATTACGCCGGAATTGGAAAAGGCGCTGCGGCCGAAGGTGTGGCTGAAATCGGGCGGCTATATTGTCATCAACCAAACCGAAGCGCTGGTGGCGATCGACATAAACACGGGCAAATATGTCGGGAAGTCAAATCGATTGGAAGACACCATCGTCAAGACAAACATCGAAGCGGTGAAGGAAATTGTCCGGCAAATACGGCTACGCGATCTGGGTGGAATCATCGTGGTCGATTTCATCGACATGGATGAGCGCAAAAATCGGCAAAAGGTGATGCAGGCGCTTGAAGATGCGATGCGGGTGGACAAAGCGCCCTACAAAATCCTGCAGTTTAACGATTTCGGACTGGTAGCCATCACCCGTAAACGGGTGAAGCAAAGTCTGGAGCGCGCCCTCTGTTCGCCGTGTCCCTATTGCGAAGGCGCCGGTTATGTGAAGAGTGTACAAACTGTCATCGGAGAGATTCTGGTGGAAGCGCAGAAGCTGGCAAAGGCCATTGAAGGAAAAGATGTTCTGCTGCGCGTTCACCCCGACGTGGCCAAGGTTTTGAAAGCCAACGACAATCGCTATTTGGAAGAAATTGAAGAGATCCTGGCGCTGCCGGTGCTGGTAAAAAGCGACGCCACGCTGCACATGGAGAAGTTCGATCTCGGTTAAGCAGCGGACGAAAAGAAGCGCAAAAGGGCGCGGATGGGCGGGCCGCACGACGGCGCGACCGTTTTGCGCGCGCTTCTTAAAGAGTGCGCGGATGCTAGACTGAAGGCGGTCCGATTGTGTTGACGACCGGATTTCTCGCCTTTTGTTCCGCCATTTAGTTCATTTCGGTGCAGGGCTTTTCAAAATCGGAGAGATGGCCGAGTGGTTGAAGGCGCACGCTTGGAAAGCGTGTTTAGGGGAAACTCTAACGTGGGTTCGAATCCCACTCTCTCCGCCAAGTTGCTCTTTATAAAACACTTATAGCGATTGCGCAACCTGTCACATCACTGTCTGGCGCACACTCTAGAGCAACTGAGCTTGGCAAGAAAGCGCTGAGACCAAAGAATCCGTCAGACGAATTGGATGCGCTTCGGCAGGCAGTTCTCAGCGCACCCCAAAATTTCGACTATATAAGTATTATCTGGGAGAAAACATACCCGATGAGCCGTTCCTCGGCCACGTTCTGAGCGATAAGTTCGGAATTCCCCCGGAAAAGCACGATGAGTTCAAGTCGGTCTTCTTCGAAAGTCTTGACGATGCGAAACTAGTCGAGGTTCATGGCGAAAAACGGCGCGTAAGCGACGTCACGCAGGGCGCTGGTGTACAAGCGGATACCGCGGGTGCACTGAAACGGCTTGAGATATCGGTGACAATTGAATAGGGCGGTAGCTGCTTCGTAATGATGCCTTTTGCCGGACCGATTGGCTCTTACTACAAAATGATATACGAACCCGCGATTCAAAAGGCTGCGCTGCGTCCTCTTCGGGCAGACGACGACATGTTCAAGACCGACAAAATAGTCGATCAGATCTGGCTAGGCATACACAGCGCCAAGGTGCTTGTTGCCGAACTTACTGGAAGGAACCCGAACGTTTTCTACGAACTCGGTCTTGCCCATGCGCTCCGGAGACGCTTCGGGATGAGCTTGGAATCGCGATGGCAAAGCGCATTTACAAGGCCTATCGCACCCTGCTCGGTTCTCCCTGCTGGCAGCGCATCTACAATCTCGGAGCGCGTCCGCAGCGTCTGCTCTGGGCCAGCACCGGGGCAAAAGATCCTAAAGTTTCGTACGATCTCTACATCAAGTCTCTCGCCGCTCCCCTTAGCGTGAACACCATGCCCGAGAGCACATTGAAGGCTTTTGCTGAACACGGCGCGATCGGGACGCTGTTGCGCAAGAACATATGGCGACGTGGTGTAGCGGATGTCCTCGCCCGCTCAGTCGCGGCCCTCGAACCAGACGATGTTGTCCTCGGTGGGCGCAACGTGAAGCACCTGAGGAGCTACCTCCAGGGTGCGAGCAGGTGACAATGCGAATGCTTTCTATGGTGGGTCTCGACTTTGGGAGCGCACAGGGGAACAGCAGCGTTCGAATGGCAGCAAAAGGCAACCAAGAATTCTCAGAACCAGAAACAAGGAGAACGGAATGACAACATTTACCAACACGTGGAATAACAATAGCGCCGCAACTCCCATGCAAATGTACAATCCTGCCCGGTCCGCCGCGGTTTGCGCATTCTGCACCACCTGCATAATCAGCAAAAAATACAGAACCAGCGCAATTACAACCCCTACAAACCCATGCTCTTCTGCAAACGAGGAGAAGATAAAATCTGTGTGCGGAACCGGGAGAAAGCCCAAGTGAGTTTGCGAACTCTCCTTTGCGCCCCGTCCCCACATTCCGCCGTTTCCTACGGCAATCTTTGATTGAATTACCTGAAAGCCAGTCCCTTTCGGATCTCGGTCCGGGTCTATGAAACTGACCAGCCTATCCTTTTGGTAAGGCTTAAGGAAATGATATCCGATCGGTAATGTGATTACGAGAATCCCCAGTAGAATCAACAAGTATTTCCAGCGCAGACCCGCCATAAGAATCCCGCACGCAAGAATCGGGAGGTAAGTCAGCGACGTTCCCAGATCCGGCTCTTTCATCACCAGCAGCATTGGGACGCCGACCACCCCAGCCAGTTTCAGAATGTCCGGCCAAGCTAATGTTTCGAGTTTCCAGTCCGCCAGCAGCTTCGCGACCAGCAGGATGAGGACAATCTTTACGAATTCGGATGTCTGCAGCGTGAATCCTCCGGCCTTGATCCAGCGCGTCGAACCGAATACCTTGTTCCCCATTGCCAACGTCACGATCAGCAAGACAATAGCTGCTCCATATAAATAAACAACTCTGTTCAGGGCGGCATGATAGTCGAAAGTCGAAAGCAGCCACATCATTACTAATCCACTACCGATGAAGATGAGCTGTTTCCACCAGGCGTCATGCCATTTGGTGGCGAGGGTCGCACTGTAAATCTGCAGCACGCCTAGCGTGCACAGCGCTAGCGTGACTACCAGCAAGGGCCAATCGAGATCTCGCAAGGCTCGGGTAAACATCAGTCTGTGTCTCCAGGCTGCGGAGTATCTTCCACCGTCGCAACCGGTATCGGCTTTGCTTCGGGCGCTCTCACCGCTATCTGCGGATTCGCTTCCCGTGCCTTCTTGTCGAAGTAGGCCTTCAAAACATCGCGGACAATCGGCACCGCGTTGTAACTTTCCACGCCATTTTCAAACAGCGCCACTACCGCGATCTCCGGGTTGTCCATCGGCGCAAAGCCCACAAACCAGGCGTGATTCGCCAGCGAACTGGACATCCGGGCGCCTTTCGTCAGTTCGGTCGCCGCCACTTGCGCCGTTCCTGTTTTTCCGCAAACCTTTACCGTCGGCAACTGCGCGGCGCGCCCCGTCCCACCCTCGTTGACAACTCCAAACATTCCGGAAATCACCTGCTGCAAATCCTCCGGCTTGAAGTTCCCCCGGCGCAGCAACACCGGTTTGTCATCCGATTTCAAGTGCGGCTTGTACCAAACCGCGCCCGCGCCCAAACCACCGAGAGCCGAAACAATCTGTAGCGGGGAAACCGTGACCGCGCCTTGGCCGATGGCCACCGAAATCGTTTCACCGGCATACCATTTCTGCCGCGTGAGCCGCAGTTTCCAGCGCGTTGACGGCATCGTTCCCTGCGTTTCGTTGGGCAGGTCGATGCCCGTCTTCCTCCCAATCCCCACAATATCGGCATACTTGGCAATCGCATCGATCCCAAGCCGGTTTCCGACGTTATAAAAGAACACATCGCACGACTGCGAAATTGCCCTATGCACGGAGATCGTTCCGTGCCCGTGCTTCAAATGACAGGCGTAGTAATGTCCATAAAACGACGCCCCTCCGGGACAAAAGAAGTCCGTTTCCGGATCGATGATCCCTTCTTCCAACCCGGCCAACGCCATAATTGGCTTGAAGGTTGAACCCGGCGGCAGCTGTGCCTGAATAGCTCGATTCAGAAGTGGCTTGTCTTTGTCCTGCGCTATCTCCGTCCAGTCTTTGCGGCTAATACGTCCGGTGAATTTGTTCGGGTCAAAAGACGGCCGGCTAACCATCGCCAGCACTCCGCCGCTTCGTGGATCAAGGGCCACAACCGCCCCACGCTTACCATCCATCGCCAATTCTGCAACCGCCTGGAGGTCCAGATCCAGTGTGGTCTTCAAGTCCTTCCCGGGGATCGATTCTTTCGCCGTCTCGGCATGCCGCGTGTGCCCCAGGCTATCCACCAGCACCCGCTCTTGGCCGTCAACTCCGCGCAGTTCTGAATCGTATTCCCGTTCCAGTCCATCCTTGCCGATGATGTCGCCTTGCCGGTAGTCCAGATACTGCGGCTGGTTTAATTCCGACTCACTAATCTCTCCGACATACCCGATGACATGCGCCGCAAACCCATCCTGTGGGTACTGGCGCTTCCACGACCGGATGAGGTCCATTTCCGGAAAGGCGCTCGCATCTTGATGCGACTCCACGAACGCCATCTCATCTCGCGTCAACTCGTCCTTAATAATGATTTGCGGCTGCGAACCCGTCCGCCGGATCTTCGCCGCCAGCTCGTTGAAGTCCAGTCCCATTGCTTCCGCGATCGCAGGCAGATGCTCCCACTTGATCTGGTCCCGGTTCAGCAAAAGCGAGTAGGATGCCTTGTTATCGACGATTACGCGTCCGTCGCGGTCCAAAATTTTTCCGCGGGGCGCCAGCAGTGGCGTGCTCTTAATACGGTTTCGCTCCGCCGCCTCGCTGTAAACGTCCGGATTTTGTACCTGCAGCTTCCAAAAGCCGGAAATCAGAAAAACAAATACCCCAACCGTCAGGTACTGAAAGAAAGCGATCTTGCTGCCCGACCTTTTGGGATCGTCCCGCAGGAGTCGTTCTGAAGAGGTGTCCGATTCGTGTCGAGGCTCGTTTTGGAGGATGGGCACGGGAATACTTCAGAGTGTCTGAGAGGTCAACGCAGATTTACAGGCGGAATGCGGTCGATCAAATCGCGAATCGCGCCTACGAGACTGGCGACCTGTTCGTTAATAGCGCACAAGCCGTCGGCACCAAACAAAAGAGGAACTCGGCGGACTTGGCCGCGGGAGGCGAGTCTGTTGTGCGCGAGTTTCCCAGAAGCCAGCTGGCTATCGCGAAGCCCTGCAATCGACTTCCAGATGCCCTCGTGCTCATCCAGATTCATCCTTGCCGCTTCGTTCAGGTCGCGTAGATTCTGCTGCCAGTCGAAGCCGCCGTTTCCTTCAGCCATCAGGCCCTCTCCATTTCGTGTCCCTTAAGAAGTTCCTGAAACCTTCATCTTATCCAGAATCAGAAATAGCGGTATCGAGATCAGCGCATTCAAGGCGCCATGCACCAGCGTCGTCTGCGGATCGAACGGCACCATCTGCCCCAGCAGCGCCCTCCGCATAATCCAATAAAAGAGCTCATGAAAAACGTAAAAGAAGAAGCACAATACGCAGCGCACTAACCAGCTCTCGACGTTGAAGCGCAGACTCACCGACGCCGCGAAATAGCCTACCAGCGTCTTCGTAATCCCATACATACCGATGGGCAGATTGTCCGGAGCCAGCGAGTCTTCCGCCAGCCCAACGCACGATCCGAACAGTAACGCCTGCACTTGGCTGCGCCGCATCAACCCGAAGTAAACCGTCAACAACAGGGGCAGTTCCAGCCATTGCGTATTCGGCACCAGCCGCGGCAAGTAAAACTTCCCGATAATCGCGATCAGTGTCAGCACACCGACCGCGGCCACCTGAAACCGGCTAAACCAGTTCTGCTGTGGGTGGCGCGTCAGGATGTGATCCGTCGTCTCGATCATTGCGGCGCCGTCGTCGTGGCAGTATTCGTTTTCTTACGCGGGGCTCCGAGCAGCGGAGGAGGGGCGGTGTTCCGGTCGGATTGGCTCGCTGTCCCCACGTTACCCGTCTTTGGAGCTACCGGCGCTCCAGCTTGCGTCTGATTTGCCCTGAGCTGGTTTCGTTTGGGTCAGTTTCGATTCGGTCTGGGGCGAGACCGTCTGCGGCGGTTTATAGCCAGGCGGCGCTCCCAACAATCCAGGGGCCGCCGGAGGAACTTGCCCGCTGGTTGCGGCGCTTGGCGGCTTTGCTTCGCTGACGCCAGGCGGCTTCACGGTTGCTGTATCTGCGGTTGCCGCCGCGGCAGCGCGTTGCTGCCCGTTTTGCGCCGGCAGCGGCTTTGCATTAAAATCCGGCAAATTCGACATATATCCGCCGTAAACGTGATTTTCCTGTTTGCCGATGGCGTCGTATTGAGCCTTGATTTTGTCCGCTTCCGTTTCGCGCTTCACCACGCCTGTCGCGTCGTCTGTTCCCTTGACTGAACCGTCAGGAGGAGGCGCCGGTAGGATCTGTGCGGCCGCTTGATCCACTATCGGACCCTCGGGTATCTCTTGATGCTTCCCTTCCACCACCACCAAAACCTCTTCGGTCCCTCCGGGTGCACCGCTCAGGTTCAGACTGATGTCCTTCATGCCTTGCCCCGGTTGGACGGAAACCACCATTCCCACCGGAAAGCCTTTCGGGAAAATTCGGTCTTCTCCCGACGTGAAAAACCACTCGCCTGTTCCGACCTTTTCTTCGTTTTGAATCTGCTCGACTACGCACTTCCCTGCGCCGCAGTTCAGCTCGCCGTGGATGTGTCCCTTTTGTGATTCCACTCCAACCTTAAAAGTGGGATCCGTTACCAGCAGCACCTGCGCCACCAGAGGATAGACCGCCGTCAACTTTCCGACGACACCTTCCGGTGTAACCACCGCCATCCCCTTTTTCAGGCCGCTCGTCGACCCTCGATCGATAAAGACCGCTTTGGCAGTTTGCACCGTGCTATTCCCAATCACCCGCGCGGCAACTGTTTTCGATGGACTCTTCGTTTGGAACAGCGTGAGTGCGCGCCCGTTTTTCAGCCGTTGCCAGCTGATTCCGGTAGTACACATTTTCCATTCGAAGTTTGTCATTATCCGTCTTCAGCTTTCGGTTCTGGTCCCGTACATCCAACAGGATGAAATAATCTTCCAGAAACCCGATCGTGTTATGCCGTACGGCTTCGACGATGCCTGAAATGGAAGTGACTGCCGTCACTGCCCAAACACGGATCAGTCGGTCGTCGCGGTTCGTTCTCACCTGGTAAGCCACGCCGACCAACTGCGCCAGAACAACCAGCAGCAGAACCGTCAAAGTACGGTAGCGGCTTAACAGTGCTTCCATGGCCGGAAATGTCTTCTCTTATTTACTCTCTCAAACAACCGCGGCGGAGGGAACGTTCTTACTCAATCGCGATGCGTCGCAGCAGTTTGAAATCCGTCAGCATCTTGCCGGTACCCAAAACCACCGATGCCAGCGGATCTTCGGCAATCGAGACGGGCAGTCCTGTTTCTTCTCGAATACGCCGGTCCAGATTCTTGATCAAAGCGCCCCCGCCCGTCAAAACGATTCCGCGGTCGCTGATGTCCGCGCTCAATTCTGGTGGTGTCCGCTCGAGTGCTACTCGAATCGCATTCACAATTGTTGCAATGCACTCCGACAATGCCTCGCGGATTTCGCCGTCTTCGATCTTGATTGTCTTCGGAACGCCTTCCACCAGGTTGCGCCCCTTGATCTCCATCGTCTCCGGCTTGTCCAGCGGATAGGCAGACCCAATGGTGATCTTGATCTGTTCCGCCGTGCGCTCTCCGATGAGCAGATTGTACTTGCGCTTCAGGTAATTCATGATGGCGTCGTCCATTTCATTGCCCGCCACCCGCACCGATCGCGAATACACAATGCCCGACAGCGAAATGACTGCTACGTCGGTCGTGCCGCCGCCGATATCCACTACCATGTTGCCGGCCGGCTCCGTAATCGGAAGCCCCGCGCCAATCGCCGCCACCATTGCCTGCTCCACCAGGTGAACCTCGCTAGCCTTTGCCCGGTAGGCAGATTCGCTGACTGCTCGCTTTTCTACTTGCGTGATCTCGCTGGGAACGCCGATGACAATGCGCGGATGCACGAGCATTTTTCGCCCATGCGCTTTCAGAATAAAGTAATTCAACATCCGTTCCGTTACTTTGAAGTCGGCAATAACTCCATCTTTCATCGGCCGGATCGCAACAATATTGCCGGGCGTACGGCCTACCATCTCCTTTGCTTCTTTGCCAACCGCCTCAATCTCGGCATTGTTTTTGTTGATCGCGACAATGGACGGCTCGTTAACTACGATGCCCTTCCCCTTCGCGTAAACCAGCGTGTTGGCGGTTCCAAGATCAATGGCAAGATCGGATGAAATCAGACTAAAAACGGAACGGAAATTCATGGAGTACGGCTGTAAATGCCAAGTGCTTCTCCGAGGTTAGCAGACAGGGGAGCCATCCTCCGGCACGCTATCATCTTGACTTGCGTGCTGTTCCATGTTCTTGACCCGGCGCCGTTGCCTTAGCGTAGCGGCTCTTTCCCTCGTTGCCTGCAGTCCCAAAAAAGGCACCGGCTATCCCGGCTATGTCCTGATCGCGACCTCCGGCGACACAACCTTGGCGGTCGTCGATCTTCTCTCCTTTAAGCTCTTAGATCCGATTCTTCTCGACGCATCGCCTACCGCGGTCATGGCCGGCGGCAATCAGCATTCCTATGTTCTGACCCCTGCCTCCGGATCCGTGCATGTCATCGATTCCTCGCTCAAGCGAGTGGCCAGCGGCAAATTTTCCGATGAACTTTCCGCACTGCTCTTGAGCCCCGATGGACGGAACCTGCTGGCGATCTCTGCCACCAGTCGCGAGTTCATCGTCGCCGAAGCCGCATCGCTCGCTGTCCTGCACCGCTACAAACTCCGGTCTGAGCCGATATCGCTGGATGTCAACGTTGCCGGCGATGTTGCAATCGGTTTGCGCGGCGCTCCGAACCTGGTGTTTTTCCGTCGTGGCGTTGCCGGTCGCGAAGCCGCTGTAGATGGGGAACCCGGATCAATTCGTTTCCGCCGGGACGGCAAGGCGCTAATCGTGGCCAAACCGGCCGCTCATTCGCTTTCTATCCTGACGGTCCCTAACATGCAGCTGATGGCCGACTTACCGCTTGCCATGCAACCCGACAACCTATGTTTCAATGCCGATGGCGGTCAGCTTTTCGTCACCGGAGACGGTATGGACGCGGTTGCCATCGTCTTTCCTTACCAAACTCTCGAAGTGGAACAGACCATCCTAGCCGGCCGTTCTCCTGGAGTGATGGCTTGCTCAAATGCTCCCCCGTACTTCCTCTTCGTTGCCAGCAGCGACGGTTCCGACCTGTCGATTCTCGATATCGAGACCCGCCGCGTGGTTGGCATCGTTGGCGTCGGTCTTCGGCCTAGTTTCATCGCCATAACGCCCGATAATCAGTACGCTTTGATCTTGAATAGGGGCTCAAACGATATGGCGGTGATTCGTATCACGGCCATCCGTCCCAGCTACCAAAAAAAGAACGGGGTCGCGTTATATACGATGCTGCCCGTCGGCACCACCCCGGTTCACGCTGCTGTCATTAATAGGGTCTGACCCGATCTTGGTATGCGCCCACGCCGCCTGCACAATCGCCAAAGCTGCAACCGCCGCGGTCTCCGTACGCAGAATTGTATTGCCCAAGCTGCACGGCCTCCAATCATTGGCGATCGCCAACGCGCGTTCCTCGTCCGTCCAGCCGCCCTCCGGCCCCAGCAGAATAGCCACCCGATCGGAGTCCGTCAGCCGCGCAGGCAGTTGACTAAGAATCGCCGTCTGACTCTCTTCGTCCAGCAGCAGTTTGATAGAAGCATCGGGTTTCAGCTCTTTTGTCGATCGCACGGCCGCATCAATCTCTGGAAGTCGCGCGCGCCGCGATTGCTGGCTCGCTTCCAGCCCGATTTTCCGCCACCGTTCTAATCGCTTTGCCGCAGCCGCCAATAGACCATGCTCCGTCCGCGTCGCAGCGAACGGTTGAATACGGCTCACCCCCATTTCGGTGGCTTTCTCCACCAGCCATTCAAATCGATCGAACTTAATCAGCGCCGGACATAGCACCACGTCCAAGCCAGGCAAACTTGACGGCAGATCTTCTTTCACCCGAAACACGACTTCCGTTTTCCGTGCCGTCTCGACTTCCGCCAGATACACACGCGAGTTGTCGGAGATTTCAAACACTTGTCCCGGTTCCACGCGCAAAACGCGCACCAGGTGCGCCGCGTCCTCGCCGGTTAGTTCCGCCGCTCCCCGTCGAACAGCGGGAACGAAGAATCTCCGTCGTGCCATATCTCTTTACCCGTTTTCTCCAACTGCGTGATCTCCGCAATATAGGCCCCGGTATCCGTCTTTCTCTTCATCCCTTCGAGCGACATATACCGCATTGTCCCGAACACCGGCCGCGTATACCAGGGCCGATCGTGCAGGCCGAAACACCACAGGATATTCGCATACGTGTTTGGATCGCGCCCGTCCAACGCATATTTCGTATGAATGTCGATCATCGTTTGCACGGCGTCTTCGTAGGTCTTCGACCATTCGATAATCTTCTTGCCCCAATACATCCGGTAGTAGCCGTGAATCTTTCCGCGCAGCAGCATCTCCTTCTGCGTAGCATTCCAGAGCTCGTCGCCGGTGTCTGCCTGTTCGAACTGTTGGTGCGTGTAGATGTGCTCCCGCTTGTCTCGCGCGTGCTTCTGCATATTCGCCTGGCACCACTCCGGCAGATCGCTTAACGAACCCGGATCGTCAACATGGTGGCAATAGTTGAACGCCAGTTCGCGCCGGACGATAAGTTCTTCCAGGTACGCGTCCGGAATCAGCTTATGTTTCCGCGCATACGCCTGAACGGCTATGGCAACTTCCAACGACGAAATCTGCCCGAAATGTAGATACGGACTCAGTTCCGATGTCGCGTGTTCCGACGGCTGATTGCGGGCCTTCTCATACCGGCGGAGATTCTGTGACAGGAATCGCTCAAGCAACTGTTCCGACTCGATCCGACCACCCCGATATCGCGTCGAGGGCGCGACCGAATGATCAATCTCGCATTCCGCCACCAGCTTCTCGATCTCTTTTTCCGCAACCGCAGTATGAACATCCGGTACCGGCAGCTTAAATGCATGCTTTACTTTCAACTCGTCAGCCGGCTTCAAATACTTGTCTAAAACCCGATGAATTTTGGGCCGGATCGTATACGCGCCGTATTCTCGCTTCGTGTGCACGTTCATGGGAACGATGCAGCTCGAATCCACTGCGTAATAAGAAACGTCCACTTCTTTTGGGACACGCGCGTTTAACAGACGTGGATAAAAGGTTGGATAGTCGTCAGCGACGATGGCCGCAGCTTTTTTCGAAAGCCGCATCAAAGCGGCGCCTGGATCCTCGCGCTTTGTGCGCAGGTTGAAGCAATAGCCGATGCCCGCTTTCCGCAAGCGCTTCGCGGTCTCCGGTACGCCTTCCAAAAGGAACGTATGGATTCGGTCGTTTGCATTGGGATAAGTGCAGCTCAAGCCTTCGTAGAACAGGACCGGCAGTCCTAAGCGATTCCCAATTTCTACCGCATAGAGCAGCGCGTGATTCGCGTCCACCCGCCGATTCGCGCCGCTCCAATACAAAACAAACTGCCGATTCCCCGCGCTCAGGCTCAGTATTCAGCGTCGAAATACGTTCCGGTTCGACACTCATGCCTTTCCTTTGCTAAGGCCGCGTCGCGGAATTTATCTTTAAAGCCTTATCGTCAAACGTCGTCACTTGCGCCGCCATCAACCCGTCGTGCGTCTCATACGCATCGACGCCGCGATACGGTTCCAGCAGCCAGGGCGCATCCATTCGCCATTGCACGTTTACTGTCTCTCCCACAACAAATGTATGCTCCGCTGTGATCTTCAGCCCGCAGACGCCGCCTTGAGAGCGCAAAGGGCACTGACGCGCGCCCCGAGGCAGGTAAAGAAACCGCTGCTCTTTGCGGGGCACGCCTGATCCCGTGCCCGTTTTGCGCGGGTTCCTTGGACGGGGGCTTGACCACCTTTGCAAACATCTCTCCAATCGCCTGCCGCCCGCGCACCATAACTCCATTGGGCAAGAAAAACTCCACGTTGTCTGGAAATTGCTGCATTAACCGATGCCAATCGCACGCACTAAACGCCGCAACGTGTTCCTCGACAAACTTTTGCCGGAGTGGGCTGCCGCTTCCGCTCCGGCAGCGTCCGATCCGGAGATTGGGCAACAGAGAAAACAGTCGCTACAGCAGCGCCCACGCAGCACTTCAGCCAAAACGTCATCTCTGCAGTATCCAACACGCATGTGACGCGGCTGAAGTACTCCACCTACCTGGATGGCGCGATGCTGGAAACTGCGATCGGTTTCGACTGAAGTCCGAGCTTAGCCAAGATCGCGTAAACCACAAACCCTCCCACGAAACTGTAGACAGCCGCCGGCTGCAGATAAGGTTTGGCTCCTTCGGAAATCGGCAGAAACGGCAGAATGCCGATGAGGAAGCCGACCGCCCACGCTCCGTATCCGGCAAAATTGATTCCTTCTCTCGGGCCTGCCCACTTTTTCCCGGATAGCCAATAATCGGCAACCATCGCGCCGCAAATCGGTCCGAACGACGCGCCGATGATCGTGAACAGACCTACCAGGTCTGCCGCTACACCTGTCATTGCGAGAATTGCCGCAATCACCGCGCCTACCATCGTGGACGTTATTCGGGCCACTCCTGGAATCATGGTGGACAGGCTGTTCCCCGCAATAAACGAAGAAAAACACATCGGAGCAACCGAAGCTACTGCGAACAGGAAAAAGGCGATCCCGGCAAAGCTACCGGTCTGCGCAATCGCCGAGTCGAAGTGATAATCCTGGACTCCATAAAGAACGTGCGCGCCGGCGACGGCGAGTAAGGGAAGCCCTCCCGCCACCACCACCGCAAGCAAAATGCCGACCAGGCCGCCCCAGCGAACATCTTCCTCGTTTCGGCTGCTCATTCCGAAGTCCACTCCTGCGGCGCCCGCCGTTGCGAAGAAGCCCACCACAATTTGGATGAGCATTGTTAACCCCAGATACGAGTTCGGATGTGGCGGCGCGTACTGCCCGATTCCGCCTCCGTTCTTCGCAAAAACGACCAGAATCATCAACAACGGAACAGCGTTCAGATACAAAGCAAAGCGAGCGACATATTGGATGCCTTTCGCGCCAACGTACCCTAACCCTAAAGCCCACACCGCGGCGATGAGCCCGAATGGAACGCTGCCCGGTCCCGCTTTCGAACCAAAGGCCGTCAGGATAAAGGTGGTAGCCACAAAAGCGTTCACCGACATCCAGCCCACTTGCAATACGCCCATCAGCAGGCCGGGCATCAAGTATCCGCCTTGTGTGCCGAACGTGGAACTGCCCACCACGTAAAGCGGGAAGCCCGTCCGCATGCCCATCAGCGCCGGTACATAGTAAAAAAGTCCGTAACTGATCAGCCCGGCAAGCACCAGGGCCACCAGGCACACGGCGGGGCTCGCATGATCGAGCGCTCCACCGATTTCCCGATAGAACACGACCCATAGAAAAACACCGGCGTACGTCGGGGCGGTGTTCTTGTACCATGGCGCGCGAGCGGATTCGGGGTTAGGCGCCGCTTTGGATATGTAGGCAGGTAACAAGTTTGCTCCTTGCAAGTCTTGGCAAGATGCTCAGTATATATCTACGAAGCCTGCATTGTCTCCCAATTACGCAGCAGCTTTCGTATACGGCATAGCCTCGCGCGCACTACGTAAAGCAATCGCCCACCACTTCAGTCGTTCCAACATCGTAGTCATCGATCTTTCAGCGGCACCTGCCTGCCGCAGTTCACCGGTTTCATCAAACTGCGTCCATGCGTTGGGAAAGCTAACGGTATCCCTTATCGAGACTGCGTGTAACTCCGCGAACACCGCGCGCAAATGCTCCACCGCTCGGAGACCGCCCGAGGATCCGCCGTAAGAAATGAACGCGACTGGCTTGGCGTGCCAGGGTTCATGGACAGAGTCAATTACAAATTTGATCGCCGCCGGATAGCTGTGATTGTATTCAGGCGTTACCACGACGAAGCAATCGGCATTCTCTATTCGTTGTTTAAGCGCAACCAGTTCGGCACTGTCTTTCCGCTTGTGGCGCTCCGGCAAACCCAACGCCGCCGGATCTATTACATCTACGGAAAATTCGGTTCGTTTCCCAATTTCTCGAAGCGCCCATTGCGCTACCGTGTCGCAAAGCCGTCCCTCGCGTGTGCTGCCGTATAGCAAAGCAACTTTGATGTTCATCCTTCCATCCTCCCCGGTCCTGATTTACTCCTTAACTGCTACAGTACATTTTGAGACCTCAAGTTAACTTGAGGTCAAGCTCCACGGGAAAAGAATTATGAGCTTGTTTCGGCGAAACATTAGTCCTGGCGGCGGTCTCAGCGTCGGTGAAGTTGCCAAGCGGAGTGGAGTCGCTGTATCCACCCTCCATTTCTACGAATCCAAAGGGCTGATCGGGAGTTGGCGCAATGCCGGTAATCAACGGCGCTATCCACGCCAAGTGCTGCGTCACGTAGCAATTATCAAAGTGGCTCAACGGCTCGGGATTCCGCTGGCTACGATTCGCGAAGCCTTCACGGCTCTACCGCAAGGCCGCCCCGCAACCGCAGCGGACTGGAGCGAGCTGTCGGCGAAGTGGCGAGCGGAATTAGATAACCGGATCGCCAGGCTGACTCGCCTGCGGGACCAGCTTACCGGTTGCATCGGATGCGGCTGCCTGTCTCTCGGGGCGTGCCCACTCGTGAACCCGGGAGATAAACTTTCTGAACAGGGACCAGGTCCCCGATTGCTCGAGCCGTCGCCACCCCAGACAGGGTGCGGAGGTTGAATCAGCGCGTGAATTTACGAACAGTCGGCTTCTACTTCGGCAGGGTAAACGCGTACAGCATGTTGCCGGCGCCGACAATGACATACTGCCGATTGTCTAACTCATATGTCATGGGGCCGTTGCTCACCTTTGACGTCAACGCAGCATGCCACAGGATCTTGCCGTCGGCGGGCTCGAAGGCAATGAAGTTCGAAGAAGGATCTCCTGCAAACAATAGATGTCCCGCCGTCGTCAGCACGCCGGACAAGGAACCGCCATCTCCGGGGTACACATGGCGCCAGCGAATCTTACCTGTCTGGTAATCCAAAGCTTCCAATTCGGATTCCGACCACACACCGGCGTCGCGACCGCCGTACCCTTCCGGCTTGTCGCTGGTGTCGGTCAAGTAATACACGCTGTAAGACGGCGTTGCGCTGACATAGAACAAACCTGTTTCCGGATCGAAGCTCGGCGGCGGCCAGTTCGTCGCTCCGCCGGACGCCGGAATCACCAGCGCGCCATCCGTTTTCGGCTCCTTCTCCTCATTCGGGATCGGCTGCCCGCGCGAATCAACGCCCTTTGACCAGTTCAAATCCACGAACGGAGCGGTAACGATGCTCTTGCCGTTTGTTCGGTCCAGTACAAAGAAGTAGCCGTTACGCGCCGCTTGCGCGAGTAGTTTCCGTTTTTGTCCATTGATTTCGCCGTCGAACAGGACCGGCGCTTCCACGTTGTCCCAATCGTGCGTATCGTGGGGAGAGGCCTGAAACGCCCATACCAGTTTGCCCGTATCTGGATTCAGCGCCACAATCGAACACGTCCACAGGTTTTCTCCTTTACGGCCTTGCCCCGCATGTACCGGGTTCGGATTTCCAATACCCCAATAGAGAAGGTGCAGCTCCGGATCGTACGTCCCTGTCATCCACGTCATTCCGCCGCCGTGAGTCATCGATTGTTCATTCGGCCAGGTTTCGGACCCCGGTTCTCCCGGCCTGGGGGAGGTATTCCAATGCCACTGCACACTCCCAGTCTCCGGATCGCGCGACTCCAGATATCCCGGAACGTCCAATGAATCGCCGCCCACGCCCACAATAATGTGATTCCCAATCACTAGCGGCGCCGGAGTTGAAAAATACTCCTGCGCTAAATCGGCAATCTCCACCGCCCAGCGAAACTTGCCGCTGTTCTTTTCAAGCGACACCAGGTGATTGTCGGGCGTCTCGAAAAAGAGCCAGTCGTGATAGATGCCCACTCCGCGATTGCCGGTGTGTATGCCGCCTTTACTCTCCCACTTGTAGTGCCAAATCTCGCGCCCCGTGCGCGCGTCAATTGCCCAGGCGTGATCCGGGACCGTAAAATATAACACCCCGTCGACTACCAGAGGAGTCGATTTGATCGCCGTACCAAAGGGATCGCCGCCCGCGCCCGTGTTCGCCTCAAACAGCCACGCCAGCTGAAGGTTTTTCACATTGTTCGAGTCGATTTGCTTTAATGGGCTGAACCGTTTTCCGGAATAGTCGCCGTTGTAGGTTGGCCAAAGATCCGGCGTCGGATGAAGAATCGATGCGGGATCCAGACCCTGCGCGGCAAGCGAGGCGACGCACAAAACGGGCGCCATGAAAAAATAGCGGACTCTCACTTGAGTGTCTCCAGGTAGGCCAGTATGTTGTGCATATCGGCGTTGCTGTATTTGGGAAGCAACTCCGCGTGCTCTTTCAACGGATCGTGAACCTTTACTTCA
>Ga0207085_1058_pt1 | contig 18790 bp, 12 predicted proteins | sample Alteio_BWMinHeat_53_FD_153542 | JGI IMG/M metagenome (GOLD analysis project Ga0207085, IMG submission 153542) | Enriched cells from forest soil in Barre Woods Harvard Forest LTER site, Petersham, Massachusetts, United States -... | ecosystem: Environmental > Terrestrial > Soil > Temperate forest >...
AGGAGCCCAAATTCTTTGTCCATCCAATCAACAAACGTTCGGGCATTTCTATGAGTTAGCATTATGCCTTTAGGAACCCCGGTAGACCCAGAGCTATGAAGGATATAGGCTAAATCATCAGATACCTGGTTCATAGTTGGAGGCTCTTCGTTAGAAAAGGTTTGAATATCCTTAAGAGTAATAAATTGGTCAGATAACTCTGATTCTGCGAATGACAGTACAATAATCTTTTTCAAAGAGGGATGAGAAAAAAGGCTTTGATGACGCTGGATAAAGATCTCATCAATAATTAGAACATCGAGATTTGTGTTATTGAGGATATGTATGAGCCTATCTGGTGGGGAATGTTCATCTAGCGGCACATATGTTCCGCCAATTTTTAGAACCCCAATAATAGCTGCAATGCTATATGTGTGAACCGTCGATAGAATTCCTACAAAAGGATTTTCCTTAACGTCTTCCTTCAGTGAAGGAATACAATTGGCAAATTGGTTCGCTAGCTGATTCAATTGATGGTACGTTGTTACTTTTCCATCTTCTTCTTTCACAGCTACATTCTGAGGAGTTTTTGAAACAGTCTCGGAAAAGATATCATGAAGTAAATAACGCATTGTTGCCTCCTACTTTAGGTGTTAATGATACGAATATCTGCAAAATTTCCTTGAAACGTATTTATATCTTTGGCGTGCTTTATATTTTCGAATGATAGGTTTTCTAATGTTGGTAAATGTGGAATGGAGCTTTCATTAAATCCACAATTTACATAATTAAAATAATCTACCAATATATTATGAGAAAACAATGTATTCATCCATCCTGATACAAAAATGATGTCTCCTTTCTTAATAATTTTATTTATCATTTCTATTGGATTATTAATGTACAATATGACATTGAACCAAAAGATATATAGTGTACTTTCAGAGCAACAATTATTGCTCTTTCTACAAAAGGTTTCAAAATCAATATCAAAGTACTTTATTTTCTCAGACTTTTTAATTTTCATAAGAGTTTCGTCAGAAACATAGAGATTTAGAAATGGTTCGACTAAAGTGTACGTCTTTGCAAAGCTCAGGGCTTGGAGAAGGTAGTGAAATGAACCTCCACCAACTACACAGCAATTCATCGATCTAAGACAGATGTTTTCAGCTAGATAATTCTCTAAAATCGTCTGTTCTTCACGTAAATAGGGGCCGGCCTTTTCAATTGCTTCTTCGGATAACATCTTTTCATATCTTGATGAAACATTGTTTATTATTGGGGTACTAGGTATCCAATTCTGTTCTCTCACCATCTCAATTGCTCCTTCTCAAACAACTCAATATTGTTCATTGACTAACGCAAGTTCGAAACTGGACGATAACGAGCCCAACATAGGTCCAAAGGGCCAACTTATCGATCCCAAATAAACCAGTAAGTCAGGTAATTACGGGAATTTTACGTACAATTCATAAAATTAAAATAACTTGTCTAAATAATTGGGATGGTGCAAATTACATAATAAGTCACGGTATTTTGGCTTACAACACACTGTTTCCCATACAAAATTACCGTGATTATGCAAACCAATTAAAAAAAATAGAAAAAACAATTGGATATGGCATTTGCAAACAATAAATAATACAAAGTTTACTCTTAGAGAAATTGATATTATTGCCTGCCTTCTCAGCGGACGTGCCACAAAAACAATAGCCACTTTTTTATCCATTGCACCAAGAACCGTAGAAACCCATACCCGCAACATCATGCGAAAATTGGATTGCAATTCACAAGAGGGTGTTCGAGATTTTATTGAGAAATCAGAATATTACAACAGCTTCAAGGATCATTATGTATATCTTCTTGAAAGAGCAAAGTTTGTGCAAAACATTCCGCAAATCAAGTCAGCTCTAGGTAACATAAATTACAGATTTCTGTTTATTTACGACATCTCACACGCAAATGATGCTCTCATTTTAAATTTGGGAAAATACCTTAACCAAATTGGGATTGAACTAATATCTGCCTTTAATACTGCTCATAAGAGCATTCAACACTTCCTAGAATCGAAAGAATATCAGCAGGTAAATGGCATCTTTTGTTATATTTCCGATCAAACCTTAGGTCATATACCCGGCGAAATTCATAAAGCATTTGAAGAAATCCTTGATCTGAATAGGAAATCCATCTTGCATCCCACCTCTGTTATCCTTTTTTTAAATGAGAAAAAGTTTTTCGCTGATATACCAATTGAGCTTCAAGGTATGGATTATATTAGCATTGATAAAGATTCAAATGACCTATCAATAACGTATGAAGTGTTAAAAAGGCTGTTTCCTACGATTTCGATTGAGTGTTCGTTTTCTAAATTTGAGTCAAATACTGATAATCCTAATGACACACACAAATTATCTATCAGTAATTATACAATTAAGGAAAATAAGTTATTTAGAGTACTACTTATTTTCGCGATTTTATCATCATTTTTCTTAATTTATTATCATAATTTAGAAAGAGATTTTTTATTAAAAGACTTATTAGATAGCACTGTAATGTGGGACCAATTTTACTCACAGGATATCGATGCTTCAATTTCTGATGCTAGCTTTTATCAGTTAAGAGGAAATGCGCTCAATTCTTCTCAAGCTAATAAGATTAAATCAAACATAAAGCGCGATTTGCAGAAATTAGAAGAGCATGAAAATAAGATTCAAGCAGAGATAGCCCAGACACAAGGTACATTCATTTTAAGCCCTTTCAACTGGTATTTCAAAAAGAATTTAATTAATACCTTATTAAACCAAGGAAATGAGATACATATTGCATTATCCCTTACTAAAGCCTCAAAATTCATCAGCGAAGAAAGCTTCGGAGAAGCTGTAAAAACTCTTAATCAATTAATAGGCTATCTCAAAGATGAACTTGAAAAATCTCACTCCTATGAGCAAAAAAAGGAATCTCTTAAAAAGTTAATTGCTATCGCAATAAATATGAAATGTAGCGCTTGGAGAAAATTAGCAGAAGACAAGGAAATATCTCAAGATAAATATAGGAACACACTCAATGACATATTTAAAGAACTAGATTATTCTATAAAATACTATGATGAGGAAAATTTTAACACATATCTCATTATGCATTACATAAAATTAGTGCTAGCGGAGAAAGAAGAAGATCCTCGCACGAAAAATAATTTAGAAAGAGAAGCAGAAGAATACCTCACCCTTAGTGCAGAAAGAGCTCCAAAGGAATCAATGGTTTTAGCCGCTCAAGCACTCCATTATTTCAAAACAAAGGAATATGAGAAAGCAATTTTTGCTTTCAATGATGCTCTGAGTATACATCCTGATAATCCCGCAATCCTTCATAATAGGTCTGAAATGTATATCATGCTTGGAGAACAAGAAGGAAAACCCGAGTATTTTCATAAAGCCTATTCAGATGCTCAAAAAGCGAATCAACTCAGGCCTAGAGATTGTGATCTTATTAAACTCCTTGTATGGTCAAAAATCGGTTTAAAAGAATGCAATGAGGCACATAATATTCTTCAAAAGCAGTTTTTGCCCCTTTGTGTTAGTGGCAGAAAAAGATGGGACGATGTAAGCGCTCTAAGAAATAAAACTTCAACTTTCTTATATAATAAATTTAATAAAAATTGTCGTAACCATAAAGCTGATTAAAATTGTAACTTTGAAAAAGATTAGAATTATCGTTCGAACTACAATGAGTGTTCAGAAACATATTTGTTACATGCGCATTCTAATTTCATTTGAAAATGAATATCCAAGATACTGTATGTAATAATGAACCAGACTACCACACACAGTATCTCATGGTTTTCTTCAGGGAATAGTCGTCCACAAGGCAAACTCTTCAGAAAATTTGCTCTCTAAGTGATTCCATAAAGCCTGATAATTAGCTGTAGGAGAATAATTCACACTTCTCATAAGGTTATCAATTGTACCTATACCCCAGAGAGTCCCTTGAGCTATTGAATATTGTGTATATCCTCTAACATTCAAGAAATTCAAAAGCTTATGTAAATTTTCTCGATTATAACGCTTTACATAACATACGCCCATTGGATCAAAATAATCATATTTAAGCGATACAGGAGCTGGGCTTGGGAGTACAGCCTGGCATTCCAGATCGAGCCTAGCGAGATTATTTTGCTGCTCTGGGGTTTGTACATGAGGATACTGGTGCGCATATGATTTAATGGGTTCATGGATGGTTGTACAATATGTTTGAAGCTCAGCTTGCCGCCTCTCGGGAATATTGGAGAAAATCGGTTTAAATACCATTTGAAAATGCTGAGATCCTTGACGATCCGACACCAATGTTGTGTGAGATACTGCACGTATGGCTTTTCCGGTTTCTAATGCCTCAATACCACGAGAATAATCTTCATAGCTTAGATTACCAACATTGTATGCACGAATAAGTCTATTTCTGTCCCATTCGTTACTTTGTTGATTGGTACGTCTATCTAACTGTGAAGTATGAGCCTTATTTTCACCGAAATAATGAAACTGCATGCCTGCTTTCTCTGCACTTCTGTAATCATCAATACCATGGATCGAATCATACTTGCCATTATGAACCGTCATTCTGCTAATTCCATTCTCTACACTTAACAGGGTTTCGTTAAAACTAGCACCAACTGCATCACCACATTTCTCTTTACGTGTTTTACAAGCCTGATCCCTATTATTACAAGTCGTTACAAAATCTGGCTGACGACAAACTTCAGGAGCATGATAAAAAGGGACACTTAGAACAGGTACTGGGTTCGCTCGCTCACGCCAATGATCTTGCATCGCCAGCGAGCTTTGAATAAATATGCTTAATAGCAGAAGAAAACAGAGCGTTAATTTTTTATACATCTTATACATAATGTGGACTCCTTTACTAAATTACTGATCATGTTGAATATCAGATTAACTTGGCAACACTATTCGAAAAATTATCAAAAGATTATCAGAAAAGCATACGTAAGTAGCCTACGTAAGTATCGCTGGAAGCACTCTCGCCAGCTTTATGGTAAATATCATGATTCGTGTTTCATATGGCAAATGCCTTTGGAAGACTCATCCAACAAGTTGTATATGCAGGCGCTTTACAGTAAGTTCTCCGTTTAGGGCTGCAATGACAATATTGCCATGCTTTGCCTCAAGTGAACGGTCTACAACCAAAATATCGTTATTATGGATTCCGGCATTTATCATGGAATTGCCTGATGCTCGTACAAAGAACGTTGAAGCCGGATGTTGAATCAAATGCTGGTTTAAGTCTAGAGAAGCCTCCAAATGATCAGCAGCAGGTGAGGGAAATCCTGCTTGTACTCGACTTGAAAACAAGGGAAGGTTAAGGCTGCTCTGATGTATTGAGCCTAGCTGCTTTAAGCTATCGCCCATTTGGATTTCTGCATTAGTCTTTTTCTCTTTCCAAACGTCCAGAATCCGTTCCACTTCAGTAGCTAAAGATACAGAGAGTCTTTTTAAAACTGTCTTTTCACCAAATGGCCCTGAATTAAACTTCCGCCCCGCTCCTTGACGTGTACCACCACTAACCACCTTAATCTCCCCCCACATCTGTTTTATCGTGTTTTGAATATTGTACATAAATCATAGCGACAATTTATCACGCCTGTAAATCATTTTGTTTTGCATGGCTGGCATATAGTGCTGAAACAAAGGGAAGAAAGAATAATTAACTCAATCGATAAGTAAACAGGCATTCTAGGATATTTTTATTTACTTTCCCATCTGCCCAATTTGGGTATTTAGCCTTAACTGAATTTTTGCCGCATGGGGAGAATCTTCTGAAAAGTAATCCCTTATAACTTGCAAAGATTGCTTCAAGTAATGAATTGAGCGATTGCTATAATTTTGAGCTTGTTTGGCATCCCCCTCATTCATTGCCAGGGCTGCCTTCTTCGTATATAAATCTGCCAAGCTTTCAAGAGACTTAAAACTTGCTGGGCTATTCTTCTGTTGGCATATAAGTAAAGATTTATTGATGAGCTCTTCAGATGCTTCTAAATCCCCCTCTAAACAATAGGCTTCACCGAGCATTCTTAAGACATTTGCAGACCTAATATGATTTTTACCATAATTTGTCTCATAAACATTTAAATTTCCTTTTAGAAGGGTTTTTGCTTTCTTATAATCACCAATTTCAATATAAACTTTTGCCAAGGCAGATATATGGGAAGCAACATAAATATGGTCATCGGCGAAATGCTTTCTAGTAATTGAAAGTGCTTTTTCAATGAAACTTTTTGCTGTTTTGCAATCCCCTAATAGTCTGTGAACCGTTCCTAAATAACCAAGAACCCAAGCGGCCCCAACATAATCTTCTGATTGCTTTTTGTAAATGACCAAACCCTGTTCCAGTAATGTCTTGGCTTTTTCATAATCCCCCAAAATTCTGTGGATATTACCTAAATATGCTAAGATCCAGGCGTGTCCAATGCTATTTGGAGAATATTTTTCGTAAATAACAAGGCTCTGTTCAAAAAGATTCTTGGCCTTTTTATATTCCCCTAGATCCCTGTAAACGGCGCCTAAATATCCCAAGGCTTTAGCACTTCTAAGGTAATTAGGATTTTCTTTACAAATAGTTAAGCTTTGTTCAAGTAAGGTTTTTGCTCTTTCATGATCCCCTAATGTCCTATGGAAATTCCCCAAATATACTAATATTCGGGCAATTTTATCGTGCTTTTCCCCATAGTGTTGTCTTAATTCTGTGAGATTTTCTTCAAGAAACTGTCTTATTTTAGGATAATGTTTCAAGTAATAATAAATGCACCCTAACGACCCCCTTAGAGAGCTTTTCGTTGCTTCGCTTAATAAATCATCGTGATTTAAAAGCATTTCACCGTGGGGAACCAAAAGCTTCATCTTGGAGAAATCTTCCTTATCAACTGCGTCTAGCACATAACTTTCCACGGTAGTTATGATTGGGTGTAATAATGGGCTATTATCTGATAATTTTAATGAATTAATCAAATAGGATAAAATTGTTTCCTGAGTTTTCTTGTGAATGGAAATGGTGGGGATTGAATTGGAAAAAGATTCATTGGTTATAAGGGAGTATTTTTTCAAGTGATAAATAAAATTATCTGCAATAGTGGCGCTTTTAAATTGGGCAAGCAAAGATTTTGGAATATTATGATAGCCTATGAGGCTAACCAACAAGAGAAGATCTTGAAAGTCTTTATGTATAGTAATTAGTTCTTTTACGGACAGTGTGATAATACCATAACGAGTTTTGGTGTAACCACTTGCTTCTTTAACTACATCTGCTTGAATATTGTCAAATTCCTTATAGTTTCCCTTTAATTTTTCTAAATACTCTCCATAGGGCGTATTAGTAGATTTTAAATAGTAGGCAGCAATTGAAATGTCTAAAGGATATGGAGGCACATCATTTAAAAAAGTATTTGCCTGCTCTTTTTCAGCCGAAGTAAATTCTTGAAATTTATCATCTTTCATAATTTTAACAAAAAGGATTAATTTTTCTTTATTAGATAATTCTCCTATTTGAACAATACTGTTGATAAAATTATTGTTACTGGTATTGCTATTACTGGTTGTTACAATAACTTTTCCATTTCCCCATACCGTAGGATCACAAGGGAAATAATTATAAATATCTGTAAATTTTTCTACGTTGTCATATATTAAGATCCAGTTAGAAATTTTTTTCATTTTCTCCTTTACAAAAAGGAGTATTTTCTGATCTTTTTCCATCTTATTTTTTATATTCTGCAAACCTTCCAATATTACTTTTTCTTGTTCAGATTTACACAAATTATAAGCCAACCTTTCAAAGGATTCCCTTAAATTTTCTCGTGTTACTGCATTAATTTCCCACACAATGTTTGCATTTTTCTGGAGGGCATATTCCCTGGCAATTGTGGTTTTGCCAGCGCCTCCAATACCCACTAGGGCAACGGTTTGAATCCCCCTGCCATCTCTTAAACTTTTTTCTATCTTCTCTATAATATGGGGGCGCTCTAGAAAAGTATTGCCCGTAGGGATAACCAGATCAGACCGAATTGAAGCTGTTGATCTTGTGTCAGTTTGAGTTTTTTTACTAAATTCGCCATATTTAAATAAAAATAATCCAATAAATAAAGTGATTATTATTAAAATGGATGTAATGATAATTAGCCATATCTTATTTCTAAAGACGGCGTCCTTTTTTATAACGCCTTTGGAGCATGATGGGGTTGAAGAAAGAGTTCTTTCAGAAATATCATGATCTGACTCATGTTTATTCTTAAATTCTGAAATTATTTTATCAAGGTTAACAGCTGGAAATATTCTTTTTAAAACATCAAAAAATGAAAAATAATATTCTTCTGGATTCCAAAAACAAACACAAGGGACCATCTCAAGAAACTGTTTAGAAATGTTTGTATTATTTTTATTGTTAAAAATAAAGGTGAAGGATTGGGGATCAGAAGCATTTGTTTCTACTAGTTTAGAGGCTTCTAATTGGCATTCCTTTTTATCTATATTAAATTTCTCTATTAATTTTCTGGGAATAAGGTAAATCGTATGGCCTATATGAGAGAACTCTTCATCTAGTTTAGGATGGGTAACAGATTTTTCATCGCGGCTTTCATTGATAGTAACTTTAATGCCACATAAAATCAGATGGTCTTTAAGGATAGAGATAAAATGCTTATCCTCTTCTAGTTCATGCTCATAAATTAGGGAACAAAGAAGATTTTGATTGCGTATGAGTTTAAATACTCCTAGCAGATGTTTTTTGAAATCTATTTGAGTTAAGAGATTTCGATAGTGTTTTTTAACCCAAGAAGAGTTTCCAGATTTTTCTACAAAATCTATGATGCCTTCCCTTGAATTAGCGTCCATTTTCCGCATGATATTAGCGGTATGTGTTTCGACAGTTCTGGTGGAAATGGACAAAAAGGAGGCTATTTTACTTGATCCTCGGGTGTGAAAAATCAAAGTAATAACATCTATTTCTCGATTTGTAAATTTTATGCCATTTATTGCGGTTAATGGCTCATCATGAAGACTGGAAGGTAGATTTGTTTCTTTGTTCGCCATCACTTGTCCTAACATTTTAGAGGAAGTATAAAGAAAAAGTTTTTTCCTTCTAAATAAGGGGCCAAAATAATGCAATCAATCTAGTCATCATTTTGGATATTGGTACTGCTCTTTCTTAATATCAGTCAAGGCCTTGCTACTCTTTAATATGTCAAATTCTGCATAAGATCCTAAGCCCTTGTGGCGATGACTCACTGGCAATCTATCATCTGCCAACAGCTATGCCTATAGATTCCTCAAGTGATCTTCAAGCCGCTGAACGCAATTCATACTTACGTACCTTACGTGCGTTTATTTTCCGGATAATACGACATGGACTTTCCTCATATGGTGAGCTTGTTACTTGGATCAATAATGAATTAACGAAATACATGGAGGTTATTTATGACTATTCAAACGAAAAATTCTTTTTTAGCAGGTTGTTCAATATGTAAAGCATTCTTAAGGACCAAAAAGTGTCTTTTATTATCTATTTAAGAAGCGTAAGAAAGAAAAATAGAAAAAAGAACAGCATGTTTGGGTATTTCGCTATTGTTTTAACTCATTTAATCCTAATCAACGTACGTGCGTTGGCCATGGATCGCAGGGAAATAGAGTGTGAAACTAAGAAAAATATGATGCTTTGTGCAGAAGCTGCGGAACGCGTTTATGATACATAAAGAGGATAGAAATAGAGAATATTTTCTTTATAACAATGATTTTGACGAGTTTCTTGCTAAAAGTAATGATAAACAAGCCTCTCCTAAAAGATGTGGATATTTTTTCTAAATATTATAATAGTAAAGTAATCGATATTGAAAAACGTAGACTATCTAAAATAAATCCTGCCTACAAGTTCAAAAATAATCATTACTACCGTGTAGGAAATCGATTTTTTCCTCAAGCTTTAAAAGCTAATATAAATGATAATAGTGCCGAATCTGAGGAGAGCAAAGATGATGAGAAAAGCAGTTAGCAATAAGCAAGAGATTTTAAAATGGTTTAAAAGCGCTCCTGTTAGAAGGATACACAAGCCATTCAGGACGACGAACTTTTGTTACCAATGCTGACAACAAAATGATTATTGAAGTTGACGGCTTCCTTCATGATGTTCATCAGTTGGAGGGTTTTGCTTCTTTACAGATGGCCAAAAGATAAATCGAAGAAGTATAGTGAGGCTAAGAAAAAAGTTGTACAGTTAATTTAGCCTGATATGATGAATAAGAATTTAATAAAAATTTACACTTGATTTTCACTCCTCATGAGACTACAAACTTAGAAAATAGAGATATTTTTGAAGAATTGAGGGGTTATTAATGAAGAAATTGTATGGAATAATAGCAACAATAGTCATAGGGCTGTTTCTAAAAACCCCCCTTTGTTGTGCCCTGGATAAAGAAAAACCGATCGAAACAAACTCTCAGTCGTTGTGTTGTTTACAGTTACCGATAGATTCCCTCCCGCTTCAATTTCAATTTCCAGAAACGCCCTTGGCTTGTTTTGGACCCTATTCTCAGAACACCCATTTTTCTAACCCTTTAGCTTGTTTTGAATCTTGCTTACCAACTTCTTGTTTTACAAGCGTTTTAGCTTATTTTGACACACATTTACCAACTTCTTGCTCTGCGGATACTTCGAGTTATTTTTACATCTCCCAAGATTCGAATTTTGTTGATCCAGTAAAAAGCTCTATAGAGATAAGACAAGGTCTGTGGTCAGTATTATGGCTATATAACAACGTAAATGATTTATCTCCAACCCGGCGCACGATTTTGGCACAATACTTGAACAAAAGTTATACATTATGCAAAAGATACGACCATCCTGCAAAGGATCTGCTTCTTTTTGTAAGTCACATCTTAATTTCTCCTCAAGAAAAAGTTCAAGCCATTATCCAGTCTTTCTTGACAACGTTTCTGCAACCCCCTAGTAAAAATTTGGATATGATTGAAATGAAGCTTTCATCTGTTCCTTTCTTAAGTGGCCGCTTCCTTGACAAGGAAGAAATTATGTTATTGGCCCGTCAACTCATCAAAGCAGGCCGGACAACGGTTGCCGCCCAATATTTATACACTATAGGTGTAGGAGCCATGTTTATTGATGGTAACTATGGAGACTATAAAGACTATTTGTTGTTTGCAGCAGAGCATAACCACACATTATCAATAAACCTCCTTGCTCGGATAAACTGAGGTGGAGTTCACATCGCAGAGCGCATGAGAAAGATACTTGAAAGACAGAAATTATGATGCCAGATAAAATTTTATCGAGTATCACTGTAACCATTGGAATAACTACAATTCCACCTAATGCTTCAACATATATTCAATAACTTATTAAACAAGCAGACAAAGCATTATATAGAGGAAAAATACTGGTCGTAATAAGGTTGTATTTTATCCGCTATAGAATGGTCATACTTCTCCCAGTACCTCATAATTTTTGATAATAAATCAATTCATTAGCAAGGTTAACTCCAAGTCATCTTCAATTTCCCATCATTAAGATAGCAAATGATAATTTAGAGTATACCTCAGGTTTACATGTTGGATGCGGCGAAATATGCGTAAAGATAGAGTTATTTCATGAAGTATGCTTTGTAAAGTTTATTACCAATTGCATAATTTATTGTATGGAAATCCTTATCTAGTTTGTAAGGTTCAATATCAAATTACATTAATTAAAGAATTCATCTTCTATCCATCTAGTAAAGCAGGGAATAATTCAATAAAATTTCCGTTAAGAGTCTTTGTATTCCTTTGAATTTTCAAAATAATTATATATCTCTGCGAGTTTTTTATGTATATCTTTAATTTTTATATTATCTATTACTTCTTCTAAATATTTATTATAATATCCAGAAGCTTTATTAAAATATCTATTTTTTTGATTTGGATTGGTATGATTTTGTCCAGCATGAAACCAAACTTCTGCAGTCGTGTAATAATCAATCGCTTTCGGATTCTCCCCCATATTGCATATGAGCCTTAGCTTCTCTTCATTATATTCAGCAGCTTTCTCAAAATTTACCGTCTTAAGGTGGAGATCTGTTGTATAAAGTCCAACAAGGTTGTGAGCACTAGCAATTAACTCACAATCAACACTTGTTATTTCATCACCTATGTATTTGATAAATTTTAATATTTTCTCATATTGTTCAACAGCTTTTACAGCATAAATAACTTTCAAGGTTAGATCCGCTATATTTTTGGCAATATATAAGCACGCACTAAAGGCATTGCATCGATCCTTATACACTAAATCTATTCCGCCTTCCTCACTAGCTTCATAATATTCTACAGCTTTGGTTAAGTTTGTAAGGATGAAACCTAACTCTCCTGGAATTTTACAAAGTTCATAGTAAACGTCTGCAATATTTTTAAATTCGTTTACTGAATTTAGCCTTCTATACTTCATAGTTTTTATGGCATCTTCATAATACTCTGTTGATCTGATTAAGTATTTTTTCTTAATATGAACGTCCTTTTCTTCTATCCCAAAACGAGAATGAGAATAAGCTGCATTACATAATTGCTTTATGGTTGGTGCGGGTTCTAAGTCAATAATTTTCTTCCACGAGTCAGCAAATTTGGCGTCAGTTGAACCGCCTATTCTTCTTTTTTGGGCTATTAGTTCCTTATTCATCACCACTGTTAAATTATTATCTGGTAGAGAAGGATACAAGGTACCTAAATCTCCATGCGAACATTTTGGATGTCCAAGCTGTTGTAGAGGATATTGAATAAAATGGTGGTACAGAGCTACTTCACCATGAAGCTCTGTATAGCCCTCAACCTTAAGCTTTGAGAATCCATTTTCACATTTGTCCATTTTTTCCAGAATGCTTAATGTAAATTCTTCCTCATTTACATCATATTGGCCTGTGAGCATTTGGTCACTCATGATTAACTGTAAGAATTCTAAATATATTATAGGAATACTAGCTTTGGGGAATAAATGCGCCCTTAACAAGAGAGTGCATAGTGTTCTAAATCTCATTACGTCTATCTCGTCTTTCTCTTCCTCCCAAAGGTTAATGTAGAGCCCCATTATCGTGCGTATGTGTAAATTAAGAATGTAAAGCTCTCTCCAGTTAAGTGACTCATTTGAGTACCACGTACAGTGACGCTCAATTTCACATCCTTGAGCGTATCTCTTAAGCACGTAAGCATTAAATGTGGTACAAGTATATGAAAGGGAATATAGGTTATTTTGATCTCTTGCAGGATTCAAACAACGTAAAATGAGATTTATTACTTCAGATGGAACACTAAAAAATATAGATTCTTGATTAAACAAAAATTGAGGTGTAAATCGATCAATTTCTCTATTTTCCGAACTTTGGCCCATTTCTACTTTTCTGCCGATATTAGATCCCTGATCAGAAAGTTTCCTATCTTGTATCAACTGATTCTTCAACCAGGCTTTTTCATCTATCAGATCAGAAATTATCCCCAATATTTTCCGACTTAAATCTGCGAATATTCTTTCTACCAAATCACCCCCTGTTCCCAGAGATTCTATTTTCAAGGGTTTTTCTTGCACTGTGGGATGTGAAGAATGGTGCTGAGGCTTGTAAGGAGTGGCAGACAGCACCTCGTATTGTTTTCTTAAAATCTCATTTTCCTTGACCAGAGGCGTGATTATCTCCATCAACTGCGATTTTAAGACCCCCAATAACTCCGGGCGTTCTTTCAGTCCTGACCTTTGTCCATAACTGGCTTGACGCCCTATTGAAGAAGGAACGTCTTGCATGGCAAAGGTGCTTGAACTAGCAAGAATGGTAAGAGCAATTATTTTATATAGGTTCATATTGTATTTATCCTTATAAATATAGCCCACAATAAAGCAAGCTATGCGATAAACTCAGTTTTATGTTAATTGAAACAGATGGTTATTCATTTACCATATTAAAAACTAGGACATCTAGTAAAAAAGCATCGCTCCCCTCTATTGGGGTTTGATCCTCCCTGCCCCCTTCTCTTCCCCAAAATATTTAAATTCAATAATATCAATAGCTTTGTTCCAAAAACGATCGACTCCGGGACACAAGTAAATCATTTGAAGAATTGGTCTTTAAGAAGAGTGTGAGCAGAGGGGATAAAATCCCATTGAATTAGCAAGGATTTTAATTAAGGATCAACTTGAGCCTGATTCTACAAGTTATTTTCACAAATAATCCTAATGTTTACTTTAGCTTTAAACCTCATGCCAAACCAATTTTACCTCCATCCACGGGTATTTCTATGCCATTGATGTGAAAAGCATCATCTGAAACTAAGAGAGCAATAACACCGGCAATATACTCTGTACTAACCTCATTTGGTTTACCAAGGGGGCACAGAGTTTTAAGCAGCACTGGATTAGCTCCTTCCGGAATCTTAAAATTGCCTGCCAGGTCAGTTATGAAGCCCCCGGGCAATATGCAATTAGCATGTAAGCCTTGAAGGGAATATTCAACAAACAGGGAGCGCGTAAAAGATTTAATCGCTCCCTTGGTTGCTGCGTATGCAGCCATCCAGGGGTGAGGCTGCTCCGCCGCTGTGGAGGAGGTGTTAACCAGATAACTACATTTATTTTTTAATAAGTGAGGGAGAACATGCCTGTTAACAATAAATGTTCCTGTCAAATTAACTAAAATCAACTTGTTCCATTGCTCTAGCGTCATTTCATGGGTGTTATAACATTCTAATATTCCTGCGTTGTGACTCAACGCATGGATTCCTCCAACGTCCTGGCTTAGTTCTTCTATCATTTTCTGTGTTTGATCAAAGTCTGAAACATCACACGTTCTATAAGAAACTTTTCCGCCCTGTTGTCTAATTTCTTCAGCTACATCTTTTAATCTCTCAATGTTAATATCAAGCAAAGCTAATCGTCCCTCTTCTTGAGCGATACGAAATGCTGCTGCTCTGCCTATACCAGATGCAGCACCCGTGATGAGGACATTTTTATTTTTTAACCGAGAAAGTGTATACATATTACTTTTTATCTTTCAGAGATTGAGTCTAATATTTATTTAATAAAAATGTACCACCTCATCCAAAGAATAAATGATACAAGAGGACGCACCGTGAGATGTCTCCTGGGGTTTAAGAACCCTAAAGACACGTAAGATCCATGTATCACGATACTTTGTGAAGTGAATAGTTTGGGGTACCCGTAAGGGACCAAAAGGAGAATGTTATAAAGCCTTAAGAGTTAAGAAAATGGGCTGTTGGCTCCATCAGCTAGGCCATAGCAATTGCTCAAAAGTAAGGAGCCAAGATAGTATCACCTGTCAAAATTGTCATACTATTCAACGTTACAACCTCTTAACTCACAGATCCGACAGTGCCTTAATTTATTGAACTCCGCAAAATAAGGAACGATTGTTGTGGAGTCCAATCTATCCTATTATCTCTTGGCAGCTTTCATATTCCTAATTCATGGAACAACTAACAGCTAAATGAAAGATCAATGCTTTCTTATAAGTAAAGCATACGTAAGTATCTTACTTAAGCTGATTTCCTGGATAAACTAAGAAAAAATTTTCAAATAGAGTGAGTGAGTTAATATTGCTAATTTATTTTTTTAGACATATGGAGGCAAACAATGTTTATACAATCGCTCGACTCTATCACTTCTCCTTTATCCATAACCATAGGCATTATAAGGATAAGGCCCGCTTTGAAGAAAATATTTCACAGAGTCATTCTTAGTGTTTCTATAATCTCTTTTTCAAACTCTATTTTAGCAACTGAGCGCACGATTCCACTTTCCTCCATAGATTCCCCACCAAAAGTCTTGCGAAAAGCCAACGACTACCAATTTGACTGGGACAAAATGGAAACAGAAGAAAAGAAACAACAAGAAGAATGGTCCAAACAACAAGTGCCTTTTGCGAAGTATACTACCAATGGCCCTATAGCACCTGTCATAGCAGCTATGGAGACCTTAGGATTGGATGAAAGACCCTTAGCTTTTGGACAAAAATCTTACATAGAAGATCCTATGGGAAAAACAGTTTTTGCACATTATAAGGATGACGCTTGTGCTTTTCGGGTAAAGGATTTTGGACGAAGCCCAACAAGAGTCGCTTATGTTGCTGGAGATGGTGACGAACATAGAGAAACGTTTACGCCGGCTTTAGCAAAAGGGCGAACCTATAAACACGGCCGCAAACATCCTTTTACTGCTTTTTCTCTGCGCATCAAGGGAGAACTAATTCACTTTGATGCGGGTCACGGAATTGATCAGGCCGATACTGTTGTTGCAAACGGCAGAAATTCCAGCACAGACGCAGATAATTTTGTCCCTCAAAATCGCTATTATAATCAGTATATCCGCAATCCTATGGTTAATTATGTTGTTCGCAATGGTGGCGGTGGCTCTTACAAAGAAATTAGTGTGTATGACATGGACTCCCCCTTGATTCACACACTTTCTAATAAAAATAAATGTCATATCCCCATCGGGTTTATCTTTGTCATTTTTAATAACCACGAGGTTGCAAGAACTTTCTATTTTCCCAACTTGATTTCTTATGAAAAGCTTGCGGCACAACAGAACATAGGGGAGTACTATAAAAATTTCATGAATTATTTTGAGATTTCTAAAGAAGAAGTTGCTAATAAAGCTGTAAGAATTGGTGACACGGATAGACATACCCGCGCAGTCAATGACCATGCGGATAAAGGATATCGTGCCCTTTCAGGACGCCACGATGTGGTTGGGCATATACAGATGCCTAACCCTGCAAAAGCAGCTTTACGTCGCCTTCTTGCGATTTATAATATGGAACAAGCGGCTCACCTTGAATATCGATGTGTTGAGCAGAAAGCCCAACTGGTTGATACTTTTACCAGTCAAATGAAATATTATGCCCTTGATAAAGCAACAGAAGAGGAAGACGAGAAAAGAAAGGAAGCTTATTGGAAAGCAATTACTGATGAAGAACAGAGGCTCGCACAAGGGCAAGATAACCCAACAAGACCCATTAACTTGTTAGAATATGCATTGAGTATGAATAACTTAACTCGCCGCCTGCATGGTGAAATCCCTGCCGATGATCCCATGGAGCTCGCCCTAAAACGAGTTCAAAAGCGCCAGAAAGAACTTGAAGCAGGTCAAAGTCTTTATAATCCTGAACGAGCAAAAGTATGGCTAGCGCGCATAGAAGAGAGTGTACGTCAAACTCCTCAGATCGAGGATCTCATTCGCCTCTTAAATCTGCATGACATTCCAGAGATTCGAAATCCAAAGAAAAAGCACTTCTTTGAAGAGTTGTTAGAGGAAGTAGGCAAAAGCGTAAATCTTGAAGAACAAAAATATATTGGAGATTACTTTGCAGAGCAACTTGAAAACGAGGATCGCGCAGCTGACGTAGAAACTCTTCAACAGAAGGTTGTACATTGGCAAGCTATTGTTGAACAAGGAATTGAAAAAAGTGATTCCATTGAAGATATTACAAAAGCTGCCGAGTGGTATCATGGCGGCCGGGGAATGTTCTCTCAAAATACGCATAAAGCACGCATCTTATACCAAACCCTCTTTCCAGTTGTCGGTAAAAGTGAACAGGAGCGTATCAAGTATTGTCTTGAGAGTTTAAACAAACGCGAAGCTTATCTGCTCAAGCATGTTTCGAGGTAATTGATCTTTGTATGTTTGCAGATATCTTTGGTATGAGCTGTAGAAATGTAAGTTCTAAGGAGAAAAGTATGTTAAAAAGTTTTAATATTTTAAAGTTTTTTGTTCTTACAATATGCATTATCTCTTCTAGAGGTAACTGCACAGAAAGTAAGGAGAATCTTGACCCAGAACGGACAAGTACTTCTCTTAAAAGAAAGCATGCAGGTAACCATAATTCAGATCTTTTAAACTACAAGCGGTATAAGCGATCGCAAGATGATCAACACCATAAGCTCTCCGTTCAATCTCCATACGTAAAAGGAGACTTTTGTGCCCAAATTAGGTGGGTTATGGATCTTGATGCATATTATGGAAGCAAACATCCAGAGAAGAAAGTTGAAATTCCTGCAACAATTCATCGAGAATTAGCCTTTATAGGTAATCATATAAAGGCTTGTTACGAACGCTCACATAATCGTCCTACTCCATCTAATAGAAATATTCTTGTGCCTTTTGTGAGTTTCATTGCAAAAAGAGGCGATAATCCTCGAGAATTTTTCAAAGGGGATTATTTAAGAATTGAAGAGGATGATAATGCACTAGCTTTTATCAGTGGGCCCGAAACATCTTCTTCAGAAGAAAAATATCAGCGATATGCTAAATATTGGAACTCTATTGCTAAGGTCAATTTTTTGCTTCCTATAAAAATGATTGCGGGGGACACAGCATCTCAATTAACGAAAAAGAATTTTGATCAAATTAATGAGGACTGTCAGATAAGTGGTGAAAAAGCAGCCTATCAGTTTCATTCGGAAGAATGGTTTCATGAAATGCTCGGCACTTATCCCCAATTAGCCATTAATCCTATTATTGAAGAATTATCACCGGGTGATAAGGTCTGTGCCATTGTTTTTGATATGTATTCCTTCTGGGATGTTTGTAATCATTGTCAACAGAATTTCAAGAAGGCGCTCTTTCAAAGGGAGACAATAAGAAACTTAGAAAACATTCTAGATCAACAAAATATAAGATACCCACGAAACGGTTTGAAGGTTATCTTCAGGGTTTCTTCGCAACGAGCATACTATTCTGATGTTACATATCAACACATCAAGAGTGCAGGTGGTGGGTAT
>Ga0207085_1059_pt1 | contig 18660 bp, 20 predicted proteins | sample Alteio_BWMinHeat_53_FD_153542 | JGI IMG/M metagenome (GOLD analysis project Ga0207085, IMG submission 153542) | Enriched cells from forest soil in Barre Woods Harvard Forest LTER site, Petersham, Massachusetts, United States -... | ecosystem: Environmental > Terrestrial > Soil > Temperate forest >...
GCTGTGACACCAGCAGCCGTCGCAACGGGGTGATCAGCTTCAACTCGAAGTGCTCCACGCGCCTTTGTTATTTGGCGCGATCCCAATGCTAATATCGATCGACAATCGTGCCCCGACTCGCTTAAAGGTGCGGCGCGTTTGAAAAGCAACGAGAAATGACGATGAAATTAGTGAAAGCGGCGGTGATTTTTGCCTGGGCGTCGGTGGCGGCCTGGTCCCAGGTCAATGTGGGGGAACAGCAGCCTGAGGCCAGCCTGCCCTTCACCATGACCACGGTAGCCACCTTTGAGCTGCCTTGGCGGCTGGCCTTTCTGCCCGATGGCCGCATGCTGATCACCGAAAAGGTGGGGCCCATTTGGCTGGTGTCTCAACAGGGGGAGAAGTTCCAGGTGCACAATACGCCCCCCGTCTATTGGCAGGATCAGGACGGCATGCTGGGCGTCTTCGTCTCGCCGCATTACGCCACCGACCAGAGTATTTATCTCACCTATGTCGAACCAGGTGACTACGGCGGCGGCCTGGCGCTGGCCCGCGCCAAATTGCACACCACCGCCACCTCGGCTAGACTGGCGAACTTCGAAGTGTTGTGGCGCCAGATGCCCAGGGGCAAAGGCGGCCAGGCGGGCGCGCAGATTGCTTTTTCCCCCGACGGCCAGTATCTATTCCTCACAGTTGGCGAACGCCAACGCTTCACCCCCGCCCAGGATCCCAACCAACCCGAAGGCAAAATCCTGCGCCTGACCCTGGACGGCAAACCCGCCCCCGGCAATCCCAACTTTGGCAAAATCGGCGCTGCCACCATCCCCCTCATCGATCCACCTAGTGACACCGAAGCCGCTAAGACCGCGCCGGTCGTCAGCACTTACCACATTCCCGGTTCCAATCTGACGCCCGCGGAAACCTGGACCACCGGCCATCGCACGCCCTATGGCTTGGCCTTTTCACCCACCGGCGAATTATGGGAAGTCGAGCACGGGCCCCGCGGTGGCGACGAGTTGAACCTGATCGAGAAGGGCAAAAATTATGGCTGGCCGCTCGTCAGCTATGGCAATAACTACAACGGCGTCCCAATTCCAAAGCCCGACACGCGCCCCGACTTGACGAAGCCGGTGCTCTACTGGGTGCCGGTGATCGCGCCGGGCAATCTGATGTTCTACCGCGGCACCCAGGTCTTCCCGCAATGGGACGGCAACGGCTTCATCAGCGGCCTGGAGACCAAGTCGCTCAACCGCATTATCTTTGACGGCCATGGCGGGGCTAAAACCGCGGAGCGCTGGGATGTAGGCTACCGCATCCGCGATGTGGAACAGGGCCCCGATGGCTCGCTGTGGATGCTGGAAGACGCCAATCCCGGCGCCCTGATCCATGTGACACCTAAGTGATCACTCCGCGTGTGTCAGTTCACGTTTCAGAGCGGCTACCAGCGCTCAAAGTAGAAGTGATGGTGGTTGCGACAGCCTGGGTTAAACTCCGCATCACAAATAGGACATCTGCTTGAACACTGCATGTATTGAATAATAGTTAGCTCGCTTCGGCAGCTTCCGCATAGTACTGCCAACTGGCGCCATTCGCTGCAGGGCCAGACTTTAGTGGCGTGAGCAGCGAGCGCGGCGTGGCATTCTTTACACGCGTAATACTCGCCACAACATCTCATTTTGATTGCGATGATGTCTTGGGCCGAATGGTAATGGATGCATCGCGTCTGCTCATCCAAGTCGATACCGAGCACGCGAGGCGAGCGTGTTGACACGCTTCCCAGAATAAAGGATGGTCGGCGCCGAAAGCGATATGTCAGGGTGCAACGCCCAGATGATTCCGTATACTGATTGATTCCAGGGGAACTGACGATGTATATTGCGAATGCTCGACGCCTTTCTTTGTGCATTGCTCTGGTAGCAGGCTTTGCGCACAGTGTATTGGCGGCTGAGATTTTGATCGCCGACGCGAAATCCCAGCCGGAGAGTCTGACCGTGGCGCCTGGCGGCGTACTGATCGTCGGCAGCGCCAGCACGCCATTTGTCTACAAGGTAAGGCCTGGGGCATCTACAGCCGAGAAGTTTGTTGACGCCAGCGCTGAAGGTCCCGGAACATTTTTCTTTGGCATGCTGGCCGATACGTCTAGCAACACGTTGTGGACCTGTCAACTGACCCCGGTGCCCAACACAACTCCCGTGCAGCGGCACACCGCATTGAGAGGCTTCGACCTCTCCACTGGCTCAGCCAAGCTCCGTTGGAACCTCCCAGGTGACAACAGCGTCTGCAACGATTTTGCCATCGGACCGGATAAAGCTCTCTATATAACGGACACCTCCAACAGCAAAATTTACAAACTGCCAGCCGGTGCTTCCGCTGCCGGACTATTCCTGGAAGATCGCGCGCTCTATGGCATCGACGGAATCACCTTTTTAAACGGCACGCTATATGTGAACAATGTGTTCTCGAACAATCTCTACCGCATACCGGTAGACGCTGCGGGTAAGGCCGGGCAACCCGTCGATATTTGGATGGATCAGCCGATAAAGGGTCCTGATGGCATGCGCGCAGCGAACGGCAAGCTAATCGTCGCCGAAAACGGTAGCGGCAAGATTTCTGTCATTGCCGTTAACGGAGACAAGGCAAGCGTCACCGTGATTAAAGAAGGTCTCAAAACACCAACCGGCGTCGAGCCCGCGGGCGACACAATCTGGATCGCGGAGCGCGGTGCTGGCAAAGCCGTTTCGATCCCCATGCCCAATTGACCAGCGCCGATCTCAATGCAGGATTCCGTCATTGAAACAAAGGCAAAAGAACTGTGGGCTGCGCAGGAGAAAGCTCGCATTCTCTTCGAGGAGATTGAGAAAGGGGACTTCATTCGTCCTTCGATTAGTGAGTCTGCGCTGAATGCCAAGATTTACGCCCTTGCCGAACATCTTTTCGGAATCAAGACCTACTGGCATAAGCGCATCGTGCGCTCAGGGCCCAACACGTTGTTGCCTTATGCGGAAAATCCCCCGGATCGCGAACTTGTCGCTGACGATATTGTGTTTCTCGATTTCGGGCCAGTCTTCGAGCAATGGGAAGCCGATTTCGGGCGCACCTTCGTCCTTGGAGAAGATCCGCTCAAACATCGGTCACGCCGCGACGTCGAGGCGGCATTTTCTGATGGCAAACAGTTTTTCCGCGACACTCCTGAACTTCGGGCAAGCGATCTCTTTCATCACGTTGTCCGATATGGCGAAACGCGGGGATGGCAATTTGGTGGTCCTATGGCTGGCCATCTAATCGGTCAGTTTCCCCACGAGAGAATACCCGAAGATAAGATCTCGCTCTACATTCACCCCCAAAACCCGACATCTATTCGGCAGCCCGGTAGCGACGGCTTGCCGAGGCATTGGATTCTCGAAATCCACTTTGTGGATCGTCCGCGACAAATCGGCGCCTTCTTCGAAGAATTACTTACTGTAGGCTGACACTCTCCGACGGCATGCTGAGGTTTGCCCGAGACAGATACAATGCCAAACTCAAAGTGAAGGAAACAAGCAATGGCCAAGGACAAAGAAGAGAAGGCTCTGAAAGGGATTGAGAAAGCTGTTAGGAAAGCCGTAGATAAGGGCGTTACGAAAACCGCCATCGACAAGGCTATCGAAGCCGGGTTTAAGAATGCCATCGAAGTGATCACGGTGGCTCCGGAAGTGGTCAGCGCAGCGCCACGGGAGAAGAAAAAACGACACCCGCGAAAGCTCCGAGAGCCAAGAAAGCGTTGAAGAAAGCTATAAAAAAAGGCAAGTAACTCGGCTAGATATTAGTAGACAGCCGCCACGGGCGAGTCTGTTGTCGGCGTTTACTGAGGAGAAACTATGAAGTTGCTTTCGACGCTCCTGACGATGGCCGCGCTCGGGGCCACGAGTGTATTCGCACAAATGAGCCAGCCGATGATCGGTGAAAACACAACCAAGATTTCGGATCATGTCTGGGCAATTATGGGATTCCCCAACATCGCTATTGTTGTCGGCACCCGCGCAACGCTTGTCGTCGATACTGGCCTGGGTCCGAAAAATGGAGCTACCGTCGCACGTGTGGTGGCAAAACTCGCACCCAACAATACAAAGCTCTTCGTCACTACTACACACTTCCATCCCGAGCACGCTGCCGGTGAGCCCGGCTTTCCACCGGGCAGCATACTAATCCGAGACGCGGTGCAGCAGGAGGAAATGGAGAAGCATGGCCAGGAGATGATCGACATGTTCAGCAAGTTTTCGGCCCAGAATAAAGAACTTCTCCGGGGCGTCGCGCTGCGGACGCCCGACGTACTTTCGATCAAGAAGCAACGATCGACCTTGGCGGAGTTACGGCTCGCTTGCTCTGGTTTGGAGCAGCCCACACCAAGGGTGATGAGTTGACCTTTGTCGAACCCGATCGCACGTTGGTTTCGGGTGATGTGGTGCAGAACAAGACCATGCCGAACATCTTTGGGGATGGTGGCACGCCGACGACTTGGCTTGCTGTGCTGGACAAGGTAGCTGCCCTCAACGCCGAACATATTTTGCCTGACCACAGCGCTCCCGGCAACGGTTCGCTGGTGATGGCGGAACAGGCGCTGATCTCAGAAATCCGCGCACGGGCGCTTGCGCTTAAGGGTCAAGGTGCATCGGCGGACGACGCGGGGAAACAAATCAGCGCTGAGCTCAAGGCGCAACATCCCGACTGGCCCAACACTAACGCCGCCGGATTCGTCAAGAGTGTCTACGCCGAGCCTCATTAGCGCACAAGCCGCCGTACGCGTCACCAAACAAAAGCGGAACTCGGCGGACTTGGCCGGGGCAGGCGATTCTGTTGTGCGCGATTTACTGAAGAGCGCACAAGCCGCCGTACGCGGCACCCAAACAAAAGCGGAACTCGGCGGACTTGGCCGCGGCAGGCGAGTCTGTTGTGCGCGGTTACTGAAGAGCGCACAAGCCGCCGTACGCGGCACCAAACAAAAGCGGAACTCGGCATAGAGTAAGCGAGCAGTACGATCACGGCGAAAGCAAGTGGCGTCGTCATTGATTCGCCGATATTCGGCGCAAAATCGAGTTCAACTCGTCTGCCTCTTCGCCTTGGCACGTCTTTGCTCACTCTCGCGCACCATGCCGGTAAGGTCAGCAGCGGGCCGAATCTCCCACGGTCCGGCTTTGACGCCCGGATGTTTAGAAATTAATTGAATGGCGTGGTTCAGATCACGCGCTTCCAGCACAAGGATTCCGCCTAACTGCTCTTTGGTTTCGGCGTACGGGCCGTCGGTAACGGACACTTTTCCATGTTTCCAGCGCAACGTGGCCGCGGTTCCGGCGCTCTGAAGTGCTTCGCCAGCAGTGAAATAGCCGTTCTCCCGCAACACGTCATCGTATGTGAAGCATTCGTCGAGCATAGCGTTCCGCTCGGTTTCCGACATGTTTTCGAACTTTCCCGGTTCAATGTACCCAAGGCAGACGTATTTCATATGTGCATCCTCTTCATACTTGGCTTTGACTTCGTGAGTGGTCCTGGCCGACCGTTCAACAGGTAGTCGTGGGGCGAAATCGATTTCGACAGAAGTTTTTCAATTTTTTAGTTCACGCATCCGATTTTGCAGGAAGCGGCGCTCCGGTTCCTGGCGGGTGAGAGTGAGGGCCTTGTCATAGGAAGCAAGCGCCTCGGCCGTTTTGCCCAGACGGCGGCACAGGTCAGCGCGGGCTGCATGGGCCAGGTGGTAATCAGCCAACTCGCCGCGTGCGAGGAGGGCATCGATCAGCAACAATCCGGCCTCGGGACCTTGGTGCATGGCGATGGCAACGGCTCGATTCAGGTCAACGATCGGCGAAGGAGCTGCGCGGGCGAGTACACGGTACAACGCAGCGATCTGCGCCCAATCGGTTGCGGCCGCGTTGGGGGCTTCTGAATGAAGGGCTGCAATGGCCGCCTGTAGCGTGTACGGCCCGAACCGGCGTGAAGTCAATGCCTGTTCGACTAACGACAGGCCTTCGACAATCTCATCTCGATTCCACAGCGAGCGATCTTGATCCTCTAGTAGGATCAGATCGCCGCCGGACGATGTTCTTGCGGTGTGCCGGGAGTTCTGTAACAACATCAAACCGAGCAGGCCGGCGACTTCGGGCTCCGGCATCAAGTGTTTTAGGACCTTGCCCAGCCGGATAGCTTCGACCGCGAGATCGGTGCGGGTGACGGACACGCCGCATGAGGCATAATAACCCTCATTGAATACCAGATAGATGACCTGAAGCACGGTGTTTAATCGTAACGGCAATTCGGATGGCGAGGGCACTTCATACGGAATGCGCAATTCCCGAATTCTGGCCTTGGCGCGAACGATGCGTTGAGCGAGAGTAGCCGGGCTGATTAGAAAGGCGCGTGCGATCTCCTCCGTGGCGAGACCACAAACCTCGCGTAACGTCAGGGCCACGCGTCCTTCCGGTGCGAGCGCCGGATGACAACAAGTGAAGATCAATCGGAGCCGTTCGTCCTCAATACATGCTTCTTCCGGCACCCCGATGGAACCCGATTGAGCCTCCAGTTGTTTAGCAGTTCTCTCGTCAAATGGATCGAAGCGGGCGCGGCGACGCAGCGAGTCGATCGCTTTGAATCGCCCCATCGATACGAGGTATGCGCGCGGGTTCTGGGGCACGCCGTCTCTTTGCCACTGCTCAGCAGCGGCAATGAAAGCATCCTGCATAGCGTCTTCGGCGAGCTCGAAATCGCCTAGCAAATGGATCAGCGTGGCTAGAATCCGGCCGGACTCGGCACGATAGATGGAGTCGAGTAGTTGCAGTATTTCCTGTGTGCGGCCCTCAGACACTGGTGATCCCAGACAGGCTAACGCAACTTTCATCAAGTCGAATCGCGGTCCCATCGAGTCGACAATCCACGTCTCGTTTTCGATTAGCCGAGCAAGGAGTATATAGGATTATCGAATACAAGGAAGGCGAACAGAAGCGGCATGTAAATAACGGACGCGAGCAAAAGCTGGCGAGCCGAGGCATTTGACCGTTCTCTATAAATTTTCGTACCGAACCAGAGAAACGCCACACCCAGAATAAGGGCAGCCAAAAAATATACTCGACCGGCCATGTTGAAGAATGACGGGAGTAAAGTCGCGGGAATGAGCAGCACTAACGTGAACAAGACCTCCCGGCCTAGGGCTTTGCCGTCGGGGTGCACAACCGCAAGCATTTTGACGCCTCCTCGCTTGTAATCGTCACGGTACATCCAAGCGATCGCGTGGAAATGGGGGAACTGCCACAAAAACAAAATGGTAAATAGAATCCATGCCTGGATGGCGAGATGGTGACTTGAAGCAGCAAATCCAATCAACGGCGGCATAGCGCCGGGAATGGCGCCCACTGTAGTGCAGATCGGTCCCTTTCGCTTCAAAGGAGTGTAGACAAACAAATACCCGAACGAAGTGAGGAAACCAAGCGCCGCAGCGTACCCGTTCGTAAATAAGAACAGGTCCAACAGGCCCGCTAGGGACAAAACGATGCCGAAGTACAGTGCGTGTAGCGCTTGAATGCTTCCCGACGGAATTGGGCGGCGGCGCGTTCTGTTCATCTTCGAATCAACGTCTCGTTCGTACCATTGATTTAGGGTTGCTGCTCCGGACGCCATCAGCGCCGTTCCCAAAATTGCGTTCACGAGTACGGCGAGACTGAAGTGGAGGCCGGAGCCAAACGAGTATCCGACGGCGGTGGAAATTACTATTAAAAGTGTAATTCGGGGCTTCGTCAGCTCTGCGTATTCGCGGAGAATCCCGGTGCCACCCGCAAATTCAACAGCGGAGGCAAGACATGCCTCTGAGGCCGCCGGTTCGTCTGCCCTTCGATGATGCACTAAACTTTCATCCCGCTCACAATGGTACACAACTAAATTTCCCGCCTTGGCCGAACAGGAGCCAATCAAATGTTCCCGACCTACACCAATTTGAGGTTCTCGACATGCTCGAAACGAACTCTGTTCCGGGTGAGCAGGGGCAAGCCGTGGACCAGAGCAATACCGGCAATCAAACTGTCGCCCATTCCGATCTTTTGGCACGTACGGTCACGCTTGCGGCGAACATCTGCCGCGTGTCGGGCGGCAGCACGCTGAGCGAGTCAAGCAACTGTGTCGGCAACGATCACCGCCAACTCTCCCGAAGCTCCTTTGTGGTGCGCACTAATTCTTCGCCATCCTTCTTCGAGAGCGAACCCCCAAGTGACAACAGAGTCTTGCGACGCTTTTCTCGCTCCACTTCACATTGCAAGAAACGCTCGGTGGCTTCCGCGAAGCACGGCTGAGAATCCCTTGTGTCCGCGACGTGATGCTAAGGCAAGTAGGGCACGCCTGTGCTCTGGCTTCATTTCTACTGTTGTCCGCATAGCTTCATTGTTCTACCTGTACATGCATGTTGGAATATTCTTATCCGCGATTAAAGAAATGAGGTCAGAAACGCAGCAGGTCCTACTTTAGTACTGGAATGTTCTAACTGGTGCCCGGGGCGGGACTTGAACCCGCACTCCGCTTGCGCGAAAAAGGATTTTAAGTCCTTTGCGTCTGCCGATTTCGCCACCCGGGCCTGTTGATATTAAACAACTTGCTGCAAATGCTGATTGCTCAATGCTAGCGCTGTGGGGACTTTTGTGGGGAGTCTTTGCTGATTTAGCGCGATTAACCGCTCGTAGGCAAGTTCAATGGACTCTGGTGAGGGATGTACATAACGCTGCGAAACGGTAACCGTCGAATGCCCCATCAATCTCATGATAGTGAACGCGTCCGCTCCTGATTCGCCGAGACGAGTGCCAAACGTATGCCGCAACGAATGCAACACGAAATCGGCCGGCAACTTTAGCAGCTTGCGTATGCGAGCATGCTGTTGATCGAGATGGCTCTCGGAAATAGCTGCGCCGTTTTCGCGATTAAAAACAATGCCACTTCGCCGCGGACCAGCTTTGGCTAACACCGCGATCGTACGTTCGCTAATCGGCACATTACGAGACTTTCTGTTCTTTGCCTTGCCTGAAAGCACCGTGATGTAGCCGAACTTCGCGCCTGGCGCCGACTCTAAGTGAACTTGCGGCCATTCTAAAGAAAGTGCTTCTCCCAAGCGTAGACCCGTATCGAGAAGCATCGTTGCGATGTCGCTAAGTGTCTCCGGACACGCCGCAAGGTATGCCGCCTCCTGCCAGTCATTCAGTACGAATTCGCGCTGTCGCTCGCCTCGGAGCAGTCGGATTCTCGGAACTCTCTGAATCTCTTTCCACTCGTGAGCTAATCGCAAAAGCCGGCGCAAGGTTGCTAACTCGCGATTGATCGAGCCCGGAGAAAGGGCTTGTTTACGCCTTGAGACAAATCGGCTACGACCCTGCACGTACTTCTCAATAGCCGCTTCGTCGATTTCATCCAGGCGAGTGTTTGCCAGGATGGAGTCCGCCAAAAGCGTTTTTACTTTGGCCTTATAGAAACTGATCGTTCTAGGCTTCTCGGCGCACTGGACTTCGATTGCTTGCGTGAATCTCTGCACGAAATTCTTTAGCGCTGGCGCCGGCTTCCGATCTTGAATGCCTACTTCACCTTTGGCGAGTTGTGTCTTCCGCGCGGCTTCGATCTGCTCTGCAATGCGTTTGTTCCCTTGTTTTGTGCTCTCGCGAACCCGCTCAGCATTGAAGACAAACTCAAACCACCAGCAGTTCCCTCGTTTGTAAACCGCCATTTATGCGCTCTCCATTTGCAACTACGTATACGGGTTTGTTCCTCTCATGTCAACAAGCGGCATCGTCTGTTTTCGCCGCAGGGTCGAGTTTATTTGCCTTCACCAGCCGCCAGCGCTCTAGGGCCGCTTGCCGGATGCGTTCAAGCCCAGCGACCGTCCTTGGCCCAGTAGACATGCCACCATGATTCTTGCAGCGGGTATATCGTTGGCTCTTATTGCTCCAGATAGCGGCCGCGATACAGGAAGTCCCGCGTCGCGTTCTGGCACCGCACCTAGGAACTCTGCTCTTCTTCATCTTTCCCCTTGCTTCAGTCACAGCCGCCCCGCTAAGACTCCCGGGAGCTTCGACTCCATGACGCGCGCGCGCAATACCGGAGCAGATTTGTACATCAACCGCTCTGAAGCTGCACGCCATTCGATGACGAATTGGGACCGGCAATGCGCGCAGAGATGTGGAGCATTGCATAGGATCTCCACTACGCGATTGCAAGCAAGGCACCGTAACTCGTAAGAATCTCGTTCGCGTCTCATGCTACTTGCCGCTCTTGCGTTTCCAGTCGCGCCAAGAAGCGGTTCGCCCAATCCACAAGAAAGCGACACTCTTGTTCCCATTTCTGACGATCGTGCAGGATCAACTCGGCTGCTGCGCGGTTATTTGCTTCGTGGAGCCGAATCCGGTCGAGTGGTGTTTTGCTTTTGTCTGCTCGCAACTTCAGTCGCTGTTGTTTCACAATTGCACCTCCGAGAGTAGGGAGGTCCGGGTGTCCCGGGTGTCCCGGGTATGTTTCCAAACTCTCCGGCTGCGCGCGCACATATACACGCGACTCACACATACTCGGACCTGTTGGACCTCCGTTGTAAATAAAAGAGTTAGCCCGGACCTAAACCCGGACCCACACCCGGACCTAACCCGGACCCGAGTGAAATTGTCGGACTCCCTCACCCGTGGGGATCAAAGATACCCGGACCCGAGAGCGAGGTCCGCGTCTCAGACCCGGACCTACTCATGTCGCCTCCACACGCGTTGGCGATCCTCGCCGCTTCGGATTCGAACCTGGCTCCAGCCCAGAGCGCGGAGGCATCGCGATGCCCGATTTTGATCTGCCTGGAACAATTTATCGGCTGTTTTTCCAATGGCAAAGCGAAGCACTTGATCGATCGTGATATCCGATCTACCTTCAGCCCAGGCGGATATTGGTTCCTCCCATGGATCTCTCTCATACCGGTCCGACTGTTCTGCGCCAGCAGCCTCGATGAGTTCGCGCGTGTCTAGCCACCAAGCCTCGCCAGCTTTAAACCGCACGACCGCTTCCGCCCAGAGCTGGTCGCGATCCCGACGTAATTCGTCGATTTTGATGGAGTGACATTCCACTGGCCAGAAGCGGCGCGCGCCAGTCTCATCGCGTAGGTAATTCGAGTGATTCACTGTGCCAGCGAACACACACTGGCGTGGAGCTTCGATGACCCGGCGTCCATAAGGCGGCCGAAATCGGTCCGCGTTTCTTGAGATAAAGGCTTTAATCCGGCCAACCTCAGAGCGGTTCATCGAATCCAGTTCCGCGATCTCAATAATCCATGCACCAGCGGCTTGCAGCGAAGCATCCTTCGAGCCGAGGTCTGCAATCTCGTCCGTGAACCACGGATCACTGAGCGCGCGCAGCGCTGTGGATTTATAGATGCCTTGCGGACCTTCGAGAATCAGACAGCAGTCGGCTTTGGCGCCTGGTTTAAACACCCGGGCTATCGCAGAAATAATCCAGCGGGAGCCAACGGCGCGTGCATAATTTGAATCTTCTACACCAAGATATTCGGTGAGCCACGTGTCAATGCGTGGCCGACCGTCATGTTGAAGTGACTCCAAATATTCGCGAACGGGATGGAAGGGATGCTCTTGTGCGGCCGTCTGAGCAGCCTGAGCTGCCACTTCGACGCCTACTGAAATGCCTTCGCGTTGAAGCCACTCTGTGAGCAATCGATCCAAGTGATCGCTCCACGGAGTGCGAGCCGCGGAATTGATTGGGGGTTCTTTACGGATGGCGATTGCCCCTTGGAATTCGTCGAAACCCAGCACCCCGTGCCATTCCGGTGCCTGTCTCAAAGCAATCATGCAATTTGCTAATAGTGGTTTCGGGGTGCCACTTCTTTCACTCTTCAAGAGATGTTGGCGCCAATCGTCGCTAGGCTGCTGCAACTCGGCCTTCAACTCTGAAACGCGTGATCGCCCTTCGCGAACAATTCGTTCGGCGATTTGATCAAGAGGGACGACGCGCGGGTTCGTCATTAAGCGGCCACCAGTTGATGAACAAATAGTTCCCCGAGATCTTGCTGAAATTCTGCAACTTCTCGGATGCAACGACCAACAAACCTGGGCGCGATTCGTCGGTAGGCAAGGAAAAACTTGACGAGATCTTGCCGAGAGAAACCACGGATGCGCTGTAGGAGCTGGGTGCAGTTATAGATGCGGACATCGTCTTTGGACGGTTCCTCGAGCAGCATAAGCGCGGTAAGGAGTCCAAGATATTCGTCCAGTAGCCATACAAACCCGATAGCGAACAACTGCGCTCTGAGTTCTTCGTCGGCACTGAAGCGCGGTCGCCGGGGCGTCGTTCCGCTCTGTACCGAAATGCCAGCGTCTTCCGATACACGTCTGAGCGCTTCAGTACCTGACGCGAGCTGCTCGATCTGTTCGATGAAGTCGAATACATCCCCATAGGCACCGCAGCCGTAGCACTTGAAGCGTTGCCGGTCCGAATCAATTGTGAAAGATGGTGTTTTCTCTTTGTGAAACGGGCAGAGACCCTTGAGATATTTGCCCTGCTGCCTCAGCGTGACGTATCGCCCTATGACTGAGGCGACGTCTACTGCTTCCTTGACCGTATCGAAAATGGACCTGGAATCAGTTAAAATGGGGGTGGATACGTTTTTTTGTGGAGAGTCCTGACCGTTGCCTGCGGCCGGGACTTTCGTTTTTTGGAGCATTCTAAATTCAGCTGACCTCCTGTAATTTGCCGTATATTCTGCTGCTGAACTGCTATTGGTTCATCAAGTCCGCCAGATTTCTGGCAGACGGCATCAAGCCCTTTTCCTGCAAAACTCGGAGTGGAGCACTCAATCTTGTGGGCTGGGGTTGCGCCTGCGGTTTGGCGGTCTTTGATTTCTCTAGAGAGGTCAGGGCATCGCGGATCGCTGCAACCGTGTCGTCACTCATACGGTATGAATCGCCTTGCTTTGAGAAGACTCGGGCAAGCTTTTCGAGATTCATCCGCGCATTCGAGTTCTTTTCAACTCCTTGCAGTTGGTCCGCAGTCATTCCCGAGTCGTTGAGAAGCTTCGCGATGCCGTTAGCGATCGTAGTTCTCGCCTGCGCGATTTGGGCAGGCGGAATCCCGCCTTTGTCCGTTGGCGAGACTTCCTTCAAATAATTGGGCAACGGCGTTGAAGGAGCGGTCGCTTGTTCTTGCCACGGCGACTTGATCTGGGCCGGATCTAGAGCGATCCACGTCCGCCGCATTTGCGTCATAGGCTCGACGCGCGTAGCGGCGTCATAGCCCATTTGCCGGATATCGTCCGCAGTTAGATTGGCCGCTTTCCCGGGATTCGCTTTCGCGAAAGCATCCAGATCCAAGGGCTTCTTTACATCTAGCTGTGCCGGCCGCACGTTCGGCTGATCGCCGCGTCGTGGACCACTTCCTGAATCCGTAACTGCGTACCGATTGGCAAACTCAGGATCTTCCGAAAAGTGAGTGCCAAGCTGCGCATTCTCGCCATTCGTCGCCTTACTCTGGTCGAACTCGCTAAAGTCCCTATTGGTTCCGTGATAAACCCGCTCGGGAACTGGCCCTTGATAGATGTAATCGGCCGGAGTTGGCGCTGGCGTACTTTGAACCAGCTTCGCCGACGGTGCTACTTGTTCTCCCGTAGCCAATTCCGGAGCGATGTGCCGGGCCAGGATGAGGAACGTTGGCTTGTCCGCGTCAGGAACTTTCGCAAAACTCTTGAAGCCTTGGCCCTGAGCCAGCCCATTCAATAGTTCGAGCTGCTGATCTGCGATGCTCGGGCCCTGCGAAACCGGAGCCGGTGACGGTGCTAGTGAGGGAGCGGCTGCGGCAGGAGTCGGCTGAGACGCTACAGGTTGCGGCGCTTGAGCCACTGGTGGGTTCGGAGTTCCCGATGCTGCCCGCTGCAGTTCAACCGGAATTGCATAAGGCTCTGGTGCTGGTGGGGCCTGAGGCGTCGGGGTTCCAGATGCTGCACGCTGAAGCTCTTCGCTGATGACATTTGGAGGATTTTTACTCGCAAACTCGGCTTTCGCACCGTTGTACCCGGCCTTGATTAAATCGAGGGCCACTGAGGCGGCGGCGCCGGTGGCATAGTTGAGTTCGTGAAATCCCGTCAGCTTGCCGAGCGCTTCTGCTACTACAGCCGGCACTACCGATTTGCCGTATTTGATATTTGGAACTGCTTCTTTAATTCCTCGCGCCGCGCCCTTCGCTGCCGCGGCTATCTCCGGAGCCGCTTCGGTGCCCTTCGCGGCAAGCATAGGAGTCGCACCGCCAACGGCAGTCCCAAATCCCCCGGCAATGTCACCGGAGCCAATCTGCTGCCCGGCGCGTTTAAACTCTTCCCCATTCGGAACGATTCCCGCGAGAACATCGCCACCCGCAGTTAAGGCGCGATACCCGAATGATCCGCCCTGAGGATCAGTAATATCGTGGTACGCATTCGCTATGCCGTGCGCTGCGTTCTCGATCATCGGAACCGCTGGGCCGGCCGCACTCCTCAGAAGCCCAACCGGGCTCATGTCCGGGGCAGTGCTCATGCTCTCGTACTGTCGCTTGAGCGAATTCCCAAGATTGCCGAGGAAGTCGGAAACGGGATGGGATTCCGCCGCAGGGGCTGCAGACGGTGGGGCATTCTTGGCAAACCAGTCGCCACCAGTGTCCTTGGGCGCGTTTTGAGTGAACCAGTCTGGCATTACTGGACCTCAACTGCCCCCAACTTCTTGTAGTGGTCCGCCTGGGATGCCGGAACCGTTGAAACGTCACCGTTCGGAGCCCTTAGTTTTACCGTCGCCCCACCAGTGTTGGTATCGGCCGGTGCGTCATAGCCATAGACAGAATGAAGAATCTGCCGTTTGGATTCGTGCAACTGCCGCGCCGCACTGAGAACCGTATCAGTCAAGCCGTCGATCTCATCTAGTTGTCTCGGCGGAATTTTGACGCCTGAGCTTAAGCCGCCGATGAATCCCTGAAGCCTATCTGCCGCGCTGCCAATGCCCTGAGACTGTTGACCAGTCAGGCGACCTTTAATATCGTTCGCCGATTTAACGTAATTGGTGAGAGTATTGGCTAACTGCTGTGCGGCTATCGGATCTCCGGAGCGAGCCTTTGTCGTCAATTCCTTGATCGTTGCTGCCGTGCTGTTGGTTTGCGCCAGAGCTTCCGCAGACTTCTCAAAGTCTCCGGATGCCTTGCGCTGGTTCTGAATGCCTGCCTGATTAGCAGCTAACGTCTCTCCGACGTTGATTCGAATCGGTGCCGTCTGCTTCTGAACCTCTACCGAGCGCTCAAGATCCGCTACGTTCTGCGCTCCTTGACCTATGGCTTTCTGTGCGCCCTCATAATCAACCGCTGCATGCGCAAGCGTCTTAACGCGGGCGTTTTCGGTGGGATAGAGCTTGGGACTTACAGATTGGTCAACTTCTTGATCCAACAACGCTGGATTGGCTTGAATAGCCTTCCATTTTGCGGCCTTCGTCTCTGCAATATCTGCTTCAGCGCCGGCCTTTCGGCTCTTGGCGAGGGATTCCTTCAGATTTGCCGTAGCCGTCTGCTGTTCTATAGCCTGGTTATGCGCTGCAAGCGAGCCGCCGAATTGCGCGAGCCATTGTTCCAATTGCGAGACACTCGAAATCGACGATGGCACAGCGTTTGTGATTCCGGCATCTTTGAGGGCGCCAGTCGATGCAAGGTGTTGAATCGCTCCCGACCAGTTGGCGTTGATTTTGTCTAAATCTGGCTTGCCGTCATCTCCCGTAAGGCCCAAGAGCCCCGAGACCGTCTCTACAATTCGGCCTTGTGCCTCAGCGCGAACCGCATTCTGTTCCTTTGTGTTGGTCAGAAGCTGTTGCTGGTATGCGGTCTGCGCTTGGCGGATCGTATCAAGCGACTTTGGCTGTATATTCCCTTCGAGATCCGAGAAGTCGCCGGTGTGGATTCTGGCTGATGCCGCCGGGTCTTTCATCGCCTGCTGAACGGTGTTCTGATCCGCCAGATCGCGGTTGCGCTGTTGCGCCTGAGCTTCGATATCAGCCGCCTGTTGCCGCGCTTGCTGAATCTGCGCTTGCCGCAACTGCAACTGAGACGCGACATCGCGCAACTGCATGAGTTGCCCGAGGTTCTGAAACGGAGTCGCCGTCTGCGGCGTTTGGATCGCTAATGGAATGCTGGCCATGGGCGTTCACGCCGCAGACTGCGACTGTGTCTCCACTAGCGCCGTACCACCTGCAGATGGACGCGTGTCAAGCCACGCCGAAACGTCTGCGGGTTTATATCGGACCGCGGCCCCTATTTTGATATACCGGGGGCCTTGCCGAAATAGCCTCCAGCGGCGAACTGATGCGACAGAGAGCCCGGTGATACGGGCTACGTCACGTTCGTTAAGAAGGCTCTGAAGGATTACTCTTACGTTCTCCTGTATCATTGGCTCCTCTTGATATGCGCTGTTGTGCGCCCTCAAGAGAAGGATTAACCACCTATATATGGGCTTTGCAATATAGGCGATATGGGCGAAATGCGCCTATGTCAATTGGCTATCTTGACTGACGTGGTCAATACTCGACTCAGTTCGTCCTCTATTCTTTGGGTCTTACCTGATCGAGTGTTCTTGGCGAACGCGCTATTTCCGTGAAGCTTCCATTTATTTAGATCGCCGTAAGTGACTCCGCAACGCTTCGCTAGAGCGGCTCTCGTGCATTTTTCGACTTTGATGTAAGCATTTATTGATTTATCTCGTCGTTCTCGGGTCGAAAACATGTCACTACTATCTTGTTGAGAAACTTCCGGTCTCTTACTCTCATCTTCCGGGCGAACCAAAGGCGGTAAAGCAAGTCGTGCTCGACCGTCAATAGAACCCATTTGGATACCCGGACTGTACTCTGCAACTTCGGCGGCTAAACCGCGATCATGGGCGTATTCCGCGGAAGCGAGGACGAAATCCTCAATCCACTTACCAGTGACGTGATAAAACCCAGGCGCGTGCACGAGGCGGCGCCAATAGTCCAAGGCTTCTCCTTGGCTTTGCGATCCCGCCATAAGGCCGGCTTTCATAAAGATGAGACCGAGGCGTTGCTTATAAAGATTGTGGGCAATTGTGTCCGTTGATCCAACGCATTTCAGCTGAAGCAATTCCTTCCCGTACAGCTGGGACACAATTCGAATCGGCCTAAATGCTCACGTAAGTCCCTTTCGAGCTCAAACCACTGGGAAGACGTGGGCGTGCTGGAGATTACCGCGATGGCATGATGGTATTCGTTCTGACTCAAAGTCCCGCCGGTCCCGCCCAAAATTTAGGGAAGGCCGCCAGCGGCGGGATGCCCTTCGCTCGGTGGATCAGACCAAACTAGGCGGCCATAATGATTTTAACTCTAATTGTGGCTTTTTAACCACAGCAGCCGTGGTTAACCAAACACACTCCGGGTACTACAAGGAGTGCTATGGTGGCTAACTGCTCTCTCTCATGACGGACCGGGAGTAATCATCCTTCGAAGTCTTCTGGCGAAGGTCCTAGCGGGGCTCGCTTCATCCCTTCAAACTCTCTCTGTTTCGAAAGAAATTGCGGCTCTTCCACCGCTATCAAATTAGAAATGCGGCTGTAATCGCGGTCCCAGGCGTACAACGCTTGTGCTTTCCACAAAATTGCCGAGGCGGCGTGCACAGAATCGGCAGGAGCTAAGCTGTGTTCTCGAGCGAGATCAGAGGCATATAAACCAGTACGTTCATCGAGTTCAATCGTTCGTATGAAGGGCCACCGAAACATTCCTTTGATCTTATCGGCCTCCTTCGTTGTTAATGGACGCGCACCGGGGATTGAGCGGTTTTTGGGTCGTATCACCTCCACAATTGTGTAAGTGGAAGTGACAATTAGGAGTTCGTCCATCGAAGCATGATGGAGCACGTCTTCACAAATTGCTCGACGCACTTCCTCCTCGCTGTTTAGAAAACAAAGGAAGATCGAAGTGTCCCAATATAGGCGCGGTTTATCCATTGCGCAGCTCGTCCAGGTACGTCTTGAGTGAAATGGATCCGTGCAGGTCAGAGAGAAATCCACTCATCTCACCAACGCTTGGCCGGGTTGTAACGGGCTCAAGCGGAATGAATTCGTGCACAGTCATGAGGACAGGCTCGCCCTTGTCGTTGCGTTGCAGTTCGCCAACAACCTCAACCTGCTGCTTAAGATGCGCTGTAACACGCGATAACATCGTCTTTTCAAACCGGCAAGTAACCGGCCGCGGCCATTTCGGAGACCAGATGCGGAATTCGTGACCAGAGTGGACGATAATCGCGTCGAGACTGCCGCGGATTGATCCGAGACTCTTGCTCCCGCTGGCCAGCAAATACTCGATATTGGTCGAAACCCGCTCCGTCAGCATTGTGCGCCGCGATCCGGCATAGACACTCAGCCACTTCAAGTGCTTCGACTGCTCGGAAATCTGGCGCACGCGCCGCAATGCCGAGTAGGAGTAGAACTGAGGCAATTCAGGACGCTCTGTCAGTTGTTCAAGGCCGTCAAGCACTGATTCCTGAATCGCCTGAGAATAATCCATTTGTTGAATATGGGAAACGCCAGCAAACTCAGCAACCGCAGGACTGTTTTTCTGAAGGACAGCCAATTCCCAATGCACACTTCCCCTAATCTGCTTAGAGACGATGCTGTCCACGTCTTTGAGCAAGTCGAGAAAACTG
>Ga0207085_1060_pt1 | contig 18577 bp, 27 predicted proteins | sample Alteio_BWMinHeat_53_FD_153542 | JGI IMG/M metagenome (GOLD analysis project Ga0207085, IMG submission 153542) | Enriched cells from forest soil in Barre Woods Harvard Forest LTER site, Petersham, Massachusetts, United States -... | ecosystem: Environmental > Terrestrial > Soil > Temperate forest >...
GGGCAGCAGTAGAACGTGTACATGATTGGCCATCACCACGAAAGCTGCCAGCTCATAGTGACCTAAGGCAACGCCTTTATGCAAAGACCACACAACCATCTGGGCAAGCTCTTGCCTACGGAGATATAACGGTCCAGTAGAGCTTGATCCAGATATCGATCCATCCAAACGAAGGCCTTCCCGGCCGAAGCCTTCGCGGGCGGCGGATACTTGCCTTGCGGAAGACTGCCATGAAGATGCCAAGTCACAAACAGCCATTGGCCTTGAGGGCAAAAATGGGGCAGGCGACGGCGAGAGAAGGCCATACAGATACTGTGCCGGTGCGCCAAGACGATTCTCCGCGTGGCGCGGACACTCGTGTCTGCCGTCTCGACAATCGTGTCGAGACAAGCTTGCGTGAGAATGTCTAGGTGAAAGCGACTGCCTGTATTCTCCTCGCTCTCGGCTCTATGGCGCTCAGAGTCGCAGCCTTTCAAACCTCCGAGGACGCACTTGAACGGTCCTTTCACGCCGGCCAACAGGCCTTGCAGCAGGGCCAGTTCGCGAGTGCCGCAGAAGAATTTAAGAAGGTACTGGCGCTCGATCCGACTCTTGTCGAAGCAGAGGTGAATCTGGGTCTCGCTTACCAGGGACTCTTGGAATACGATTTAGCGACGCGCCATCTCACCAAGGCTCTCCACGAAAGGCCAACCCTGCTTGGTCCCACCGTGATTGTCGGAATGGACTACCTTAAACTAGGTTCCCCGGAAAAGGCCATTCCGTTCCTGCAGCGTGCACTGAAGCTCGATCCTGGGAACCGGGACGCTCATGAGGCCTTGGCTTCGTCCTATCTGGCGAAGGAAGACTTCGGAATGGCGGCGGAGCAGTTCCGTCAAATCGCTCTACTGAATTCCGATAAGTCCGAAGCTTGGTTCAAACTTGGACACCAGTACCTGGATTTGGCCGCTCGTTTGGCCTATAGAGGAGCGCATCTATATCGTGAATCGGCCTGGGGGCACCGCTTTCTTGGCGATCTCTTATTTCAGCGCGACCGTTGGCAAGAGGCAATCGACGAGTACAAAAAAGCGCTTTCGGGTGACCCACAGCAGCCCGGTCTACATACGTCAATCGGCTATGCCTATTTGCGTGCCAAAAAGTTCGAGGAAGCCGGCGCAGAATTTCATCGTGAGCTAGAGCTCGATTCAAAAAACGAACTTGCCTGGCTCGGCCTGGCGAATTTGCAGCTAGCCGGCGCAAACGGCGCAGCAGCGCTCGAATCTCTGGGCAAAGCTTGGGAAATCTCTCCCGAATTTTTGGCTGTGCAGCGCGACTTCCCCTCCATCGAGCTCTCGCGCGAATCGGCAAAGGCAGCACTTTCGACTGTGCAGAACGCCCCCGAAGGACCCGCCAGGCATCTTTTGCTGGCTGGTCTGTTTTCCTCTATTAATGAAAACGCGCGCGCGAACAACGAATGGAAATCGTTCCAAAGTGATTTTTCGGCATGGCAACAAACATCCAATGCTCCGGCGGTTACCAAGTCGGGTCAGGACCCCTGCAAAGCTCGTCGCTACTCCCGCTGCATCACTTCGCTGCAAGCTCGAAAATCCCTGGTCGATGCGGACCGGCTGCGATTGGGAAAGGCATACTTCACCATCCAGCAATACCAACCTGCGGCTGATGCTTTAACTCAAGTGCACGGCACGCCCAATGAAAACGCAGAGGCCAGCTACTGGCTGGAACGTACCTATCAGGAGCAGGGCGCTGAGGCATACGCTCAGCTTGAAGAATCCTTCCCCGACTCGTGGCGTACGCACCAACTGCGGGCCGAAAGCGCCGCCCTGCGCGGGAGTCTTCCCGACGCCCTCAGAGAGTTTCATGCAGCGCTGGCGTTACGCCCCAATGAACCGGACCTTCATGAAGCGCTCGGCGAACTCTACCTGGACAACATCGATTACGATGCCGCGGCGACCGAACTGCAGCAAGCCTTGGCGCTGGATGGGTCGCGTACCCACACGTTGTATTTGTTGGGGCGTGTGTATGTAGAAAAGAAGGACAACGAAAAAGCTTTGCCCTATCTGGAGCGAGCGGTTCGGATGCAACCGGACTTGGCCGAAGCAAACAGCTTGTTGGGAACCGCGTATCTGCGCCTGGGACAGTATGCGAATGCTATCTCTAGACTCGAAAAGGCAGCCCCGACCGACCATTACGGGAACGTCCATTACCAGTTGGCTGTGGCGTATCGGAAGCTCGGCCAGCCCGAACGCGCGCAAAAGGAGATGACGCTTTCGCAGGATCTCCGCCGAAGCTACCTGGAACGTGACCAGGCCATGATTATGGGAGCTCCTCGGCCCGAACCGGAAACGCAGTGACAAAACTTCCCGAAATTCGAAAAATATTTCTAAGCCCATGCTGCTGCACAGCTTACGCGCGGCAACACCCTTCCAAAGCCGTCTACCAGCGCCGGTCCGCCGCCCGCCGGATGTTACTGTCACGCCATGCAGACACCGAAGAAGGGCCAGGACGCATCGATCACAACTCCTCTTCTGCAGGATTTGATTGAACGCGCCAAGGCAAACTCCAAAATTCAAAACGCAAGCATTTCGGAGCAGCCGTCTGCACCCGCAAGCCTTTACCAGGACGCGGGCAGCGGCTACAACTCAAACTTCGTGTTCCCACAGGAATAAGCGCAAAAGGGCATGGCTGCGTGCCACGAGGCGGCGAAGGAACTCCTTAGCTCTTCGGCGGGCACGCTTGATTCCGTGCCCGTTTTTGCGCGCGTTCTTCAAATCTGTGGAGCCGCGTGGGCGCGGTGCTTGAGTGGCCAGCCACTCAACCTTACTAGCCTTTCTCAAGCATCGCCTCTCCGCTAAACTAATCCTGCGTGGCAACAACAACAAGGTGGGGCAGGCATTCTTGCCTCCATGCCGTTTATTGTGGGGCAGGCCCTCGGCCTGCGCGGGCCTCCCAGGGCCGCCCTATGGTCGGTTCAAGCCGCGGTCCTTTTTTCACGGAGGTCTCGAGACGCCGTGCCTAAGAAAACGACCTACAAAGATGCCGGCGTCAACATCGACGAAGCCGACCGCGCCATCCGCCAGATCAAACGCGATGCCGCCAAGACCATCACCCCCGGCGTTCTCACGTCTATCGGCAGCTTCGGCGCAGGCTTCTCTCTCAAAGGCTGGCGTGATCCCGTACTCATCAGCTCCGCCGACGGTGTTGGAACCAAACTGAAAATCGCCTTCGCCACCGGACGCCATGACACCGTCGGAGAAGATCTCGTCAACCACTGCGTCAACGACATCGCCGTCCAGGGCGCAAAACCTCTTTTTTTTCTCGATTATTTTGCTGTGGGACAATTACAGGCCGACGTCTGCGCCGCTGTTGTAGCCGGCATTGCACGCGGTTGCAAGAAGAATGGCTGCGCGCTGATCGGCGGCGAGACTGCCGAAATGCCTGGGATGTACCCGCCCGGCGAATACGATCTCGCGGGTTTCATTGTCGGTGCGGTCGAACGCAAGCAGATGATCACCGGACAAAACATCACCCCCGGCGACATTCTGCTCGGACTTCCCTCCAACGGTCTCCACACCAACGGGTACTCTCTGGCGCGGCGCGTCCTGCTTGAAAACGCGGGGCACGATCTGAACACCGAGTTCCCCGAACTCGCTCGTACGCTCGCTGACGAACTGCTGAAAGTTCACAAGTCTTACCTGAAGCCTCTGCTCGCCTTGCGCGACGCCCAGCTGTTGAAAGGCGCGGCGCACATCACCGGCGGAGGACTTTCCGATAACATCCCCCGCATCCTCCCGAAAAACACCGGAGTCGAAATCGACCCAACCTCCTGGCCGCAACAGCCGATTTTCGAGCTCCTGGCTAAATTGGGAAACATTCCGGAAGACGACCTTCGCCGCACCTTCAATCTCGGGATCGGTATGGTCTTCGTAGTGCCCGCGCGCAAAATTGGGTTCGTTTCGCAAATTTTAAAAAAGCTCCGCGAGCCTTTTCATGAGATCGGCCGCGTCGTCGAACTGAAATCGAAGAAGCAGGTCAAGGTTATCTATTTGTGAAACTGGGCATCCTGCTGTCGGGCCGCGGCTCCAATTTCGAAGCCATCGCCCGGAACGTTTTGAATGGAAAGCTCAACTGCGAGATTGGGTTCGTTTTTTCAAACCGTCCGAACGCCCCCGGTTTCGTTCGGGCAAAAGAGCTTGGGTTTCCCTGCGGCTGCATACCCTCAGCTGGCCGTGACCGCTCGGAGTTCGACTCGCAAGTCGCTAACCTGCTGAAAGAAAACGGCGTTGATTTGGTTTGTCTCGCCGGGTACATGCGCTTGCTGACCGGGGGGTTCGTCTCGCAATTTCCCGAACGCATCCTGAACATCCATCCGTCGCTTCTTCCCGCATTCGCCGGACTCGATGCCCAACACCAGGCGCTGGTGCACGGGGCGAAGGTCACCGGCTGTACCGTCCACTTCGTCGATGAAAACCTGGACAGCGGCCCCATCCTGCTCCAGGTCCCGGTCCCGGTGCTGGACAATGATACGGTTGATACGCTCTCGGCGCGCATCCTGATCGAGGAGCACCGGATTTATTCGGAGGCGATTGCCTGGATATTGAAAGGAAGCTATAAGATCGAAGGACGCCGCGTCCTTACGCTTTGAAATTGAACAAGATGTTGAAAATTGTTGCCGCTGCGCTTGTCGCCCTCGTTCTCCTCATATTTGGGTTCGTTTGGTTTTCCGGCAAATCCCCGGCTCTCAAGTTCGTTCAGCCGCTGACCGCCGTTGGATCCGCCACACCGGTCTCCGTCGAAGTGCAAGACCCGCATGGCCTTAAGTCGTTCACCGCCCAACTCGAGCAGGACGGACAAACTGAGGTCCTGATGGCGGACAAAAAAGCGACATCGGAGCCCGTTCGCATCTATGGCTTCTTGGCCGGCAAGAAACAGGCTGCATTTTTGAAGGAAGGCAGCGCCACCTTGGTGGTTACCGCCAAATCCAACGACTTTCGTGGCGCCACGCAAGATCTGACCCAGAAAGTGCAAGTTATCTTACGTCCGCCAACCATCGTTGCGGACGGCCGCCAGCACTATATCAACCAGGGAGGGGCCGAACTGGTCACCCTGGACCTCGGCGGTAACTGGACAGACGCCGGAGTTCGTTCGGGAAAATACACCGCGGGAACGTTCGCCATGCCCGGCCAGCCGGCGAATAGCAATCACCGGTTCTCGCTCTTCCCCTATCCATGGGACCTGTCTCCCGACGTTGAGCCCGTCGCCTATGTGCGCAATGATGCTGGGACAGAAGTGACCGCGTCGTTCTGGGTTAAGGTATTTCCGAAGCAGTTCCGTAAAAGCGATATCCAACTGAGCGATCGGAATCTACAGAAGGTTGTAGGCGAACTCGACCCCGATGGAACCGGCAGTCTGATCGATCGGTTTGTGAAGATCAACCGCGAGATGCGCAAAACGAACGCGCAGACCATCTACGACCTGCGCACGAATACCGAACATCGCATTCTCTGGGCGGGCCCGTTCATTCCCATCAAGGGAACGCGCGAGTCTTACTTTGCCGACGACCGCAGCTACTACTACCAGGGCAAGAAAGTAGATGAGCAGGTCCATCTGGGCTTCGACCTGGCCCAGACTACGAACATGAATGTAACGGCGGCAAATTCAGGCAAAGTAATCTATGCCGACCGGCTCGGTATTTATGGCAACTGCGTCGTTCTAGATCACGGCTACAGCCTGCAAACCCTATACGGCCACATGAGCCGCATCGATGTAAAGGTCGGCGACATGGTGCAGAAGCAGCAACACATCGGAGTCAGCGGCGCAACCGGAATGGCCTTCGGGGATCACGTTCACTTCAGCATGCTGATCGCCGGCGTCCAGGTGAATCCCATCGAGTGGTGGGACGAGCACTGGATCAAAGATCGGATCCTGAGCAAGATTGGTTCTTCGGCTGAGCAGGCCGCTGCCCCCACAAGCGTTCCCGGTGTCGAAGCGGAGCACGCTCACAAGAAAAAGCACAAGCGCTAAAAGCAGAACGGCTCGAAAATCCCTTTGGATTTTCGAGCCGTGTCGTTAGTTCAGTTTTGAGGAAGACTAGCTCTCGGAGTTGCCTTCTTGTGTCTGCTTCAGCTTTTCCTCGCGGCGAGTGGCGCGTTCTGCGGCGCGCTTCACGAGTTCGGAACCCACCAGTTCTAACTTGGCAGTCTCGGCTCCATCGCCTTTGCGCCAGCCCAACTTTACGATACGCGTATAGCCGCCGTTGCGTTGGTTGAAGCGCGGTCCCAGCTTCTCGAACAGCTTGACGACAGATTCTTTGGTGGTGAGAAACGCTGCCGCCTGGCGGCGCTTGTGAACATTGTCTTCCCTCGCGAGCGTGATCAGCTTCTCAACCAGGGGCCGAGCAGCTTTCGCCTTGGGAACGGTAGTCGTGATCCGTTCTTCTTCGATCACGTTCGTGACAAGACCGCGCAGCAGCGCCCGGCGGCCGCTGATATCGCGCTTGAGTTTAACCCCGGCTTTGCGATGCCGCATGAGTTAGTCCTCCGCTCCGGCGTAGTCGTTCGCGTAGTCGGATGGAGAAGAAGGAGCGCCTCCGACCAATCTGCCCTGGCTGTCGAACTTCATGCCGAAGGAGAGACCGAGCCCGGAGAGAATCTCCTTGATCTCGTTCAGCGACTTGCGGCCGAAGTTCTTAGTCCGCAGCATCTCAGACTCGCTCTTCTGTACGAGGTCGCCGATCGTCTGAATATTGGCGTTCTTCAAGCAGTTATAGGAACGAACGCTGAGTTCCAACTCTTCGACCGAGCGGTTCAGCACTTCGTTCATCTGATTGGCTGCGCGCTCTGTCGGCTCTTCGGCAACTTCGGGCGTTTCCTCGAAGTTGATGAAGATCGTCATGTGGTCCTTCAGCAGCTTGGCTGCCTGACCAATCGCATCTTGGGGCGAGATCGCACCGTTCGTCCAGACCTCGACATTCAGCTTGTCGTAATCGGTGTTCTGGCCGAGACGGGCTGCTTCGACGGCGTAGTTCACCTTGCGTACCGGCGAATGCACGGAGTCGATCGGAATGTAGCCGATCGGCAGATCCTCATCGTAGTTCCGGTCAGCCGAAACATAGCCGCGGCCGCTCTTGATCCGCATCTCGATGTGCAGCTTTCCGCCTTCGCCGACTGTCGCGATGTGCAGATTGCGGTCGAGAACTTCAACATCGGCGTCGGTTTCAATCTGGCTGCTCATCACTTCGCCCGGCGAGTCGATAGTGACACGGGCGATATGCGTGCCTTCCCCGGCCATCTTGAACGGAACCTGCTTCAGGTTCAGGATGATGTCCGTGGCGTCTTCCACCACGCCCGGGATCGGGCTAAACTCGTGTGAAACTCCATCGATGCGCACGCCGGTGATGGCCGCGCCTTCAATCGAGCTCAACAATACACGGCGCAAACCGGTACCGATGGTGGATCCGAATCCACGCTCAAACGGCTGCGCAGCAAACTGACCATAACGCTCCGTGAGCGTCTCGGTAATTGCGACTAAACGCTTGGGCTTCTGAAATCCTTTGAACATAGTTTCTGTTTATCCTCCTCGTCGATTCTTCGAAGGACGCCCTGCGCGGCAAGCGCAGAGCGTATGAACTTACTTCGAATACAGCTCGACGATGAGCTGTTCGTTCAACTGGATCTGCACCAACTCTTCGCGCTTGGGTTGCTGCAAAACTCGCGCCCGGAGCGCTTCCCGGTCTACTTCAAGCCAGGCTGGGCTGGGCGCGTGGGCGGTGGCGTCGCGCGATGACAGAATGAATGGATTGTTCTTGCTCTTCTCGCGAATTTCGATGACGTCCCCGATTTTCACTGTAAAGGAGGGGATGTTTACCTTGTGGCCATTGACGTTGACGTGTCCATGACGAACCAGCTGGCGTCCTTGGGCGCGGCTGGTGGCGAGACCCATGCGATACAGAACGTTATCGAGACGCTTCTCGAGCATCGCCAGCATGAGTTCGCCGGTAATACCCTTTTGATTCACGGCCTTTTCGTAAAGATTCCGGAACTGGCCTTCCAGAACCTGATAGTAACGGCGTGCCTTCTGCTTTTCGCGCAGCTGCAGGCCGTAGCCGACTATCTTTGCTTTCTTATCCTTGCCGTGCTGGCCGGGCGCGAAGTTCCGCTTCTCAATGGCGCACTTCTCGCTGTGGCAGCGTTCCCCTTTTAGGAACAATTTCATGCCCTCGCGGCGGCAAAGCCGGCAAACAGGGCCACTATAACGTGCCAATCTGAATGACCTCCAATGTCTTCAACTGTAGGTGCGGTTTACAGCCTGGCCGGCCTTCTTCCCGCTTAAACACCACGCAAGTCGCTCTGCAACTCGCGAGCGCACATGCCGTTTGGGGGCCATTGTGCGCGATTCAAAAATTACACTCTTCGTTTCTTCGGCGGCCGGCAGCCGTTATGTGGAATCGGCGTCACGTCCTTGATCGAACGTACTTCAATCCCAGCCGTTGCCAATGCACGAACCGCTGATTCGCGGCCGGAACCCGGACCCGCGACGCGAACTTCTACCGTGCGAACACCAGACTCTTTGGCCTTGTTGGCTGCCGTCAGCGATGCCTGCTGCGCCGCGAACGGAGTTCCCTTGCGGGATCCACGGAAGCCGAGTGAACCGGAACTCGACCAGGCCAACACGTTGCCGACCTGATCCGTAAAGGTCACGATCGTATTGTTGAACGATGCCTGGATATGCACCGTCCCATAAGGGACGTTCTTCTTTTCCTTCTTCTTGAAGGATTTCTTTTTTCCTGCTGTCTTTGCGGGTGCCTTCGCCATTCGTTATAAACTCCCGACCCTAGGTCTTGGTCGCTTTCTTCTTCCCGGCGACCGTGCCCTTACGCGGGCCCTTCCGGGTACGGGCATTCGTGTGCGTGCGCTGGCCGCGAACCGGTAAGCCGCGGCGATGACGCATCCCGCGGTAAGAGCCCATTTCCATCAGGCGCTTGATGTTCATCGAGGTTTCTTTGCGTAGGTCGCCCTCGATGGCACCCTCACCTTCAATCAGGTTACGCAGGTGGTTGACTTCCTCTTCGGAAAGATCACTCACCTTCTTTTCCGGATCGACTTGCGCCCGGTGCAGCAACGAAAGAGCCCGAGTCCGCCCGATTCCGAAGATGTAGGTCAGCCCGATGGCCGCCCGCTTTCGTGCTGGTAAATCAACGCCTGCAATACGCGCCATAGTAGTTCCTTAACCCTGCCGTTGTTTGTGCTTCGGGTTGGTGCAAATGACACGTACCACCCCGTGGCGATGAATCACCTTGCACTTGTCGCACAATTTTTTTACGGACGCCCTTACTTTCATTGCTATCCCTTCACAACCAATTCCAAAATTCGCCCGCGCGTCCCGTCTCTCACCGAAAGCGCTACCAGCACCCGGTCACCAACTCGCAAACGCACGAAATTCGCCCGTTGGGTACTTGGCAGATGCGCGAGCAACTCGTACTCACCCTCAAACCTCACCCGAACGAGCGCGCTCGGCAACAACTCGACTACCGAAGCCTCAACAACCCTTTCGTCCGCAGCCACGCTAACCATCGGTTAGGGCCGGGACAAAACCCACGGACCGTTATCAGTCACCGCAACCATGTGCTCAAAGTGCGCCGAGTACGACCCATCCTTGGCGACTGCGGTCCATTTATCCGCCAGCACTTTGGTTTCAGCCTTACCGGCGTTCACCATCGGTTCGATTGCCAGCACCATGCCTGGTTTTAATCGCGGGTTTTCCCCGCGCCGATCGACATAATTCGGGATCTGCGGCTCTTCATGCAAGGATGTTCCAATCCCATGTCCGACAAAATCCCGCACAACCGAAAACCCACTTGAAACGACATGCTTCTCGACGGTGCCACAAATATCGAACAGACGGTTGCCCGCTCGCACTTTATCGATCGCGAGTTCCAGGCTCTCTTCCGTCACCCGCAGCAATCGCTTCACGGAATCGTTTACTTCACCGACGGCTACGGTAACAGCAGAATCGCCATAATACCCGTCCAGCAAAACGCCCGTATCGAGCGAGATGATATCGCCCGACTTCAGTTTCCGCTTCGCAGACGGCATTCCATGCACGACTTCCTCGTTCACCGATGCGCACAGCACATACGGGAACTTGATCCCGGCCGCCGGTGAATAATACCCTTTAAACGCCGGCTGGGCCCCGGCATCTGCGATCATCTTCTCGGCTGCCAGTTCCAGATCATGCGTCGTCACACCTTCAGACACCAGTGCCTTCAGATCCTGCAGGATCTGGTAGACCAGTAATCCGCTCCGGCGCAATTTATCCAATTCCGCTGCGCTTCTTCTCACGATCACAAAAACCTTAACCAGCTCGTTCAGGCTGCCGCCACGGGAATTAGACCCGCAGCCATCAACGCTTCACAAATCGTAGCCATGATCTCTTCCGGCGCCTTGCTGGCTCCCTGCGTTTCAATCATGGGCAAACCCGCCTTCTGGAAAAAATCCAGTAGCGGACGAGTCTGCAAATCATACTGCTGCAAACGCTCGCGGATTACAGATTCCTGATCGTCCTCGCGCGTCACCAGGACAGCCCCATCCAAGTCGCAGATTCCAGAAACCTTTGGTGGGTGAGTCTTTATGCTGTAGAGGGTGCCACAGACAGGACACTGGCGACGACCGCTAAGGCGGCGCACAATACGGCCAGCGTCAACCACTAAGTGTACCACCCCGGGGCGAAAATGGAAACGTTCCATAATCCCCAGAAGCACTTCCGCCTGCGGCACAGTTCTGGGATAGCCGTCTAAAATGACCCCATCCCGGCAATCCGGCTGACCCAAACGTTCTTCAACCTGCTGGTTTACCAGCTCGTCGGGAACCAGGCGGCCCGCCTTCATCGTTCCTTGAACCTCACGGCCAATCGAATCCGCCGCTGCGATATGGTGCCGCAGCATGTCCCCGGTCGAGACGTGGGGCCACCCGAACCGCTCTTCGAGGAGCTTGGCCTGAGTTCCTTTTCCGGATCCCGGCGATCCGAAAAGGATGATCGCCGGAGCGGGCCATGCATTGTTTATTCCGCTCACTTAACTGGTGCTGCTACGTCTTCCGCGGATGCGGCCGGCGCGCGGCGTAAACCCTTCATAATGGCGCATGATCAATTGCGCCTCAATCTGATTGACCGTATCCATCGCGACACCCACCACGATCAACAGCGATGTGCCGCCGAACCAAAATTGCACCCCGAGCCCATCCAGGATAAACCGCGGGAAATGCGCATCGATCCAATTCCCAGCGCCCGGCAGGTGTTGCAAGTGAATCCCCGAGATCATCATCTGCGGAATCAGCGAGAGAATCGCCAGATACAACCCGCCCACTACGGTGATTTTGGACAGGATCTTGTCCATATATTCCGCAGTGTTTTTGCCCGGGCGGATCCCAGGAATAAAGCCACCATATTTCCGCATGTTGTCCGCTGCTTCGTTGGGATTAAAAATAATCGACACGTAGAAAAAGCAGAAGAAAACAATCAAGACAATAAAAGCCAGGTAGTAGAACGGCTCAGACGATGCGATGGCGCCCAGCATCCTGCTCAACACCGGGCTGTTTTTCACAATCGGAAATTGCGCCGCGGTTTGCGGCAACGCCAGCAGCGACGAAGCAAAGATGATCGGAATAACTCCACCTGCGTTCACTTTTAAGGGCAGATGGGTGGAATGTCCGCCCATCATGCGGCGCCCGATGACACGCTTGGCGTACTGCACCGGAATGCGGCGCTCGCCTCGTTCGACCAGAACGATGAATCCGACTACCGCTACCATCACGACCAGAATGACCAGCAGTTGCAGTACATTCCATTGGTGCGTGACGAACGTGTTCTGGTAGATGTTCATGATCGCGTGCGGCAAGCCAACGACGATGCCGACAAAGATAATCAGCGACATTCCGTTCCCAACACCGCGGTCGGTAATCTGCTCACCCAACCACATGATGAACGCCGTACCGGTGGTGAAGGTCAGCATGGTCAGCAGAATAAAGCCGATTCCCGGATTCAAAACAAAGTTGCCGTCCGAGCTCTGCAGTGCCAGTGCGATACCAATTGACTGGACAATCGCTAAAGCCACGGTCAAATAGCGCGTCCACTGGGTGATCTTGCGACGCCCAATTTCGCCTTCCTTCTGCAGCTTGTCGAGAGTAGGAACAACAACAGTTAACAACTGCAGGATGATCGACGCCGTAATATACGGTGTAATTCCCAGGGCAAAGATCGTCATACGGCGCAGGTTGCCGCCGCTGAAAACATCTAGATATCCCAGGAAACCACCTGAAGCAGTACGGGCGAAGAACTCCTGAAACCGGATCGGGTCGATGCCCGGTGTGGGGATGAAGGCTCCCACCCGGTAAACCGCGAGCAGAGCTAATGTGAAGAGAACCCGTTTCCGTAGGTCCGGGATCCGGAAAACATTGGCGAGCGCTTCAAGAAACTTTGTCATCTGAATAGTTATTGCTCACCCAAGAGCTGGAGCGTTCTCTATTTTGCCTTCTTCGATTCGGGCTTCTTTGGCTTCGCTTCTAACTTGCCGGTCGGGACTGGTTTCGGCGCGATCACTTCGACGGTGCCGCCTGCCTTTTCAATTTTTTCCTGCGCAGACTTGGAAAACAGATGCGCTCTAACGGTGATTTTGCGTGTCAAGTCGCCATTGCCTAGGATTTTCAGGCCGGCATTCAGCTTTTTGACCACACCGGCATTCTGCAACGATTCGGGCGTAAAGACATCGCCCTCTGCCTCTTCAAACACCGAGACATTCAGGACGGCATACTCCTTATGAAAGATGTTGGTGAAGCCGCGCTTCGGCAAACGGCGATGCAACGGCATCTGACCGCCTTCAAAGCCGCGCATCTTGCTGTAGCCGGAAATCGACTTCGCGCCCTTCGCACCACGTCCCGAGTATTTGCCGCGGCCGGACCCCATGCCCTGTCCGATGCGCTGTTTCTTTTGCTTCTGGCCCTTCGGAGGCCGCAGACTGCTGAGGTTCATGACAACTATTCCTCCGAGCGCACAGGGCCGTCGGGGCCGGTCGTGCGCGGTTCATCCGAGCGCACAGAGCGTTTGGAGCCCGTTGTGCGCGATTCGTCAACGATTTGGAGCAGATGCGGCACCTTCGCCACCATGCCACGAAACCCCGGAGTGTCGGGGCGTTCCACCGTACGATTCAGTGTATGAAGCCCGAGCGACTTCACGATATTCTTGTGCCTTTGCGGCGTGCAAATCGTGCTGCGCACCAGCTTGATCCTGATTTTTCCTTCCGCCATATTCAATCCCTTAGCTCCCTACAGTTTCTCGACAGGAAGGCCGCGCATATCCGCAACAGCCTTCTTGTCGTGAAGCTGTTCGAGCGCTGCGATGGTCGCTTTCACAACGTTATGCGCGTTGTGCGAACCAATCGATTTGGTGAGGACGTTCGGAATGCCGACCGCCTGAATGACGGCACGCACAGGACCGCCGGCAATGACTCCGGTTCCTTCCGGTGCCGGCTTTAGCAGCACGAGTCCGCTACCAAAACGGCCGAGTACCGGGTGCCGAATGGTTGTCTCGAGCACATTGATTTTGCGCAGATTTTTCTTCGCGGCCTCGATACCCTTCTTGATTGCTGAGGGGACTTCCTTGGCCTTGCCCGTGCCGAACCCAACGACTTTGGCGCCCGGATCGCCAACTACAACGAGCGCCGAAAAACTCATATTCTTACCGCCCTTGACAACTTTCGTCACGCGGTTGATGCTGACCACTTGTTCCTTTAAATTCAGACTCTGTGGGTCAACACGCTTCACCACTCCGTTAGATGGCATCGAATTAAAACTCCAGTCCTGCTGCCCGCGCCGCATCGGCGAGCGCTTTGATGCGGCCATGGTACAGATAGCCGCCGCGGTCGAAAACGACTTTGCTGATGCCTTTTTCCTTGGCTCGCTGGGCGACAGCCGCTCCGATGAGCTTTGCGCCCTCCACATTACCGCCTTTGCCGCGCAAATCCTTTTCGGTTGAGGCTGCTGACGCTAACGTACGCCCCTGCTGGTCGTCGATCACTTGCGCGTAAATGTGGTTTACGCTGCGAAAGATCGCCAGTCGCGGGCGCTCAGGCGTGCCTGCGACACGACGCCGGATGCGCTTGTGAATCCGCCGCCGAATTTCCTGTCTCGAATCGTTGCTCGCCACTACTTGCCTCCCGCCCCGGTCTTGCCGGCCTTCTTGCGTAACACTTCACCGGTATAGCGGACCCCTTTGTTCTTGTAGGGATCGGGCGGACGAAGAGCGCGAATCTGCGCCGCTGTCTGTCCGACGACCTGCCGATCATAACCGGTAAGAATCAAATGGGTCTGCTTATCCACTTTCAGGTCTACGCCTTTGGGAAGAACGACCTCAATCGGGTGCGAATACCCAAGCGTCAATGTCGCTACATTGCCCTTCACATCCGCGCGATACCCGGTGCCGACGATATCGAGTTCGCGAGTAAATCCTGTCGACACACCTTGCACTGCATTCGCCGCCAGCGCGCGTGTCAGACCATGTGCCGCAGCGAGCTTATCGTTTTCGCGAACAACTTCGAGAACGCCGTCCCTCTGTTCGAAGCGGATACCAGCCGGAATCGGCACGGTGAGCTTGCCTTTGGGGCCTTCGACCTGTAGTTCACCGCCGACGTTAATTTTGACCCCCTTCGGCAACGGAATCGGTTTTTTTCCTACTCGTGACATGGTGGGTTCCTTACCAGATCTGGCAGAGCACTTCTCCGCCAACCCCTTCTTTCCGAGCTTCGTTGCCGGTCATGACACCCTTCGGCGTGGTCATGATGTTGATGCCCAGTCCGCCGAGAATGCGTGGGATCTCCTTGCTGCCGATATAGACGCGGCAGCCCGGACGGGACACGCGCTCGATACGGGAAATCACCGGAAGATTCGACGGGGTGTACTTCAAATAGAGGCGGATGTATTTTTTCGCGCCCTCTTCCGTTAACTTGTAGTTCAGAATATACCCTTCATCCTTCAGGATGCGGGCAATCTCATTCTTCAGCCGCGACGCGGGCACGTCCACTTTGGGATGGCGTGCAATGAGTGCATTGCGCACTCGCGTCAACATATCGGCAATGGGGTCTGCTGTCATTTCTCAGCACCTTTCATTCCTAAATCGGGCAAAACGCCACCAGGCGGTTTTGCCCTTCTACCTAAATCGCGCACAACGGCACAAACCGCCTGTGCGCTCAACCTTAATCGGGTAAAACGCCACCAAGCGGCTTTGCCCTTCTACCTAAAATCGCGCAAAACGGCACAAACCGCCTGTGCGCTGCCTTTAATTCGCACGAGACGTCTTGCGCCTTGCGCTTAATCTTTTACCAGCTGGCCTTCGTAACCCCAGGAATTTGCCCGCTGAGGGCAAACTTCCGGAAGCAAATCCGGCACAGCGAAAACTTTCGCAAGAATCCGCGGGGCCGCCCGCAGCTCTTGCAGCGGTTGCGGAGCCGCACGGCGAATTTCACCGGCTTGCCGGCCGCATGGCCGCGCTGGATTTCCGCCAGCGTCTTCTCTTCTTTCGCAATTTTTGCAGTCGTGGCCATTCTTTAAACTTTGTCCTTTACTGGCGGAACGGCATACCCATTTGCCGCAGCAGCGCCAGACCTTCCGCATCCGTCTTCGCTGTGGTAGTGATGGAGATATTCATCCCCTTCGTCTTTTCCACTTTGTTGTAGTCGATTTCCGGAAAAATCAACTGATCCTTTAAACCCAACGTGTAGTTTCCACGGCCATCGAACGACTTCGGCGACACGCCGCGAAAATCGCGAACGCGGGGAAGCGCCACATTCACCAAACGATCGAGGAATTCGAACATACGATCGCCGCGTAGCGTCACCATGCAGCCAATCGCCATCCCTTCGCGCAGCTTGAAGGCGGCAATCGATTTCTTCGCCTTCGTGACAACCGGCTTCTGGCCGGCAATTGAAGCTAACTCGTTCACTGCACCGTCCATCAGCTTGCTGTTTCCGGTGGCTTCTCCCAAACCGATGTTGATCGCGATCTTTTGAATCTTCGGAACTGCCATCGGGTTCTTGTAAGAGAACTCTTTCGTCATCGCCGGCACTACACTCTTCAAATAGTGCTCGCGCAAGCGGGCTTTCGAGCCGCCGCTCTTAGGACGCCCGGTTGCGAGCTCCGGCACATTGCCGCCGCCACGCGACTCTCCACCGCCCTTGCGCTTTCCCTCAGTTTTTTTCGCCGCTGCTTCTTTCGGCTGCTGTTCTTTCGCCATCGTTCGTTTCCTTGTGGCCGATTCCAAACGGCCTGAAATTTCTTAGAATCTCGCCACGCTACTTCTTGTCGAGCGTCTCACCGCTTTTCCTGGCAATGCGGACACGCCGCGTGGTCTCGCCCACCGTTTCAATCTTGTACCCGACTCGCGTCGGCACAGTGCCCGCCAATAGCATCACGTTCGACACATCAATCGGCATCGGCTTTTCCGCGATACCGCCCTTAATCTGCTTTTGCGGATTCGGCCGCGTATGACGCTTTACGATCGCGACTCCATCCACCGTGATCTTCCGGGTAAAGCGGTCCACTTCGAGAACCTTCCCTGTTTTGCCTTTGTCGCGTCCAGAGATCACGCGGACCATGTCGTCCTTCTTAATCTTCAGGCGATGCGGCGTCAATTCGCCCTTTTCCTGCCGGCGTTTGTACGCAATTTTGGGCATTGCTAAATCACCTCCGGTGCCAGCGACACAATCTTCATAAAGCGCTTGTCGCGCAGCTCTCGCGCCACCGGGCCGAACACACGCGTTCCGACCGGTTCACCGACTTCATTGATCAACACCGCGGCATTCGAATCGAAGCGAATATAGGTACCGTCCTTGCGGCGTGTTTCCTTCCGCATCCGCACTACCACGCAGCGCACGACTTTTCCCTTCTTGATGTTGGAATCGGGCGCTGCTTCCTTCACACTTGCGGTGATTACGTCGCCCAAACCTGCGCGAAGTCCCAGGTCGCCGCCGCGGGGCAAAATGCATTGCAGTTTGCGCGCGCCGCTGTTGTCGGCCACCTCGAGAATTGTTCGCATCCCAATCATGGTTTTCGCTCCCTAAAAAATCCTTGCTTACCGCGCAAAACGGCACCAACCGGCCTTTGCGCTGCCGCAACCTTATGGGCCGAAGCCCTTACTTCTTCTTATTGTTCTTCTTCTTCAGCGTCTTTTTGGCACGCGTATCGGCGCTCGTCGCCAGTGCGGGATGCTCTACACCCACCTGCACCGCTTTACGAATGACATCACCCAACTGCCAGCGCTTCAGACGGCTAAGCGGTCGGCATTCGATGATTCGCACTACATCGCCAACCTTCGCCGCTCCTTGCTCGTCGTGCGCATAGAACTTCCGGCGCTTGATGACAATCCGCTTATAAACCGGATGCGCTACGCGTCGCGTCACTTGGACCACAATGGTCTTCGCCATTTTCGTCGATACCACTTCGCCGACCTTTGCGTTCTTGTGACCCACCGGGGTCGAACCCGGCTGCTCGGCTGCTGTTTGCTCTGTTTTCTTTTGCTCTGTCGCCATTTGCGCCTGTCCTTACTTCACGACCGTCGTCTTGACGGCCCGCTTCTCATTCAGCAGCGTCAGCATGCGCGCGCGATCTTTCTTCAGATTCCGGTACTTCTTTAAGCCCTCGAACTGCCCCATGCCCATCTGAAATCGCAGCCGGAACAACTGCTCCTGCGCCTCTTGCGCCTCGCGCTCCAGCTCCACTGCATCCATGCTGCTCAGTTTGCTTGCCTTCATCTTCTTGCCTTTACTTGTCCAGCGGCCGTTCTAGCCGACTTTTGCAGCCAGTTCTACCGGTTGTTCCCGCGCCACAAACTTCGTCGGCACGGACAGTTTCATCGCCGCCAGCCGCATTGCTTCCGCCGCAATCTCGCGGGTAACGCCTTCCATCTCGAAAAGCATTTTGCCCGGCTTGATCACTACCACCCAGGCCTCCGGTGCACCTTTGCCTTTTCCCATACGAGTCTCCGGTGGTTTTTTGGTAATCGGCTTGTCCGGGAAAATGCGAATCCATACCTTACCGCCGCGCTTGATGAAACGCGTCATCGCAATACGCGCCGCTTCAATCTGGCGATTCGTCACCCAGCCACACTCAAGCGCCTTCAATCCGTAGTCGCCAAATGCGAGCGACGAGCCGCGCCAAGCCTTGCCAGTCATGCGGCCGCGCTGCTGCTTACGGAACTTCACTTTTTTGGGCATCAACATAGCGCTAAATCTCCTAACGATCCGCGTAACACGAGCAATGCGCCCGAGCTACTTACTCGTTTGTCTCCTTGCCCGATTCTTTTACCGGCTCCGCGGCCGGTTCAGGCTGCGCCGCAGCCGGCCGATGCTCCTGCTTCCAAGACGGAGCGGTCGGATTCGCCAACGGCGGAATCACCGGGGACGATGCCGGTTTCGGAAGATCCGTCGGGGCCTGCTGAACTATCGACCCGGTAACTCCGGCGGCACCGCTAGGCTCAGCCGAGTGCCCCGCGCTCGAAGGCGGGAATCGGCGTTCACCTCGTCCATCCGCACTGCGAACAT
>Ga0207085_1052_pt1 | contig 18497 bp, 19 predicted proteins | sample Alteio_BWMinHeat_53_FD_153542 | JGI IMG/M metagenome (GOLD analysis project Ga0207085, IMG submission 153542) | Enriched cells from forest soil in Barre Woods Harvard Forest LTER site, Petersham, Massachusetts, United States -... | ecosystem: Environmental > Terrestrial > Soil > Temperate forest >...
AGATTACAATTTAAACCAAAAAATATAAAAGGAACATCATAAATGCTTAGAATAGTCATTATTAGCCTATTCTCACTGCTGCTAACAGCTTGTGCGACGACTTATTCACCAAGAGTTACTTCTGAGCTACAGCAAGGCCAACGAGATTTCAATAGCGGCTATTACAAACGCGCCATGCATGAATTATTACCGCTTGCATGCGATGGTAATGCAGAAGCGCAATACGCAGTGGGTTATATGTATTATTACGGCTACGGTGTTACCCAAGATACGGATGTTGGTGACTTTTGGATTGAACGCTCCGCTAAGCAACACTATAAACCCGCCATTGAAGCGAAGGCCTTGATATCAAGAGAAAACTCTAAAAGTAACGTCAGCCGCCACAATTCCTGGGGTGCTTTCAACCCTGATTGATAATTGTGATATCGCAAGACGTTGTTCGGTTACAACGCGCGTCAATAAACGAATGAATTTATCAAACTCTACTTTTTGAAAATGCATTTCGATAGAATCGGTAGAGACTTGCCTCAATTGTGATAGTTGAGACTCAAGTCTTGCCTGGTGAATTTGTTTTTGTAGAAAGCTCAAAGATATAGCCGGCGAAAGCGGTTTACCACTAGCATGGGCGCGATTCTCAATCTGTTTAATTTGCTTATGTGTCGTTTCCATCCATGCCAACAACTTTTCTTTTATTGGTATTTGGTGACGTAAAAAAGCCACATAGTCTACGAAGGGAGACCAAATACATTGATACATAATAAACACACCCACCGTCGTCGCCCCTATAATAAGGGCAAGCTGTTCGCGTATAGCTAAATTCACCCACCATTCTTTGAGTTTTACCCATTGTTCTTTCATACAACCTCTTTCATAAAATGCTAGTCGATTTGCAACATCGCCCGCATTTTACCTTCGATAAAATCAGCACTCTGCTGCTTAACGCTCAAGCCTTGCTGTGTCAAATAATCAGTAAACGCAGAAACATCTTCTGACGTTGTTGCGGTTAAATCTAGCGTCAGATGCTCGTTTTGAAAATCGAAACGTTTCAACTTCATACCGGGAACCGCCAATACCCCTTTTCCAACAAGCGCCATCAGTACTAACGAGCGATGTTCGCCCGTTTGTTGCGAAAGATGTTGTAACTTTTCTTCCATTCGCTGTTTTGGTGCCACCATACTAACTGCTTGTGGAAAATGTTGCTGATAAATATGGCTAATATCATTATCTAAAACCGTCATTCGATGATTAAGAATAAAGTAAGAAACACTTGGATAAAGAAATAATAAAAATATCCAAGCAGAAATTAAATAAAAAATCACTTTTACACTATATTTTAACCGAGGAAATTTAGCTTTTTTGACACTGTAAATCCCTTGTAATAAATTCAGCACGGGGGCACTGGTACTATTTTTTATAAAATCACCTATCAAGTGCTCTGATGTTAGGAAATTTTCTATTATGGGCATTGAAACATTCAATCTTCCCGCATAGGCATCATTTGTATAATTAGTTAAAGCCACTTGCTGAGGTATTGCATTATTGGTTTCTAATGCAAGCTGCAATACATCAATGAAATTATTTTTATCAACAGCGAAACCTTGAAATATTCCTGTACGCACAATTGCCATGTCGTGTAACAGGACATGCCAAACGGTATTTTCAAATGGCAGCATTAACGTCGCCGGAATAATGACGTTCGCTTTAACATTCCACGAGTGCAACAAGCTGAGCCACTGTTGCATTTTAGCATGTGCAACAACAGCGACAGGCACATCCCCTGTTTGTTGATAGTGGCCGACAGCAAAATGCAAATCTTGTACGTCTGCTGTAAATTGCTCTTCGAGAGCAAAGGGAAGCGCTTGCAACAATCTTGACTGACTCATTTTAGGAAATTTTATACTCAATAATACAACATCTTCTGCAGGCACAATGACAATGACTTCACGATCAGTCGCAATGTGGGACAAACTCTCTGTTTCACCTAGGTGAGTATAGGAAGTCGTTCCCCAGCTAGGCTTAGTTAAATCATGGGCATGTAAATAAATAAATAGTTTTTCTTGCATTACCAAATACCTTTGCTTTGCCCAATAATTCGAATGATTGGTTTACGTTTGTCAGTTGTGCGCTCTAGCAGAGTATAAAGCACAATATGCTGTTTCTCTATTGTTACCTCAGTCTCAACTAAAAAATATTGACTGACCAGGGTAATTTTTTTTTCTGAAACCGCATGATTTTTAATAATATCTAAGTTTAAAAAATCTTCAATTGACGTAAGGGGGGTTATTTCTTTCAGCTGTTTTACGGCAATTGCAGCTGCATCTAGCGTCATCGAATCTCCTAATGTCACAAGAACGGGTGCGGTGACATTTTGAATATTAATCGTTGTCGTTGATGAAGGTAATGCGACCACATGAGATTGCAGCATATTAAATAGACCGACATTCACCCCCTTAACTAAAAGTAACTCACTAACACTCAACATAGCTCGATTGGTTACTTTCTCACTTATAGCAGCAGAAATTTGCTGAGCTTGTTGCTCAGTGAGCTGGGGATTTAGCGCTCGTAACAAACGGTTAAAGTCTACTTGTGCCTCGGAAGTAATGAGATTATTAATATTGTAACGCGCTTGCATATCATAAATCGTACTGGCAATTTGATAGCCCTTCTCACTCATAATTGCCGATTTTATTGGTGTTGCATCTATTAGCTGTTTCGGTTTTTGTTTTTTCCAATTATCGCGCAATTGATCTATTGCCCATATGATGGAACCTTGTGCATACAATTCAGCTTGCGTATCACGCAAAATTAAAGTTGTACGCCGCGTATCCCTCTCCAAACGAGCCATCATGGTATAAGCCATCGTCGCCACTAAGGCAACAATGAACAAGGCGACCACAATCACAACACCTCGCTGACTGTTAAGGCTTAGATGCGGGCCGTGTGTTTTTTGCATGTTGATCTGTTGAAATAACATAAAGCTGACTTAGCGTGCCCCAATTTGAAATAGTTAAGAATACTCGAATGGCGCGTGGTAGAGCTTCTTTTGCTTCCCAATGATTAGAAAAATGCCCTTCTTTATCGAGATATTGAAAATGTGCCGCACTTACATTTGAAAGTAGTTGACGCGAATGCGGGTGTGATTCTGGTGTTTGATCTAAGGTTTCCCATGTCATTCGCCAGATGCCTTGCGTATGCCAAACATAACGCGTGCGCTGCAAAGTACTTCTAACCACCGCATTCGTTGAACCACTTGCTTGAGTCGCAAATCCTGCATGTGTAAAAGTAAAACTTTCAGGCGTTCCTATAAATGCATTTTCTTCTTTACCAAAACTATTTAATACCGGACGATTAACCGCTTGTTTGATATCACGTGAGATAACTAACAAACCCATCTGTAATTTTCGCAAGCGCGTAGCATTGGCTTCTATGTGCGATTGCAAATTAATGACGTTATGTAAGGTACTTGCCAGCATCATCGAAAGAACGGTAAATATGAATAGAGCAATCAGAATCTCGAGTAAGGTAAAACCTCTCTGATTACTATCTTCCATGGTAGAGAAAACTTCCCATCGTGATAATTGGCCCAATGGCTTCATTAACTGGCTCCTCTGCAAAGACATTTACTTCAACTTTTTTGATGTGTTGATTGGGTGTCTCCATTTCTTTTGCTTGCCAATACCACGTTCTCCCTAACATTCGCGTTTTTTCATTCATTGTTTCCGCTTCGACAGAAAAGACCAACAAACCCAGACGCGCCTCACTCAACACTTGCTGCCCTACATACATAGCAATCGTTTTATCCTGCAAGTAAGTAGTTGAACGAATATTTTGTGAAATCGCTTTAACAATTGCCGTCATCGCAATACTAACAATGGCGAGTGCAACAAGAACTTCGACCAACGTTAGCCCGCGTGCTAACTTACGACAATATTTTATTGGTAACGTTACCATCCCCATCACCTATAATCGCATACTTTGGTTTTTCGCCACGTTTACCGACATATATAGTAAAGGGAGTCATATCACCATTCATTGAAATGATAATTTGAGGACCCTTACTCTTTTCTTTATCTGCATCTAACGCGCCACCTCCCAACACTATTCCAAGTTGAATATTTTTTGGGATAGGATGTTTTCCTAAAATAACATCTTCGAGTGGCAGCCAAGCCTTTTTGTTACTACCCTTCGTTGGTTGCAAGCTAGCAAATTCAAAAGAATGCTCCGCAATCGATAGCCCTAACACGTTGGGCTCTAACATGGCCTGTTCTTCCGCTAGTGTCATTATCTGAGTTATCTCATTCGCAAACGATTCCATTTGCTTATTATCATTTCGACCAATACTCAGTAAGGCCACACTCGTCACTATTCCCAGTATGAAAAGCACAATCAAAATCTCAATAAGGGTATAGCCCGCCTGCCTCATGTATTTTCTTGGCCCTCGCGGAGGCTCCAATTACCGATTTCGCTGTTACTGTCTTTGCCCTTAGGGCCATAACTAAAGATGCGAAGTTTTTCATTATCATTCATATATTGATAAACCTGATTCCATGGGTCCACTGGCAGATCTTGTAAATATCCATCGGATTTCCAATTAAAAGGCACAGGTGAGATAGTTGGTTTTTTGACCAGCGCGAGCAGACCTTGGTCTGTGCTAGGATAGGTACCATTATCAAGCTTATAAAGATCTAATGCACTTTGAATAGCCAAAATGTCTTGTTTTACCTTCACCATACGAGCTTGTTCCGGGCGGCTCATAATCTTAGGTACGATTAAAGCGGCTAAAATGCCTAATATAACGACAACCACCATGACTTCAATAAGGGTAAAACCCTTGGCTTTACTATAATGCATTGATTGAAACGAACTTTTCATATTATTATCCTTGAGATGTCAATTACGGTATATTTAACAGATTGAAAATCTAACAATATATGTCTAAAATGTAAACAAATTTAGACGTAGCATAGAAAAAGAGATTATAATTGTAGTAAATCAATCATAAGAAAGCGCGCGGGGGAGGGGAATGAAGATGGTAAAATTGACAGGTGAGAAAAAGGTCGAAATGTGGATGTCACTTCTTAAATGGCTTAAATTAGGTCCCTCAATAAATGAAAAATCTCTCCATCAGGAGGATGCGCTCAATTCAATATTGAAGAACTTGGAAAAATCATTTAACTCCAATCAAGAAGTGAAAAACAATTGGAGCAGAAATGTATACTTAAACCCAACAATCCCTCCCACGGCAGACATTTTCTCAACATTGAAGCTTTTTCAAAATAACAACTTAGCTAAATTAGAAGCCAGCAATACAGAAAATACGAAGAAACACCCACGATCAAAGACAAACGATGAAATCTCTCCAACCCAAAAACGCCGCCGGTCAATATAAATTAAGAGGACGATATAATGTTTGAACGGTTGCAAAAGCCTTTTCTAACGGTAGAAACAGGAGAGGCATATCAACCTATTAGACTAACCTATAATCTCTCTCAAAAAGAAGATGTGATTAAAGAGTTAAACAACTTAAAATGTTGCGAAAAAAATGCCAATGCCACCTCTTGGAATTGGTTCTGGAAAGATGAGTGCGATGAGTTACATTTTGAATCACTTAATTCTTTTAAAAAAAATCCAGACCATCCTTTACGACTTAGCACCATTACCATCCGCGATGACAAACTCTATATTAATTTGCCCTCTTTTAAACGCGCCTGTTTAGCCATTCCTTTCTTTTACAAAATCATGGACGCCAAGCACCTAGCTCATATTTATCGAGCCGATTTCATTAATAAAGTTTTCGGGCTAGGAGAACGTTTACCACATGGTTTTTCCGAATTATTTAAAGAAGATGAATTAGAACGCATCGTCCATCAACGCGTTAGTGATTATGAAAAAGTTCAAGAACAATGCGAACACGCAACCACAGCAGAAGAAGCCCTCGCCATTTTATCCGAATATACTAAAGCGGAAGCTCAAAAACGCTTACCCTATGCCGAACGATATACCTTTCAACAAGCTGAATACCAAGATCAAGATCCCGATGTGATCTTTCTAGGCTTTTACATTTTCTTGCGCGGTCGTGAATTAGTGGCTATACGTCGCTGGTTCGGTGATACCGGCTATACACTGGCTGACGCGGCAGAAGAAACAATGGAAGAAGTGTTTGGCGGGATGAATATTGATATTATTGAGTAATGGAATTTTCATTGGAATATTTATTACTTAATTCAGCTATCTGCTCGTAAGAAAATGACGTCGCTTTCGCAAAAATTTATTTTATTGCTATTGCCAAGTTTTGCAAAAATTAGCCGATGAAAAAATAGCTAAAGCAGAATATATAGATTTAATATTAAAAAAACGTGATGCAGAGCCAAATATTGAATGCATTATTAAACTCGAAAGGGGAATGTTAAATTCAAATTAGAAGATATTTGCAAGTGGGAAAATATTAAATTATTAGCAAGAAGAATCGATTTACTAGTCAAAGCGGATATGTAACTCAAGTCAATTTCGATAAAATAAAAACCATTAAATCAAACCCTCATTATGGAATCCGTTCCAGACTCTTGCTGACAATACAAAATTAAATCAGGACATATTAAATCAGGACATACGTTGATAATGTATTTGAAGCAAAGCAAAACTTAGAAGAATTATTAAAATTATCAGAGCTTTGCCAGAACTTAGCTTATCCTCGACTAATCTGTCAAATAATTCCGTACCATCCTATCGAGACTAAAGTAATTTTTAAGGTAAATCATAGGATTAATAGTAGAATTCCATCGGTAGCGACACTCGAACTCACTGGGCATTCTAGGTATGCTATAGTATATAAATAACTCCTAATGAGCTGATTTACTATGGGAAAACTAATTAGTAAATTAAAAATACTCTTCGTTATTTTTCTTTGCCCTTCTATTATCTATGCTTTGCCTCTCATTAACTTACCCATCATTAATAATTTAATCAGCCCAAATTCGAACACAGCTCTTGGGAGAACCAATAGCAGCATTGTCACGACTATCTCTACGTTAGGAACCAATCAAATCATTATTAATCCGGTGAACAATACTGTCAGCGCGGTATTTCCCAGTATTGGCATACAAAGTAGTCTGCTAAATCCTAATACCTCACCTCTTCTTGCTGTGTCCCCAGGCAGTCTCACACGACAAGTTATTCCTGTTAGCTATGACATCGTCGTTTTGAACCAAAATGACGTTTTACTGGTGAGTATCGATAATAATAATTTAATCTATATTGGATTAGATCCTTCCTCAAAGAATCGACCTGATTTGACCCAATATGTAAATGGTAGAAGAAGCGTTATTTCTCGCCCGCAAGCTAATCAATTTTTAAAAAATGCAGTTAATACGAAGAATATCACCGAGCCAACACGTGCCTATGTGCAAAATGGTCAATTAGTTTTGACGGCAGTGAGAAACCCTAACAAAAATCTAGTTACCGTAGCAGACAATGGTGTAGGCGCAGGCGTGTTAGGCCGCGGTACCGGCATTAATAACCCTGAAGAGCGAAACAACCAATCGAATGACAGCACGGTTTCTGTATCAGGGAATGGTGTTGGTGCCGGCGTTTTGGGAACTGGAACTGGGATCAATAATCCAATGAGTAGTGAGACAAACTCAGAAACAGGAGGAGGAGTAGTAAGAATAAGTGGAAATGGGGTAGGAGCAGGCATCATAGGCAATGGCAAAGGGATTAATAACGCTTCCACCAATGCTCCAGCAAATCCAACTTCTGCTAATGATCTTTCTGTTCCAACGGAGGATGCTTCGTCTAAGCTTAAGAACGCCCTCCCCAATACGAATCTGGGAAATGCTGGAATAAATGACCGTACAGGTAACACAGTCAATTTAAACAGAGATAATGCTCAAACAGAAACGCCTATAGATACGACATCTCAAAATGTGATTGCTACAGCTCAAAATGGGGTTGGCGTAGGGCTTGGAGGTGAAGGCACAGGCATCAATAACCCTCCTAATGCCGATACACAGGGCATCATTGCAGGAGCAGGCAATGGTATTGGAGCTGGCGTAACTGGAGAAGGAACCGGCATTAATAATACAAATAATAGTGCTAGAAGAGGCGTCACTAATGGCGTTGCGGGCATTGGGGGTAATGGAATAGGTGCAGGTGTAATTGGTGGTGGGACTGGCATCAATAATACGAATAACAATGAGGTGACAAATGGGGGCACTAGCGGTCTTGCTGCAGCAACAGGTAATGGGGTAGGAGCAGGTGTCATTGGAAATGCGACTGGTATCAACAATAATGGTAATCGCCGAGGAATTAACCAGGGTACAAAAGCTCTAGCTACCGCCCCTAATAATGGGGTAGGAGCCGGCGTGCTAGGACAAGGCACAGGTATTAGCAATGCTAATAATCAAGGAGAGGTCGCCGGCAATAATGCACTTAATAGCATTGCTAGTGCTTCTGGGAACGGTGCGGGCACGGGCATCGCGGGACAGGGTACCGGCATCAATAATACTAACAATAGCGAAATGAGTAATGGCACTACCAATGGCATCATAGGGGCTGCGGGGAATGGGGTTGGAACGGGAGTAGCCGGTCAAGGCACTGGCATTAACAATGACTCAAATCAAGAAAGCCTTTCTGACAACAATGCAGTCCCTGTATCAGCTGCGGGGAATGGGGTTGGAACAGGGGTCGCGGGGACCGCAACTGGCATTAATAACGTGAATAACAATCAAAGGCAGAATACAGCATCTAGCCGAAATAATTTATTAACCGCCAATAACAATGGTATTGGAACGGGAATCGCAGGACAAAGCACTGGAATCAATAATGAAAATAATACCGGAAATTCGTCTAACAATCCTGGCCTAATTGATGCGTCTGGTAACGGTGTTGGTGCGGGTGTCGTAGGCAATAGTACTGGTATTAATAATACGAATAATAAAACAGAGATGAATAATGCTAAGAGCTCAAACCCAACCCTATTATCTGCTAAAAATAACGGAATAGGAGCAGGTGTAGGGGGTTCAGGAGAAGGCATAAACAACACCAATAATCAAAATACCACCTCATCTGATACCGATTCGGGAAGTAGTATTGCTACCGTTGAAGATAATGGCGTTGGTGTAGGCGTGGTTAATGGTCAAGGAACGGGGGTGAATAATACTAATAACAACACCACTAATAATACAGACGGAAGCTCTGGCAATGGTAGTAGTGCGGTAACGGTAGAAAATAATGGCGTAGGCTTAGGTAATGGGACTGGCATCAATAATACTAATACTAGTACGGGTTCTACCCACTCAAAAAATTCTTTAGTAACGGTAAAAAATACGGGAGTCGGTGTAGGCGTTTCTGGCTCAGCTACCGGCATTAACTCAAGCAACAACACTTCAAATCCTGGCACTAATCCTGGAACTAATCCTGGGACCAACCCCGGAACTAATCCAGGCACTAATCCTGGGACCAACCCCGGAACTAACCCAGGCACTAATCCTGGGACCAACCCCGGAACTAACCCAGGCACTAATCCTGGGACCAACCCCGGAACTAACCCAAGCCAAATTAACCCTGAGGCGAATACGACTCTCCAAGATAATCTCGCTATAAATCAGACAACAAAGCCTCAACCAAATATGCAGAAAAAACCTATGTCATTTTGTTTACTCTATAATGCTAAAAAAAATAAGAATAAACAAAATAACCTTTCATATTTATGTGAAGTCTATAAAATTAACCATAACAATGTGTGCTACTGTTCAAAGCCCACTAAAAAGTAATGTTTAATGGAATAGACAATAATGACTAATTTTAAAAAAGTGTTATGTGCCTGCTTGTTATTCTTTTCCTGCCAACGACTCTTTGCTGATGTGCTTCCCGGTAGCGCGCAACCAGAACAAGTCAATAGATCAATGATACGATCACAACCCATGACAAATATCCCACCAGGATCTGCCGCTAATTACGAACTACCTAATACCCCGGCCTCTCCATTAGATGCACAAGCTGCCAAAATAAAATTTAAACTAAATGGCATTCGCTTGGAAGGAAACCACGTTTTTTCTGACACTCAATTAAGTGCATTTTATCGTGCAGATTTACATAAAACAGTCACTTTACAACGGATTTTGCAAATCGTTCAGAATATCACTGACTACTATCAGATGAATGGCTATATTACCTCTCGCGCAATTCTTCCTGTGCAAACAACAAAAGGCGGTATATTACGAATCGTCATTGTTGAAGGCAAAATTGATAAAGTCATCGTCACCGGTAATCCGCAAAAATCTGCTTATCTAGTTCAGAAGTTTGGGGATAAAATTGCAGAAAAATCGCCTTTACAGCTCAAGACGCTAGAAAGATATACGTTATTAGCAAATGAAATTCCCGCTACCCGAGTACGTTCTATTTTAAAAGCCTCTCCGCATGTGAATGGGGCCTCTGATTTATATTTGCTAACAGATCACCAAAATATTACCGGTTATATTTCCTATGATAATTATCGAACCCGCTATATAGGCCCACAACAAACCACTCTAAATCTCACCGGTAATTCATTCATTACTTCTGGTGATGCAGGACAATTCGTTTACGCGCGAACAGCAAAAGGCAGCGAACTTACTTTTTATAATGCCAATTACGAATTACCGCTTGATGCTGAAGGCGATCGAATTTTATTTGGCGGCATTCATGATCAAACGCATCCTCTTTTTGTGCTGCAACCGTATGGCATCAATGGTACCGACGATAATTATTACACGACTGTTTCCTTACCCTTTTTGCGCACCTCTACACAAAATCTAACGTTTTATATTAAATTCAATTATGAAAATACGGACGTTACTACTTTCCATCAAAAATTATATACCGATCAAATTCGTAGTTTAGGTTTAGGTGCCGCTTATAATTTTGTAGATAGATGGGAAGGTGTCAACTCTACTTACGGTGATGTAAGACAAGGCCTACCTATTCTCGGCTATACAAGCGACACCAATCCCTCAACTGCCCTTACCTCACGTCCAGGCGGACACGCAGTTTATACCAAAATTGATCTCTCCATGAGCCACTTGCAACCTATCTATACGAATTTTTCGCTTTATGGTTTATTGAAAGGTCAATACGCATTTCAAACATTGCTCGCCGCCGAGCAATTCCCTTTTGGCGGTATAGAATTAGGGAGAGGTTATGATATTGCTGAGCTCTTAGGCGACAGAGCAATCGCAGGAGCATTAGAAGGCCGCTACGATTGGAATATAGCTAAATATTATATATCCACTTTGCAATTCTATGCTTTCTATGATTTTGGTAAAGTATGGAATTTGTTTTTTGTATCGAATCTACCGCTTATTCAAAGCGCTACCTCAACCGGGGTTGGGATGCGTTTCTTTTTCAATAAATACATCAGCGGCAATATTACCTGGGCACAACCTCTTACTAAGCAAGTGGCAGCTGAAGCATTAATTGGTCAAGGACATAATCCGCGTACGTTTTTTAGTATTGTGGCATCTCTATAAACAAACTTGTATTTACTCAGCGAGTAGAAGTGTAGCTAGCACTAAGCGCCAGCAAATCATCTCCGCTAGACAATCCCAATTTTTTAATCTCCGCACAAATTGCGGAGATTAAAAGAGCTATTTACCGCAACCTTAGCGACACGCAATACGAGGTACAAGCTATCCAGCAAATTGATTAAGTTGAAAAATAGGTAACAAAACGGCTAACACAATGAATAAAACGATGGCTCCCATGATAAGGATAATAGCAGGTTCAAACAGAGCAAGACTGACATCAATAAGACGAATTATTTCGTTTTCTTGGTTTAAAGCGATACGCTCAAGCATGGTTTCTAATTGCCCGCTCGCTTCACCACTTGCCAGCATATGCACACTCATCGGTGAAAAATAAGTTGTTTGTTTTAACGTAAGGTGAATCGACGCGCCCTCTCGCACTCGCAACACGGCTTCTTCTACTGCTTTCCTGATAGGAATAGCCGTTATTAGCTGCGCTGAAATTCGCATCGCTTCCAAAACTGAGACGCCGGATGTGGAAAGAATAGAAAGGGTGCGAGAAAAGCGAGCGGTATTTGCAGTTTTAATAGCATGACCAATTAAAGGTAATCGCAACATAAAACGGTGAGTGGCTTCACGCAGTTTTATATTTTGTTTTAAAGCACGGCGCCATGCATAAATACCAATACCAATACCAAGTAGTAAATAAAGCCCAATGCTTTTTATAATATCACTTAAGCCAATTAAGATTTCCGTTAAGAGTGGTAAGGCTTGATTAAGGTGAGCATAGACTGCAATCATCTTGGGGACGACATATTCCAACAAAAAACCAACAATTCCAAAAGCAACCAAAACAATCATAACAGGATAAATTAATGCGGTTTTTAATTTTTGCTGCATATTCCATTGCTGCTCCGTATAGTCAGCAAGACGTAACAATACCTTATCAAGATGGCCGGATTTTTCACCAGCTGCAATTGTTGCACAAAAAAGTGGAGAAAATGCTTCTGGATGCTCGCGTAGTGCCGATGAAAGAGAATGCCCTTCTACGACCTTGGCGTGCGTTGCTAAAATTAATCCTTTTACGTGAGGTCTTTCTGTCTGCTCACCCACAGCCGCTAAGGATTGCTCTACCGGCATACCAGCAGATAACAAGGTGGCAAATTGCCGAGTAAACAAAGCAATTTCTTTGCTAGTTAATCGACGGGATTTTTTAAAAACAGACAGCCAATTTCTAGCACCGCTTTGCTTCTTTTCCTGTGTAGAACGCATGCTAATAGGAAATAACGATTTATTTCGCAATAATTGCCGCGCTAACTTCTCACTATCCGCTTCAATCACACCCTTTTTTTTATGTCCAGCAGCATCCACTGCATTGTAATGATAAGCAGGCATTTGAGACTCTTATATAAACATCAATAATAAATATATAAAATATAATCCACCGTTTACCAACAATCGAGAGATGGGCAACCCTCGACTTGAAATGTTTAACCTCAACCATGCTGCTGCAATAAACGTGATTATAATACCGGTTAATACTTCTTTACTCGGCTGCCAAGGGGTTAACACTATTCCTAATGCTGGTAATAATGTGCCTTGAAATGTCATCGCACCGCTAATGTTACCACAAGCTAATGTATCTTTATTTTTTCTTGCCCAAAGAATACTGTTAACTTTTTCTGGCAACTCTGTCGCGATAGGAATAATTAATAACGATAAAATTAAAGCAGATACGTTAAGAGCAATTGAAACACCTTCTATTCCATCAATGAAGCCTTTCGCACCACCAAGTAATAGAATTAAACTTAAAATCAATTGAAGAATGATTGTGGTGAAGTTATTCTTCAAACCCAGTTTAGTCAAAATCATGGGTTCATCCGTTAAAACACCATGCCCGTCTATTACTAATTGTTTTGAAACACGCACTGTAAGAAATAAATAGACAATGTATAGGGTTATAAGTAGACCACTCATAGCCACCCGCCAATACAGGGGATGATTTGGTAAAAACATCGCTATAGCGGAGAGAGAAAAAGCCAAGAGGAAAAAATTGAGATCCCGTATAAAACCTGTTTTCTCAGGCGTTATCCTCCCACTGATGCCGCGATTTTTAATAACGGAAAGCGTCATAAAAAAAATCGCGAGCGTTGATAGCATTAATGGGGCACCTAAAATAGCTCCTACGCTAATTTGCTCATTAACTGAATGATTAGGTGTACCTGCAATCATTGCAATCACGGGGATGGAGGTTTCTGGTAGTGCAGTCGCAATTGCAGCAAATATGGAACCGGTGACGCCTGCTGAAATTTTAATTTTTTGGCCAAAATGTTCTAGTGCGTTAGTAAACAACTGCGAAGCGAGCAAAATGATTATTAACATGACGACTAATTTTATACATAGATAAATCATCTCGTACACTCCATCATGATTTAATTTTCGCTGGTGACACGCAAAATTTCCTCTAAAGAAGTATCGCCCGCTATGATGCGACGACAACCGTCTTGGCGTAAACTTAAGAATAATTGCCGAGCATATTGGCGCAATTGTTGTTCGGGAGCATGATCATGTATCATGCCTCGTAATGCATCATCAATAACGACTAATTCATATACCCCACTACGACCAGCATAACCTGAATTTCTACACCGAGAGCAACCAACTGCACGATAAATAGTTTGCGATGAGCGGACATCCAAGCCTAATAATTCACATTCTTTTGCACTAGCCAGACTGGGACTTTTACAATGTTTGCACAATAAGCGAATTAGTCTTTGCGCTAACACTCCCGTTAAGCTAGAAGCTAACAGGAAGGGCTCAACACCCATATCGTTTAAGCGGGTAATGGCACCTACCGCGCTATTGGTATGTAGCGTAGAGAGGACTAAGTGTCCTGTTAAGCTTGCTTGAATAGCAATTTGGGCGGTTTCAATGTCACGAATTTCACCCACCATCACGACATCAGGATCTTGACGCAAAATGGCGCGCAATCCTTTCGCAAACGTCATGTTAATTTTATTATTTACTTGTGTTTGCCCAATACCCACTAAATCATATTCGATAGGATCTTCCACGGTTAAAATATTTCGCTTTTTGTCATTTAAAACCGTGAGCGCACCATACAAAGTCGTGGTTTTGCCCGACCCTGTCGGGCCTGTTACTAACATAATCCCATGAGGCTTTGTGATCAACACGCGTAATAAATCAAGCGTACTTGCTTCCATACCTAATTCGGCTAAATCCAGACAAGCACTTTGTTTATCCAGCAATCGCAAAACAGCACGTTCACCATGATTCGTCGGCATGGTAGATACTCGCACATCTACCGCTCTTCCTCCGATCCGAAGTGTAATACGGCCGTCTTGAGGAAAACGTTTTTCTGCAATGTCCAATCGAGACATGACTTTAATTCGTGAAATAATTAACGGAGCTAGAATACGCGGTGGCTCAAGCACATGATGTAAAATACCATCGACCCGAAAGCGAATGGTGACATGATCTTCAAATGTTTCAATATGCACATCAGAAGCCCCTTCTTTAATAGCTTCACTTAAAAGTGCATTCAGTAACCGAATGACAGGAGCATCGTCTTGTCTTTCTAGTAGGTCTTCCGCTTTTGGAAGCTCATGCATAAGCTCAGAGAGATTAAGTGCATCCTCCAAACCCTCTGTCATTTGCATCGCGGTTGCTGAATCGGTTTCATAGGTTTTAACGAGGCATTCGTTAAACTCAGCACTACTGACTTGCACTAACTCTAATGGCATTTGTAGCTGACGACGAATTTCACTGAAAACAGCCAGATCTGGTTTTTTTTGATAAATCACTTTAGCCACATTTTCTTCGATACCAGCAAGCAGCACACCAAAACGTTTTGCAAACGCAAACCGCAGCAAGTTCATTTTGCAGACTCTCCAAAGGGTTTGGGTAAGTCTTGCGAGTTTTTCCACGGTGGCAGCAGAGGTCGTAGAGGTTCTTTACCAATGTTGAGCATATTTTCTCGGTAATTAGCTTGTATATTCCGCACTGCACTGTATTTTCCATGCGTAATCGACATAGCATCATCACTATTACCTATGATAATGGGCTTTATAAATACCATGAGATTTTTCTTTTGTTGATGACTCGTCTTTTGCTGAAAAAGTGGACCAATGATAGGGATATCACCTAGGATAGGTACTTTATTAATATTTTCATTATTTTTATGACTGATTAATCCACCTAATACTAAGATATCATCACTATTAATAATCACCGAGTTGGTAATCTTACTGGTATTAATAATTGGATTCAGCCCCGGATTCAATGGATTCTGCAAAGTATCATTTTTTAAATTCAATTTGAGACGCACTGATCGACTCAAATTAATTTGTGGCGTGACATCTAATTTTAACGTCACCGCTTTTTGATCGATGGTAGTAAAAGGGGTCACGGTACTTGTACTGCCCGTTGTGGCATAAGAGCCGGTTTGAAATGGCACGTCTTGACCAATTTCAATAGTGGCTTTCTGATTATCTAACACCATAATTGAAGGGGTTGATAAAATATCGACACCGTTTAAATTTTGTAAAACACTTAATACTGCTTGAATCTGCACACTTGGCATAATTCCAACAACGCCTGCACCCAAGTTAGGGAAGGAGGTAATGCTGCTACCAGATGAGGTGACTGTGCCACTGTTAGTGACGCTACCCCACTGAATGCCAAGACTAGTTAAATTACTTTCGTCCACCTCAGCAATAATTCCTTCTACTAACACTTGGGCGGGACGTATATCCAATTTTGTAATAACCGTTTTGAGTGCTTGCATTAATGCGGGCGGGGCCGTAATGATAATGGCATTTGTGCTAGGCTCTGCCTGAATATTAGAAAGATTAATTGTTTCTTTAGCAACATTCACCGTAGTTGAAGCGGCAGAGGTGGTATTAGTGCTAATACTCGTATCCAAATGCGCAGCATCTTCTTTACCGATAATATTCTGAGAAATTTTCCCCAGTAAGGGAGCTAATGTTTTAGCTTCTAAATAACGCAAATAAATTACTTCTGTATTACCTGAAGCTGTATAGACAGGCGCATCTAATTGAGAAATCAATACCCGCATACGTAATCGCATCGCTTTGGTACCACCAAGCAGAATACTATTACTACGTTCATCAACCGCAATTGAAACCATGGGTGCTTCGCCAGAGGCGCGGGACGCGGATTGTAAATTATTTAAGACGTTAGCCACTTGAGTTGCGGTAGCATGATGCAATGGCACAATTTGAATACTACTATTTGTGGCTTTATCCACATCTTGAATGATAGCCATGACACGATCTAAATTAGATGCCCTTCCTAAGAGAATTAAGACATTACCCGGCATATAAGAAGAAATGTTACTCCATTGCGGCAATAAAGGACGTATTACCGGAATTAATTGAGAAGCCATGACGTTCTCTAATGGGATAATACGCACCACTACTTCATCACCTTGTCCTGGAGATTGTTTACTCGCAACACGAGTAGCTTGTTCACCGCTCTCCATGTTGGGGACAATTTTAACGACATTGCCACTGGGAATAGCCGAGTACCCTAACAAACCCAAAACCGATAAAAATACTTGATACACTTCATTCTTACGCAGGGGCTTACTTGAAATAAGTGTAATTTTACCGCTTACCCGGGGATCTACCACAAAGTTTTTACCCGTTTCCTGCGACACTTCATTGATGACACTCAAGATATCGGCATCTTGCAAATTCCATAGTCGCGTAGAAGGCTTGCTAAAAGAAGCGACCGGCGGCCCGGGTTGTTGGGATGGTATATTGGCTGGTGGAGCTGCCATATCTGCAGCGAAAGAAACAGAGACAATGACTGTCAAATAAAGAAGTACGCGAATTAATCGTGTGATGAATTGAAAAAAGACCATGCTGTTCTAATACCCACGTCCATCAAAAAAGTGCTTAAGGGTATCACAAAAATGCACGCTTATTGTACTGCTGGTGAGAAAAATCCACCCTGAATCAAGAAATGACCTAGGGTGGATTTAAGAAGAGTTGCTTTGATTAATTACTGCTTGGCATCGTGCCAGTTGTGGTGTTATCGGTTGAATTTGGCACAGTAGTTGCATTATTTGGACTGGTATCGCTACCTGCCGGTGCTTGTGACGGCGCGACATTTGGGCTGGTATTATCAGGATTACCATCCATAGGTAGTGTAGAGGGGCTATTACTATTCGTATTATCCATCCCAGCTGCTGGCGGATTATTATTAGTATTATCAGTCGTGTCGGGTGTTGGCGTGGATGAAATAGCAGCGTTAGTATTGTCATTGACGGTCGGCGTTGTATCAGTACTTGCAGGTGTGTTGCTACTATCATCTGTCATGGCCTGGGTGGGCTGATTCGTATAAGCGGTATTGTCTGTGGTTTGGTCTGGTTGTGCTGTTTGATTTAACTGCTGTTGAGTGGCTGCTGCTTGATTTGCTTGATCTACCGCTTTATTGTCTTCTTTAGAACAGGCAGTAAGACCTGCCATACTTAATACAAGGGTTGCAATAAGTAAATTTGTACGCATAGTTGTTGTCCTTATTAAAAAAATTAGCCCATTAAATTAGTCGGATACCCGTGTATAAAATTCTTAATATAAAATTCGTATGTTATCCGAATTCACAACAGGTGCAAAGCGTTTAACAGTTCATAGACTACCCAGGTAAGTACTACGCCTGCGACAGCAAGCAAACCCATCAACTGTAGTAGTGTCAGCTTACCCATACGATATTCAACTAAGTCATCTTTTTTGTCATTTTTTTCCATTAAAAGTACCTCTGTCTCATCGCTTCTTTAGCCAATAATAACGTAGCATTAGCTACCTCGTTCGCTTTCATTGTGCCTGCTTGCAGCACCGTTTTCACGTAATGTAAGTCTTTTGCATAATGAAGGCGTCGCTCCCGGATTGGTTCAATCATCGCTACCAATATATCGATGAGCTGCTTTTTGCATTCTACATCGCCAATCATGCC
>Ga0207085_1062_pt1 | contig 18418 bp, 11 predicted proteins | sample Alteio_BWMinHeat_53_FD_153542 | JGI IMG/M metagenome (GOLD analysis project Ga0207085, IMG submission 153542) | Enriched cells from forest soil in Barre Woods Harvard Forest LTER site, Petersham, Massachusetts, United States -... | ecosystem: Environmental > Terrestrial > Soil > Temperate forest >...
AGTCGAAATGCGCGCGCCATTTTTTCTCGGCGCGGGCCATGCGGCCGCCGTCACTTTCGTGATCGAAACCGGAGAGGTGAAGAACTCCGTGCAACATTAGAACGCGTATCTCATCGAGAAGCGAATGGCCGAACACGGCGGCTTGGGCGCTCGCGCGTTCGCTTGAAATGGCGAGATCACCGAGCGAGGAGGCGTCGCCGGAAGGAAACGACAAAACATCGGTAGGATAATCGTGACCAAGAAAATCGTGATTCAGGCGCCCCAGCTCACGGTCGTTCGTGACAATGCAGGCGAATAGGCGGCCTTCGGTTACCTGTTGCGCCAAATCATTTGCGAAGTCCTTCAACGCACGTTTTTGGGCGGAAGAAAGCCGCAATGAGACGGGAATGCCTCGAAAGAAAAGTGTAGGGCAACGTTCACCAGGTTCCATGAGGCTAAATCAAGCGAGCGAAGGAAACTCCGGTATTTCGACCGCAGTATTGGACGGAGGCTCCCGTAGGACCGGCTCTGGAATCTCCTGCCCTAGTTTCAAAGCTAGCTGACGGCCGGAGCCAGTCATTTCGCCGTAGCGGTCGTAAGCTTTTACAATCCGCTGCACAAGTGAATGCCGCACCACGTCCGTTTCGTCAAAATTAACGAAAGCAATTCCGTCCACACCACGCAGGACTTCTACGGCGTTCAGCAGACCGCTCTTTTTTCCAGAGGGCAAATCGATCTGGGTCTGGTCGCCGGTGACAACCATTTTCGAATTAAAGCCTTGGCGAGTCAGGATCATCTTCATCTGCTCGCACGTCGTGTTCTGTGCTTCATCGAGGATGATAAAGCAATCGTTCAGTGTGCGGCCACGCATAAATGCCAGCGGGGCAATCTCAATGCCATTCCGTTCCAATAGTTTTTCCACCTTTTCGGCATCTATCATGTCGAAAAGGGCATCGTAGAGGGGACGTAAGTACGGGTCGATCTTTTCCTGCAAAGTGCCCGGAAGAAAACCCAGTCGCTCGCCGGCTTCTACGGCTGGCCGCGTCAGAATAATACGGCTTACCCGCTTATTCAAGAATGCCGAAACCGCCATGGCCACCGCAAGATAGGTCTTGCCGGTCCCCGCAGGTCCAACGCCAAAGGTAAGGTCGTGGTTTTCAATCGCATCGATATAGCGCCGTTGATTCAGAGTTTTTGGCGCCAGTACCTTCTTTCCGAAGGACCGCGATTTCCCACTCTCTACCAGCCGCCGCAGCGACATGGCGGGATCTGCCGTCACCACCCGCATGTAGCTGTTCAGATCGCCGTTGGTGAAGACATGGCCGCCCTTCACGAGTTGCTCGTAATCGTCAAGGATGCGCTCCGCGCGGCGCACTTGACTCTCTTCGCCCTCGATTTCGAGCGAATCGCCGTCGAGCAGACGTGTCCGGAGGTTGAGTCCGTTTTCTAACAGTCGTATATTTTCATCGCGAGTGCCAAAAAGCGCTTCAATCCCGCGAGAAAGTTGAACGGATGACTTCATTAAGTCGAATAAATGCCTGTCGAATGGATACTTAGGGAATCGGGTGAGGCGAAGAGGGTAACGCTAATCTGGACAGAACTACCGGACTCTTGTCCGGGAGGAGCACATTGAACCCGCTGGCGCGTACGCCAAAAGCTCATCTCGTCAGAGTATATCATTCCCCGCATCGGGCTGCCGTAGCCAAGTCGCTTTTACCCGCGAGGAAGAGGCGCAAGACTGCTAAAGTTTGAATTGGCGGCAGTGTTCGACGATACCTCGACAAACAACGATCGAGACCTGAATGGAGACTCGACGGCCCGGATTGCCGATCTGGAGGCTTCCGTCCATCGGCTGGAGCATCGTCTTTCCGCCTATGCCCGGCTGTTGTCTCAAAGTCCGATTCCAGCAATCTTTTATCACACCGATACGCTTGCTATCCAGCAAGTAAACGACGGCGCTCTGTCGCTTTACGGACATTCCCGAGAACATTTTTGTTCCATGACCGTTCGCGAGCTCTTCAACCCGTCTGCCTGGATGAGTATTTACGACACCGGTTCGGAACCGCAGGGCGATGTGTGGGAGCGGGAATTGCGAAAACCGATCAACGCGCTTGGGCCATGTGTGCAGCGCGGCGCCGAAGGCAGGGAGTTGGTCGTCCGCATGACGATTTTCAACTTCCAGTTCGATGGAGCCGATGGCCGTCTTGCCATCATTCAGGACGAGACCGCCCGCCAGACGACGGAAGAAGATCTGCGAGCGAGCGAAGAGCGTTATCGCGAATTGTTCGAAAATGCCAACGACATCATCTTTTTGCAGGATTTGAACGGTCGCATCAAAGCAGCGAACCGTGCTGCCGAATTCCTGACCGGATATTCAAGGAACGAGCTTTTAGGGCAGGACTTCGCGCAGCTATTGGCTCCTGAGGCGCGTGAATCCATGCTGGATAGCATTCGGGCGCATCTTGGCGGGAGTCCCACGCAGCGCTATGAACTGCCGATTCATCCCAAAGCCGGAAGCCCGCGTTTTTTGGAAGTAAGCACGCGCATCATCTATCGCCGCGGGCATCCTTTCGCCATCCAAGGAATTGGCCGCGATGTCACCGAATGGAAGATCTCGCAGCGGCGTCTCGAAGAAACAGCGCGTGAACTGCAATTAAAAAATGAAGAATTGAGCAAGGCGCTAAAGCTCGCCCAGGAGGCGACCCAATTAAAAGAACAGTTCCTCGCGAACACTTCGCATGAACTGCGAACGCCCATGAACGGCATTATGGGCATGACAAATCTGCTGAAGGAAACCGAGTTGGACCTCGACCAGCGCGATTACGTTGATGCCGTCAGCCAGTGCGCCAACGATCTGCTCACCATCATTAACGACCTGCTCGACCTGTCGCAGATCGGGGCCGGCAAGTTTTTCGTCAGCGATGAATCATTCGAAATTCAAGACAGCGTCAGGAGCGTCATCAAGCTCTTGAGCATTCGCGCCGGCGCGAAGGGCCTTACTCTGAATTACGAGATCGATGTGGATCTGCCTGTCGCCATCTTCGGCGATAGCGTGCGTTTCCGCCAGATTCTGATGAACCTGGTCGCCAACGCAGTGAAGTTTACGTCTCAGGGCGGTGTGGACGTGCGGCTCCGGCGGGTAACCGGCGCGATCCTTCGTTGTGAAGTTGTCGATTCGGGAATTGGAGTGGAAGAATCCATCCAGGAAAAAATCTTCCATCCGTTCTTCCAGGCGGATGGCACACTGCGGCGCCGTTACGGCGGCACGGGCTTAGGTCTCACGATCTCGAAGCAACTGGTCGAAATCATGGGAGGCCGCATCGGCGTGTACAACAATACATCGATGCCCGGAGCCAGCTTCTGGTTTGAAATTCCGTTACGGTCGTCGCCGCTGGCCGCGCTGTAAATTAGTTTTTCCCGTATATAAAAAGGGCGCAAACCCGGTCACGAAGATGCCTTATCGAATATCTTGCCTGGAATCAACTAGGAAGATTTTTGGTGCTCGCGAACGGCCAACGTGATATTTTGATTGGCCGGAATCCCGTAGACGTAACACTTTGCAAAGGCACGCTTCACGCGAAAATCAGCTTAGATCTGCAACAGTGCCGGAGCCCTTCTAAGTAATCCCCGGCAAAACGGAACCTGGGTCGCGGTGTAACGGCCGGCGATTGCTCATCAACATTGAGGGCCGCGACCGGTCCTTTGCGGGCTAGTTGGCGATTATGGGGCTCCGGTCCAAGTAAGAATTTGGCCATCGGTTAACAATTGCGCTTTGAGCTGCGAATAGTTGACCGACTCCACGCCGGTATTTTCATCCATTGCCAACGAAGCCGCGGCACCCGCGGCTTGGCCCATGATCATGTAGGTGACTTCCACTCGCAGACCGTCGTATGCAACGTGCGATGCAGATACGGCTACGGTGACAAGCAGGTTGGTGGCTTGCGACTCCTGCGGCGTGAGGATGCGATAGGGGATGGGGTAGGGATGGTTCCCCAACGGATGGGCGGTTCCCTCCATGTACACCGTGCCATTGCGGGCGCTGCGATTGCAGTAATGGCTATCGAATAAGAAATACCCGCCAAGGCCGATGGGGTCAAGAATCGACGTTTTCAATTGAGCATCGTTCTGCGTCATCACGTAGGCACCGATCATGCGGCGCCCTTCGCGAATGTAGAGCTGGCGGGGCCAGCCGCCGTTGTCGGTGAACTCGTCTTTGCATAGTCCCAACGCCCGCACGTCAGCCTGAATGGAAGACGGGATGCGGGGGTCCGTCATGAGGAAATAGAGGAGCCCCTGCATGTATTCTTTGTGCGCGGCGGCAATTTGTTGGCGATCGCTGGGCGAAGCGTTGGGATAGCCGGTACTCGCGCCGACATCATCGGTGGAGACGTAGAAGGTAGCGTTTGCATCAATCTTGTCCTGTGGCAACTGATACTGCGTCACGATCGTTCCAAGAGAGATGTTTTCTCCCTTGTTCTCGTAAGCTTCAATCAGGCGCGCCACAACTTCGAACTCCGCCGGGCTATAGCCCGCGGGGGCGGTGAACGGGATTTGGTTTGCGGGATCGGTGCTCAAACACAGCCGGTAGTTGTATGCCATCACGCTTTGGTCAGCAGAACCGGGAGCGCCGAGAGTATCGGGCATGACGTGCGGGATCAATCCGCTGGAAGGATCTCCCGGTGTGACATAAGGATCGATCGCTTCCCCCATCAACTTCGGGACCTCCACTCCAGCGTATGGTTCCCAGTATTGGGTTAGCGCTTCGCGTCCGACGGTGTAGCTGACGTGCGCCGCAGCCATCAAGTCTCCTTCGTAGCTGGCGTCGATGAACTCCTTTGCGGCATAGGTGACGCCGTTGGTCGTCGTCACGTTGTTGATCACGGTGCCGGTTTGAGAAATTGAGCTGAGGCCGGCGCCGAAGACGACTGTAATGTTGCTCGATTGGGCGCCAAGCATCTGGTCGAATGCCTGCTCGGCGATGTGCGGAGCATAATCAGTTCCTGCGGCAAATCCGTCAGGCAACGGGACTTCATCCGCAGTGTAAATGGATTTCACCGTTTGAAAGAAGGTTTGCACTAAGCCGCCGAGTGCATTCATGGAATAAAGATCGGTGGCCCCCAGTCCGCTGGAAGACATGCCGCCAACGTGCTGGCCGGGCTCCAGGAGCACGACTGTTCTTCCCAAATGCGCCGCTTCGATGGAGGCCATGATTCCACTTGGTGTGGCGGAGTACACAACGACATCCGCTGTTACCTGGGGGACGGGAGCAGACGGAGCCGGCGGCAGTATGGAACTAGAGGAGGTTCCACTTCCGCAACTGACCAAGAGAACGCTGACAACTGTGAGTAGGCATTCAGCCGCAAGGCTGGCTCGCGAGTTGAAACTTTTCATGGCCCCGACACTGCAGACGCGAGGCGGCGGCCAGGAGGCACAGAGTAGCGTGGAAATCGTTTGAGTAATCGTCAAACCGACCGGATGAGTCCTAGAGAATCAAAAGATTCCGACGCACTCAACACTCTTTGGCCTGACGTCGGCCTATTATGACGCCATTAGAATCAGTTACTTGGCGCTCGCTTCGGGGCGGAAACAGCCGGTGTTCATAAAACTGTGACACAAGTCCATTGAATCTTGCGTCCTTGAACTAAACACTCAATTGTGCGTGATGTGGAGGCCGGTCGTTATCGGTTTTCCGTGCCCTGTTTGCAAAACATGCCCAACGACTCACATGCAGTGCTGCCCGCAACCCTCCACTTTGAAGGCAGGGTTGTGGATGAATCTTTTACACTCGAGAAATTTCTCGACGGCACCGACCTTCACGGCCGGTTCTCGACACATATTTCAGGAACGCCAGCAATCGCCGAGATCTACCCGGGTCAAACGGAACAGATCGCGGTTTGGAGCAAAGTCCAGGCTCTGAATCACCCGAATCTGTTGAAGATTCTGTCGGCTGGAAGTTCGGAATGGGTCGATCTTCGTTTTACTTATGTTGTCACTGAGCACCCATCGGAGATTGTCGCGGAGGTATTGAAGGATCGTCCTCTCGACGCGAACGAAGCAAGAGAAGTTCTTGGCAGTGTTCTACGCGGGCTTGGTGCTCTGCATGGCATTGGCCTCGTTCACTGCGCAGTAAATCCGCAGAACATTGTCGCCACCGAGGATGCGGTGAAGTTGACCGTTGGCCCTATCCGTTCAGCCGAAGACTACTGTACTCCGGCGTTCGACATATGGTCGGCAGGCAGGACCGTCTTTCAATCACTTACGCAGCGCTTACCTTCGGATCAGCATTTCTTTGAAGTATCCACACTGCCGGCTCCGTTCTCGACCATATTGCTGCATTGCCTCGAAGAAGATCCGAAACAGCGCTGGACTGCAACGGACCTGGTTCAGTTATTAAGTGAAAACGCCACAAAGGGTCCTGCGGCTACGGCCGGAGTTGACTCAATCGAGAAAATTCCGGCTCCCGCTAAACACGAACCGCTCATTACTCCGGTCGAAGCAAAATCATCTGACGCCGCTCCTGGCCGCGCTGCGGAGAAGGTCGATGCGTCTCGTCATGTTCCGAAATTGGTCATCGTAGCCGTCGCAGTCTTCGTAGTGGCGCTGACAATACTCCTTCTGTTCAGGAGCCGTTCCTCCCCGACGGGGCTGCCTCGAGAGTCGACGCAAACGACTCCCGCTGCGGCTGCGCCCTCTGTCGCCGCACAACAGCCTGATAATCCTGCACGCTCCGCTCCTTCCCCTGCCGCACAACAACGCGCAACCGTAACCGACGGCACTGGCAACTGGCGAGTGATCGCCTTTACCTACAATTCGGCTCAAGGCGCGCAGCATAAGGCGGATTCCATAAATGCTCGCGATCCCTCGATGGAGGCGCAGGCGTTTTCGCCGCAGCCCGGCCGCTATCTTGTGTCCTTGGGCGGTTGGATGAACCGGGAAGATGCCGTGCGGCTCCGCCAAAAAGCAAGAGCGCATGGTATGCCGCGCGATGTCTACGCGCAGAACTTTCGTCGATAAAAAGCGCAAGAAGATCGATCCGATTTGCGAACCGTCCCCCAATCGGCATAAAATGCCATCGCATAGCAGCGACGGCCCAAGCCGCGCTCTGGGGGACGAAGGATGAGCAGCGCATTCAAAGATGGAATAGACGCCGGGCTCAGCGACTTTAAGAGCTACAACTCGGATCTCGCCAACGTTTCGCTTGGCACGGACCCGGACGGCTTCTCCAATGTCGTCAGCATTGCCGGCCGTGCCTCCGACTTCATCTCCCGGATGAGGTCGGGTTTTGAGCGTATTGGCGAGAACCTGCACGACGATGCGAAATCCTGGGCGGAGACGCAGAAACAGCGGTTGCTAGATGGCTGTGAAGGCATGCTCACCCAATCCGAAAACTTGACGACGCGCGCCAATGAAGCTCTGGATGCGGCTAAACTGGCGAACGATCTTCGCGACGGAGCAGACGGCGACGAAGACAAGAAGGCGCAACTGGAGGCGGCGGAAGAGAAATTGAAGGAAGCGGCCGAGACGCTTCTTGAACAGATTGATGTTGTCCGCGGCGGTCTGAATGCCTTCTACGATACTCTGCGCGATGTGAACACACAGTTCAAAAACGCTATTGCGTTGGCGAAGAATGGCGCTGATGGCAGCCAGTCCCAAGTCGACCAGGTGTTGAGCGATATCCGCGGCCTGGAAGACCAGGTGAGCAGCAAGATTGTCGACGAAAAGAACTTGTTTGCCCAGCGCGATACCCAGACTCGCAGCTACACGGATTTGTCGTCGAAGGTGGAAGATAAGCAGCGTGTCGAACAAGCTGCCGACCGCGCTCTGGCCGACGGCGCCAAGAAGGATCCGCCGCTTAGCACCAGTGATCTGCAGAGTCTTGAACAAGCTTCTGCTACAGCCCGGCAGGATCGGGAACGCGCCGAAACGGATCGCTCCAACTATTGGCTCCAAACGTTGCGACCGACTGAGGAAGCGTATTGGGCAAAGGTGACCGAATCGGCCCCAATCAAGCAGCAGCTTTCCGGCTTAAAGCAACGCCGCGATACTTTGATTGAAGGATTCAACAAATCTCGAACGGCTTTGGCCGACTTCGCCCAGGAGTATCAGGAGCCAAGCCTGTAGCAGCCGTTGGCGCTGAAATAGAGTTCGGGACTGGTGGAATACGTTGACCGAGGATCAGCTAGACGACGTTGCATATTCGGTCGGGCTTCTTGCCGAGTTAGGTCCGCGCTCGGGTTTCTAACAGTTCTAAGATCAATGGCTCGGGTCACAGCGGAATGCGTGAACTACGGACTCAAAGCGGGGGAAGACCATTACGTACACTTTACGCCTTTAACCCGATGCGTACGGCCATCTTGTTGATCGGCGGTGAAAAATCAGGCGACGATCACTGGTACGAGCGCTTTATTCCGCTAGCTGACGAGATATACAACAAGCACCTCGCTGAACTCCGGAACGAAAGGAAGCTCTAATGCCGGTTCGAAAATTCAAAGAACTGTTCGATGCCATGCCGGCCGGACGCAAGGAAGAGGTTGCGCCGCGCGTCCGCGAGACCATTACGGGCATGCCGCTGGAAGAACTGAGGCGCGCACGCCAAATGACTCAGGCCAAGCTGGCAGCGACTCTGGACGTGAACCAGGGAGAAGTATCTAAGATCGAGCATCGAGCCGATCTCTACCTGCGCACTCTCTCGGAATATGTTGAGGCTCTCGGCGGAACTTTGGAGATCCGTGCAGTATTTCCCGACAGCGAACTGCGTATCACGCAATTCGAGTCGTTTCCGTAGGCAATGTCCAGGTCCGTCTCAAGACCTGACTCCGGCGATTCGCCGAAACGTCTGATTCCCTATCCGCCAATCAGTGCCTGCTTTTCTGCCGGAATTCTCGCGATGGTCGCCGGGTCAAGTTTCAAATGCGCCTGAACCATTTCCGGAGGAAGCCGCCTGATCCAGTTGTTGAGGGAAAAGTCGACGAATTGATCGGCCTTGAACATCTCAAGAAAGACCGCGTCCGTCTCTCCCGTGTTCTCGACATAATGACCGGCCGTCGCCGGAACGAAACCGACGTCGTTCGCATTAAAGTCCATTGTCCGGGCTCGTCCTGGAGGCATGAATACGGTCATGCGACCTTTACCGGTCAGCCAGAACTGCCACTCCGAAGCGTTGGGATGCCAATGCAATTCACGCATCGCCCCCGGCTTGATGGTCACTAGCGCCGCGGCGACCTTCTTGCTGACCGGGAAATTGCGCGAGTCGACCACACGCGCCTCACCGCCTTTGCTCTTCTGTATTGGCGTCGTTGCTGCCATTTTGAACGTGTATTGAATTGGCGATTCTACGCTTTTTCCACCTGCTGACGTCTTATCCTCGGCAAGCGATTTCGGTAAGCTCGCCGGGAAGATAAATAACTCCTCCTTTGGAAGCTTGGCGACATCATCCCGATTCAAACTCGAGTTCTTTAGCAAGATTTCAGGCGGCGTATGGGCAAACCACTCGGAAATAAGAAACGTATTTTCTTCTGAAAACAAACCTTCATCGAAGACCAGCAGAAACTCGCAGCCGTCCGGCTCCAGGCCTTGAATAGAATGCGGATATCCTGCCGGAAAGTACCAAATGTCTCCCTTACTCACATCGTCTATGAAGATCGTTCCATCCGGATTCAGCACGGTCACCCGCGCGTTTCCGTAGATCATATAAGCCCACTCATTCGCCGTGTGCCAGTGCAACTCGCGAAAACTGCCGGCGGTCAGGCGCATGTTCACACCGGAGAGATCGGTTGAGGGCGGCAGCTCCCTTTGCGTTATTTGGTGCGTCCAGCCACCCTCGTGGACGCGTTTACGCGCGAGATCGAACGAATACCAGATTGGACCGATATCTCCGTGATCGGTCGGCGGCGGCGTGTTTGAATTCGGGTTTGCATCCAAAAGCGCCTTGTTCTCCTGGCCTGGATTGCTTGTCGAATGATCCTTTTCCGCCTTCTCCGTCTCGAGGCGTTGTTGACCGTCCGCCGACAATCCGGAGAGTGCCGCCGTGGTAAGCGCCGCAGATCCGACCCCCAACCACCTACGTCTGGATAACGCGTCTACCTTGGAGCGAATGTCATTTATTAGATCGTTCACTGCCGTTCTCCTAAAAGGTTTGTCGCCGGAAGCGTCCGGCCCGGTGACTTCTCATACCCATTCGATTACTGTATCGGGGAGGTTTTACGGAGACGCACTCAAGCAAGTTCCCGGCCTTCACTCAGGAAAACGTGTGTGCAGGAACCAGACAAAAAACGCCCAGCCAATGACTCCAAGAACAATCAACACCCAGGAAGCGACGTTAAACCAGCGCGATCCGATAATCGGCTTGAACACGCCTGAACCTGCGCCATAGCGCAGAAACAAATGTTCGATGAGCGAATGGCGGGGCTTACTCGGTTCAGTCAATTGCTCTAAATCGACAGTAGCAGCCTTTTATGAGACCTTGCATTTTTTCGCGATCGGTTCGATCAGATCGTCATACGTTGTTAACAATTGTTAACTATGCTGCAGTAAGCTCCGCGCATCCCATTAAGGACATAATGCCTTGCACCCTTCTGAGTCGATAACTTTAGGTACTTACATCCTCCTCTTCCTCGCGGTTGGAATGGCTCTCGCTTTTGAATTCGTTAACGGCTTTCACGATACGGCGAATGCTGTCGCAACGGTCATCTACACGCACACGCTGAAGCCACCTGTCGCTGTGGTTTGGTCGGGACTTTGGAATCTTACCGGTGTTTTAAGTTCCAACGGCGCTGTTGCGTTCAGTATCGTCGCGCTTCTTCCGGTGGAGCTGGTATTGAACGTCGGGTCGGGGGCGGGATTTGCAATGGTCTTTTCACTATTGCTTTCCGCCATCATCTGGAATCTTGGAACCTGGTATCTCGGCCTGCCCGCATCGAGTTCGCATACTCTAGTCGGCTCAATCATGGGCGTCGGACTTGCAAATTCCTTGTTGTCTCCGGGACATGTATTCGGTGAAGGAGTCAACTGGGGCAAAGCCACCGACGTATTCGCCTCGCTGATTATTTCCCCAATCCTCGGCTTTGTTGGGGCGGGGCTGCTTTTGCTGCTGGCCAAGGCGTTGATTCGCCGCCCTGAACTATTTCGTCCTCCCGAAAAGGATCAGCCGCCGCCGCCCTGGATCCGTGGGCTGCTGGTCCTCACCTGCACAGGTGTTAGTTTCTTCCATGGGTCGAATGACGGCCAAAAAGGAATGGGGTTGCTTGTCCTGATCCTGGTCGGTATTCTGCCGGGCGCGTATGCGCTGAACCCTGCAACGACGCAGTCCGACATTCAACGGATCGTATCACTGGCTCAACAAGCTCAACCTGTCTTCGACAAACACCGGGATCAACAAGGCGACGTGAACGGACAGACCGCAGTTGGTGATCTTTCCGATTTTCTAAAAACCAAAAGTGTGGCATCGCCGCGCACGTTTGATTCGGCAGCAGGCAAGAATCAGGACATCGTCCAAGAACTAAACGGTCGCGGCGGCTACTCCGACTTAACCGTCGAGCAAAAGCGGCATTTTCGCAGCGACATTTACTTGATGAGCGAGTCGATCAACAAGCTAATCAAATCGAAGAAGATTACTGATCCATCGGAAATAAAAACTCTCACTCAATACAGCGGCGCTTTGGCTAAAGAAACCAAATTTATTCCGAGCTGGGTCAAAATCGCGGTCGCGATCGCGCTTGGTTTTGGAACCATGATCGGTTGGAAGCGCATCGTCGTTACGGTGGGCGAACGCATTGGCAAGGAACATCTCAACTACGGACAGGGAGCTTCAGCGGAGATTATTGCCATGACGACGATTGGCCTGGCCGATCGCTTCGGCTTGCCTGTTAGCACAACTCACGTCCTATCGTCCGGGATTGCCGGCACAATGGCGGCGAATCGCTCCGGACTGCAGGCCGATACACTGCGAAACATCTTGCTGGCGTGGGTTCTCACGCTTCCTGTCTGTGTACTGTTGGGAGCCGGTCTCTTCTCCGCTTCGTTCTACGTTATCTTTCATTTACTCGGCATTCACTAAAGGCGGTTCTTTTCTCACGCCGGCAACGCAAAGCTAAACCGCGACCCTTTCCCGGGTTCGCATTCGACCCAGATGGTTCCGTGATTTCGCTCCACAATTCGTTGGCATAGCGCCAACCCAATACCGGTCCCGGAGTATTCATCGGCAGTATGTAAGCGTTTGAAGAGTCCAAAGATGAGCGCTGTGTACTTTGGCTCAATCCCAATCCCGTTGTCAGCTACGGTAAGAACCCAACGTTCAGCTTCGCGCTTTGCTGAAACGTGAATAACGGGAGCGATATCAGGCCGGTGGTACTTAATGGCGTTGCCAACTAGATTTTGAAACAACTGCTGCAGCTGGGTGAAATGAATATTAAGTGCAGGTAAAGCATCGTACGTCACCCGCGCTCCACTCTCACCGATTGCTCCTGAAAGATTATCCAGGGCAACGCTGAGTGCCGCAGCGGCATCAACTCGCTCACTAGGCTTCTCCGCCTGAATGACTCGCGTGTAGACCAGGAGGTCATGGACAAGCATCTCCATCCGGGAAGCGCCATTGGTCAGGTGGCGGAGGAATTCGAGCCCTTGCCCGTCGAGACTACTCCGGTAGCGCCGCTCGAGCAGCTGGCTGTAAATCTTAATGCCGCGCAGCGGTTCTTGCAGGTCATGACTCGCCGCATAAGCGAACTGCTCCAAGTCCTGATTAGCGCGGCGGAGTTCATCCTCGGTATTTTTCTGCTCGTGTATTTCCGTACTCGAGCCAATCCACATCATGACCTTGCCGTCTTCGTTACGCATTGACTGGATGCGGCTTAAGTGCCATCGGTAGGCGCTGTCCGACCTTCGAAATCGATGGATGAATTGGAAAGGCTCACCCGAGTCGATCGATCGCCGCCAAAGCCGAAGGGTCTCTGCAGCATCGTCGGGATGAATAATTTCCACCCACTTCCAGCCTTCTATTTCCTCGAACGCCAGTCCGGTGAACTGCATCCACTGTCGGTTGAAGTAGTCCATTTCGCCGTTCTGCTTGGCGGTCAAGATCTTCTGCGGCATGGATTCTGCCATGAACCGGAGCCGTTCTTCGCTCGCGCGAATCCTCTCTTCTGCCAGCTTCCTTTCCGTTACGTCGCGGGTGGTGCCGGCAATCGCTTCCACTTCTCCGCCGGCGTTGAAGACCGGAACAAAGAGATAGTCGTAGATTCGGCGGCCATGCGTACCCGAAAACGGTACGCCGCCGCGAATCGGTTGTTTGGTAGCGATTACCTGCTCGATCTCAACATCGTGCATCGCGGCGTGCCAAGGCTCGTAGCCGAGCTCAAGGCAATTCTTGCCGATCGCCTCCCCCGCCGTTTTTCCCCACATCGTCAGAAGAGATTCGTTCGCATAGGTGAAACGATGGTTGAGATCGAAGGTATAAACAAAATCCGGCGTGCTCGACAATATCGTCTCGTAGAGGCGCCGGCGCTGCTCTGACTCGGCACTCAGGCGCGCAAAGGCTTCCTCCGCTTCCGCAATTTCGTGCCGGAAGCGGGCCATCCTTAGATGTGATTCAATGCGGGGGAGCAGTTCACGCGCGCTGAACGGTTTGATCAAATAATCGTCGGCACCCGCATGCGTTGCCTCCGCCTGGGCCTTGTCGCTGGCGTGGGTCGAAAGCACGATAGCTGGAACCGCCGCCAGGCTGGCGTCGCCGCGAAGCTCTCTCAATAGCGCAAGGCCGTCCAGGCCGGGCATCAGCACGTCTGCCAAAACCAGGTCTGGTTTGCGTTCTCGCGCTGCATTCAGCGCGGAAACCCCGTCCGCAACCGCTTCAACCTCGTAACCGTTTTGCAGCAGAAGCTGTCGCAAGTAGGTCCGCATGTCGGCGTCGCCATCCGCAAGGAGGATGCGCTGCGCCCTTCCCTTCCCCCGCCGCGCGGGCGGTCGATCGGCAATTACTTCGCTAGTCCGCTCGCTCGGTTGCATCCGATCGGCTTCCAGACGCGAAAAGTCCGGAAGCGTATCGACGAGTTCCAGCAGGCGCGCGCAATTGCGATGGGCCAACTCCAGTTGCTCGCGCGGTGCGGCCGACAATCCGTCCCGGTGCGCTAACGCATCTTTCAAAGGATCCATCAGTGAAGTCAACGGCCTCCGAAATTCATGGCTGATATTGGCGAAGAACCGGCTCTTTAGCTCATCCAGCCTCGCCAGTTCCTCGCGCTGCCGTGCAATCTCGCGCTCAAGCACTTTTTTCTCGGTGATATCGAGTCCTTCGGCGCCACCAACATTGACGAGGAGCTCGTCGCCGGGCCGCGACTCTCGCTCAATTTCGTCCTCGCTTCGCTCCCGTCCCGTCAACCCGTCCGCTCCGTGGTACTGCATCTGGTAGAGATATCATCGACAGGACGCCGCGACCAGCCGAGTACCGATTTCAACCTGATTGTACTGTGTAGCTACGAAATTGCAATCTGACGAATGCACAGCGACGGCCGCTGAGATGGGATCCGCATTCAATCCTGTTTTAAGCCAAATCGCAGCCCTCGGCGGATTAAATACTTCCAAACCAGCCGGACCGGGCGAACTAAGTAATATAGAAAATCGAGCGCCGCGGGCAATCGCACTCTGGCGCGGTCGCGGATTCCCGGACCTTCGAGTATCGCGTGTCCCAGCCTCGCCATTCGATCTCCGAAACCCAGCGCTTCAATTTGAATGGGCAAGCCGTCAAATGGTGAGCTGGTGGGCTCAAAGAAATGCTTTCGGATATGCTCCTCCAACCTCCGGACAGTCCGATTTTTCTTGAATCGGCGCAACACTTGCTCGGGCACTGGCGCTCCAGTCATTCGATGGCTTAGCAAAACGCCCAAAACGAGGGCTCTAAACAATCCGAACCGTCGTGCGAGCCCCTCCGCCATTCCCCAGTCGAGGTGCGGATGCACCTTTAGCAGTTGCCCAATATCGCAGATCCAGAAAAGACGCAGCCACTCGTGCTTCGTTCCATGCATACAAAGCAAAACTAGAGTGTCTTCCGGTGCCAGGTCGGGCACGGCCACTCCCAACACTTTTGTCATGCGTCGTCTGGGCCAGAGAACATCCATCCCCAGATCTCTTCGAAAGTCAGGCGGAGCAAGACGCCAGCGAAGCTCGACGATCACGCCGGCCGGACCTTTTTGACCGAATTGATATTCGCCGGCGTCTTGTTCAACCGGTGTGCCGTCAGGCTGCAGCTGCGTCAGCAGAATGTAGTCGCGGTTCTTCAGAATCGCCGTGGCACGTTCAAGATCCCAGCGATGAATCAGGATATCCAGGTCCCCGGCCGGCCTGAACTGAAGATTTCCGTAAAGGCCTACTGCCAGCACGACGCCTTTGAACGGCAACGCCGGGATGCCCGCGGCGTCGAACTCCTCCAGCAGCGCCAGCAATTCCGCCCCTAGTGCAAGATTCCTTAGCGTGTTTTTAAGGCATTCCCCGCGTAGACGAGCAGCCAATCGCTCATCCGCCAGCGCCGGCCATTCCGGAAACCGCGATAGCAGGAACGGAAGCACTCCGTGTGCCCCCGCAATGTTCAGCAGAGCGTCCGAGTCCTGGACCTCGGCTGCGATCTCTAGGCGTTGATTCCGAACGGAATCTTCGCGGCTCGGATCGAGGATGGAAAGCAAGAAACGAGCTTGCTCCGGAGTAGCCGCAATCTTATCCATCTGCTCCTGGCAATGACATAGCCTCCGCTGGCCAGCTTACAGTTATAGTCTAAACATCGAAATGATTTAATTGGGGGCGGTGGACGCCAACCGCGGTATCGGATCCAACGCCTGAGGCCACTGTGTCAAACGGGAACAGGGAAACCCGGAAACGAACATGCCCGGCTAATTTGGAGCGAACAACTGCATATTGTCAACTAGTTAGCAGTTGACTGTATGGAGCCTAGCGTGCTTTGACGATCCTGAATGCTACGCGATTTCCGTTACGCTTTTCGAAGTCTGCTCCACAATCCCGGTTTCAGCCTTGCCTGTGTCGCTAGTCTGGCTCTTGCAATCGGCATTACAACAACGGTATTCAGCGCCGTGAACAGCGTTCTGCTGCGGCCGCTGGATTTACCCGAACCGGGTCGGTTGGCGCTCCTTTGGGGAACGGAACGGCGTGGTGACACCAGAGGCGTCGTCTCGTTCGCCGATTTTGAAGATTGGCGCAAGAACATTCCTGCGTTCGAATCGGCAGCCGCCTATACCAGCTACGACAATCCGGTGTTGACGACAAATGGTCCGCCGGAACGGCTGAGAAGCCTTCGCGTTTCGCATGACTACTTCCGCGTTCTAAAGGCCAAACAGGCACTGGGACGATTCTTTCTTCCGGAAGAAGACTGGGACGGACAGGACAATGTTGTGGTTCTTTCCGATTCTCTCTGGCACCAGCGTTTCCGGTCCGATCCAAACATCATCGGTCGGCAAGTTGTGCTGAATGGCCGGCCTCACGTCGTCGTTGGCGTAGCATCTTCAAATCTGAAATCTCTGCCAAAGAGTCTCGCGAGCGATCCACCCCAGGTCTATCGTCCGGTCGGCGAAGAGCGCGGCGAAAAGTCTCGCGACGGGCGCCATTTGCAGGCAATCGTTCGCTTGAGACCGGGAGCCACAATCGACCGGGCACAAGCTGAGCTAAATCTGCTGTGCCGCAATATGGAGCGTTCGCATCCGGACGCGGATGCACACCTCGCCGTCCGGATTGTGAGCATGAAGGACGATCTCATTCGCAATCTGAGAGGCGGCTTGGTTGGCTTGCAGCTGTCAGTTCTCGCCGTCCTGCTGATCGCTTGCGCGAACATTGCGAATCTACTGCTTGCCAGATCTACAGGGCGTCAGCGCGAATTGGCGATCCGCGCCGCACTGGGCGCGGGCACCCGGCGGCTGGTTCGCATGCTGCTTGCGGAAAGTTTGCTCTTGAGTTGTCTAGGGGGCGCCGCCGGGCTCGTACTTGCGTTGTGGGGATCTACCGCTCTTCAATACGCGTCCGCAAAAGTGCTTCCCGATCATCGGAGCTTTCCGTTCGATTTCCACGTGCTTGCTTTCTCTGCCGTGCTCGCTGTGGGCACCGGACTGCTCTTTGGCATGGCTCCGGTGTGGCAGGTCGTTTCCTCGCGCACTGAAGAAGTGCTGCGGGACGGAGGGCGCAGTGTTGCCGGCAACCGCAGACAAATATTGCGTCCGCTGTTGGCTGCCGGGCAAATCGCCATCGCGCTGGTGTTGCTTATTTCCGCTGGACTGTTGACGCGCAGCTTTCTCCGCCTGCGCGCCGTCAATCCCGGCTTCGATGCGCATGGCGTGTTAACCGCCGGTCTCACTCTGCCGGGCGCACGATATAAAACCGACTCCAGCCGCGTTCAATTTTTTGAAAATCTCCTGCCGAATTTGCGCCGGCTGCCGGGAGTTACACACGCTGCGCTGGTGACACCGCTTCCGCTTTCGGGCGATTTTGACACCACGGCAATGGAAATTCAGGGGAAGGTCATACCGGCCGGCGAGCGGAGCAGCCCGGATCGGTATGTTGTCACGCCGGATTACTTCAGCGCGGTGAAAATTCCTTTACTACAGGGGCGGCTCCTCGATCGGCTTGACGATCAGTCTCATAAGTACGTTGCCGTCATCAGCCAGACCGCCGCTCGCGTTTTGTTTCCGGGCGAATCGCCAATTGGAAAGAAAGTTCGTGCTGGTTCCGCAAACGACGACTGGGATCATTCTCCTTTTCGCGAAATTGTCGGTGTGGTCGGCGACGTCGCCCAATACAGCCTCGGACAGTCCTCGCGTCCCCAACTCTATATGCCTTACGCGCAATATGCGGACGCATACATAACAGTGATCGTGAGAACCGCCGATGATCCTGCTTCGCTGACTGAACCGCTACGGCACGCCGTGCTTGCCGCAGATGCCGAGCAACCCATTTACGATGTGACTCCCTTCGATGCATTGATCGAAGACTCAGTTGCCGCTCGCCGGTTTGCTGTTTGGATTCTGGGTAGCTTTGCCATCAGCTCGTTAATGCTCGCTACCGTCGGTATCTACGGCGTCATCTCCTACGGTGTCTCACAGCGCCGGCAGGAATTTGGAATCCGAATGGCGTTGGGCGCGCGTCCCGTCGACGTTTCCAAAGAAGCAGTAGCTGCTGGCGTGCCGATGATCTTAGCCGGTATCCTCCTCGGTCTGGCCGGATCCTTCGCCATACGAAAGCTGCTGGTTGGGTTTCTGTTCGGCGTCAGTTCCATGGATCTCGATAGCTTTCTCGGCGTACCTTTGGGAATAGCCGTGATCGCACTGGCTGCGTCCTATCTGCCCGCGCGCCGAGCCTCCAAGATAGAACCCGTGGAAGCCTTAAAACACCAATGACGAAGGCGAGCCGGTTTCACCCTTGCATTCCACCCTTAGATGGATTCGCATTTCCCTGA
>Ga0207085_1061_pt2 | contig 18158 bp, 17 predicted proteins | sample Alteio_BWMinHeat_53_FD_153542 | JGI IMG/M metagenome (GOLD analysis project Ga0207085, IMG submission 153542) | Enriched cells from forest soil in Barre Woods Harvard Forest LTER site, Petersham, Massachusetts, United States -... | ecosystem: Environmental > Terrestrial > Soil > Temperate forest >...
GGAGTAGGAAAAAGGAGTCACGAGATTGAACAAGCAATCAATCACGGAATCTATTGTTTCAATGTAGAATCAGAACCGGAATTAAAACGCTTACAAATGATAGGAACAAAACTTAATAAAAAGATTCCTATTTCCTTACGCGTAAATCCGGATGTAAATCCCCATACTCATGAACATATATCAACTGGCTTAAAAGGAAATAAATTTGGTATAGCTATAAATGACATTCTCCCTTTATGCCGAATGCTAGATACAATGTCATCTTTAGAACTGATAGGAATTGCGTGTCATATTGGTTCACAAATTACCGACTTAAATCCTTTCTTATTAGCAATTGACCAATTGTTAGAGATATACACTCAATTACAAGCGCTCAACATTCCTCTGCGGCATATTAATATTGGCGGCGGCTTGGGTATTAACTATCGTGACGAACAACCACCAAGCGTTAATGACTATGTTTCGGCCTTAAAAAGCAAGCTGTCTAAACTTCCACTTGAAATTATTATTGAGCCGGGAAGAGCGATTATGGGAAACGCGGGTATACTACTCACTCAGATTGAATATCTAAAACACTTAGAACATAAAAATTTTGCCATTGTAGATGCCGGTATGAATGATTTATTACGCCCCGCACTTTATGACGCTTGGCAAAATATTCTTCCTGTCACCCTTCGTAATGACGCAACAAAATCTTATGACATAGCAGGTCCCATTTGTGAATCTGCGGACTTTTTAGGAAAAAATCGTGAACTTGCCCTGCAAGAAAATGATTTGCTCGCAATAGATGGTGCTGGGGCGTATGGATTTAGTATGAGCTCTAACTACAACTCACGCCCGCGTCCAGCGGAAGTACTTATCGACAGTAATAAAATGCTTCTCATTCGTCGCCGAGAAACCGTTCCGGAATTATTTGCATCCGAAATATTGCCCCTCTAAGTCATCTTGTGTTATTACCTTTTATCAGATTTTTTATCTTCTTTAGGGAGCAAGGAAGTGGATTTTAACTTGAACGAACAACAATTAGCTATGCGAGATATGGCCCGTCATTTCGCCACTAAAGAAATGAGCCCCTTTGCAGCAGAATGGGACGAAAAGCATATTTTTCCCGTGGAAACATTACGGAAAGCGGCAGGATTAGGCTTAGCTGCGATGCAAATACGCAGTGAGGTGGGAGGGAGCGAATTATCCCGTCTGGATAGCGCCATTATTTTCGAAGAACTTGCAACCGCTTGTCCCTCTACTGCTGCTTATCTCTCTATTCACAATATGGTCGCATCATTAATTGATCGTTTTGCTAATGATACCTTACGACATCATTGGTTACCAAAATTAGCTACCATGGAAGTCATGAGTAGTTATTGTCTTACTGAACCCGGCGCAGGATCAGACGCCGCATCACTCAAAACTACCGCAACACGCGATGGTAATGATTATATTTTAAATGGCACCAAAGCCTTTATTTCAGGCGGTTCTACGAGCGATCTTTACGCTTGCATGGTAAGAACAGGAGAAGCAGGTCCAAAAGGGATTAGCTGCCTACTCGTAGAAAAAAACCGACCAGGCATTCATTTTGGCAAACGAGAAAAAAAAATGGGCTGGCATAGCCAACCAACGACAATGGTTTTTTTTGAAAATTGCCGCGTACCCATCTCAAATCGTATTGGTGAAGAAGGAGAAGGTTTTAAAATTGCGTTAACCGCACTCAATGGCGGCCGCATAAACATCGCCGCATGCTCACTCGGTGGCGCCAGACATTGCCTTTCACTTACCCGCGATTACATGCTCGAGCGGCAGCAATTCAAACAAAAATTAGCCGATTTCGAAGCATTACAATTTAAATTCGCCGACATGCTAACTGAATTAGACGCATCCCGTTTGATGGTCCACCGCGCAGCCACAGCCCTCGACCATCAAGATCTCAATGCCATCATGTATTGCGCAATGGCAAAACGCATGGCAACGGATTTATGTTTTAATATTTGCAATCACGCATTACAAATTCATGGCGGTTATGGCTATATGCAAGAATACCCTATTGAACGCTATTTTCGCGACTTACGTGTACATCAAATCCTTGAAGGTACGAATGAAATTATGCGACTTATTATTGCTAAACAAGCTTTTCATGAGTGTAACTTCTAGGTGTCACCCCAGCGAAAGCTGGGGTTTAATAGGCCTAAGACTATACATTTGAAATTTGTGTTGTAATAAACTAGCAGTTGGATGCTAGCCTTCGCACATCACTTACATTTTTATTTAGGCGATAGCTAAACATTGTGTAGCAATTTTTTTTCTTAACGTATCTCTTACCGCATACTTGTCACTACGGGTGACTTTTGCGCATTCACTTTCTCTTTCGAATTTATAGCTTCCTGTGTCTCGTTGTTTGTGTAAAATAAACAGCATGAGATACCCAACGTTATTGGCAATGAAACAATATTCCCTACTGTTACAACTGCAACTGCAGCGGCACCTGAGACTGCGCCCGCAGCTAAACCAAGTCCAACGCCTATCCCTGTAGTAACCAAGGCCGCCCCTACTTTAAGATCTGCGATAGTATTAGCGCATGAATCGGAGAAAGTTGACTCTGTCGTATTTTGTGGGCTTGATTTTTGTGTTGTCTTTGATTCTAAATTGATAGGTTGGGATTGCATTCTGACCTCGTGTGTATTAGCGCTATTAATTATTCAATATATTAAACTATGCTCTTAATATAATCAACTATAATGAGAAAGGATTGGCTAGTAAATGCTCACTCAAGTAGGTAAAAACATGCGATTAAAAGAATTGCAACTTCAATTTTTAGAAGCTATTACCAATCCAAACTATAGACATAGTCTTCCTTTGCTTTCATCGCGATTAAATATCCATAGAACCAATATTAATTCTAATTTGGTCTTTGCTATAAATGATATTTATCCAATTACTCGAAAGCTATTAGGCGATGATTGTTTTGCTAACATCACGCAGCTGTATATTAAGCAATACCCCACCTGTCGTGGCAATTTATATGACTACGGCCAATATTTTGGTACCTACCTTAAAGAACATTCCACATTAAGTGAATTCATTTATCTAGATGAAATTGCAAAATTCGAATGGGCTACACATCAAATTTTTTTTGCCGCAGACCACTCTATTCTCAATACTGAACGACTAAAGACAATTTCTCCTTCTGATTACTTTAGATTACATTTTATGCTGCATCCCGCATGTTGTTTGATCGAATTTAATTTTCCTATACTTAAAATAATTGATTTATGCAATGGCATCGTTGCTGATGAGATAGATCTGCAAAAAGGAGGAGTGAACTTACTCATTATTCGTTCTCATTTAGAAATCACACTGGTGCCACTTTCTGCGTGCGAATTTCATTTTTTAAAAGCTTTACAAAACCGCGCCTCTCTTAGCAAAGCGCTAAAATCCACTTTACAAATTAATTTAGATTTTAAATTAGAGGAGAAATTAGCACATTGGATTAAAAATAAGACTATCGTTGATTTTTATCTTTAGGGTAGCCGTATTCTTTTAGTAATTCTGAAAAGCGTTTGCCTTCTTCTGTATAACTCTTGTAATAATAAACCTGTAAATAATTTTTTAAAACGTAATGATAAGGCGAATCAATCAATAATGATAAAATTCGCTCTATCCGCTCTCTACCTAAACGACTGTCTATATCACAGCGTTGAAACAAAATGGCGGCCAAAATTTCTGCTTTGCATGCCTTACGAACAGGATCGCCATCTTTATAGCTTTGAATACACAAATTCAACGCTCTATCCCTGTTCCAATCACGCCAGTGATGGAAAAAGCTTAATGCAATGGTTTTGTAATATGAAATGGCTTGTGGATCATGGCTTGATTGCATTAACACTAAGAGAAATAAAGCAGGGATAGTTGCTTCCACATTTGCCCAAGAGCAATTTCCACTCACCTGAGCTTCTATTTTCAATTCCGTCATCGGATGCAAACCTAATATACGATCAACGTCCTGATTAATAAATTCACTGGTTTGTTTTTGATAAATCAAATTTTGAATAAACTCGCTTGTTAGTTTTTCCGGATGACTCACCTGATAAAACATGACGTTATCAAAAAGGCGACTATCTTCACGTCTATCACATTTCACCCATATATTACCTTGTTTAATAAAAGTGATCGCATGTCCTTCATAACCAACTGGAATGATAAGGGGATCATGATTGAGAAGAGAATCAATTCTAGTTTGTTCTTTTGTTCTATCAACACGATATTGCTGATATTTAATTAAACTCGCCGCCCGTCTAAGTACATCCACAATAAAGCGTGAGAGGCCTGAATATCGGCGCAATTGTCTTGCTGCAAAATGATTTTGAAACTGGGCGAGTGAATCCCCAATTAAACCTAATGTGACTTCTAATATAAAACCTTCAAAATCAACTTGAACAAATTCATTTTTTGGGGAAACAATGGTCGCAGGTCCTACAAGCTCAAATATATGTCCTAGTAATTTAGTATTTAAATAATCTTGAGCAAAAATTAAATCCGCCCCGGCACTGATTAGCAATTGCTTAAGTTCATTTTGATGACGAAGCATAGGCATAACCAATACAGATTGGCCCGCTAAATTATATGCATTTGGATCAGCACGATGGCTTAAAAGAAGTTTACATAGATCAAGATTGTTATTTTCCGCAGCCCAGTGCAGAGCTGTACCGCCAATCACGTCAGGTTGATTGGGATTAGCTCCTTTTTCGAGTAATAACTTACTAATCTCAACACTATCTATAATAGCGGCTTCGATTAGAGGTGTGAATCCATATTCATCTAATTGATTAAGATCGACACCATAATTAGACAACTGGTGTACGCTGCTGATATCTTTTTCAATAATAGCATCTGCTAGTGATACCATGAGAATTTATTATTACCTATGTATGGGTTTTGGATTAAAACGCGGAGCATTTTGTGGTCTATTAACCAAATTATATTGATACTGCAATTCTTCACGTTTTTCAGGATTCGTATCTGCTGTATTTTCATTCGGCAGATTACTCACCTGTCCGTCGGTAAATTGTGAAGTCTCTGCGAAAGCGGGGTGATTTTTATACTGTGAACTCATTCCTGAGCCCACCATTTCGCGAAAAACGGGTAGGGATATTTCCCCCTTCTTCAGCTTGGCATACCCATCCAATTTTTCTTTTTGTTTTTTAACATCTTGCTCTTGCACGCTTTCATGCATAATAAATAGATGCCGCTTTTCTTCACCTGAAAGGAGGTCATCGCGTTTACCTTCACTGCTGCTTAAAAACTCATGGAATTCAATTTTGCCACCAGCGCCACCTTTGGAGCCGTCACTATCATCACCCGACTCATCAGTGTTTTCGGTAATTCGTTTCTTTTTATTAAAATCATCATCTTGAGACATTCTATGTCCTCTTTTTGCCATGAGATGGGCTTTATTTATTATAGCATTCTTATGAAGATACTTTATCTAATTCCAGGCGCAATTGCGGTAAAATGTCAAAAAGATCACCAACTAAGCCATAATTAGCCACTTGAAATATGGGGGCATCTGGGTCTTTATTGATAGCGACAATCACTTTGCTGTCTTTCATCCCTGCCAAATGTTGAATTGCCCCTGAAATGCCAATGGCAATATAAAGATCGGGAGCGACCACTTTGCCTGTCTGACCCACCTGGTAATCGTTTGGGGCAAATCCTGCATCAACGGCCGCACGAGATGCGCCAATAGCTGCCCCAAGTTGATCCGCGAGTGCTTCTAACAATTTGAAATTTTCAGCGCTTTTTAATCCACGGCCGCCAGCCACAATAATGTGTGCTGCGGTAAGTTCAGGGCGAGTCGATTGTGTCAGTGATTGATTTTCGAATTTAGAAAGTTCGTTGGGTATAAGAATATTAATATTTTCAATCGTAGCCATGGGTTTTTGATCAATAGGTGTCGCGGCAAAAGCGGTAGAGCGAATAGTCATGATTTTGATTTTGTCCGATGATTGAACCGTCGCTAAGACATTACCTGCATAAATGGGTCGCACAAAGGTATCGCTTGCGACTATTTTCATAACATCACTCACCATCGCTACATCTAACAAGGCAGCGACTCGAGGTAACAAATTTTTTCCGAAGGTAGTTGCATTCGAAAGAACATAGTCATAACTTTTTCCTACCTCCGCAATAAGCTTGGCGCAATTTTCAGCGAGTTGATGCGTATATTGAGGATGATCTGCCACTAAAATTCGTTGTACGCCTGGTGCTAGACTTGCCTGCTCAACTATTTTTTGACATTTCTCTCCCATCACTAGTATATCAATTTCATTACCTAACTCTTTTGCAGCAGTCAGACAATGATAGTTGGCCACTTTTAATATTTGATTATCATGTTCTGCAATTAATAATATTTTCATTATATCACCCGATCTTCATGTTTTAAGCGCCGGACAAGATCAGCTATGGTCTCCACACGGATACATTGGCGATGTTTTTCAGGAATCGCGACATTTATTATTTTTAAATGCGGCGCTAAATCTAAGTTGAAACTTTCTGCGAGTATAACATCGAGAGATTTACGTTTTGCCTGCACAATATTAGGTAACGAAATATATCGCGGTTCATTAAGACGTAAATCAGTTGTCACAACGGCAGGAAGAGTGAGAAATAAGCTCTCCAACCCACCATCGATTTCACGTGTCACCGTCACTCCGTTATCATGAAACTCTAATTTAGATGCAAAAGTACCTTGTGGCCAGTCTAACAACCCAGCCAACATTTGACCAACTTGGTTATCATCTGTATCGATAGCTTGTTTCCCAAGTATAACGAGATTGATAGATTCTTGCAGTGCAAGCGCTTTAAGTATTTTTGCGGTCGCTAAAGGCTGTATATCTTCATTTGTTTTAATAAGAATAGCGCGGTCAGCTCCCATCGCAAGCGCTGTACGTAGATTCTCTTGGCAGGCATCTCCTCCAATAGAAACGACGATTATTTCACTCGCTAAGCCTTTTTCTTTTATTCGTAAGGCTTCTTCGATCGCAATTTCGTCGAATGGATTGATCGACATTTTAACGTTACTTGTTTCAATACCAGAACCATCTTGTTTGATTCGCACTGATACCTTGTAATCAATGACTCTTTTTACTGCGACTAGTATTTTCATGTCATGCTCCTTTCCTAAATATGACATTACCAAATCGTCTTTGTTGGTGATATAAATTTTGGATTGTATCTTGTCCTAAGTTATAGTTATACCTTCACAGAATATAGACTTCGCAGGAATTTTCTTATGGAAATAAACACATTTGCCGCTATTGTTACGGGTGGTGCTTCTGGTATGGGGGCTGCAACTGCGAGAATGTTAAGCAAACAGGGAGGAAAGGTTGCTTTATTAGATTTGAACATCGACGCTGCAAAAACCCTCGCAGCTGAGATCAAAGGTATAGCCATACACTGCGATGTTACCAATGCAGAAAACGTAGAATTAGCTATCCTTACTGCAGAAAAGGAGCATGGACCTGCACGCATATGTGTCAACTGTGCTGGTATCGTTCATAGTAAAAGAATGGTGAATCAGCAAGGCCCTATGCCGTTAGATGAGTTTCGGAGAGTAATAGAGATAAATTTAATCGGTACCTTTAATGTAATGCGTTTAGCCGCGAAGGCGATGATTCCTTTACTCCCTGTGGGAAGTTCAGATGAGCGAGGGGTTATTATCAATACGGCATCGATTGCTGCTTTCGAAGGTCAAATAGGTCAAACCGCTTATAGTGCTTCTAAAGGTGGTATCATTAGCCTTACTCTCCCTGCCGCACGCGAATTAGCACAATTTGGAATCAGAGTGATGACAATTGCTCCCGGACTCGTCAACACACCTATGTTTGGAAACCTATCAGCGGAAGTCCAAAAAACGCTAGGCACAAGTGTCCCTTTTCCTAAACGACTTGCCTATCCTGAAGAATTTGCTTTATTAGTACAACACATCATTGAAAATGCCATGCTCAATGGTGAAGTTATCCGTCTCGATGGTGCTTTGCGTATGCAACCAAAATAAATATATACTAGCTTTGTGAGTTTATTCAGGCGGTAGCAGCAGAAAAGGGTTTGATATATGTCAGTGACGACGCGAATAAAGCAGCTGCTTTTTGGAAATCCGCTTAATCCATTTAACCCTGGTATCTTGCGTCATGTCTCACTTATCGCCTTTTTTGCTTGGGTAGGCCTTGGTGCCGATGGTCTTTCTTCGTCTTGTTACGGTCCTGAAGAAGCTTACCTTGCTCTTGGGGTACATACACATTTTGCTTTGTATGTGGCTATTGCGACAGCTATTACAGTTTTTGTTATTTCAATCGGCTATAACCAAGTGATTGAATTGTTTCCTAGTGGTGGTGGTGGCTATAAAGTAGCTTCACAATTATTAGGCTCTCATGTTGGTTTGATTTCGGGCGCGGCACTTATCGTTGACTACGCACTCACTATTGCTGTTTCAACTGCCAGCGCTATGGATGCTGTTTTTAGCTTATTACCTCTTGGTGTTTTAGAATATAAATTAGTGGCAGAGGCTTGTCTCATCTTTGTTTTAATTCTACTTAACATGCGTGGAATGAAAGAATCCATTACGTTTTTAATGCCTATTTTTTTGGGATTTTTTATCTTACACGTTATTTTGATTTTATATGGCATAGGTGCTCACTCTAGCAGTCTTATGCTGATTATTCCTAACACACTGGCAGAGACTCGTACAACCATAGATGCTGTAGGATGGTTACCCGTTTTAGCCCTTACGCTACATGCTTATTCCTTAGGAGGAGGTACGTACACGGGTCTTGAAGCCGTGTCTAATAATGTTAACCGTTTGCGGGAACCACGGGTGTCTACCGGAAAATGGACGATGTTTTATATGGCAGTCTCATTAAGTATGACAGCTGCCGGAATGCTATTATTATTTTTGCTGTGGACACCACAGCCTCAAGAAGGTCAGACATTAAATGCCGTCGTTTTTCATTCGATTTTGGGGAACAGTGAACTAGGTAAAATATTTTTACTCATTACTTTATTGTTTGAAGCAGGTCTCCTTTTCGTTGCCGCCAATACAGGATTTTTGGCAGGCCCGAGCGTTCTAGCCAATATGGCCATCGATGGCTGGATGCCTAATCGTTTTCGCCATTTATCCACAAGATTGGTGATTCAAAATGGTCTATTTCTTTTTGGCATTTTCGCTTTAGCTATCTTGTTGTGGTGTCATGGGAAAGTGTCTTTGCTGGTTGTTCTTTATAGTATTAATGTATTTGTGACTTTTTCATTATCTTTATTTGGAATGTGTGTTTATTGGGCACGCCAAAGAGAAAAAGCTTCTAAATACTGGTTGTTACGGTTGGCATTTTCATTTTTTGCCTTCCTAATTACCAGTAGTATTTTATGTGTTACGTTGATCACGAAATTTGAATCAGGTGGTTGGCTTACCGTCATCGTGACCTGTGCCGTCATTGGAATTTGTCTACTCATTAAGCGACATTATCAAATATTTAATAAAAAATTAGCCCGGCTTGACACCAATCTGAAACGGCCCATTGATCACTTCCCAGCCGCCCCCCTACCCCTTGACACTAAGCAACCTACTGCCGTCATTCTAGTCGGTAAAAGCGCTGGTGTTGCCATGCATTCATTACTAAATGTTATTCGCATGTTTCCACAACATTTTAAAAATTTCATTTTTTTAAGCGTGGGCAATGTCGATGTTGAAAGTTTTGTCGGTCACGATGAATTAGAAAAAATGCGCAACTTAGTAAATGAAAATTTACAATATTTCGTTGATTATTGTCATCAATACGGAATGGCCGCAGAAGCCTATGCCGGATTTGGCACAGATACGGTTGAAGAATTAACGCGTTTATCAGAACAAATCAGCAAAAAATATTCTAATTGTATTTTCTTTTCCAGTAAAATTATTTTTGATCATGATAATTTTATGACAAGAATGTTGCATAATGAAACCGCACTCACTTTACAACGCACTTTACATTTGATAGGAAAGGAATTAGTCATACTACCCGTGAAGGTGGGGTCGTGATCTTTATTTAAATAGTTTATAATACTTTCTATAATTCCAATCATTAGGATAAAAAATGGCAATCATTACCTTAAATGGCTCTCCATTACATACCGTAGGCACGTTGCCTGCCGTAGGAACAAAAGCACCTGACTTTACGGTGACTAAAATGGATTTAGGGGAAATAAAATTAAAAAACTATTTAGGTAAAAAAATTATTCTTAATGTTTTTCCAAGCCTGGATACACCTACTTGCGCCAATGCCATGCGTCATTTCAATGAGATTGCAAGTCAGCTACCCGATGTCCTAATTTTATGTGTATCAGTAGATTTACCTTTTGCTCAAAAACGTTTTTGTATTGCTGAGCATCTTAATAACGTACAACCCGTCTCGGTATTTCGTCACCCAAGTTTTGGAGAAGACTATGGGGTAACTATTATTGACGAACCGCTTTCAGGATTACTTTCAAGAGCTGTCATTATTCTAGACGAGCATGGAAAGATTTTATATTCAGAACAAGTACGAGAACTATCAAATGAGCCTGATTATAAAACGATGCTTTCGGTTTTAAATTGACGACTAATAATCATATTATTATTTTGCTATGTACCTGATGGTTTTGGTAAACACTCAGGATAATGTTGATTAATAAATTCTAATAATTTTTCGCGTATCTCATTCCCCAAGATATCTAGATTGCCTGGACTTGCTGCACTAACATTAATGCGTAACTCCATGCACTTTTCTTGAAAATTGGATACGGCAAGGCTGCCAACTCGTTTATCCCAAAATAAGCTGACTTCGAGGATATTACTTAATTCATTTCTAGTAGCTTCCACGGGTAATGCGTAACCCACATATATTTTTATGGCCGTAGAAAGTCCTTCTTGTCCTCGTGACCAACTTTGAAATGGCTTTTCAATAAAATAACTAATAGGTAGTATTAAACGCCGCAGATCCCATATTTTAATGACCACATAAGTTAAAGTAATTTCTTCGATGATTCCAGATTCATTCTCTATTACTACCCAGTCGCCTATTTTTAAGGGTTCTGTCAAAGCTAATTGAAGACCGGCAAATAATGAACCGAGAGGTTTTTGAGCTGCAAGTGCTATTAACGCTGTGACAAATCCAGCAGACGCTAAAAGACTAATCCCAATATTTCTAACTTTGTCAAATACCATTAAAGCCGCAGCCATGCCAATAATGACAATCACAAATGAAGCCACATTTCTAATAATATGGATTTTAGTATAGGACAAACTAACATCTTTATTTTTCGGGCCTAAAGGGAGAGACTGGTACCTGCGATACAAAATTGCTTCAACAATTGCAAATATTTGCAGTAACATCCAAGACACAGCCGCAATAATAATTACTACCATTATATTATAAATAAAATCGAGATAAGCTGGCTTTAATTGGAAGGCAGAAATAATAATAGTGGTCGCTATTAAGAAAAAAATGATTCGTAATGCATTTTTAATGGTAGAAAAGATTTTTGCCAATGGAATATTTTGTTTTTGAATAAAATCTTTTTCATAGTCTTTAGAGAGGGATGCAGTAAAGAGATAGAGAAAAAGAACCACAGACAATAAAACGCAAACACTTCCGATATTACTAACTAAATTGAAAGAAGCACTTAATGAAGGATAACTATTTATTAGCCAGACAGAATTCATTAACAAAAAGCCTAACGCCAATAGCGCGAGAGAAAAACAAAGCGAATGAAAAAATATTTTTGTCCAACTACGTCTTAGGTTGTCTGAATACATAATTTATCCTTTCTTTGTCTACATCAATATTACCTTATCAACTTACCTTTGGCCATTTTAGTAGAAATCGACTAACGACATTAGTAAATTACTGGCACATCAGCTAGACTATTGGCTAGTATAGTGACTTGCACTAGGAAGCTATTTTATGCTTAAGGATTCTGTCGTTATTGTGAGTTCAGCTCGAACCCCACTTGGTAATTTGCTAGGTGAACTAAAAGATTTCCCTGGCCATGAACTAGGTGCTCATGTCATTCAAGCTGTTGTTCAACGAGCTAATTTAAAAACTACCGATGTCCATGAAATTATCATGGGTTGTGTCCTTCCAGCGGGTCAAGGTCAAGCGCCTGCAAGACAAGCCGCTATTCAAGCCGGAATCCCTAATAGCACACCTTGCACTACAATTAATAAAGTCTGCGGATCAGGAATGAAAGCTGTCATGCTCATCCATGATATGTTGTTATGCGGTACGACAGACGTTGCAATCGCAGGAGGTATGGAAAGCATGACCAATGCTCCTTATCTTTTGCTAAAAGCGCGCCAAGGTTATCGTCTCGGTCAGAGTGAATTATATGATCATATGGTGTTAGACGGCCTAGAAGATGCCTATGATAAAGGCCGCCCCATGGGTTATTTTGCCGAGCAATGTGTAAAAAAATATGGCTTTACCCGCAAACAACAAGATGAGTATGCGATCAGTTCTTTCGAAAGAGCTCAATATGCTATTCGTGATAAAGCTTTTGAAGCAGAAATAGCACCACTCACTCTACAGACTAAACAAGGTGAACAAATTATTGATACCGATGAACACCCTTTTAGCGTCAACTATGAAAAAATTCCAAAACTTTTACCTATTTTTAGTAAAGAAGGGACGGTAACAGCCGGTAATTCCAGTTCTATTTCAGATGGCGCAGCAGCAGTTGTCTTAATGACATTATCTGAATCCAAAAAGCGGTGTATTACACCCCTGGCAAATATTGTCGGTCATATGTCATATGCTAAATCGCCTGCTGAATTTACAACAGCACCTGTGGAGGCAACTCGCAAATTAATGGAAAAGCTACAGTGGACCGTGGATGATGTCGATCTTTTTGAAGTGAATGAAGCCTTTGCGGTCGTTGCACTAGTCTTTATGCATGCTTTAAAAATTCCGCGGGAAAAAGTTAATATTCATGGTGGGGCCTGTGCATTAGGTCACCCTATTGGGGCTTCTGGCACTCGCATAATCGTCACCCTACTTGCTGCTTTGCAACAAAATAACTTAAAACGCGGGATTGCCACTCTTTGTATCGGCGGTGGGGAAGCGACCGCTATTGCCATTGAGATTCTTTAAGCATGCGCGCTGAATCGATACTGTTTGATGTAGTGATTGTAGGTGCAGGTCCTGGTGGATTATCTGCAAGCATTCGTTTAGCACAATTAAGTCAGCAACATAGTATTCCACTTAATATTTGTGTAGTCGATAAAGGTGCGGAAATTGGCGCCCATATTTTATCCGGAGCCGTCCTAGAGCCCCGTGCATTAAATGAATTAATACCTGATTGGCAACAAAAAGAACCACCTCTACATACACCTGTGGTAAAAGATGAATTTTTATTTCTGACAGAAAATAAAACGTGGTCTTTGCCTACTCCTCCACAAATGCAAAATCATGGCAATTACATTATTAGTCTAGGTCAATTTTCACGTTGGTTAGCTGAACAAGCAGAAAACTTAGGGGTTAGTATTTTTGCCGGATTCGCAGCTACGGAAATCCTCTATAAAGAGAATCAAGTGTGTGGCATTCGCACGGGTGACAAAGGAGTTGATAAAGAAGGAAAACCAAAATCCAACTTTCAACCAGGTATTGACCTCGAAGCAAAACATGTCATTTTTGCTGAAGGGTGTCGCGGATCTCTCACACAAACTCTTTTCTCTCGCTTCAATTTGAATCAGGGCATCGATCCACAAACCTATGGCTTAGGCATTAAGGAGCTATGGGAAATTCCTGAGCACTTACATCGTGCAGGTTATGTTAGTCATTCTGTTGGTTGGCCGTTGGATAATAAAACTTACGGCGGTTCGTTTATTTATCATTGGGGAAAAAATCTTTTAGCACTGGGTCTTATTATCGGACTCGACTATGAAAATCCTTATTTCAATCCTTATGAAGAATTTCAACGTTTCAAAATGCACCCCTCTATTTTCCCCTTACTAGAAAAGAGTCGACGCATCGGTTATGGCGCACGTACGCTAATCGAAGGTGGATATCAGTCTATTCCAAAACTCACTTTTCCAGGGGGCGTAATTGTCGGAGACGCTGCAGGATTTTTAAATGTTCCTAAAATCAAAGGCATTCACACTGCAATGAAATCTGCCATGATTGCCGCTGAAAGTATTTTTAAGCTCCTACAAAATGGTTCAAGCAATGAATGTACGGAGTATCCTAATCAACTTAGACGTAGTTGGCTATGGCAAGAATTATACGAAGCACGTAATATCCGTCCAGCTATGCGGTGGGGATTATGGCGAGGTCTTGCTTATTCGGCCCTTGACACTTATTTATTCCGCGGTCATGCCCCTTGGACATTGCATCATCGCATTGCAGATAATTTGATGCTAAAAAAAGCAAGTCAGTGTAAAAAACTTGATTATCCTAAACACGATAACCACGTCACTTTTGATTTAGCTTCGTCACTCTACCTAGCGAATATTGAATATGAAGAAAATCAACCATACCATTTGAAATTAAAAGATCGTAAGACAGCTATAAACATTAACCTCAAAGAATATGCGGCTCCAGAACAACGTTACTGTCCAGCCGGGGTATATGAAATTTTTCATAATGATAAAAATGAACCGCGACTCATTATTCATGGCGGTAATTGTATTCAATGCAAGGCTTGCGATATTAAAGATCCTACTCAAAATATTATCTGGACCCCATCGGAAGGTGGTAGCGGACCACAATATGGCATGATGTGAGAAAAGTTAATGTTTCGTAAATTGCTCCGCAAAAAAGCAATTGGACAACCTTCTACTAACTCGTTATTACGACGTTCCCTCTCCACATTTGATATCACCTTGATGGGAATAGGGGCAATTATAGGCGCGGGTGTTTTTGTGCTAACAGGTGTTGCGGCAGCAACTACGGCAGGACCAGCTGTTGTTATCTCTTATGCAATTGCTGGCATCGCCTCTATGTTTGCAGCCCTTGCCTATGCAGAGCTTGCGGCAAGTGTTGGTGGCAGCGGCAGTGCCTATAGTTATGCCTATGCCGGATTTGGTGAATTAATGGCATGGATTATTGGCTGGAATTTGTTATTAGAATACCTAATGGCTGTTTCCACCGTTGCCATAGGTTGGTCAGGTTATGTCAACAATCTCCTAGAAGCTATGCACATCCCCTTACCTGCTTCGATAACAATAGATCCCTTTAGTGGTGGGGTCATTAATTTATTGGCAGTTTTCATTATTATTCTGCTATCGATTCTTTTATCCATTGGCATAAAACAAAGTGCCCGATTTAATGCTGTCATTGTATTTATTAAATTAATGACGATCGCCGTTTTTGTTTGTGTCGCAACGACCGAAGTAAATGTTATTAATTGGCACCCCTTTTTTCCATTCGGCTGGACTGGAGTCATGCAAGGTGCTGCCTTAGTATTTTTTGCCTATATTGGTTTTGATGCTTTATCAACTTCTGTTGAAGAAGCTATCAACCCGCAATACAGTGTTCCCTTTGGAATTATCATCTCACTTATTATATGTACCCTTATCTATATTATCGTCTCCGGTCTTCTAACTGGTATTGTTCCTTACCACACTCTCAATGTTCGCTCTCCAGTTTCTGATGCGCTTCTTAGACTAGGGCACACAACAATGGGGGGAATCATTGCAGCCGGCGCTATTGCCGGTTTAACGACAGTCATGTTAGTCATGTTTTATGGATTAACTCGGATTTGTTTAGCGATATCACGGGATGGTTTATTACCCATTGCGCTTGCAAGAATTAATCCCGAAACGCATACACCAATTAGAATTATCGTTATTAGCGGTATCTTAATTGCTCTGATTGCGGGCTTCGTCCCGATTAATCATGCAGCAGAATTAGTTAATATTGGAACTTTGGCTGCTTTTACGTTTGTATGTGGTGGTGTCATGATGTTACGCCTGACTCATCCCGAACTTCCTCGCCCATTTAGGTTACCTTTAAACCCACTGATCCCAGTGCTAGGCATGCTATCTTGTCTTTACCTTATGCTACAGCTTCCAGCCATTACCTGGTGGCGATTTATTATTTGGACTTTGATTGGTATCGTCGTTTATTTCCTATATGGTTTAAGTCATAGCCTACCGCTTGATAAGAAAATTAAGTAATTTCCCTATACAGAGCGATTTTGGCTCACTATGTCCCCATTAATACTAAGTAGTTATTATTAATAGCATTTTTTTCTTAATTGCAACGTTTGTCACTGAAGGTATTTGACGAAAAACATGAAAGAGAGTAATTTAAACTTATACATAACAAAAAAAAGAAGGAGCAAGACAATGGCTACAAAATCAAATGGACATTTACGCGACAAAATAAAAAAAATATATAAACGCGACAAACACAAAATTCTTACTGCGACAAAAGCAATCACTGATGCCACTAATGAAGCCAAAGAACGATTTTCTGATGTAGAAAAGAGCATGGAAAAATATGCTAAAGCCAATCCCTGGAAAACAATGGGCTTTTCTCTATTAGCTGGTGCTATCGTTGCCAAGGTATTACATTTACGCAAATAAATAAGAAAAAACCTATGAGCAAAGTTAAACCAGGTATTGTTTCAACCGTTATGGATCTTATTTCATCCTACATTAAGCGAGTTAGCGACTTAACCCGTTTAATGAAATTAGAAGCACAGCTAGCTGTGAAAACTCTAGCTGTTCTCGCCGTATTGGTATTTATATTAGGATCCATACTCACTACGTTCTGGTTGTCTGTACTGGTAGTTGTATTTTTTTATTTACTATCACTAAACTATACTTTCTTAAGTGCTGCTTTTTTTATAGCGGGTATTAATTTAGTTATACTTGCTGGTATCTTTTTAGTTATCTATAAACTTAAAGATAATCTTTTCTTCAAACACACAATTCATCAATTGACCTTCAAAAATACTGATCCGGATGAAACCACTCATGAAAGAATTGCGACGGAAAATTAAAAGACTTGACCGCTCCATGAATCAAAATAATAAAAACATTCAAGAGCAATGTCAGCTTTTAAAGAATTATGTGCGCTCTTCTAAATTCCTGATGATGGAGATTGGCGGTAGTTTTGTGGTGGGGTATTTTATTGCTAGGAAAAAAAGCATCGCCAAATTGGTTGGCACTTTGGTTTCACTCTTTTTTTCTGCATACAAGATTCAGAAAAAGTTAAATATTTTTTCTTACCTTAAATAATAGAATAAATTCTATAAGAATCTGACCCTTTAACCTAGGAATCTCTCCTCACTTCTCCCCAAGCCAAATTGACCTTGGATTGAGGTGTGATGCTAAGCTGTTTAGAAATATATCGCCCTACCATCAGTAATTTTTCAAGGTCCACACCCGTAGCAATGCCCATTCCATTCAACATATAGAGCACGTCTTCTGTTGCTATATTACCCGTAGCACCGTTAGCATAAGGGCAACCACCAATGCCGGCAACCGAGCTATCAATCACACTGACCCCACAGGAAAGTGCCGCATAAATATTAGCTAACGCTTGACCATAAGTATCATGAAAATGTACTGCTATATGTTCAATAGGAACATGAGCTGAAACCATTTCAATTAATTCCATTGTTTTAAATGGCGTACCCACCCCAATAGTATCGCCTAACGAAATCTCATAACACCCTAACTGGTAAAGCTCATCGGCAAGCCTTGCTACTTTTTCGGGAAGCACCTCGCCCTCATAGGGACAACCTAACACACAAGATAAATAAGCACGCACGGACAAATTATGTTCTTTGGCTATCAGCATTATTTCAGCAATCTGTTGCATACTTTCAGTGACCGAACGATTGGTATTTTTTTGAGAAAACGTTTCAGAGGATGTGGTAAAAACGGCGACTTCTTTTACACCAGCAGCAATCGCATTTTCCAACCCTCTTTTATTTGGCACTAATACGGGGTAACTCACGCCCGGTTTTTTATCGATATCCCTGAATACAATGTCACTGTCTGCAAGTTGAGGAACCCATTTAGCTGAAACGAAACTGGTTACTTCAATAACTGACAAGCCCGTGTCAGAAAGCCGATTAATTAATTCGATTTTGATAGAAGTTGGAATAATTTGTTTTTCATTTTGCAAGCCATCACGAGGGCTTAC